>Ga0114980_10000899_pt1 | contig 21241 bp, 19 predicted proteins | sample S_140806_EF_Meta_FD_87018 | JGI IMG/M metagenome (GOLD analysis project Ga0114980, IMG submission 87018) | Freshwater microbial communities from Lake Simoncouche, Canada to study carbon cycling - S_140806_EF_MetaG | ecosystem: Environmental > Aquatic > Freshwater > Lake | place: Lake...
AGGCGCGGTCGAAATCGGCCGTGCCCGAGGTGAACACCCCGCCGATGCGATAGGTCTTCTCCAGACCGCCCAGATTGCCGAAGGCACTGTCGGCACCGGTGGGCGAATACAGGCTGATCGGATCCCCCACCCGCAGCCCCATGCCTTCGGCCAGCGCCTTGCCGATCAGGACGTCATCACCGCCGTAGGCCCCCTGTCCGAAAGCGCGGCGCGCCTCGGGCGTCAGGCTGTCGAAGACATAGGACATCGAGTCCAGGTCCTGCGGGCGAATACCGCGCACCACGGCCCCGGTCGTCTGTCCGGCCGCGCGCACAAGCGCCTGGTTCTCGGTCAGGGGCGAGACACTGACCACACCCGGGACCGCCGCGATCCGCGTCACGGCCGCCTCGCGGTCGGGATCCACCAGCACCTGGCCCTGGACGTACATATGGCCGTTGAACGACAGCATCCGGTCCAGCAGCGTGTTTCTGAACCCGGCCATGATGCTCATGACGATGATCAGGGCCATGACCGCAAGCGCAATGGCGACATAGGAGATGATGGCGATCAGGGCGATGCCGCCCTCCTTCCGCCGGGCGCGCAGATAGCGCAGCGCCAGTTCGAACTCCCAGGCCGAGAAAGGACCGGCGGGCTTGGTCGGCTTCAGTGCCGCCGGCACATCCGTCATCCGCGCACCTTCGCCAGCGCCTCATCCAGCGGGATCGAGAGCTTCTCACCGGTCGCGCGGCGCTTCAGCTCCACCAGCCCCTCGGCCACACCCTTGGGCCCGATCGTCAGCTGCCAGGGAATGCCGATCAGGTCGGCGGTGGCGAATTTCCCGCCCGGCCGCTCATCGGTGTCGTCATAGAGCACGTCCTTGCCGAGGGCCTCGAGCCGCTCGACAGCCTCTTCACAGGCCACGCAGACCGCCTCGTCATTGACGCGCAGATTGATCACCACGACGTCGAAAGGCGCGACGGAATCCGGCCAGATGATGCCGCCCTCGTCATGGCTGGCCTCGATGATGGCCCCCAGCAGGCGCGACACCCCGACGCCGTAGCTGCCCATATGGACTTCGGTGTCCTTGCCGTCCGGACCCGCCACCTTCGCCTTCATCGGGGCCGAATATTTGGTGCCGAAATAGAAGATGTGCCCGACCTCGATGCCGCGTGCGGTCAGGCGATCCGCCTCGGCCGTCTGGCTCTCGAACTGGGTCGCGTCGTGCATTTCCTCGGTCGCGGCATAGAGGCCGGTCCGCTCGTCGACGATGGCCTGCAGCTCATCCCAGTCCACGCCTGCGCCGGGCGCGGGCATCTCGACCAGTTTGCGGTCGCAGAACACCTGGCTCTCCCCGGTGTCGGCCAGGACGATGAACTCATGGCTCAGGTCGCCGCCGATGGGGCCGGTATCGGCGCGCATCGGCACCGCCTTCAGCCCCATCCGGGCGAAGGTGTTCAGATAGGCCACGAACATCCGGTTATAGGCCTTGCGTGCCGAGGCCTCGTCGATGTCGAAGGAATAGGCGTCCTTCATCAGGAACTCGCGCCCGCGCATGACGCCGAACCTCGGCCGGCGCTCGTCGCGGAATTTCCACTGGATGTGAAACAGGTTCAGCGGCAGCGCCTTGTAGCTCTTCACGAAGCCTCGGAAGATGTCGGTGATCATCTCCTCGTTCGTCGGCCCGTACAGCAGCTCGCGCTCATGCCGGTCGGTGATGCGCAGCATCTCCGGACCGTAGGCGTCATACCGCCCGCTCTCCCGCCACAGGTCCGCCAGCTGCAGGGTCGGCATCAGCAGCTCGACGGCCCCTGCCCGCTCCTGCTCCTCACGCACGATCTGCTCGATCCGGTTCAGCACCCGCAGGCCCAGCGGCAGCCAGGCATAGATGCCGGCGGCCTCCTGTTTGATCAGGCCAGCACGCAGCATCAGCTGGTGCGAAACGATCTGGGCGTCGGAAGGCGCCTCTTTGAGCGTGGGCAGGAAGTAGCGCGACAGGCGCATGGGCAGAATCCGGCGTGGGAGGCTTGGAGCAAGAGCTTTAGCCGGGTCATCGGGGCGAAAGCTAGGCCGGTTCGAGGATTAGGGTGTGGGGATTGGGGTATGGGGCGTGGGGGTTCTGGTCATGCGAAAGACCGGGCCACCCCACACCCCACACCCGATACCCCACACCCTGCTCAAGGATGCGGCCGCGCAATCCCGTAACGCGCCGCCAGATAGGGGATGATCGCCTCATCCTGCAGGAAGCGTCGGCCCGTCGCCGCGCTGGTCCGGGCCTCGGGCCAGTCGAAGGTCTCGTCCAGCACCAGGATCGGGCAGCTCTGGTGATCCTCACCGACCAGTTCGATCACCGGAGGCCGCGGCCGGGGATGATCGAGATAGGTGATCTCCAGCCGGTCACGGAGAAAGGGATGGAAGGCCAGCACACCCTCGACGATCGCGCCGGGCGGGCAGTACCAGGGCCCGCCCTGATCGTCGGTCCAGCCGGGATTGAGCAGCAGCAGCCTGTCCGTCATGGCGTCAGGGAACCGGCGGGGCCAGATCGGGCAGCGGCATCCAGCCGATATAGACCAGCACCATCACCAGCACCCAAAGCAGGGCCGAAACCCAGGTCGTGGTGATGAATTTGCGCTTCAGGTCCGGCTTCTCCGGCGCGCCCCACTGTGCCCCGTCGGTAGGCGGCTCATGCCGCTCCTGTGAGGTCCCCAACGGGAGGACGGCAAACAGCACCGTCCACCAGCAGATGATATAGACCCCAAGCATGGTGACGATACCGATCGGCATCAGTGCGCTCCGCTCTCGTGATTGCCCCTGGGCGTTTCCATCAGTTCGACCAGAACGCCACCCATATCCTTCGGATGGACGAAGATGATCGGCGTACCGTGCGCCCCGATGCGCGGCTCGCCCGTCCCGAGGATGGTCGCCCCCTTGGCCCGCAGGGCATCCCGGGCGACCAGGATGTCCTCGACCTCGAAACAGACGTGATGCTGGCCACCCCTCGGGTTCTTCGCCAGAAATCCATGGATCGGGCTGTCGTCGCCCAGCGGCTCGATCAGTTCGATCTGGCTGTTCGGCAGGTCAATGAAACAGACCCTCACCCCCTGCGCCGGCAGGTCGAACGGCGCATGTGCCTTCGTCGCACCGAGCAGGTCCCGATACATCGCGACGCTGGCCTCGATGGACGGCGTGGCGACGCCGACGTGGTTGAGTTTGCCGATCATGCCGGAAGCTGTAGCGGGTGTCGGGCGCGCAGAGAAGGCGTCGTGATTGTCGCGTCCCGGCCGGCCACGGCATCCTGCTGGGAGCGGCAAAGAAAAGGGGCCGGCGGTTTCCCGCCGGCCCCTGCTTTCGACCTTGGAAAGTCCGACCTACTGGCCGGCCGTCATCGCGGCGACTTCCGACGCGAAGTCCGGTCCCTCGACCTTCTCGACGCCTTCACCCAGCGCCAGGCGGACAAAGCCGGCCAGGTGCAGGCCGGGGGCGCCCAGTTCCTTGCCCGTGTCTGCGACCAGCTGTTCGATGGTCACGTCGGGGTTCATGACGAAGGGCTGTTTGATCAGCACCACGTCCTTCTGGAACTTGTTGATCTGGCCTTCCACGATCTTGGCGATCATGGCTTCCGGCTTGCCTTCTTCGCGGGCCTTTTCGGTCAGGACCTGACGTTCCTTCTCGATGGCCGCCGGGTCCAGATCGTCCGTGTTCAGCGACAGCGGGGCCGTGGCGGCCACGTGCATGGCGATCTTGCGGCCCAGTTCGCGCAGGGCCGCCTTGTCGCCGCCGCCGTGCAGGGCGACCAGCACGCCGATGCGGCCGAGGCCCGGCGACACCGCATTGTGGACGTAGGAGGCCACGACGCCTTCGTCGACCGACAGGCGGGCGGCGCGGCGCAGTTGCATGTTCTCGCCCACCGTGGCGATCAGGTTGGTGACCTCGTCCTGGACCGACTTGCCGTTCTCCAGTTCGGCGCCGTGCAGACCTTCGAGCGTGGCGTGCTCGAGGCCCAGCTGGGCGAACGCCTTGGCGGCGTTCTGGAACAGGTCGTTGCGGGCCACAAAGTCGGTCTCGGCGTTGAATTCGATGGCGGCACCAACTTCACCGGCTCCGACGTCCTTCGAGGCGACGGCGACGAGGCCTTCAGCGGCGACGCGGTCAGCCTTCTTGGCGGCCTTGGACAGGCCCTTGGCGCGCAGCCAGTCGATCGCGGCATTGATGTCGCCGTCGGTTTCCTGGAGCGCCTTCTTGCAGTCCATCATGCCGACGCCGGACTTGGCGCGCAGTTCCATCACGAGGGCGGCGGTAATCTCGGCCATGGGTAGTCTCCTTGGATATGCGTATGCGGGAACGGCCGGGCTGATCTAGCCCGGCCGTATGTCAGTTTCGCCGTCGGGAAGCGGTTCGGCTTTAGACCGCAGCTTCCTCGGTTTCGGCAGTGTCTTCGGCGGCCGGTTCGGCGGCAGCGATCATTTCCTCAGCGACGGCTTCAGCCTCGGCGGGAACGACCTCGGCCTCAACCTTGGCCGCCTTCGGTGCCTTGGCTTCGCGCAGCATCGGCTCGTCCGGGTTGACCGCCGCACCCAGATCGACGCCGGCGGCCGACTGGCCGGCGGCCAGGCCGTCGAGGACGGCGTCGGCGATCAGGTCGCAATAGGTCTGGATGGCGCGGGCGGCGTCATCGTTGCCGGGGATCGGATAGGTGATGCCGTCCGGGTCCGAGTTGGTGTCGAGGATGGCGATGATCGGGATGTTCAGCTTGCGGGCTTCGAGGATCGCGATCGCTTCCTTGTTGGTGTCGATCACGAAGATGATGTCCGGGATCGAACCCATGTCCTTGATGCCGCCCAGCGACAGCTCGAGCTTGTCGCGCTCGCGCTGCAGGTTCAGCAGTTCCTTCTTGACCCGGCCGTCGCCGCCGCCGTCCAGCAGGGTTTCCAGCTCGCGCAGGCGGGCGATCGAGCCCGACACGGTGCGCCAGTTGGTCAGGGTGCCGCCGAGCCAGCGGTTGTTCATATAGTACTGGGCGCAGCGCTTGGCGGCTTCAGCCACCGGATCCGACGCCTGACGCTTGGTGCCGACGAACAGGACGCGACCGCCCTTGGCGGCGACATCGCGCACGGCGACCAGGGCCTGGTGCAGCAGCGGGATCGACTGGGACAGGTCGATGATGTGGATGTTCGAGCGCGATCCGAAGATGTAGCGCTCCATCTTCGGGTTCCACCGGTGCGTCTGGTGGCCGAAATGCGCGCCGGCTTCGAGCAGCGAACGCATGGAGAATTCTGGCAGAGCCATGGTGTAGTCCTTTATCCGATTGATCCGCCGCAGGCGCTGTAAAGACCGGTTGGCCCTCGGAACGGGGCAGACGGGATTTCTCCCCGTCAGCGCCACGCCTGCGTGTGAAGTGGCCGGGGTTCTAGGCGGCTTGGGCGCAAAAGGCAAGCGGCGCCGACCCGCCTAGGTCCCGCGTGGCTTGGCCCGGCTGGTGGCCTCAGCCTTCGTCGGGTCCTCCGGCCAGGGGTGTCGGGGATAGCGGCCCCGCATCTCACTGCGCACCGCCGCCCAGCTCCCCGCCCAGAAGCCCGGCAGATCCTTCGTCACCTGCACCGGTCTGCGCGCCGGTGACAGCAGGGCCAGGGTCAGGGGCACCCGCCCGCCGCCGACCGTCGGATGGACGGTCGTCCCGAACAGCTCCTGCACCCGGATGTCCACCCGCGGCCCGCCCACGGCCGCATAGTCGATGGCGGCCGATCCGAGCGGTGTCGCCAGTCGTGCCGGAGCCAGTTCGTCCAGCGCGCGCTGCCGGTCCCAGGGGATCAGTGTGCGCAACCCGGCTTCCAGCGCGCCGTCTTCGATCTTCTCCAGGGCCTGCACGGCGTCCAGTAAAGGCCACAGCCAGGTCTCGCGGGTCGCCCTCAGCCCCGCGTCCGACACGTCCGGCCAGCCGTCCTCCAGTCCGGCCACAAAGGCCATCCGCGCCCTCAAGCCCGATGCCCGCTCGCCCCAGCGCAGGCTTGCCAGCCCGTCGCGCTCAACCTCGTCCTGCAGCGCTGCCGTGATCGCGGCCCGGTCCGGCGTGCCGACAATCCTTTCGTCCACCACGATCGCCCCGATGCGACGGATGCGCTTCAAGGTCATCCGCCCCGACGGCTCCCGCACCAGCCGGTCCTCGACTTCGATCCGACCCTCCAGTGCCGCCGGATCGACCGGAACCGCCAGCCGGATGCGGTCCCGAGCATCCCCGCCACCCAGCTCTGCCACCGCCAGCCACGGCTCCCGCGCCAGGACCTCGGTCGGATCAAGAAAAGCGCCGCGCCCCGAAGCCAACAGCACCTCCCCCGGCTTGCCCCGCGCCTTGGCCAGCCGTTCAGGAAAGGCTTCGGCCAGCAGTGTGCCGACATCGACCTCGCCGCCCTGCCCGCTTCCGGCCGCCCGCGCCCAGCGCTCAGCCAGCTTGATCGCGTCCCGGCCCCTCGGCGACCGGTCGCGCTCCAGTCCACGCAGCCGGTCCCTCAGATCGATGTCGTTGCCGCCCAGTCCCGGCTCGCTCAGCACCGCCGCGATCCGGGCCCCGAGGGCGGCATCGCCCGCATCGCTGGCTACGGCGACCATATGCGCCAGCCGCGGCGGCAGCGGGATCCGCGTCAACCGCCGTCCATGGGCGGTCATCGCCCCGGCCTCATCCAGCGCGCCCAGGCGTTCCAACACCTTGCGCGCCTCGGCGAAGGCCCCCGCCGGCGGCTGGTCCAGCAAGGCGAGCGCCTCTGTCGACCGTGCGCCCCATCGGGCCAGGTCGAGGGCGAAGCCCGTCAGGTCCGCCTCCAGGATTTCCGGGCGCTGGTGCGGCACCAGCCCGCGCGTCTCCGCCTCGTCCCAAAGGCGGTAGCACATGCCGGGCTCCGTCCGGCCGGCCCGACCGCGCCTCTGTTCTGCCGAGGACCGGCTGACCCTGACCGTCGCCAGCCGCGTCAGGCCGCTGGACGGCTCGAACCGCGGCACGCGCGACAGGCCACCGTCGATCACCACCCGGACACCCTCGATGGTCAGGCTGGTCTCGGCCACCGAGGTCGCCAGGACCACCTTGCGCCGCCCTGCGGTCGCCGGCTGGATGGCCCGGTCCTGGGTTTCGCGGTCCAGCGCTCCGTACAGCGGCACGACATCAATAGCCGGATCATTCAGCCGCTCTGCGAGCCGCTGCGCCGTGCGGTGGATTTCGCCCTGTCCGGGCAGGAAGACCAGGATCGAGCCACTCTCCTCCCCCAGGGCCAGCAGGATGGTCCGGGTCAGGGCATCCTCGATCCGCTCGGCGGGGTTTAGCCCGCAATAGCGTGTCCCGACCGGAAACATCCGGCCCTCCGCCTCGATGACCGGCGCGCCGTCCAGAAGGCGTGAGACGCCGCCGATATCCAGCGTGGCCGACATGACCAGCAGCCGCAGGTCCGCCCGCAGCAGACCCTGTGTTTCCCGCGCCAGCGCCAGACCCAGATCGGCGTCCAGCGACCGCTCGTGAAATTCGTCGAACAGCACCGCCCCGACGCCCTCCAGACCGGGATCGTCCAGGATCATCCGGGTGAACACCCCTTCGGTGATCACCTCGATCCGCGTGTTCGGTCCGATCCGGCTCTGCAGCCGGGTGCGATAGCCCACTGTCTCACCGGTCGACTCGCCCAGCGTCACCGCCATCCGTTCCGCCGCCGCCCGCGCGGCCAGCCTGCGGGGTTCCAGCACCAGCAGCTTTCCGCCCGCCAGCCAGGGCGCGTCGCGCAGCGCCAGCGGCACGACCGTCGTCTTCCCCGCCCCCGGCGGAGCAGCGAGCACAGCCGCATTGCCCGCAGCGAGGGCGGCCTTCAAAGGCTCGATAACGGCGTGGATCGGCAGCATCATCCAAGCCTCTAGACGCTCCGCCCGCCTTCGCGAAAGCGTCGTCAGGCCTTCACAGTTCGGAAACCGCGTTGCCAGCGGCCCCCTGCGCCGCTAGCGTTCGCGGCATTGAAGGCGGTCCGGGGAGGACTCGTCGTGTATCAGGGGGCGAGACTCGATGTCCGCAGAAGGCCTTAGGCCCAAGGGGAACCGCCTGTTCCTCAAGAAATCCGTAGCCCAGATCCAGAAGGAAGCCGCCAAGAGCGAGCTGAAACGGTCCCTGGGCCCCATCAACCTGATGAGCCTCGGCATCGGCGCCATCATCGGCGCCGGCATCTTCGTTCTGACCGGACAGGTCGCCGCGGCCAATGCTGGCCCGGCGATCATGCTCAGCTTCGTGGTCGCGGGCATCGCCTGCGGTCTCGCCGGTCTCTGCTATGCCGAACTGGCCTCGACCATGCCCGTATCGGGCTCGGCCTACACCTATGCCTACGGCACCCTGGGCGAAGTCTTCGCCTGGATCATGGGCTGGCTGCTGGTGCTGGAATACGGCGTTGCGGCCTCGACCGTCGCCGTCGGCTGGTCCGGGTATGTGGTCTCGATCCTCAAGGACTTCGGGATGGCGGACCAGTTGTTCCCGATGATCCAGTATGCGGGCGGCGAAGGCCCTCAATGGGCGACCCCGCTTGTCCAGGCCGTCGTTGGCGACGGCGTCAACAGCTTCCCCCTGACCGGCACCTTCAACCTGGTCGCAGCCATCGGCATCGCCGCCGTTTGCAGCCTTCTGGTCCTCGGCGTCAGCGAATCTGCCTCGATCAACAACCTCATCGTGATGATCAAGATCATCGTGCTGCTGACCTTCATCGCCGTCGGGGTGCAGTACATCAATCCCGCCAACTGGGTGCCCTTCATCCCTGAGAACACGACCGGTAAGTTCGGCGAGTACGGGGCGACCGGTATCCTGCGCGGTGCATCGATCATCTTCTTCGCCTACGTCGGCTTCGAAGCGGTCTCGACCGCCGCGGCCGAGGCGAAAAACCCCTCTAAGGATGTCCCTGTCGGCATTCTGGGCGCGCTGATCGTCTGCACCCTCATCTACATGGCCGTCGCTGCCGTCATGACCGGCGTGGTCCCCTACCTCGAGCTGGCCAGCCCGGCGCCGGTGGCCGTCGCCATCGACCGCATGGGTCTGGAATGGGCCGACACGGCCTTCATCACGCCCGACGGCAGCCCGCTCAACCTTATCAGCTTCCTGATCAAGGTCGGCGCTATCACCGGCCTTTCCTCGGTCATGCTGGTGCTGTGCTACGGCCAGACGCGGATCTTCTACACCATGGCGCGTGACGGCCTTCTCCCGAAAGCCTTCGCCGTCATCCATCCAAAGTTCCGTACGCCGTGGATCGGCACCATCCTGCTGGGCATCCTGATCGCTGTTGCGGCCTCCTTCCTGCCCATCTCCATCCTGGGCGACCTGGTGTCGCTGGGGACGGCCGTGGCCTTCTCGATCGTATGCCTGAGCGTGATCTTCCTGCGCATCAAGCATCCGGAGATGGAGCGTCCGTTCAAGGTGCCCGGCGGCATCTTCACCGCCGTGCTGGGCATCCTCTCCTGCCTGGCGCTGGCCGGCTTCAACTTCTGGCCCATGATCCAGCACGCCATGGACGGCAATCCTCTGCCGCTCACCATTCTCGGTGTCTATGCCGCCGTCGGTGCCGTCATCTACATCATCTACGGCTTCTGGCACTCCAAGCTCGCCAAGGGCATCGACATCACCGAAGAAACCACGATGTCGTCCCCGGCCGAGGCCATGGGCTCCGGCGTCGACAACCAGAAGGACTGATCCCCGGATCAGCCCTCTAAGACGAAAGGCCCGGGAGCGATCCCGGGCCTTTTTCGTTGCCGCCCGGTCCGGCCTCGCCTAGACGCTGCAGCGGACCTGGCGGATGTGGCGGAACTGGTAGACGCACTGGATTTAGGTTCCAGCGCCGCGAGGCGTGGAGGTTCGAGTCCTCTCATCCGCACCAGTCACGAAAGCCCGTGATCACCCGCAGGCTTAAAGGACGGCGCGCGCGGCACCGTTCCCCGAAACAGGGGAAGGCATCATTTTCTAGTCCTCATCCGCCGCCGACGGATCGACGGCGTTGGTGACCAGTTCCCGCCAGGTCGGATCGGTGGCATCGACCAGATCGACATCCTCCATCAGGGCCACGGCCCCGCCGCCGTCGGGCAGGATCAGGCCCAGGACCTCCATCTCCTCGCCGTCCGGTCCCAGATGGGTCTCGGCCTGGACCGCGACCGCCGCCTGTTCGCCGTCCTCGTCCCACCAGATCACCGGCTGGGGCAGGTCCATGGCGATCGGGCGTGGATCGTCGGTCTCGCCCAGGGCAAACACCGCCCGGCGCGCCTGCACATCGTCCAGCGTTGCCACGACCCCGACAAACGGTGTCAGCCGCGTCCAGTCCTCGGCGTCGAAGCCACCCCCATCCTCGTCGGGCAGGTTGTCGTTCATCGTCATCGCCGGAACACTCCCACCAGCTCCACATGCGCCGACCACAAGAACTGGTCCACCGGCGTCACCCGTTCCAGTCGGAAGCCGGCGTCGATCAGCACGCGCGCGTCCCGGGCGAAGGTCACCGGATTGCACGAGACACCGACCACGACCGCCGCCTTCGTGCCCGGCAGCTGCCGCGTCTGCTCCAGCGCCCCGGCCCTCGGCGGGTCCAGCACAATGGCGTCACAGCCGCGCAGGTCATAGGGAGCCAGCGGCCGGCGGAACAGGTCACGCGCCTCCGCCGTGATCCCCTTCATGCCCGGCCCTGAACCAATCCCCGCCTTCAGCGCCGCGATCCCTGCGGCCGAGCCGTCCGCCGCCAGCACCGGCGCCACCGTCGCCAGCGGAAAGGTGAAGGTGCCCGCCCCGCAGAACAGATCCGCGATCTTCTTCGCCCCCTTCACCGCCTCGACCGCGCGCGCGACCATCGCCGCCTCGGCCTCGGGCACGGCCTGCAGAAAGCCGCCGGGCGGCAGGGGCACGGTCGCGGGGCCGAAGGCCACCTTCGGCTGCCGCTCCATCATCAGAACCTCGCCCGCCAGGCTCAGACGGGCCAGACCGGCCTCGGCCGCTGCGGCGATAGCCCGCATCCGGGCGTCACCCGACAGCCCGCCCGTGCGCCGCTCAACCCCCGTCACATCCACATCAAGCCCGGTCAGGGTCACCGTCACATGCAGGGTCGGGGCCGATTTCGGATGCTCCAGAAAGGCCTCCGCCACCCGGGCCAGCGCCGGAAAGGCCGCGACCAGCCGGGGATCAGCCACCGGACAGGCGCTCACCTCAACCAGCCGCCAGCTCTTGCGCGCCTTGAATCCCAGCACGACCCGCCCGTCCTCGCTGCGCCGCGCATGCAGGGCCAGCCGCCGCCGCGTCCCCGGCGGCACGGCCACCGTCGCCTCGATCTCGGTCTCGATCCGCTCCCGCGCGAGCGCCTGCCGGACCTGATCCTGTTTCCAGTCCAGATAGGGCCCGGCGGCCCAGTGCTGCAGGGCGCAGCCGCCGCAATCGCCATAGTGGGGCGACACCGGCGCGATCCGCTCCGGGCTGGCGGTCAGGATTTCGGCCCCCTCCAGCCGCCCGTCCCGAACCTCGCCCCGCACCGTCTCGCCGGGCAGGGTCAAGGGCGCGAACACCGGTCCGCCCGGCGTCTCGGCGATCCCGTCGCCCTGCCCGCCCACGCGGCTGATGGTCAGCGTTTCCGTCATCGGCTGCTTCTAGAGCGGAATCGGTTCGGACGCGATCAGGTCCGGGCCCGGCGATCGCGTGGGCTCCGGAGGCTCCGGCCCGTCGACGAAACCTGAACGAAGATGAATGGCCTGATCAAAGGCCGTTCAGCTTCGGGGGCCTATGCCTCGTGATCACAAGCACAGGCGTCGAACCTCGGCGCCCGCCCTTCAGCCAGGATGATGCCGATGTTCGCCCGTCTGCCCCTCAAGACCGCTTTCGGTGCGGCCGCCCTCGCCGCGGCCGGCCTGATGCTGACCCCCGCCACCGCCTCGGCCCAGGCCTACAGCTACAACGGCCAGCAATATGGCTACGGCAATGAGCGCCGGTCTGACTATGGCTACGACCGTTCCTACGGTCAGTCCCATGACCGCTCCGGCCAGGACGAATGCCTCAGCGAACGCCGGAACCGACAGGGTAACGGCGCCCTCGTCGGTGCGACCTTCGGGGCCGTCCTGGGCTCCCAGATGGGCGCACGCGGCCGTCGGACCGAAGGCAGCGTACTCGGGGCGGTGATCGGTGGCGCGCTCGGCGCAGCCGTCGGCGGCGACTCGGCCCGCGACTGCAACGGGACCCGCAGCGGCTATGCGCAGTACGGCTACGGGAACTCAAACGGCTACCGGGACTACAGCAGCCGGGACAACGGCGGCTACGGATACAGCGACCGCTACGACGCCCAGGGCTACGGCGACCAGGGCTATGGCGACCAGGGCTACGAGGACCGGTCGAACGACCGCGACCAGTCCGACTGCCGTACCCGGGCCGTCCACAGCCGCGACCGCTACGGCCGCACGGTCACCCGTTACGAGCAGACCTGCTGACAGAATTGCGCCGCCGATTATTTTTCAGCCCCCCTGTCGATCGGCGGCGTGACGGAGACCCCCGGTGGAGCCATCCACCGGGGGTTTTTCCTTGTTGGGACGGGGTAGTGGCGGACGCGAGAGAAGCGAGTGGCCAGTGGTTAGTGGTTAGTGGTTAGTGGTTAGTGGTTAGTGCTCGCAGCCTCTTCGCCGGCGGAAGGGCGGCGCAGTCCGCGCCGTCGCACAACCGGTGGCCAGCCACTAACCACTAGCCACTAACCACCCCTCTTCGCCCACAGCAGAAACTCCACATTCCCGTCCCCGCCGGTGATCGGGCTTTCCGTGGTCGCCTGCACCGCCCAGCCCTCGCCTTCCAACCAGTCGCAGACCGCCGTCAGTGCCGCCTGCTGTGCCGCCGGATCCTTGACCACGCCCTTCTTGGTGCCACCCGGTCCCGTCGCCTCGAACTGCGGCTTGACCAGGGTGACCAGATCCGCATCCGGGGCGGCCAGCGACAGGGCCACAGGCAGCACCTTGGCCAGGCCGATGAAGCTGGCGTCGCAGACGACCAGACCGGGTGCCTCGGGGATCACAGCGGGCGTCAGGTCCCGGGCGTCCGTCTGTTCCAGATTGATCACCCGCGGATCGGCCGCCACGCGGGCATGCAGCTGACCGGCGCCGACATCGACGGCATAGACCTGCGCCGCGCCGCGCGACAGGCAGACCTCGGTGAAACCGCCTGTAGAGGCCCCGACGTCCAGCACCGTCCGGCCCGCAACCTCGACCGGCCAGAGGGACAGGGCGTGATCCAGCTTCAGCGCGCCACGCCCGACCCAGCGATGGGCGTCGGCATAGGCCACGACCGCATCCTCAGCCACGGTCTGGGACGCCGCCTTCGCCGGCACCCCGTTGACCGTCACCCCGCCCGCCTCGATCGCTGCCTTCGCCCGCGCCCGGCTCTCGGCCAGCCCACGCGCGACCAGCAGCTGGTCGAGCCGGGTCTTCACCCCACCGCGTCCAGCCGCGCCAGCGCCGCCTGCAGCCTGGCCTTGCCGGCCTCGGCCTCGGCCAGCTTCTGGCGTTGTTCATCGACGACCTCGGGGGCCGCGCGATCGACGAAATTCGGGTTGCCCAGCTTCTTGTTGAAATGGCCGATATCGCTGTCGAAGGCGGCGATCTCTTTCGTCAGCCGGGCCCGCTCGGCCGACAGATCGATAATCCCGGCCAGCGACAACGCTGCCGTCGCACCGCACGAGACGAAGGTCACCGCCCCCTCGGCCGCCGCCTCGACGGAGGACAGGTCCGACACCCGGCCGAGTGTCAGGATCAGGTCGCGGTGGCGCGCGATCCGCCCGGCGGTGACCGCATCCGGCGCGATGAAGGACAGGCCGGGCTTGGCACCCTGCGGCACATTCATTTCGGCCTTCAACTGGCGGATTTCGGTGACCAGATCGACCAGCCAGCCGATCTCGCCCTCGGCAGCCGCATCGATGAAACTGTCCGGCAGAACCGGCCAGGCCGCCCCGATCAGGGTGGCCTCACTGCGCGCTGCACCCTCGCCGCCCAGCTGGTCCCACAGCTCCTCGGTGATGAAGGGCATGATCGGGTGCATCAGCTTCAGGGTCTGGTCCAGCGTCCAGGCCGTCATGGCCCGGGTCTCGGCCTTGGCGGCCTCGTCCGACCCCATGAACACGGGCTTGGCCAGTTCCAGATACCAGTCGCAGAAGACGTTCCAGACGAAGCGGTACAGGGCCGAGGCCGCATCGTCGAAGCGGCCGCCCTCGATGGCCTCGCTGACCCCGCGCTCGGCCTTGGTCAGCTCCCCGCGGATCCAGCGGTTGATGGTCTGGTCCACGGTCGCCGGGTCAAAGCCCTCGACCCGCATCGCCTCATTCATCTGCGAGAAGCGCGCCGCGTTCCACAGTTTGGTGCCGAAGTTCCGATAGCCTTCAATACGTTGCTTCGACAATTTAATGTCACGCGTGCCGGACAGAATGGCCATGGTGAAACGCAGCGGGTCGGCACCCAGCTCGTCGATGATGCCGAGGGGGTCGATGACATTCCCCTTCGACTTGCTCATCTTCTGGCCCTTCTCGTCGCGGACCAGGCCATTGATGATGACCCGCTTGAACGGAACCTCATCCATGAAATGAAGTCCCATCATCATCATCCGGGCAACCCAGAAGAAAATGATGTCAGCCGCCGTCACCAGATCGCTGGTCGGATAGAAGCGTCTCAGGTCCTCGGTCTTGTCCGGCCAGCCCATGGTCGAGAACGGCCACAGGGCCGAGCTGAACCAGGTGTCGAGAACGTCTGGGTCCTGATAGACCGCCGGCGGCTGGGGAACCCCGGTGTTTATCCGACCCAGGCTTTGGTTGAGCATGCCTTGGTAGTCGTCCACTACGACGACATCCTCTCCGTAGTATTCTCGCGCCAGCGCGAGCGCTTCGGTCTCGGACTCTGCGACAAACCCCCGTATCTCGGAAAGGTTGGTATTTGTGGTGCCGTCTTCGCCTGAGCTGCGAGTGGCCCCGTACCAAACCGGAATCCGGTGTCCCCACCAGAGCTGACGCGAGATGCACCAAGGCTCGATATTTCTCAGCCATTCGAAATAGATTTTCGAATAGCTGGCTGGCTCGAATGTGGTGTCTCCATTCTCGACAGCTTTGATCGCAGGCTGAGCCATCGTGTAAGCGTCAACGTACCATTGGTCCGTCAGCATCGGCTCAATGACTACGCCGGAGCGGTCACCGTGCGGCACAACGTGCTTGGTCTTTTCGATTTCCTTGAGCCAGCCCGCTTCTTCGGCGAGTGCAATGATCGCTTTCCGGGCGACAAAGCGGTCCAGCCCGACCAACTCGGACGGGATGCCAGCGGCAAATCTCTTTAGGTCGAACTTCCCGTCTTTCGTGAGTTCAAACTCCGGAGCATCCTTAGCTATCCGGCCCTCATCGGTAAGGATGCATATGAAGTTGAGCCCGGCCCGTTTGCCGACCTGGAAGTCATTGAAGTCGTGCGCCGGGGTGATCTTCACCGCGCCCGAGCCCTTGGCCGGATCGGCATAGTCGTCGGCGACAATCGGAATGCGCCGGCCCACGATCGGCAGGGTCACGAACTTCCCGACCAGCCCGGCATAGCGCGCATCATCCGGATGCACCGCCACCCCGGTATCGCCCAGCATGGTCTCCGGCCGGGTCGTGGCCACGACGATGAAGTCGCGCGTCTCCCACGCCGTCGCCTTGCCGTCCTCGTCGAAGGCGACCGGATGCTCATAGGTGACACCGTCCGCCAGCGGATAGGCGAAATGCCAGTAGTGGCCGTCCATCTCGCGCTGCTCGACCTCGAGGTCCGAGATCGCCGTCTGGAAATGCGGGTCCCAGTTCACCAGCCGCTTGTCGCGATAGATCAGCCCGTCCCGGTGCAGCTGGACGAAGACCTTGCGCACGGCGGCGTTCAGCCCCTCATCGAGGGTGAACCGCTCGCGGCTCCAGTCGCACGAGGCCCCCAGCCGGCGCAACTGCTGGACGATGGTCCCGCCCGACTCGGCCTTCCACTCCCAGACCTTGGCCAGGAAGGCCTCCCGGCCCATCTCCCGGCGTCCGACGTTCCCCGCCGCTGCCAGCTGACGCTCGACCACCATCTGGGTGGCGATACCGGCGTGGTCCGTGCCCGGCAGCCACAGCACCGCCTTGCCCTTCATCCGGTGATAGCGGGCCAGGATGTCCTGCAGGGTGTTGTTCAGCGCATGGCCGATGTGCAGCGAGCCCGTCACATTGGGCGGCGGAATGACGATTGAATAGGCCTCGGCAGCGCCGTCGGTCCTGGGGGCGAACACACCGCTCTCCTCCCATTTCGCATAGAGTCGGGGTTCGGCGGCGGTCGGGTCGAAGGTCTTGTCGAGCATTGGGAGGGTCTTCGGACAAAGAGAAAGGGCGGCCCCGACTGGAGCCGCCCCGGAATGATCTAGCCTTGATCGGGTCGCGGGTGAAGTCAGCCGGCGTTGCGGGCGATGCGTTCGACTTCCTTGCGTACCTGGGCCTCGACGATGCCCGGCAGATTGGCGTCCAACCATTCCTTCAGCATCGGCCGCAGCAGCGCGCGGGCCAGTTCATCGACCGTCGGACCGGAACCGGACCAGGAATCAATCGGATCAGGCTTCCGGACGGTTGAGGCGAGACCGGCAAACGCAGATGCGGCGCTGGCCGCCGCGCTCACGCCGACGAGGCCCTCGTCAATCGGCTCGGGTTCCGGCTCGGGTTCCGGCTCGGGGTCATGGGCCTCGATCGGGTCGACAAAGTCCGACTCAGGGACCGACGCACTGGGGAACGGCTCCGCCGTCAGGATGTCGAGGTCGCCGAGGGTCTCTGCGACCGGCGCTTCATAGGCTTCAGTCAGTTCCAGAACGTCCTCTTCAGCGGGTTCCGGCTCTTCGATCGCAGGGGCTTCCTCCTCCACGGCGTCCTCGACAACCGTTTCGGGTTCAGGACCCGTGGCCGTCGCTGCCGGGGCGTCATCCTCGGAAATGATCCGGCGAATCGACGCCAGGATTTCCTCCATCGTCGGTTCCTGGGCAGTCTGGTCGGTCATATCGAAACCCCGGGGCGCGCGGCGAACGCACGATCAATTCGAATTAAGACAAGTCGGAGGAGCACCCTCCCGGACCATGTCGTCGCATCTCAGCCCGCTGGAATCAACGGGCGTTTTCGCGTCACAGGTTAACAAGCAACCCGGTAGTCGCGCGAAAGGCGACCGCAGGCCCGTCAGCCGCGCGGTGCGGTCTGGACAATCTCCGACTTGAGCTGCGCATCAATCGGCGCATCCTCGGCGTTGTTGGCGGGCGTGACGGCGGGCGAGGCGATACGATCGATCGCTTCGACGACCCCGTCCCACGGCAAGCCGCCACGGTTGCGCACCCGGTTGTAGTTGGCTGCCGGATCGTAGGCCGTCAGGTCGGCATCCAGATCCGCCCCTTCGAGCCGGCCCATGGCGGCCAGCAGACTGGCCTGGGCGACGTATTCATTGCGACGGGCGCTCGCCAGATTGATCTGGGCGTTACGAAGCTCCAGCTCCTGGTTCAGCACATCGAGGGTCGTCCGCAGCCCGACCTGGGCCTCTTGCCGCACGCCCTCGGCGGCCACGGTCGCTGCCCGAACGGCTTCCTCACCGGCCTGAAGCGTGGCGCGGGACGAGATGGACTGGGCAAATGCCGAGCTGACCGCCTGCAGAATGTTGCGGCGCTCTCCCTCGAGGCTGATCTGCGCCACATTGGCGCGCTCCACGGCCTGAGCCACGCGGGAACGGTTCAGTCCGCCGGTGAACAGCGGCACGGACAGGGATGCGCCGGCTTGAAAACGGGTCTGGTCCGCGATGTCGCCGAGCTGGCCGAGGTCAGAGGTGCTTCCGCCGTAGGAGGCCGTCAAACTCGCGGACGGCATGTATTCAGCCTTGGCGGCCGCCACCTGGGCCTCAGCCGCGCGCTGGGTATAAGCGGCCGAAAGAATGGCCGGATTGTCCGAAAGCGCGACGTCGAGGGCATTGTCGAAGTCGGCCGGTACACCCGGAAGCGCCGGCATCGGCGCCAGGTCACCCGGGGCCTGCCCGACCACTGCGGCATAGGCGGCGCGCGATACAGACAGCTGGGCGCGGGCATTGGCCAGATCGGCCTCGGACTGGGCCAGGCGCGATTCGGACTGGGCCACGTCGGTGCGGGTGATCTCGCCGACCTCGAACCGGGCCGAGGCTTCTTCCAGCTGGCGCTGGAGCACGGAGAGGTTCGACTGGCGGATGGCCAGGATCTCAATGTCTCGGATGACATCGGCATAGGCCCGGATCACCGATGCCAGGACGTTCTGTTCAACGTCGCGCAGGGTCTCGCGTCCGGACAGGATGTTGGCCTCAGCCGCCGAGATGCCGTGCCCGATCCGTCCACCCGACCATACGGTCTGGGACAGGCTGACGCTGGCTGCGCCGGTGTCGCTGTCGGGATTGCTGAACGGCGCGCCGCTGTAATCCCGGGCATAGCTGGCGGAGACCCTGACATCGAGCTGGGGCCGCAGCCCCGACCGGGCCTGTACGATGGACTCATCCAGAGCCCGCTGATTGGCCCGCTGGGCCAGAAGGGACGGATTGGTCTGGTAGGCCAGCGCCAGCGCATCCTTGAGCGTCTCGGCCCAGGCGGGCGCACCCATACCGGTTATCACGGCGATGACGGCGACCGAGGCGAGCGCGCGCGTACGTTTCAGCATGTCTGTTCCTGCCTGGCGCGGGGAAGCGCGCACTCAGTGTCTCATGGGTCTGATGCGATACGGCCAGCGCCCGCGCCAGTTAAGTTTTTTTCACGCGCCGAAAGGACCGTTCCGTCGAACGTCAAAAATCTAAAGCACGAAGGTGGGAATCGCCGAGAGTTCCGCCAGCAAGGGAGGGGCGGCATTGAACAGTTCGCGCCGCGACACCCCCTGGGCACCCCGCACATAGAGCACGGCCTTGCCCACCGCACCGGTCCGTTCGACGACCGCCAGCCGTCCCCCGATATTCAGCGCTTCCAGCCAGGCTTCCGGGCGCCCGGGCACGGCACCTTCCGAGATGATGACGTCATAACCGCCGTCTGCCGGCGCACCGAGCGGGGCGGTGACGGTCCGGACCCCCTCTTCCGCCAGAACCTCGCCAGCCACCGCGAACACGCCCTCGTCGGATTCCTGGGCAGTCGCCTCGAGACCGAGCCGCGCCAGGACGGCGGCGGCATAGGGGGCGGCGATTCCCAGGGCCCGCTCGCCCGGCTTCGCGTCCAGCGCCATCAGCAGCTTCGACAGATCCCGCGCCAGCATCAGACGGCGCTCGCCGGCAATCTCGGGCTCGATCTCCGCATAGGCGGACCAGCCACGATCCGACGGCAGGAACCGCTCCCGCGGCACGCCGAGAAGGGCGGCCTGCAGGGCGCGGTCGGTCACATCGTTCACGCGGACCTGGCTGTCGACCATGACCTTGCGGGCGGCGGCGAAATCCATGGAAAACGATCCTGCAGCTGTGAGCGTTCGAAGACGCCCGGGAAATCTGGCGCGCTTATAGGTCTGTGCGTTGCGGGGGACAATCCGATCTGATAGCGAACGCCCCTCGCGATGGCGTGGTCGTTCTCAACGGCCCCGGGGCCTGATGGCGGAGTGGTTACGCGCCGGATTGCAAATCCGTGTACCCGAGTTCGATTCTCGGTCAGGCCTCCATCGCGACTTCGATTCTCCCCGCGCCCGGCCACTCCGGGCAGCCGCTGAGCATATCGGCAGGCAGCAATGCCCTTTTCGGTCAGGCTTCGCCCGTGGTTAACTCCGGGCGGACACTGCGGGGGCCATTGTATGCCGAGCCGTTCAGATCATCTGACAGACCGCGAGCGCGAATGCCTCCGCCTTGTCCATGCCCATATGAACTCGAAGCAGATCGCCCGGCGCCTGGGCATCAAGCCATCGACCGTCGACCGCCACTGCGAGAACGCCGCGCGCAAACTCAGGGCCACCGGCCGTGTCGACGCCGCCCTCCTCCTGCTTGCCGGTCAGGCCGTTCCGACCGACTCGGTATCCGAACAGGTCCCAATCGCCTCCCCTGCACCGACCGGCTTTTCTGGCCCGGCGAAAGGGGACACTCATGGCCAATACCGAGGAACAGTTGCCGGGCATCAGCTGGGCGGAACTTCAGATCGTGCTGCTGTCACTGGCCGATACGCCGGTGAAACAGACGATGGTGCACCATCTGGTCGGGGGGACCCGCAAACAGGCGGCCTTCCTCTCTCCGGAAGCCACCTTCCGGGAGATCCTGCACATCGGGGCGGCCCTGCTGGATTCCGGTTTCCAGCCACAGGAGTCGGACATGACGTCCTCGGCCGCATCGTGTTTGTCCTCACCATCGCCGCAATAGCCGCCCTGGTCCTGACAAGCGTTATTGGCGCGGAACGGTTCGCCTTCGCCCTGCAAGGCATCCGCTACGGAAGCTGAGCCGCGCTGCCTCCAGCAAGAAAGCAAGCGAATGAAACGCAGCGAACATGCCGCGACCATTGTCGAGCGTCTGGCGTCGGACCTTTTTCAGGCCGAGACCAGCCAGGATGAAGCCGTCAACCAGCTGGGGCGGCTGGCCCAGTCCCTGACCTTGAGTCGTCGGGAGGCGGGTCTCTCGACCACAGTGGGCCAGGCGGCTTTTGACGCCCTTGCCGAAGCCGTCACGGCCCAGGTGGGCGCGCAACGTGCCCTGGTCGCGCTCCACGAGGCGCTGGCCGAGGTGAAGCGGAACACCGCCTATCGCGGTATCCGGATGGGCGGGCTGGAGAAGTCGGACCAGCCGATCCCCCGACCGTCAGGGCTTGCGCTCGTCTCCTGAGTTGGTGATCGAAGGCCATGTCGCCGATTTATGCGGTTTCCCTGGCCCTGCTCATCGCCACCGCAGCGCTTGCTGTCTGGCGAGGCGGCCCCTGGGAACGCGCGACAGCGGCCCTTCTCGTTGTGACCTGGGCAGGCACCACCCTGGCACCGTTCGATGCCAGGGAACCGCCATGGGTCGCCATCGGGCTCGACGGAGCCACGATGCTGTTTCTGCTTTATCTGACAATCTACTCGGGCCGCAGGTGGACGATCTGGGCGACCGCCTTTCAGTTCCTGCTGATGGCCAACCATCTGGCCTTCGTCCGCTTCTCACAGCTCGAGCAGTGGGCCTATGTCACAGCCTATTACGTCTGGGGCGACGCGGTGGTGCTGTCCCTCGTCTGCGGCATCCTCTGGCGGTCACGAGAGGCTGCGTCGGCGGCCGTCAGCAAGAGCGGACCAACCGACTGAAGGATGCGGTCGCCCCCGTTCAGGCGACC
>Ga0114980_10000903_pt1 | contig 21189 bp, 19 predicted proteins | sample S_140806_EF_Meta_FD_87018 | JGI IMG/M metagenome (GOLD analysis project Ga0114980, IMG submission 87018) | Freshwater microbial communities from Lake Simoncouche, Canada to study carbon cycling - S_140806_EF_MetaG | ecosystem: Environmental > Aquatic > Freshwater > Lake | place: Lake...
ATAGGTACAGTTCGATTTTATCTTTAGCTCAGCCTGATGATTTAGCGACTCTGCTTAATCCGAATTTCCAAACCAAAGCTCCAGAAATTGCAAACCTAAGCCAATTTGCTAAAGGGAATCTTTCATCCTTTGATCGAATGATTAGATCTGATCTCGGTGCATATTTGCCAGGGGACTTGCTTGTGAAAGTTGACATAGCAACTATGGCAAATAGCCTAGAACTTAGATCTCCGATGTTAGATGTCAATGTGGTTGAATGGGGCTTATCACTTCCACGCAAGTACAAGTTAAAGGGTTTTGAAACAAAACACATTCTGAAGGATGTAGCACGTTCATTAGTGCCAGCAAACTTGATTGATCGCCCAAAGATGGGTTTTGGAATTCCTAGAGCCGAGTGGCTGCGTACCGGAATGAAAGAGTTAGTAATTGACACTCTTACGGATACAACGTCTACACAACGCGGTTGGTTAAACCCTGTCGAAGTTAAAAAAGTCTTGGATCTTCATATGACTGGCCAAGACAGAGACAACATCATTTGGCCGATGATGATGCTAGAGCTTTGGGCTAGGACTTGGCTCGATTAGCAATTAGCTTTCTATATAAAACTTCATGATCATTCACTAATCGCTTCACTCCAAAGTTTGCCAGAGTGAACTCTTGTGCAGAGGCTCCCATCTGAGCCCGCAAATCTTCACTATTGGCTAGTTTCTCAAGAGCGTCAGCGATTTCTAGCACATCCAAGTTAGTGATGATTCCGGTTACTCCATCCATAACCACTTCGGGTACCGATCCAACTCTTGTCGTTACAACAGACAAACCTGCCATCCCGGCCTGAATCAAACTCAACGGAGTTCCCTCGTTATCGCTTGTAAGAACTACAACATCAGCGGCGGATAAAACTTGTTCTATGTTGCTCTGCCAACCTAAAATCTTCACAGGTAAATCTTCGCGCGCAATTCTCTCTTTACAATTTTGCAGTAACTCACCATCTCCAGCCACAAAGAATTCAAAATCGAGGCTACGTTTCTTGATCTCTTTTACAACGTCTAAGAACCTGTCAGGACGCTTAATTTGAGTCACCCGTCCAATGAAGGCACACTGAATAGTTTGTTTTGATAAACCATAAAACTCTTGAGAATCATTTTTATTTGGTAGTTTCCCAATATCTAGACCTGGAGGCATTAACCCGAACTTTTCAGATTTACCTATACCTACTGCCAATAAGTCTTGTCTAACCTTGTCACCAACAGCTAAGAGTTGATGAGTAAATACCGCCAATATCCTTTCTGCCAGTACCACGAGCATTCTTTTGAAGGAACCAAAGTAACCATTTAGCAAATGTCCATGAAATGTGTGAATGCGAATTGAAGGATGAAGGGAAAGGATCGATGCAATACGGCCCAAGAATCCAGCTTTTGCAGTGTGAGTATGGATTACGTGAGGTTTGAAACTTCTGATCTCTTTAATAAGCGAGAGAAAAGCTTTTAAATCCCCACCGAGACTAACCCTCCGGCCGAAACCTTCAATGCGAACGGCATTAACATCCGTTGCGACCGTGTCTAGATAGTCGGCCTCATCGGAAGCGCAAAAACCTGTATAAAGCCGGTGGTCAAACTCGGATGAGTTCATGTTTCGCATTAACCCTGAAACCTGAACAGCGGGACCCCCCACATTCATGCGAGCAATTATTCGCATGACCCGAATAGTGGCTAATTCATCTGTTCTCACTTACTCATCTTCCCCTAAATTCTATCCAGAAGTGCTTAAGGACAGATAGTCTAGGTGTGCACCCAAAGCCTTAACGAGAGGTTAGGATTCCACTCGTGACCGTTCAACAACCCCAAGTTCTAGCCATTATTGGCCAAGGATACGTTGGTTTGCCACTTGCGATGGCCGCAGTTGATGCTGGTTGGACCGTAATCGGGATCGATAACTTTGCTGCCAAAGTTGCCCAGATCAATGCAGGTTCAAGCCCTGTGGAGGATATCTCCGACAAGCAATTACAGGCTGCCATTTCAAAAGGTGACTACATAGCAACTACAGATTTTTCTGCAGTTGCCCAGGCTTCAGTCGTAACGATTTGTGTTCCCACCCCTCTAGACAGTAAGCGTGAACCGGATCTCACATTATTGCGGAGTGCCGCGACAGGAATTGCACCACATGTTTCTAATGAAACATTGATAGTTAGCGAATCAACCTCTTATCCAGGCACATTACGTGACGTAATTATCCCAATAGTAAACCGCCTTAAGCGTGAAGAAGCCAAAATAGTTTATTTTGCTTGTGCACCTGAACGAGTCAATCCGGGCGACGCAATCTGGAACCAAAAAAATACGCCACGCCTGGTAGGCGCCATCGATGCAGTGTCACAAATCCGTGCGCTTGCATTCTATGAATCAATTTGTGATGCAGTAGTTTCAGTTTCAACGCCTGAAGTGGCAGAAGCAGCAAAGTTGTTAGAAAACACTTTTCGTTTAGTGAATATTGCACTCATCAACGAGTTCACCCAACTTTGTTCATCTAATGGCATTAATGTTCATGATGTCATCGAGGCAGCGTCTTCCAAACCTTATGGGTACATGCCGTTTAAACCAGGAGTTGGAGTGGGAGGCCATTGCATCCCAGTCGATCCTCTGTACTTAACTTGGTGGGCACGTCAAAACGGCCGCACCGCAGATTTCATAGAATCCGCGGATGTAATAAATCATGCAATGCCAAAATACGTTGCACGGCGTGCACTTGACATGATTGACCCGAATATCAAGAATCCTAAGGTTCTAATTCTTGGCGTTGCCTATAAATCTGGTGTTGGTGATGTTCGGGAAACTCCAGCTTCCGAACTCCGCGAGAACTTGATTGCACAAGGGGCCGAAGTTGGTTGGCATGATCCGTTGGTGCAAATTTGGGAAGGCTCTAATCCAGCTGATTTAGACTGGGAATGCGATGTAGCAATTCTCGCGACGAAGCAGCCGGGTATGAATCTGGACCAACTAATTCGTCGCGGAGTTAAGATTCTTGACTGCACAAACTCGATTACGGGTCATGCAGCGGTTAGTTCCCTTTAGAAGTTCCTATTCATCTCCGCAGAAATATCCGCAATAATTGTTGATAGGTCGCGCCTAGGCTTCCAACCAACCAATTGATTTATCAAATCGATATTTGGTACTCGCCGCGCCATATCTTCAAAGCCATCTCCATAAGCCTCGGCATAGGGCAGAAAATTAATCTCACTTTGAGACTTGGTCTCTTCAATTATTTTCCTCGCAAGATTATTGATTGAAATCTCAAAATTATTTCCGATGTTGATTACTTTGCCGATCGTATTATGCGCAAAAGCAACATCAATAACTGCGTCAACAACATCATAAACGTGTGCAAAGCACCGAGTTTGGTTACCATCACCATAAATTGTAATTGGCTCATTGTTCAAGGCAGCCTTAACGAATCGAGGCACCACCATTCCATAGGCACCAAGTTGGCGGGGTCCGACAGTATTGAAGAATCTGACAATTCTTGTTTCTAACTTTCTTTCAATAAAATAAGCATATGCAAGCGATTCATCAATTGCCTTAGCTTCACTGTAGGACCATCGCAACGTGACGGGACTTCCAAGAACTCTATCATCAGTCTCTTTCAGCGAATCAGAAATATTTTTTCCGTACACCTCACTACTGCTTGTGAGAAATACTGGAGTGTTCATCGAGTGTGCAGACTCAAGCACATTCTCGGTTCCACGGATATTCGTTAATAAGCTATCCAATGGGTGTTTGACGATATTAAATACACCCACTGCAGCTGCTAAATGGAAGACGTATTCGGCCTCCTCGATTAAAGGATTTAAAACACCCGAATCCAGGATCGAACCCTTTATCGAGGTGAAACTACTTGAGTTAGTTAAAACCGAAAGATTTTCCAAACGTCCAGTCGAGAAATTGTCCAACGAGACAACGGTATGTCCATCATTAATTAACCGCTCACATAAATGAGAGCCGATAAAGCCAGCCCCACCAGTTACAAGAATTCGCATTCATGGAGAATACAGGAGAATTTTGTTTTGTGATGGATACACCTTCAGTTGATCTAGAGAGTCTCATTGAATAGAGTCTGCCCACTATACAACTCAGACTACTTAACAAGGCCCATTAGTCTGCCGACGCCTTCGAGATTAAATACATTCAAAATTTTTCTAAGTATAATTTGAGGCATGAAGCAATCTAAGGCACAATGCTGTTATCTTTGTAATTCACAAAATGTAAAGAGATCAAGTCGTCAAAGAGAAATCAATTTCAATGGGAGTACTTACACATTTCACATTTGCCAAAATTGTGGCAGTTACTCTCTCTTCCCAAAGCTAGATCAGGCAAGTGTGGCCAAACTTTACTCCAAGGAATATTCAGATATCTCATCTAATCTGCACCAAGATGAAAGTATCAGCTATATTTCGAAATTTGTAGATCTTAGGAGCTACATTTTGTCTGACATAGACTCTAAACGTAGTTCATATTTAGATTACGGATGTGGATATAATCCGGTCACCTTAGAAATTGCATCAAGCATGGGGTTAGATTACCAAGGGGTTGAATTCAGTAGCGATGTTGTCGCGCAGGCTAACTTAGCCTTTCCAGGAAAAGTAATTACAGTAGAGGAGTTCAAGAAAGACACAAAGAAGTTCGATTACATCTTTATAGGAGATGTAATCGAACATTTGAGTGACCCCATCGCTGTTCTGGCTGACTTAAGTAATAGATTAAGTAGTCACGGAGTTTTGATCGCCCAAGGCCCACTTCAAGGAGCCCTGACAGTTACACATATGCTTGCAAGCATTAAATCTCAACTACTTTCAAGTGGGGCAACCAATTTTCCGCCTTACCATGTTAGCCTTGCTAGTAGAAAGGGAATGCGTGATGTTCTGAAGGTTAGTAATTTAGAATTGTTAAATATAAAAATTTCTGAACCGCAATGGCCTGCACCAACCCTCACCTTTGTTCTTCGAAGACCTTCAATACGAGCGGTCACCCTTTTGAGTTGTAAGTTACTCGATCAGGCAATTTCTAAAATGGTGCCAAACTTTGGCAGCCACTACTTCCTCGTGGCTCAAAAGCGAGCGAAATGAGAGAAGGGAATGATTTTTATGACAAAATTCTCCTCAAGTCCCATAGAATCGCACTAGATTCAAGTACATTCGCAGAGAGAATTTAGGGAGTACCTTGAGCAAAGTTGCACTAATAACTGGAATTACGGGCCAGGATGGCTCTTACCTAGCCGAACAACTACTCGAAAAAGGGTACGAAGTCCACGGTTTAGTTAGAAGAGCCAGTACCTTTAACACAGCACGACTTGAAAATCTCTATCAAAGCACTGAGGATTTACAGAAAATTCATTTGCACTATATTGACGCAGTAGATTCCTTACATCTGTTTAATCTAATTGAGCGCATTGCACCCGACGAGATTTACAATCTAATGGCGCTTTCACATGTGGCACAGAGTTTTGATCAACCTGAATACGCAGCCGAGACTGCCGGCTTAGGCTTTTTGAGAATTCTTGAGATTGTTCGTACTATCAAACTTGAGGTGAGAATTTATCAGGCATCTACTAGCGAACTGTTTGGAGCAACACCACCACCTCAAAATGAAGATTCTTTTTTTAATCCACGAAGTCCGTATGCAGCAGCTAAGAGATACGCACACGACATGGCAAGAATTTACCGGGACGGATACGGAATTTTTGTTTCCACTGGCATTTTATTCAATCATGAATCCCCAAGGCGAAGCCGAACGTTTGTTACACGCAAAATTTCAGCTGGTGTCGCCGATATTGTGAAGGGAAAACGCACTTCAATAACACTTGGAAATTTAGATGCAAAGCGTGATTGGGGATTTGCGCCAGAATACACAAATGCGATGTGGAAGATTTTACAATTGGACAATCCAACCGACTTGGTAATCGCCACCGGTGTGCAATATTCAGTTAGAGATTTTTGCGAGTTCGCCTTTAGTCAGGTGAATCTAGAGTGGCAAAAGTACGTAAAAGTCTCGGATCAATTTGCACGTCCTTTGGAGGTGGAATCCTTATGTGGGGATTCATCAAAGGCGCGTTTAGCAATTGGATGGAATCCAACTGTACTTGCACCAGAGTTGGCAAAAATCATGGTGGAGGCAGATTTAGCCCGAGAGAGCTTCAATTACTAATGCGATTGAGACCAGAAATCATTGACCAACCGGCACCTAAATCGTCGTCAAGAGATTTGACTTTACCACTTGCTTCGGTCGTAATCGTAAATCTGAATCAAGGTCATTACCTGAGGGATTGCATTCATAGTGTTCTAAACCAGACCTATAACAATATAGAGATAATTTTGCAAGATGGGGGTTCAACTGACGGATCAGTGGCTATTTTGAAAGATTACAGCCAAATTGATGTGGTGTCGGAACCAGACTTTAGCTCAGGACATGCTTTCGCAAAAGGCGTTAAGCGAGCAAAAGGAGAATTTGTTTTTTTTCTAAATTCCTCTGATGGATTTTATAGTGAAAATTGGATTCAAAATGCCGTGTTTGAACTTAGGAAGTCTAATGATGTATCGATGGTAACGGGGAGTGTTATTGGCGTTGATTCAGATTCAACTTTGAACTCCTATACCTGGCCAAGTACTTCATGCAATTTGTTGTCACCAAAGACTAATTTCTATAGTTGGCTTTTTGATGGCTTTGGATTTACTCCAATCACCTTTGGAATCAAAACCGAAGTATTCAGGTATTGCTCAGGAACGGTAGAGCAATTTTCGAATCCAGCTAATCCTTATCCTTTTGACTTTTTTTGGTACTTTAGCGAAAAATTCTTTTCGAACGGTTTTATCTCATTGCGCACGAGTGAAGTATCTTCATTCGTGCGCATCCACAGTGACAGAGTAGATGATTCCTTGTACCTCGCAAGACAACTTGAACAGCTCAACGAATTCATCATCCGGTTTAGACGGCGACTCCTCCTGGGTTTCTCTAAATATAGATTCGTCGATTCGGGCGGGATGCCGATAAATAATGCGGAAATAAAGAAGTCTGAAATTTGGAGATATTATATTCAAGCCAAAATCAAACACCTTACTGGTAAGCAATTTTCTCTGGGGAATTCTGGAAAAATATGAAAACACCCTCTGTTTGGGCTATTCCTCACACCTTTTCCCGGAAAACGGTCCTAATGTGAAAGTCGATAACGATTTACGAAAGTTAAGAAGATTGATATTAGAGTCAGCGTCAGTGTCGAAGGAGGGGCATATTCCGAGCGCACTATCGATACTGGACATCCTTTATTTGATATATAGCGAATTCATTCCTATTGGAAAAAATAATCCAATTGATGCGATTGGGAATCGTTTCATTCTCTCTAAAGGCCATGCATCCCTTGGTCTTTATGCAGTCTTGTCACACATTGGATTATTTAGTGAAAGTGAGTTAACTTCCTTCGCAAAATATGACAGTATTTTAGGTGGTCACCCAGACCGAAATAAGGTGCCTGGAGTTGAGTTGTCTACTGGTTCACTTGGCCATGGACTCCCGCAGGCGCTTGGAATAGCAACGGCTTTAAAAATAAAGCGATTATCTGGCCACGTTTATGTTCTGATCGGTGACGGCGAGGCCAATGAGGGCACTATTTGGGAGAGTGCCCTATTGGCACCGAACCACAAACTTGGAAACCTTACTTGCATCGTAGACAATAATTTATCTTCTGAACGAGCCCTGGATATGGGCAACATAGCAAACAAGTTTGCAGCTTTTGGATGGGAAACAGTAGAAATCAATGGTCACGACCATGACGAAATTAGGAGAGCACTGAGGCTTCGCAACAACAGCAAGCCTATTGTCGTTATTGCCAACACCGTGAAAGGTTTTGGTGTCCCGACAATGGAGTCAAATCCGGAGTGGCATCATAGGTCACCCAACTCGGATGAACTTACATTCTTACTTGGTGAATTAGAATGAGAAAAGAATTTACTGCAATAATGGCAAATGAGTTGTCTACTAATTCCAAAAGTACATTAATTCTTGGTGATATAGGCGTCTTTGGTCACCGTGACTCATTTAAAAAATTTCCGGATAGAGTCTTTAATATTGGAATTCTAGAACAGTCCATGGTTAGTTTTGCTGCTGGGATGGCCATAGAAGGTTTGTACCCGACAATTCACACAATAGCGCCATTCTTGATTGAAAGAGCTTTCGAACAAATTAAAATTGACTTTGGTTATCAATCTCTGGGAGGAAACCTTGTCACTGTTGGAGCTTCATTAGATTACGCCGGATTAGGAGCCACCCATCATTGCCCTGGAGATGTTGGAATGATGCTTAATATTCCAGGTAGCGAGATTTACGTCCCCGGAACGGCCCAGGAGTTTTCTGATTTATTTGGCTGGTCTTGCCGAAACAAGAGTATAAGCTATTTCAGATTAAGCGAGAAAACTAACAAGGATTCAATCAAGACCGAGTTTCAAAAGGGAGCCTTACTCAAGGAGGGTCGTTTATTGACGGTTCTCGCGATTGGCCCAATGTTAGATATTGTGCAAGAGGCGACGACTAACTTAGATGTTACTGTCCTTTACTATAATTCAATTTCACCATTTGACGCAGAATTGTTGCGGTCGAATCTAAATTCTGAGAAACTGTACATTGTGGAACCGTTTTATGAAAACACCATGGCGCCAATTATCCAACAGATTCTCACAGACCGAACTATCATGACCCGTTCCAAGGGCATACCGAGAAGATTCATAACTAATTATGGCAATATTGATGAACATTACGAAGCGATTGGACTCACTTCTACTTCGATCCGGAGAGATATTCAGGCGATGTTAGATGCATGACATTTTTGTAGAAGATTCCCACTACTTGCTGAACAAATTAGCGTTACCAAACTTGGATGGTTCTAGAATACTTCTAACGGGTAGTTCAGGATTGATTGGAAAAAACATTTTGAACTTCCTGGATACATTATTAAAGAGTGCTAAATTTTCATTTTCTGTTGACGCTCTTTCTATGAATTCTATAGGCGACGAACATGAATATCACCAGAATATTGAATTCAAAAGGGGCGATTTGAGTTTGGGATTACAAAATTTTAATCTCACGAGTTATAACTACATCATTCATGCGGCTACATATGGGCAGCCAGGGAAATTCACCTCTAAACCGTTGGAGACCCTGAGCCTAAATGGCCCCTTGGTTATGGCCCTGACACAACATCTTGACAGTAATGGCACTTTCCTCTTTCTAAGTTCGAGCGAAGTTTACGTAGGATCTGAATCAACTCCTAATGTCGAGACCGAATTAGGGAAAATTTCGGTTGAAAACCCAAGAGCGGCATACGTTTACGGGAAAATTTTCGGAGAAGTTGCTCTATTGCATCAAAAAGCTCAAATTAAAGTTCGAATTGCCAGGATTGCATTGAGTTATGGGCCAGGAACAAGGCTTGGAGATTCCCGTGTTCTTAACCAGCTAATTTATAGAGGGGTTACCGAGGGTAAAGTCGAACTTGCCGACGCAGGAAATGCCTTGCGAACTTATTGCTATGTTCGCGATACAACTGAGATGTTGCTAATATCCTTTTCTGGGGGAAAAGTGAGATTTATAACGTTGGGGGATCGTCTACGATATCGATTCGGGAGCTTGGTGAAGAAATTTCAAAAATCTTATGTGTTCCTTTTAGTTATCCAACTACTTCAGTTAATTACTTAGAAGCGCCAACACAGGTGGAGTTAGATACTTCGAAATACCGAAATGAATTTGGAGAATTGGATTTAATGCAATTACCTTTGGGGTTAAGGCGTACAATTATGTGGCAAGAAAATGTTTTATTCAAAGGAATTGATTGATGACGACTTTAGTCACTGGATCAGACGGGTTACTTGGCACCGCTCTCAAAAAATATTTTGGTGGTGATTTCTACTTTGCCAACCGAATTGATGCAGATCTAACAGATTTTCAGGAAACTATGGAACTTTTTATTAAGATTAAACCAAGGAGGGTTATTCACCTTGCTGCAAAAGTAGGAGGAGTAGAAGCTAATCAGAAATTTCCCGGTTCATTTTATTATGAAAATATGTTGATAAATCTCAACGTTTTGAAAATTGCGCAGATAACTAATGTTGAAAAATTGGTGTCCTTTGTTTCAACTTGCGTATTCCCTAGCGAAACTGAATATCCACTGTCTAGTTCGAGATTACATGACGGTGAACCCCACAGCAGTAATCTGGGGTATGCGTACGCAAAGAGAATGCTGGAAGTCCAATCGAGAGTTTTTAGACAAGAGTATGGGGCTAATTTCATTACGCTCATTCCAGGCAATATGTATGGCCCTGGAGATAATTGGAATAAAAGTTCTGGACACGTTATTCCCTCCTTAATTCACAAGGTGTATGAAGCCAAGAAGAATAATCTGCCCTTAAGTGTTTGGGGGACAGGTACGCCACTGAGGGAATTCATTTTCTCAGAGGATGTAGCGAGAATTACCCTTTGGGCACTTGAGAATTACGAAAGCAATAAATCGCTGATCGTAAGCAATCCAATTGAAACCTCCATCAAGAATCTGGTAAATTCAATTTCCAAATCCATGAACTTTCAAGGTGAAGTCATTTGGGACTCTTCAAAGCCAAACGGCCAAGAGAGAAAACCTTCGGATTTTGAGCCATTAAGATCCCTCTTGCCTTCATTTGAGTTTACAACGCTAGAAAATGGCTTGTCCACCACAATAAAGTGGTTTGAAGACAATTATGGAGTTATCTTAAGGAAATAGACTTAGCAAGCCACTATTAGGATCGTTCCACCCTTTTGATAAACACTGGTAGGAGCCCATCCTGTTTCTCGCAGCAATTCCTGCAATTCGTTGAGAGTAAATTCTCTTAGGTGATCGCTATCAAAATAAAACGGCTCACTTGTCCATAACCTCGGATAATTCAGTGGATCGCTCTCAAAGTCAGGGACTTCAATAACTATCTTCTTAGACTTTTTGCGAATCCCCTCTAGAAGAGTCAAAGGGTTTTCTATGTGCTCCAAAAAATGAATCATAAGGGTGAGATCAACGACAGGCATTTCATCAAGATGCTTATCCAAATCGAGAGCTAAATAACTCACAGCACCCCCAAGTAATTTTGCCTTCTCCAAGGTGTTCGGATTTGCATCGATCCCAAATACGTGTCCCGCTCTAGAAGCGCTCGCTCGTGACCACCTACCCGTCCCACATCCAAGGTCGGCCACAAGATCACCCGGGGCAATCAAGGTCGAAAGCAACTCATCACTCAACCCTAACGCAGTGTTTTGAAATTTGTCACCAAATACCACTCCTGATACCTCAAAGGAAATTCTCCTAAGAATCCAATGGACGCGCAACAGGAATTTGAGTGCACGGGAGGGCCCTAGAATTGTAAGAAGCCCTCTCTTTAGAAGATAAGTGAGTCTCCATAGCCATTGATGGCGCTTCGATTGGTCTACTTCCATTACATTCCTAACTCGTTAAGAGAAGATTTTCGAAATGACCTAGATTTTCTGTTTAAATATCAACACATTGCACTTAGTTGCTCGTGTGACAATAATTTCATGACCCATTTCTCTCATTAGCCCAATTACTAAATTCCAAACTGACATAGCTCTATCTGGTATGTCTTCAATTATTAAGTAACCACCAGGATGTAAGTGTGTTTGAGCAAAAATTAACGAATTAACATTAGCAAATGTTGAATGTAGACCGTCATCAATAATCACATCAAATTTCTTAATTCCAGAAGCTTCAGAAATCTCAAAATACGTTTGGAGATCTGTCTGGTCTACATAAAAACATTGAATGCGATTATCACTGAAAAGAATTTTCCGGTCAATATCAGCTCCAATTACATTGATACGTGAATCAAAATTTGCAAAAGCACGAAGACTCGCTCCTGGCTTACCATTCTTTCCCATGGAACTCACCAAGCCAGGCGAGTTGGTCCCGATGCCAATTTCTAGTAACTCTATTTTCAGAGATTCCGCGTGCGAATCAAGGAACTCTGCATAGATTCTTTCGTAGCCGTGTGAAGATTTATCTGACCCAAAATGGTCGAAAATCGCTCCAAGTTTTCGAGATTTAATTGTTTGCGGAAAGGTAAGGTCGAAATTAACCAATCGAGCCTGAGGTAGCCCAATAAGCAAGGACAATTGGGACGGGAATTCATTTGCCGCTTTTAAAGTAAGTGAAGGAAACTTTGCCCAATTGCCTGAATTGACTACAAATACAGGCAATTCCCGCCTCAACAATCGCGCTAACCGGCCACTTTCCTTTAGGCTCCCTAGGGGGTTCCGAAGTATTTCGGCTAATTGTTCTTTCCCTAACATACGGTCATCATACTTTAAATTGTGATAAAAGTTGTAAACTTAGTTCAGTATACTTTCGCTGCATCTGATTTGAGTCAAATTTCTCCACTGCTGCATTTGAAATTGAAAGTGCGTATTCTCTTGAACTGTTTAAGTTAGCGAGCATATTTGTAACCATTTGGCTGAATCCCTCTATGTCATTTGGGTCGCACCCTTTATAAAAACCAGAAAGCACATCTCTAGACCCCCCGAGATTTGAAGAAGCTATTGGAATGCCATACATAAGGGTTTCAATTAACACCAATGGACAGGCTTCATCGATTGCAGTGTGTATGAATAGATCTGAATCATCTAGAAATGAATAAATATTAGATTGACGTCCTAACCAAGATACACAATCTAATAACCCGAGATCTTTCTGCAATACTTTTAGGCTTTCAAGGTATTGGAGATTTCCACCACCAAGAATCTGTAGATTTACGTCATAGCCATCTTTTCGAAGCCGCCAGATGACTCGGAGCATAGTTTCGTAATTCTTTTGCCAATCTATTCTACCTAGAGCAACCAGTTTATAAACTGATTTCAATTCCGATGAATTGTGTCCCATGTAGCAAGACCCGGGTTTCGAGAGTCCATTATAAATCACTGTAACTTTCCTTTTATCAGATCCCTGTGCGATAAGGGTTTCTTTTACCGAATCTGAAACAGCTACAGTATGTTGCGTGAACCACGTTATTATTTTGTCCAAAAAAATTGCCTTTGTATTTCCAGATAAAATATGGACTTGATTATGATGACGTACGGGAACAAAAATAGTTTTCCGATAAAGCAAACTTACGACGGCGCAAATCAAACTTGGATAATAAGAATGCGCAAATACCACTTTTGGTTTTTCGCTTCGAATGTATCGTAAAAATTTAAAAACTTGACGAAAAAGTGATGGATTTTCAAAACCCAAACTAGAAATTTCTATTCCATTTTCTAAACAAAACTTTGGCACTTTCTGATCTAATTTGTATAAAGTTAAGATCTTAACTTTGACCTCTTCTGTCATCGAAATAGATTCAATTAACGCATTTGGCCCGTCACCAGGAATGAAGTGATGAACAACTAGAGAACCATTTTCAATCTTCATAATTCACCCGTATCTTCAAAAGCTTCGAGATCATTTTGTATAGGACAAAAGTTGGTGCTTCCAAAAAGCAAATCGTACCTGTAAAACTTGTGATTTTTCAAAGTTGATTAGATCCTCAACAATATTTAAGTATTCATGAACTTCCTCTGCATTCCAAGCCTTGAGTAGAATTCTTGAGTAATTAATAGATAATTGAGAGCGCTCAATGGCGAAGGCTTTAACTCTCTTCGGAAGGATCTTCAAAATGTTATTAAATGCATAAAGAGTTAAGAAGTGAATATTCCTAGCAAGTATTCTTAGTCTGTTGGGTTTGGAGCTTGCTATCCATTGGTTAAGTCTTATTTTGAGCTCTTCAGTTCTATAGAATTCTTGAAAAAAAATCAAGCATGCAATTCCATCAATGGCTCTTCCAACAAGTGACATCTGAATTGTTGGAAAAGTCTTCCAGCCATCTTCGATTGTTAACTTAGCGAGACTCTTAGCGGATGACCTTCTAGTACTCCAGTGGCGATTGTCGTAAAAGTATGTGAAATTAGGAATCATTTGATTTGTAGCCATCAGATTTACTGCTAAATTTAAACTAGAGTCTATTGAGCCGGCAACATGTCCGCCTTGTTTATGAATGAGATCCGTGAATCGATTCCAAAGTTTTGCCGGTATGAGTGAGAAAATCGATCTGCAGTCTGGCCAAGTTAAATCTGCTACTTCGATTTTCTTGTTCCCATTTACTACAGTAAATTTAGTCCTGATAACAGAATTTGAATCTATACCTTTGGGGATTTCTAGAGTCCCATTCCAATCATCATCATCATGAAATTGCATAATCCAGGATCCCTCTTGAATCCGAATCGATTTTTGAGAATCGTGAATCGCTTCTGATAAAGGGCGTTGCAGAATAATCAAATTTGGAATAATTCTTTCGCATGCTTGAATAAAGTAATCAGTAGCGACGAAGTATTCCGTCTTGTCTATCAGAACCAAATTGGACACTTCTGACATATTGACAGTATCTATCAATGATTCCCATCGAAAAACACTTTGTTCCCCAGTCCTAGTCATGGGAAAGAGAATGACAATTTTCTTATTGTCTCTATCAGATTTTACAAAAACCTCTGAGTTATCTGACTCCGTGATAACTAAAGCCATATTCAATAAATCCTTTTCAATTCTGGAATAGTGACCCAGACTTCAATTCCACTTAGCCCACTGGTTTCCATCCATTTCATGATTTCCGAAGTGATATTCCAAACAAATAAAATTAGAATATCCGGATTCAGAGAATTGAGAATTTCTGGTTTGATTATTGGTAAATTCATGTTCGGCATAAATCGCTCTTGCTTCTCAAGACTTGCATCTGCAATCGCCACAAGATCACCAGACTTTACTTTTGCAGCATTGAGAAGAGTGCTTGCTTTCGCAGCAGCTCCATAACCAAAAATACTCTTCCCTTCAGCACTTTTCTCAAACAAGAATTCTCTGAACTCTTTCAAGTAACTTTGCACTATAAAGTCCTGTCTCTCCCAAGAAGAAACTTGAAAAAGGTTTAAGGCCTCATCTCTTCGCATTTCGGCCTCAACAGAAGATTTTGAAGTGTTCCTAACATTTTTCTTCTTTAACCAGTATCTGTTTGAGCCACCATGGGTTTCTAAATTTTCTACGTCAAATAATACTAATCCGAATTCTTGTGCAAGTTTAAGTACTGCTTTACAAGATAAATATGAAAAGTGTTCATGATAAATAGTGTCGAATTGATTAAATTCAATTATATTCCTTAGTCGAGGATTCTCGATAGAAATCAAAGTTTCAGAGTTCGAGAGTATTGATATGCCATTCATGAAATCTCGAATATCTGGCACGTGCGCTAAGACATTATTCGCAACAATCAAACGAGGATATCCGTGTTGGGAGACAATATCTTGAGCTAATTTCGCCCCAAAAAAATCTGCAATGGTTGGTATGCCTTGCAATCTTGAGATGGCAGCTACATTTCGGGCTGGTTCAACCCCCAAGACCTTAATGCCCGACTGAATAAAGTGACTAAGTAAATATCCATCATTGGAAGCAATTTCCAGAACATAGTCACTCTTGCCAAGAGAAAGCTCATTAATAACACCATTAGCGAAATTTGCAGCGTGCTTAACAAAGCTCTTACTTGCGGATGACAGGTACCGATAGTCCGTGAAGAGTCGGCTGCTTGAGACAACATCAGCAACTTGTCCAAGGCCGCAATCAGAACAAATTCTCAAATGCAATTCAAATGACTCATAGTTTTTTAGTGGAGCTGGACTCAATTCATTTGCAATTGGCAGCGCTCCCAGATTTAGGGCCGAAAACATTTGATCTGAATGACAAGCTCTACAGAAATCGGCGCCTCTAATCAAGGTCGATAAGTCATTGATTACTTTCGCCATGGATGCTGTCCGCTCTTCCATAGGTCTTCAAGGATTCTCTTGTCTCTCAGTGAATCCATAGGTTGCCACCATCCTTCGTGAAGGAATGCAGACAATTGATTATCCTGAACCACCTGTTGAAGTGGAGTGCTTTCAAGAGGTGTTACAAAATCAGGTAAGTACTCGCAAATTTGCCTACTAAAGCAGAAAAAACCTCCATTTATCCAACCCGTATCTTGAGGATCTTTTTCAGCAAAATTCACTACTAATTTATTCTTAATGACCAACGATCCAAATCGAGCTGGTGGGTGGACTGCTGAAACAGTTGCTAACTTTCCTGAATTCAAATGTTGATCTAAAAGCAAATTCAAATCAATATTTGAAAGCCCATCCCCATAAGTAAGCATAAAAGTCTCATCTAGAAAGTTACTAAGTTTCTTTATGCGGCCACCCGTTGAAGTATCTAATCCAGTATCAATTAACTTTACAGTCCACCCGAGGTCACGAAAGTAGTTATTTAGCTCAAAGTATTCGATGACGACATTTGATTTATAACCCAATGCGATTAGAAATTCTACGTGACCATAGCTTGCGTAATATCGCATGATATGAATCAATATGGGTTCTGGTCCAATTTTAACCATTGGCTTGGGGATCAAGTCAGTTTCTTCGGCTAGCCTAGTTCCGTATCCGCCAGCCAGGATGACCACCTGCATAATTACCTTCCAAAAAATTCGATTTAATCAGAACAAGCCAGAGCATAATCCAGTGCTGAACCGACACCACAGACCGACACATTAGTATGATTAGATCCTAGAGGGGGATAGAGATGCATTTCTTAATCACAGGCCACACAGGTTTTAAGGGCACTTGGCTAGTGCACCTCTTGAAATCTAGGGGTCATACTGTCTCAGGATATTCTCTTCAAGAGGAGAAGAACTCCTTATTTGAATTTTCTAATGCTAAATCTTTACTGGAAAAGCACTATGTAGGAGATATTCGTGATGCAGATAATCTTGAAAGTATAGCCTCGGAGGTTAACGCTGAGGTAGTTGTCCATATGGCTGCACAATCTCTAGTCCGGAAGTCTTACAAAGAGCCCTTTTCAACTTTTGAAACTAATCTAATTGGCACCCTAAATGTACTTCGAGTTTTCAGGAATCGCGATTCCACAAAGTGCATTCTAATCGTAACAAGTGACAAAGTTTATGAAAATACAAATTCAGCTAATGCATTTACTGAACTTGACCCACTCGGTGGCATAGATCCGTACAGTGCATCAAAATCGATTGCCGATATAGCCACTAAGTCTTGGACTTCGTCTTTTCCAGGTGCAACGACAGTGATCGCGCGGGCTGGGAATGTTATCGGTGGCGGGGATGTTTGCCAGGATAGATTGCTCCCGGAACTAATTGAACAATACTCATCAGGCAAAGTTCCCACACTTCGATATCCAAACGGAGTTCGCCCATGGCAGCATGTATTGGATTGCTTGAATGGGTACTTGCTGTTGATTGAGAGAGCAATTGAGAATAAACAATTAGACGGAACGGCGTGGAATTTCGGACCCGACATAGATGACCACAAGAAAGTATTTGAAGTAGCAGAATTTGTGGCAAAGTCTCTGGCACCCGGTTTATCCTGGACACAAGATGAAGACACAAACCTGGTTGAGTCCGAGATTTTACGACTCAACTCTACAAAGTCTAATAAACAACTATTCTGGCGAAGTCGATTTAAGGCCGAAGAAGCGATCCTCATGACAATAAATTGGTATGAAAGTATAAATAAAGGGGAAACTGCAGCGAATCTCATCGAGAATGACATCGCAAAATTTGAATTTAAAGGATAGGGCGAATTGAATTCTTAGTAAGGTACGAGTTTGGAGACAATAGTGTTTAAAAAAGCATTAATGGATTACTATTGCTAGACATTGGGGGTAAATACTATTAAGCAATTATTACGGTACTTTACATCCAATCAAATATTGCGTGCATTTAAGGTCCTAAAGCCAGAAGATCGAAAGAAACTCATTTGGGTTGTAATCTTTCAAGTCCTAATTAGCTTTTTCGATCTAATTGGAGTTCTGTTAATTGGTTTAGTTGGGTCATTGTCAGTAACTGTTCTTCAGTCTTCCACGCCAAGTGATCGAGTTTTGCAAGTCATCGAATTGTTTCATATTCAGAATTTTCAGATCCAGAACCAAATATTTATAATTGGTGGGACATCAGTTGTGTTACTGGTGGGACGAAGCATAATCTCTCTTATAATTACACAACGCATAATCTATTTTTTTAGTCGAAAAAGTGGTGAGTTGACCAGTATGCTCACAATAAAACTATTAGCATCCTCAATTTTAAAGATTCAAGATAGATCATCAGCCGAAATTCTTTATGCGCTGACACGAGGAAGCGAATTCCTAATGATTCAAGTCTTGGGGACCTCAATTGTTCTAGTTGCAGATGCTTCAGTGCTGATTTTTCTATTTTTTGGATTATTGATATTGGATCCAGTTACGGCATGTGTGACCTGTCTAATTTTTGGGCTGGTTGCACTTGCGCTACACAAATTACTCTCCGTGAAAGCAAACTTGCTTGGAAACAAAAACGCTTACTTCAACATTGAAGGAAACCTAAAGATAAATGAAGTCCTCTCTTCATATAGAGAAGCGTTTGTAGGCAATCGACTTAAATTTTATGGTGATAGAATTAGTGAATTAAGAATGGGATTGTCTGAAATAGCTGGGTATGTAAATTATATGCCGTACATCAGTAAATATGTTCTGGAATCCACAGTAGTGCTTGGTGCTGTACTAATAACTGCCCTACAAATTTTGTTTTGGGACGCCTCTCATGCCGTGGCAGCACTTGCAATCTTTATTGGTGCTGGAACGAGAATCGGCCCATCGGTCCTTCGGCTCCAGCAGGGGATCATTCATATTCGAGGCAGCCTAGGTTCAGCGGCCCCAACTCTAAGAATGATTTTAGAGCTCGACAATCAAGATCTAAATGGTTTAACTGATTCAAATTTCTCAAGATTACACAAAAATTTCTCATCAAAAATTGTTTTAAAAGGAGTCAGCTATCGATATCCAGATTCCGATAATTGGGTTCTAAATGATTTGAGTGTCGAGATACCCGAAGGAAGTGTAATTGCGGTCGTAGGGACTTCGGGAGTGGGTAAAAGCACTCTCATAGATCTAATGTTAGGAATTCTCATCCCTGCAGTTGGAAGTGTGAAAATTTCTGATATGAGCCCTAAAGACGCAATTTCAAATTGGCCAGGGGCTATCGCATATGTGCCTCAGGATGTACTAATTGCTGATGCGACACTTAAAGAAAATGTACTGCTTGGCTACCCTGCTGATGTTGTGCCGGATTCAGAAGTACTACAAATTCTGAGCCTTTTGAAACTGGAAAATTTAGTCAGCTCATCTCCTCTCGGGTTCGAACAAAAAGTGGGTGAACGGGGTTCAAAACTTAGTGGTGGACAGAAGCAACGAATAGGAATTGCTCGAGCGCTGATTACTAGACCACAAATACTTATTCTTGACGAAGCCACTAATGCGCTGGATGGTGAAACTGCAGCTGCCGTTACGGAAATTTTAGGTGATTTACCCGCCAAACCAACTGTCTTACTTATTGCCCACAATATTCAAACCATTAAAGCCGCCCAAAAAATATTGTATCTCAAAAATAAAAATGAAATGATTCTAGATACATTCGAAAATATTCAAAGAACGCATCCAGAATTTAACCTCTGCATAAATGGTGACAAAATCAATGAATAGTTTTGCAAAACTTACAAATCAAATTAAAGCGTGTGGGAAGTACTTTAGAAATGAGAAAGCAATTGTCATTTTTATTTTCACACATCTTTTTGTTGCAACTGTACTTGGTAGATTTTACATCTTAGCTCCCGATGAAATTGGCTATCTGAATACTTTCAATAACTTGTATGGAGGTAGGTTTGATTACCCACAGACTGTAAGTGGTTGGATCACAAGCCCAACCTACCTTTTAAGAATTATTTTTTTCCCCGCAAAAATTCTTAATTTAGTTGGTGTTTCTGACATCTTAAGCTTAAGGTATTGCACAATTCTTTACTCTCTGCTTGCATTTCGCATGCTTCAATTGGAGATTCGTAATTCACAAAAGAGCAGGAAACTCGAATGGATGTTTTTGTTTTTCTTTTTAATCCCATCAGTTCTATTGTGGTCATCAATTGGTTTACGAGAAACTTTCATATACTTGTCATTGGTACTGATTCTATGCGGCATGAGAAGGTTTGAGAAATCCCACGCAAAAGTATATTTAGTCCTTATGTTCATCGGGTCTTTTGTTCTACTTTGTACAAAGTTATATCTTTGGGTCTGCATAGCTTCAACTACATTTCTCATATTGATTCTGCTGACAATCAAGAAAAGTTATTGCCCGGGAATACGGCCTTTACGAAACTTAGGTGGGAATTTGATTATCCTCCCCCTACTTCTATTTCTCTTAACAGCACCAAGTCACGCAATAAGTTATGTAAAAGAAGCTGCGAGTCTAAATAAAATTCAAAATGCAGCTGAACGTTCGGGTGACTCGATTTCCACTGTCACGCAGTTGGAACAAGAGAAGACAGATTCCACTGTGACGCAGTTGGAACAAGAGAAGACAGAGATTCAATTTTCCGGCAATTCAACAGCAATCGCAATCCAGGACTATCTTTCATCTTCTACAGATTCACTTTTGATTAAGTTATTAGAGGTTACAGGTTTGTCAGAGAAGCTCTCTGACACCACAAACTCTTTTGTAATAAACCAACAAAAACCAAACATGTTAGCAAATGATTCAAATCCATATGCACTTGATACGCCCAGCATGACAAACCCCTTGAGTTTGTTTGAGTCTGTTATTCATTTTTTGTTAGGCCCGTTTCCAGTATTTAATAACTACGGTTTTATTATGTCTCTACTATCTTGGGAATCTATCATTTGGTGGGCGTTGTTCGGTATAGTGCTTTACAGACTCTTCTTCCAGCTTCGTAGTCAAAAAATGCTTTATTTGCCACAGTTATTCTTTCTCGTTTTCATGGTTTTCTTTATTATTTTGAGTGCATTGGTTGAGGTTAATGTCGGAACCGCTTTAAGACATAAATCCGTGCTTCTCATACCACTTCTTGCGATTTTATTGCCTACAGAAAAAGTTAGATCTAGTCATTAAGTATGTGGCTTGGGCCGGGATCGAACCGGCGACCTAACGATTTTCAGTCGTTCGCTCGTACCAACTGAGCTACCAAGCCAACAAAGATCTTGCTAGTAGTTGCCCACCAGTACGTATGGCACACA
>Ga0114980_10000905_pt1 | contig 21181 bp, 21 predicted proteins | sample S_140806_EF_Meta_FD_87018 | JGI IMG/M metagenome (GOLD analysis project Ga0114980, IMG submission 87018) | Freshwater microbial communities from Lake Simoncouche, Canada to study carbon cycling - S_140806_EF_MetaG | ecosystem: Environmental > Aquatic > Freshwater > Lake | place: Lake...
ACTAGGAGAATGAAGATAGCTGACGTTCGACCTCGATCTCGTCTTCTGACGCCAGTTCAACCTCGATGACTTCGATTTCGAAGCGCAATGCCAGTCCCGCCAGCGGATGGTTGGCGTCTAAAACAGCCACGCCATCAGCGATGTCGGTAATGGTCCAGACCCGATCATCTTCTGACATCTCCGGCGGGTCATCATCCAAGTCATGGTCGCCGCCATCGGCGGTACCCGGCAGCGCGTCCAGACTCATGCCAACTTCGATCTGCTCCGGGAGCTGATCAACGGGTACGAGTTCGATCAGGTTGGCATCGTAGTCCCCGAAATGATCCTCGGGTTCAAGAACGATCGACAGGGAACTGCCCGCCGATTGCCCGGCCAATGCCGCCTCGACGCCGGCGAACACGAAGCCATAGCCACCGTGCAGGTAACGCAATTCTCGAGGCCGATCCTCAACCTGCTCGCCCTGCAGGTCAAACAGGCGATAACGCAACGTGACCCAACAGCCGTTTTCAATCACCATATCGTCATGAAAAAAGGTTCCACCCCAAAAACAGCCGGGATGAATCCCAAGCCCCTTGCCAGCAGCCCAGTTCAGGGCTTGTTGGGTGAATTGAGTGTAGAGCAATTCCTGCAGCGCCACTGGCAGCGTAAGCCCTTGCTGGTCAGATCGGCTATTCCTGGGATGCTGGCCGCGGTGATGGTGCCACCCGAGCGTCTGTTTGAGCATGCCGCAAGCGACGCGGTTGAATCGCGATTGGTTAGCCAGCGTGGCCAGGCGACGCGACGATGGTCGGTTGAATTCGGACCGTTTGACGCCCTGCCCTCAAGCCGCCGCCGCAACTGGACTGTACTCGTTCAGGGAATGGATTTAGTCGAAGACGCGGCCCACAAAATCCTGCAACGTTTTCGCTTCATTCCAGATGCCAGGCTGGATGACGTCATGATCAGTTTTGCAACGGCTGGCGGCGGCGTGGGTCCTCATGTTGATTCCTATGACGTGTTTCTGGTGCAAGCCACAGGCAACCGACGTTGGGGAATTGGCCCTGCGCCGCGGCCACAGTGGGTGGAGGGATTGCCGTTGCGGATCTTGCAGAATTGGGAGCCAACTGAAATCTACGATCTGGGGCCTGGCGATATGTTGTACGTGCCACCCGGTTGGGGGCATGACGGCGTCGCCCTGGATGCGTGCACCACTTGGTCGATCGGTTTTCGAACGCCCTCGCGACATGAGTTTTTGAGCGCGTGGCTGGGCGATCAGGCTGAGCTTTCGGCGGATTTAACGGGAACCTCAAGGGATGACCGATTCCGCGACCCTAAACGTGAACCAACCGCGCATCCGGCGCAGATCCCTATGGATCTGCGAAAGACGCTTCACCAATGGGTCGAGGCTTGGCGTACCGATGAGCGAACCCGATTGGCGACACTCGACGGGTTTATTGGACGGCACCTGAGTGAACCGAAAGCGCACATCTTTTTTGACCCCCCGGGCCGCCCTCTTTCACAAAAGCGATTCGTTCAATTCGCATCGCGACACGGTGTCGCACTGGATCGACGGACGCGGATGCTTTATGACGAACGCCACTTATTCGTTAACGGTGAAGTCGATCCGGTAAAGCCCGATCGCGCACTCCGCCTGCTGGCGGACCAACGCGCCTGGACTCCAAGCCAGTCCGCAAGAATCCTTGTCAACGAATTGATTACGGAGCGCGTTTACTCCTGGTATCTGGCTGGGTGGATGCTCGTCACACCCGCTCAACTAGATACAGACTAAAGATTCATTCTCGCCACTGGTTTTGTGTTCCTGAGACCAAGCTTTGTGGGGCATGCGCCACGAAAGTGCGGAAATCAGGGAAGTTGCTGATAGAATTTTGGTCTGGGATAACGTATTGCCCCAATAAATTCCATCGGGTTCCAACTCGAAGCAATAGGACTTAAGATCATGACCAAGCAAATCCTCGCCGCCTCGCTGCTCGCTTTGGCACTTGCTGCCTGTGGCAAGAAAGAAGAAGCGCCTGCACCAGCACCTGCTGCTGCACCAGCACCAGCCGCTGATCCCGCACCAGCCGCCCCCGCAGCACCTGCTGCTGAGGCAGCGCCTGCAGCCCCAGCCGCTCCTGCAGCACCTGCGGAAGAAAAGAAAGACGAGAAGAAGTAATCCTTCTTTCTGGCTTGAAAAAACCGGCGCCTTGAGCGCCGGTTTTTTTATGTGCGGGCGGTTTTAACCCGCACACCAATCGAAGCCAGCCTCCTGGTCGGCAATCATCAAAAGCGATTGATCGATTCCGCCTTGACCCAATAATGCGCTGGCGGCCAACTCGGGCCGGTTATTCTGCTCGCTTAAATGCGCCGCAACCACACAGGTCAGTCTGGATCGGTCCAGGCTCGACAGGATTGAAGCGGCCGCCACGTTAGAAAGGTGCCCGTACGGACCACCGATCCTCCGTTTGAGCGAGGGTGGATAAGTACCGGCGAGTAGCATCCCTTCGTCGTGGTTGCACTCCAGGACCAAAGCGGTCAAGCAACTGAAAGTCTGCGTGATGTGGGGCGTTCCGTGCCCGAGATCGGTCAGGACCCCAAGCCTGGAGTGCCCGTCTTCAATCACAAACTGGACGGGTTCGCGGGCGTCATGCGGCACGGCGATCGGCCGCACCCCGAATCCGGCCACCTCGAACCCATGCTGTGCATCCAACAGGTGAATCGGTGCATCACCAAACGCGGACGCCGAGAGTGCGCTGTAGGTGCCCCAGGTGAGATATACCGGCAGCGCCTCACGCCGGGCCAGGGAAGGCACTCCTCCGACATGGTCACCGTGCTCGTGGGTAACGAGGATTGCATCCAGATCCTGAGGGGTCAGACCCAGTCGACCAAGGCGACGTGAGAGTTCTCGCGGACCAAAACCGCAATCGATCAGCACCCGCCGAGGCCTGCCGGCAATCATCGACTCGATCAGGAGCGCGTTACCCGCGCTCCCGCTTCCCAGACTGGCGAATCTCACCCGGCGATGGGGGTTTTTATTTCAACTGTTCAAACAACAAACTTGCGATCCGGGTCGCAACCGGACGTTCGACTGCTTCAACCACCGCCCCTCCATCGCGATTAAGAACTCGAATATCGGTCGCAGGCTGTCCAGCCACTGTTGACGCCAGCAGAACGATCCGGAAACGACGCGGCGTTGGATCCGAATTCGTGCTGAAGATCCGGTCAAAGAGCGACCGAGCGGAACCGGACTCCGTTGCCGGGTCCACGTATCGAACAAAGTAAATGCCACGGGAGCGATCACGGTCCTCAACGGTGAAACCCGCTCGATCGAGTGCCAGCCCCACGCGACGCCAGGCCCGGTCGAAGGATTCGTCCACCTGAACAGCACCGTCAGGAAGCGCCCTCGCCCGCAAGACCAACGAACCCGAATTAGGCGCAAGGTCGGCGGTCGCGCGGTTGGAGTCACTACCCAGACGAACCATCAGTCGACGCAAGAATTCGGCCTCAAGTTCTGGATCGCTGGGCCGTTGAGTCCAGACAAAGCCATTCTTGTTCTCACCAGCAACTTCAACCATGCCACGATGGCTCAGATGAATTTCAGTCCCGCCCTCGACTGCTTCAAGTCGGACACGGAAGCGATCGCGCTCGCCCGTTGAATAAATGCCGTCGAACACTTTCCCAATCGTTGAACGAATGAAATCCTGAGGAATCTTGGCGCGGTTTTCAGCCCACTCGGTTTCCATCACCCCGATGGCCGGCTGATCAACCGCGAGGGTAAATCCTGACTCTTGCCAGAACGTCCGCAAAACCGGCCAGAGCGGCCCCGGGGGACGCTTCACCGTGAGCCACCGCATAGTGCCGGCACGCTCAATCTTCATACCCGTCACATCCGGCAGGACGTCGCGCTGGGCGCCTCCGCCGCTTCCTGCGAGTTGGTCACGAGCGGCGCGCTCGCGTGCATAGCCCGAGAGCGTGGCCCCGGAAACCCGCTCAGGCAACATAAACCGCTCATCGCCGCGCGGCGAGACGAGATCGGGTGGCACTTCAAGCTTGGCCTCGGGCCGGGTCGTGGATGACCTGTAGTCGACCTTCGGATCGGGCAACATGTTGGATATGGAACTGCATCCTCCCAACAGAACGAGGCCAACAGCCCCGATTTGAACGACCAAGCGCATGCGGAATTCCTGAATTCGGGACGACATCACAACACGCCGGCCGCCCGCATCGCTGCGCTGACTGCCTCGTGATAGGTCGGGGAAAGGGGCGTCAGTGGCAAGCGCAATCCGGGCGAAATACGGCCGGTTTGCGCGAGCGCCCATTTGACGGGGATGGGATTGGCCTCGACAAACAATTGATCATGCAGCCCGAGGAGCACGCGGTTAATTGCCCGAGCGGTCAATACATCCCCGGCGATCGCGGCGGCACAGAGGCGCGACATCGCGGCAGGCGCAACGTTCGCGGTCACAGAGATCACTCCATGCCCACCTTGAAGCAAAAATGGGAGTGCCGAATCGTCATTACCGCTGTAAAGACGGAAGTGCGCGGGTACGCGCTGCAACAACAGCGCAGCGCGCGGCAGGTCACCGGTTGCGTCCTTCAAGCCAACAACGCCGGGGACTCCTGACAGTCGAACAACGGTGTCATTGGCCAGATCGGCCACCGTTCTTCCAGGTACGTTATACAAAATAACCGGCAGATCGACGGCTTCGGCAACGGCTGCGAAATGTCGATACAAGCCCTCCTGGGTGGGCTTGTTGTAATAGGGCACAACCTGCAGCGTGGCATTAGCCCCGACCTGATGCGCCGCCGAGGTCAGCTCCATCGCTTCACGCGTGGAGTTGGCGCCGCTGCCCGCAATGATGGGAACACGACCGCCCGCCTGTTCAACCGCCACCCTGATCAGGGTGACATGCTCGTCCACATCAACGGTTGGAGACTCTCCGGTCGTACCAACCGCTACGATGGCCTGGGTACCGTTCTCGATCTGCCAGTCGATCAGACGTCGGTAGGCCTCGAGATCGAGCGATCCGTCCTCGTGCATTGGGCTAACGATAGCGACCATGCTACCGAAGACATCAAAAGATTTATTGGCCATTCGAAGCGCTCTGAGTTGGAGCATTGATGAAACAATACATTAGACGTACCCGAGCCCCATGGCATCCCGAACTTCGCGCATGGTTTCGCGCGCAATCAGGCGTGCTCGGTCACAGCCAGCATCCACAATGTCGCGCAGAAGCCGCGGGTCTTCCTGATACGGTCGAGACCGCTCAATAAAGACTGAAGTCTCGCTAATGACGGCGTCGATCACTGGTTGCTTACATTCAATACAACCAATCCCGGCAGACCGGCAACCCTGCTGAACCCATACCTGAGTGCCCTCAGTCGAATAAACGCCATGAAGCGCCCAAACCGGACAACGCTCGGGGTCACCCGGGTCGGTGCGTCGAACCCGCGCCGGGTCAGTCGGCATCGTACGAATTTTTTTAGTAACCGACTCGGGAGACTCGCGCATTGCGATGGCATTCCCGTAGGACTTCGACATCTTCTGGCCATCGACGCCAGGCAATCGCGAGGCTTCGGTCAGCAACGCCTGAGGCTCACTCAGGATCGGGGCGTTCTCGAGTGTGATGCCACGCTTACGCGCCGCCGCCTGCTCCTTGGGGTCAGGGGCATGCCCATAGAGATGATTAAAGCGCCGCGCGATCTCGCGCGTGAGTTCAATGTGCGGCACCTGATCTTCTCCGACCGGCACCCAAGCCGCCCGATAGATCAAGATGTCAGCGGCCTGCAGCAAGGGGTATCCCAAAAACCCATAAGTCGCGAGGTCGCGATCAGCGAGTTTTTCTTGCTGGTCTTTATAGGTCGGCACCCTTTCAAGCCATCCCAACGGTGTACCCATCGAGAGCAGTACATGTAGTTCGGCGTGTTCGGGGACGCGTGATTGCAAAAAGAGAGTCGCTTGCTCCGGATCAATTCCGCCGGCAAGCCAGTCAATCACCATCTCCCATACGTTGTGCCCGATCTCGCCCGGCGACTCATAGTGAGTGGTCAGCGCGTGCCAGTCGGCAACGAAGAAAAAGCAGGGATGCAAGGTCTGCAATCGTGCCCAGTTCTTGAGCGCGCCGTGATAGTGACCGAGATGCAACGCGCCCGTGGGGCGCATTCCCGAGACGACGCGCTCGGACATGTTGGTAGTGCCTAGAATGGCCGCAGTGGTGTTCATAAGCGCACGATTCTACCCGTGCTCCGTCTCAGTTCAGGACACCCCGGCCTGCTCAATTTCACCGGCGATGGCATCGAACCCCAGACCAGCCCGCCGCAGCAACGGCTTCGGACCGGTCAGGTCGACGATCGTCGTGGGGATGGAACTCAACCAACCAGCGTCGATGATCAGGTCGACTCGTTTACCGAGGCGTTCTTCAATGTCGTCCGGATCCGCAAGGGTTTCGTCTTCATTGGGCATCCGCAGGGTCGAGGCCAGCAGCGGCTGTCCCAGCGCTTCGAGCAGCCCGAGCGGAACGGGATGGTCGGGTACTCGCATGCCCACAGTCTTGCGCGATGGGTGCGCCAGACGTCGCGGGACTTCTCGCGTGGCCGGCAGGACAAAGGTGTAAGTCCCTGGGGTCCATCGCTTGAGAAAGCGATACTGCTGATTATCGACCTGCGCATAATGCGAAAGTTCAGACAGGTCCCGACACAAAAGCGTCAGGAGATGTCGATCGTCAATTTGACGGATCGCCCGCAGTCGATCGACAGCCGCTTTATCCTCGAGCCGACACGCAAGCGCATAGCCGGCATCGGTGGCAATGACCCCGAGCGCACCGCCCCGAAGTAGAACCGCAGCTTGTTCGAGTAAGCGTTTCTGCGGCTGGACCGGATGAACGATCAGTCTCACCATCGGTGCCAGACCGGCACCACCGAATCGGGAAGAACCGGCGCATAACCCAGGTCTGCGTGGCTTTCGATCGGACTGTGAAAATCGGATCCTCGCGAGGCTTCAAATCCTTCAGCCGCTGCAATTCGCGCAAATCGACGCACCTGATCACGAGTGTGACTGCCGCTGGCAACCTCAATCGCCGTACCACCGACAGTCCGGAATTCTTCAAGCAGGGTTGTCAATGCCAACTCCCCAATCCGATAGCGTGCCGGGTGCGCAAGAACGGCGACGCCACCGGCTACCCGGATCCAGTTCACCGCTTCGGAAAGCCGAGACCAATGATGCGGCACATAACCTGGACGCCCCGGCACGAGGTATTTTAGAAATACCGCGCGCACATCATCGCAGGCACCACGTTCCACCAGCCAGCGTGCGAAATGCGTGCGCGAGACTAATCCAGCATTGCCAGCCATGGCCGCGGCGCCCTCATAGGCCCCCGCATGCCCCACGGCGGCGAGTTGTTCACCAATCTCGCGGGCACGCGCATCACGCCCCGACCGAACCCCCGCCAAACCGGCGACCAGCTCGGGGGATTCCGGGTCAATCCCAAGCCCGACGATATGCAAAGTCTCGCCACCCCAACTGACTGAAACTTCGACACCCGGCACGAAGCGAATGCCAAGATCGGCAGCAGCTTCGGCGGCCTCGGCCAGACCAGCCAACTCATCGTGATCGGTCAACGCCATGAGGTCGACCCCATTGGCCTTGGCGCGTTGGACAAGGACCGCAGGCGCCAGCGTGCCATCAGAATAAAAAGAATGACAATGCAAATCCGCATTGATGGCATGCGGATCGCGTGAATGCAGATCGCCTGAATGCAGATCGCGGGACAGGTCTTGATTCATGCTTGCCCCAAGAACGACTCGATCAAACGGGCCACCGCCTCCGGCTGGTCGTGATGGAGCATATGACCACTTCCTGCAACGGTCGTCGTCTGCAGGGAAGAGAAAGCGGCCAGGCGCTCACGGTATGCGGGCTCTCGAGTGTATTGGTGCCAGTCATCAGGTTCGCCGGCCTCGACCAGCAAGACCGGGGCGGTGATCTGGCGCCAACACGCCAGAACCTCCTCGACCCGATACAGCACAGGGTTACGACGCCGATGGGCGGGGTCACCCCGAAGTTGCCAACCGGTGGTGGGCGCATCCCGATCGGGCGAATCGGTAGCGGCCGCCTCCCCCGCCGGCATATCGACGGCCTGGGCCCAGTATTGAGCGAGCCACGTCGCCCGGTCGGCCCCAAGGCGGGGGTTGTTGCGGAGCATCCTTGAGACCAGCATCTCGAGGCTCGGCCAGATCCGTTCGCGCTCGGGCCTGCTGAGCTCATCAAGCCACTGCGCGTAGCGCTCGGGGGCTTGATCGGGTCGGTTACCTGGCAACCCATAGCCCTCGAGATTGACGAGCCGCCGAATCCGGGAGGGTCTTACGCCCGCGTACAGGCAGGCTATGTTGCCGCCCATGCTGTGCGCAGCCATGTCAACGGGCTGGTCAGGAACCAGCGCATCCAACATGGCTTCGAGATCGGCCAGGTAATCCGGAAACCAGTACGCATCAATGCCGGGGGCTCGCTCGGTCAGCCCGTAGCCACGCCAGTCAGGGGCATAGATGCGGCGCTCGATCTGCAGCTCGTCAACCAGGAACTGAAATGATGCAGACCCATCCATCCAACCATGCAGAAGCCACAGTGTTGGCGCATCGACTGGCCCCCAGGCACGGATGTGGTGCCGAATTCCGCGCGCCTCAACCCACAATGACTCGCTAGGACGGCGCGGTTTATAGTGAGTGGTCATGAATAGGATTCAGGTCGGAGCGCGAAGTCTACCTTTTAGATCATGACTACACACCGTAACCAGCGACGTCCCGACGACTATGCGCGCCTGGCGCAGTCTTTTCGGTGGCGCATCCCGCGCCACTTCAATGTAGCGCAGGTTTGCGCGCAACGTTGGGCAACTGAGGCCCATGGCAATCATCCAGCGATTATCGAAGCGGGTGCAGGCGCCCGCCCCCTGCCCTTCACGTACCGTGAGCTGCATGACCAGTCATGCCAGTTGGCCAACGCGCTGGACGCACTGGGTGTCGAAGCGGGCGACCGGGTCGCGATCGTCCTGCCGCAATGCGTTGAGACCGCTGTGGCGCACCTGGCGACCATGCGACTGGGCGCGATCAGCATGCCGCTTTCGGTCCTGTTTGGCCCCGAAGCCCTCACATTCAGGCTGCGCGACGCACAGGCGCGGATCGCAATTGTGGATACGGCACACATCAAGAGCGTTCGAGAAGCGGCCCTCGAATGCCCTGATCTGGCGGATCTGATCCTGATCGATCCCAGTCGGGAATATGCCCCTGCTCTTCAGAACGATCGATTGTTTGAGCACGATTATCAATCACTGATTAATCGGTCTTCAACTCATCATTCCATTAAACATACGCTTGCCGATGATCCGGCTGTGCTGATTTACACCAGCGGAACGACCGGTTCGCCCAAAGGCGCGTTGATTCCGCACCGGGCGCTGATTGGTAACCTGACAGGTTTTGTCGCCAGCCAGGACTGGTTCCCCTGGGGCGGACACCACGTGGATCCGGGTGCAGGGTTCGAAGGACAAGATCGATTTTGGTCGCCAGCGGACTGGGCCTGGACTGGAGGGCTCTGGGACGCGCTCCTGCCGACGCTGTACTTCGGACGGACGATCATCGGGTCGCGTGAGCGGTTCAGCGCCGACAACGCCTTCGAATGGATGATCCGGCATCAGGTCACCAACGCATTCCTGTTCCCAACCGCGCTCAAGCAGATGATGAAGGCCAGGCCCCGCTTGTCGCCGACAGAGCACTCAGCCTTGCGACTGCGCGCCCTAATGAGTGCTGGAGAGTCACTCGGCGAGCCCGTGTTTGACTGGTGCCGCGATACGCTCGGCCTTCAACCCAACGAGATGTTTGGTCAGACGGAAGCCAACTACGTGGTCGGCAATTCATCGAAGCGCTGGCCTGCCGTTGCGGGACATATCGGGCGTCCGTACCCTGGGCATCGGGTCGCCCTCGTGGACGAGGACGGGGTGGAATTACCGGCAGGCGAATCGGGTGAAATTGCGGTGCATCGGTGCGATCGACACGGACACCCCGACCCTGTTCTGTTTCTTGGCTACTGGAACAACCCCGAAGCCACACAAGCGAAATTCCGCGGTGATTGGTGGCTGACGGGTGATCTCGCCGTTCTGACCGAACGGGGTGATTTTCGGTATCAGGGCAGAACGGACGACCTGTTCAAGTCCTCGGGATACCGGATCGGGCCGGGCGAGATCGAACACTGCCTGATCGGGCACCCTGAGGTTCTGAACGCGGCGGTCGTACCCAAACCCGACGCCGACCGGGGCGCAATCGTTAAAGCGTTTGTAGTTCTCAATGCGCCCGACCGATACAAGACACCCGAACAACTCGGCGCGCTGACCGAGTCCCTGCAAGCGCATGTCCGAAATCGGTTAGCGCCTTACGAGTATCCGCGCGAGATCGAATTCATCGAGGCCTTGCCGATGACGACGACCGGCAAGATTCAACGCCGCGTTCTAAGGCTCCAGGAAGAAGAACGTGCGCGGGTGAATTTGCAATCAGCCGCCGACCAACTCTGAATGGTCGAGCGCACAACCTGTCTTGCTGACCACCTCGTCGGCGGTTACGCCCGGGGCAAGTTCGAGTAGCTTAAGGCGACCCTGCGCGTGATCGACATCAAGCACACAAAGGTCGGTGATGATGCGGTCCACAACACCGACGCCTGTGAGCGGAAGATTGCATTGTTCGAGAATTTTCAAATCCTCAGAACCATCTTTTTTCTTTGCAATGTGTTCCATCACGACAATGACGCGGCCCACGCCAGCAACCAGATCCATGGCGCCGCCCATGCCCTTGACCATCTTGCCGGGAATCATCCAGTTGGCGAGATCACCGGTCTGGCTGACCTGCATTGCACCGAGGACAGCAAGGTTGATCTTGCCGCCACGGATCATGGCAAACGAATCGGCACTCGAAAAAATGGACGACCCAGGGATGGTCGTTACGGTCTGCTTACCCGCATTGATCAAATCGGGATCAACCTCCCCTTCAAGGGGAAATGGACCGATGCCCAACAGTCCATTTTCAGACTGAAGCCAAACCGTCATGCCGGCCGGAACATGGTTGGCGACGAGCGTAGGCAGCCCGATACCGAGGTTGACGTAATAGCCGTCGCGCAGTTCCAAAGCGGCCCGGGCCGCCATCTGATCACGGTTCCAAGACATTGAATTACTCCGGTATGCGTTGATTCGAATCAGGCCTGGCGCACAGTGCGCTGCTCGATTCGCTTCTCGGGGGTCGCGTTCACAATGATCCGGTGCACATAGATGCCCGGCAGGTGGATGTGGTCCGGATCGAGTTCGCCGGTCGCGACAATCTGTTCAACCTCGACGATCGTGAACTTCCCCGCCATCGCGACATTGGGGTTGAAATTACGCGCCGTCCGCCGAAAAATCAGGTTGCCCGCATGGTCGGCGATATAGGCTTTAACCAGCGAGACATCGGGTAGGAGAGACCGCTCCATCACGTAAGGGACGCCGTCAAACTCTTTGATCTCTTTGCCCTCGGCCACCACGGTGCCAACCCCAGTGCGGGTATAGAAGGCGGGAATCCCGGCGCCCCCGGCACGCAAGCGTTCGGCAAGAGTCCCTTGGGGCGTAAATTCAAGTTCGAGTTCACCGGCCAGGTATTGGCGCTCAAACTCTTTGTTCTCGCCAACGTAACTGGCAATCATCTTGCGAACCTGCCGGGTTGCCAGAAGCTGCCCGAGCCCGAATCCATCGACTCCCGCGTTGTTGGAGATACAGGTCAGGTTTTGAACACCAGAATCCCGAACGGCAGCGATCAGGGCCTCTGGAATGCCACAAAGGCCGAATCCACCGACCGCGATCATTTGGCCGTCGTGCAAAACCCCCTTAAGGGCATCTGCGGCCGAAGCGAAAAGCTTGCTCATGGGTTCCTTCGTTCAGGTTGGCTGAACCGATAGTTTGCCACGGCCGGAATGCGCTGATGGGCGATCCGCTTGCGAAAATCGATCCAGCTGAGCCTCCGTGAATCCGGCCGCAAGACGCGCCGTGCGATTTACAGGCGGCTTTGGCCAGGGTGCGTTGAAGGTCTCCATCAACGCGTCGAACGTGGTCTCCGGCGCCAGCCCGGCCCGGGCACACAACCACTCGAACCACTGGCGCCCGATCCGTACGTGCCCAATTTCATCATTCAAAATTCGATCAAGAATCGTCAGGGCACTCTCGATGGTGGCCACCGCACTGAGGTCCCGTGCGTTACGCAAATCCTTGGCGTTGCGCCTCAAGCGCTCCTGAATCATCGGGGTGGCGTCAAGACCACGCGCCTCCAATACGGATGGCACCAAGGCCATGCGGGCGATCGGATCGTGAGCGGTGCGCGCTGCCATTTGCCAGAGCCCGTCGTGGGCATCGCAATCCCCATAGGAGGCGCCCTGCCCGGCCAGCCATTCACTGACGAGTAAAAAGTGCTGAGCTTCCTCGTCGGCCACCAACACCCAGTCTGCGTAGTAGGCCTGCGGCATCCCGTCGAAACGCCAAATGGCATCGAGCGCGAGGTCGATGGCATTGAACTCGATATGGGCAATCGCATGCATCAGGGCCATCCGCCCAGCCGCCGAATTGGCGGGCCGATTGGGCACGTTCCCCGCGGCGACCAGTCGGGGGCGCACGGGGCGGCCGGGGGTCACGAGATCCGCTGCATTCAGCGATTGTTGAGCCAAGGTCTGCCCCAAGGTTTGGCTCAGAGTCAGACTCAAGCTCAGACGCCCTTGAACCCAGTCGTTCTGGAGCGTACGCGCGGCCAACGCCTTCTCGAGTGGGTCGGCACACAGCCACGCTTGCAAGGCAAGCGCACGGACCTCGAGATCGACTTGGGGCATCATTGGTACATTATGCGGCTCCATGACTGATTGCCTTCAACGCTTCCTGATCCGCCCCGCAGCAGTGCGCGGTGAGGTTGTTTCACTCTCGGCCGCCTGGCGCGAGGTGGTCGATCGCCACGCGGTTCCCGTGGCCGTCCGCGATCGCCTGGGCGAGCTCGCCGCAGCAGCCCTTTTGCTCGCGGCCACGATCAAGTTCGACGGCACCCTGATCCTGCAAATCCATGGCGATGGGCCAGTCGCTCTTTATGTGGTCGAGTGCCCGCCAGATGGCAGCTTCCGAGCTACGGTTCGAATGCGCGATGGGGTCGATCCCGCCATCAGCATCCCCGCGGAGACACCGCTTTCTGCACTCGTCAATGTCAACGGCGGGGGCCGCTTTGCGGTGACGCTCGAGCCCCGCGAGCGTGGCCAGCCGGTGACTCAAGGGATTGTCCCGTTCGAGGGCGAAACCGTCGCCCAAGTGCTTGAGAATTATATGGTCCGATCGGAGCAGATTCCGACCCGTCTCTGGTTGGCTGCCAATGCCACCCGGGCTGGCGGAGTCTTAATCCAGCGCTTGCCGACGGAAGGGGGTCTGCCGGTTGAGGATGTCGACGGATGGCCCCGGATGCAGCATCTCGGCGACACGATCACGTCAGCCGAACTCTGTTCCGTTTCGCCACAAGAAATCCTGCACCGTCTGTTTTGGCAAGAATCGAAAGAGGAAGGTGATCTGCGCCCCCTGCACTTCGCCTGCCGGTGTTCCCGCGAACGCGTCGGCGGGATGCTGAAAATGCTGGGCGAAGCCGAAGTGGAATCGATCCTGACCGAACGGGAAACCGTCGAGGTTCGTTGTGATTTTTGCAATCAGGCCTACACCTTCGATGCCGTCGATTGTGCCCAGCTCTTTCTGGGCCCAGAGGCCGTGTCAAGCGAAGCGATGACCGATCCGCAGGTTCGGCACTGAATCACCAGTAAGGCTCTGAGGCGCTGGCCCGGAAGTCCCCGGGCACTCACTCAACGCGCCGGTTTCGGGTCGATCTGAACGAACACTTCGTCGGGGCGCACCATGCCAAGATCGTAGCGGGCTCGCTCCTCAACGGCCTGCTGACCCTTGACCAGATCACGCACCTCGCCTTCGAGCTGCTCATTGCGCTCGCGCAGCGCTGCATTAACCGTTTGCTGTTGCTCTACCTGATGCTCTAGTTCACGCACTTTGAGCATGCCACCACGCCCCCACCACAGCGGGTACTGCACTACAAGGAGCAGGCCGAGTAGGAGGAGCGTAATCCAGCGCATGGCGTCCGGGGCTGTATGGGTTCAACGAAGATTATAGAAAGCATCGCGACCTGGATAGGCTGCCACATCGCCCAAATCTTCCTCGATCCTTAGCAACTGGTTGTACTTGGCCATGCGATCACTGCGCGAGGTCGACCCGGTCTTGATCTGCATCGCGTTGGTGGCGACGGCGATATCAGCGATCGTCGTATCTTCGGTTTCACCCGAACGATGCGAGATGACGGCCGTGTAGTTATTGCGCTTGGCAAGTTCAATCGCTGCGAATGTTTCGGTCAGCGTACCGATTTGATTGATCTTGATCAGAATCGAATTCGCAACTCCCTGATCGATACCCTGACGCAAGATCTTCGTATTGGTGACAAACAGATCGTCTCCAACCAGCTGGATTCGGTCGCCCAATGCATCGGTCAGCCCACGCCATCCGGTCCAGTCGTTCTCGGCCATACCGTCTTCAACCGATATGATCGGATAACGATCGCACCAGGTGGCCAGCAAATCCGTGAACTGGGGTGCCGAGAGGATCAGGCCTTCACCGGCCAAGTGATATTGGCCATCACGATAGAACTCACTGGCCGCACAGTCCAGACCCAGGGCGATCTGTCCACCGGGTTCGTAACCGGCCCGTTCGATAGCCTCCAGGATCAAGCGGATCGCACTCTCATGGTTGTCGAGATTGGGCGCAAACCCGCCCTCATCGCCCACTGCGGTGGACATATGACGGTCGTGCAAAATCTTCTTCAGGGCATGGAAAGTCTCGGCACTCCAGCGCATGGCTTCTCGAAAGCTCGGCGCCCCCACCGGAATGATCATCAGCTCTTGCAGATCGAGGTTGTTATTGGCATGCGCGCCGCCGTTGATGACATTCACCATGGGCACGGGCATCGCCATCGCAGCCGAACCACCGAGATAACGGTAAAGCGGCAGGCCCGATTCTTCGGCTGCGGCTCGGGCCACGGCCATCGACACCGCGAGGGTCGCGTTGGCGCCCAGCCGGCTCTTATTTTCGGTACCGTCGAGGTCGATCAGGATGCGATCGATGTAGGCCTGCTCGGTCGCATCAAGGCCCATCATGGCCTCGCTGATCTCGGTATTGACGTGCTCGACCGCCGTCAACACGCCCTTGCCGAGATACCGCGACGCGTCGCCATCGCGCAACTCAATGGCTTCACGGGAGCCGGTCGACGCGCCCGAGGGGACGGCGGCACGACCCATTGCACCGCTCTCCAGGAGAACGTCACATTCGACGGTGGGATTACCCCGCGAGTCGAGGATTTCCCGACCGATGATATCGACAATGGTGCTCATCAGAATTCAAACTCCCTGAACCAGAATCATGTTGAAAAGCTCAGTCGCACCTGCTCGGGCAGCGCGCGCCGCTCGATAAAGTTCGCTATCGTAGAACTTGCGAGCCGTATCCATGTCCGGGAAGCGGATCACGACCACCCGATTGGGGATCCAGTCCCCCTCGATGACCTCGGCCTCGCCACCTCGAACAACGAATTCACCACCACCCGCTGCGATAGCGGCCGGCGTCAGCGCCTGATAGCCGAGATACTGCTCGGGGTTAGACACCTTGACATCAGCGATCAAATAAGCAGGCATGGCCCATGTTCCAGCTAGAGGCGGGCTTCGATATATCCCGCGCGTTTAACGACCTGATCAAGCGCAAGCAGCGTTTCAAGCAGTTCTCGCATCCGGCCAAGTGGCCAGGCATTGGGGCCATCAGAAAGCGCCTTGGCCGGATCGGGGTGGGTTTCCATAAAGAGGCCATCAATCCCCACCGCGACTGCGGCGCGGGCGAGTACGGGGACAAACTCGCGTTGCCCGCCCGAAGATGTGCCCTGCCCACCAGGCAACTGAACCGAATGCGTTGCATCAAAAACCACTGGGCATGCGGTCTCGCGCAGGATCGCAAGCGAGCGCATGTCCGACACGAGGTTGTTATACCCAAACGACACCCCTCGTTCGCAAACCAGAATGTTCTGACCGGCAGACATATCGCCACCCGCATGTTCAATCGCGGCGGCCCTCGCCTTGTCGACGACGTTCTTCATGTCATGCGGTGCAAGAAACTGACCCTTCTTGATGTTGACAGGAACCCCAGCGCACGCCACGGCGCGAATGAAATCGGTCTGGCGGCACAAAAAGGCTGGGGTCTGGAGCATGTCGCAGACGGCCGCAGCGGGTCCAATCTGATCGACGTCATGAATGTCGGTGAGCACTGGCACGCCGATCTGGGCCCGGACGTCAGCGAGGATCCGCAGGCCCTCATCCATGCCAAGTCCCCGAAACGAAGTACCCGATGAGCGATTCGCCTTATCGAACGAGGACTTGTAAACGAACGGGACCCCGAGGGCGCTGGTCATGGCCTTGAGTTCGCCGGCGGTTTCCATTGCCAGTTCGCGAGACTCGATCGCGCAAGGTCCGGCGATCAGAAAAAATGGCAACCCCCCTCCAATTTCGAAGTCTGCAATCTTCATGGCCGGCCCCCTGACTGTGCGATGGCCGCTCGGACGTAGGACAAAAACAAGGGATGGGCAGCACGCGGAGTGGATGTGAACTCGGGGTGAAACTGGACGCCCACAAACCAGGGGTGGGCGTGCGGTCCAGATGAGGAAAGCTCAATGATTTCGGTCAGACCCTCCGTGGGCGTTCGCGCCGACACCCTCAGACCCGCCTCTTCCAGACGGCCGACGTAATGATTATTGACCTCGTAACGGTGCCGGTGACGCTCGGTCACCGACTCGCCATAGATGGTGGCCGCCAGCGTATCGGGTTCGACCGGACAGCGCTGGGCCCCCAGGCGCATCGTCCCGCCCAGGTCTGAGTCCTCGGAGCGCTGTTCGATCTGGCCTTCCAGATCGATCCATTCGGTGATCAAGCCAATGACCGGATGGGCCGCAGCAGGGTCAAATTCGGTACTGTTTGCGGCGTCGAGTCCCGCGCAGTGGCGGGCGTACTCGATGACGGCCAACTGCATCCCAAGACAAATCCCCAAATAGGGCACCTGATGCTCGCGGGCATAACGGATGGCCTCGATTTTTCCCTCAACGCCACGTTTGCCAAAGCCCCCAGGAACCAGAATGGCATCAAAGGCTGACAACATCGCGGTGCCTTCGCGCTCGATCTGTTCCGAATCAACGTAATCGATCTCGATCCGGCTTTGAGTATGAATGCCGGCGTGCGTGAGCGCCTCGGTTAGCGATTTATAGGATTCTGTGAGGTCAACATACTTGCCAACCATACCGATCCTGACGGTGCGCTCGGGATGATCCAGCGACCACACCAGTCGGTCCCAAAGCGAGAGATCCGCAGGCGGCGTGTCGAGTCGCAATAGTTCGCACAGGACCGTGTCCACATGCTGTTCCTGCAAAACCCGAGGCACTTTATAAATGCTGGAGAGATCGGGCACCGACACGACCGAATCGATCACCACATTGGAGAACAACGAAATCTTGGCGCGCTCTTCGTCGGGGATGTACCGATCGGCACGGCATAACAAGAGGTCTGCCTGGATCCCAATTTCGCGCAGCTTCTGCACCGAGTGCTGTGTGGGTTTGGTCTTGAGTTCGCCAGCCGACGGAATGAACGGGACGAGCGTCAGATGCACGAAGCAGGAATTGCCACGGCCTAATTTGAGACTCATTTGCCGCACCGCCTCGAGGAAGGGCAAAGACTCGATATCCCCAACCGTCCCGCCGATCTCGACGATGGCAACCTGGGCCGCATCTTCGGACCCGACCCCGGCCCCGCGCTCGATGAAATGCTGTATCTCATTGGTGACATGGGGAATCACCTGCACGGTGCGCCCCAGATACTCACCCCGGCGTTCTTTACGAATCACCGATTCGTAAATCTGACCCGTCGTAAAGTTATTCGTGCGGCGCATCTTGGCCGTCACAAAGCGCTCGTAGTGGCCCAAATCAAGATCGGTCTCGGCCCCGTCCTCCGTGACGAACACTTCGCCGTGCTGAAACGGGCTCATCGTGCCCGGATCGACGTTGATGTAGGGGTCGAGCTTGAGCATCGTGACACGCAAACCGCGCGATTCGAGCAATGCCGCCATTGAGGCTGCGGCGATCCCTTTGCCCAGCGAGGACACGACGCCACCAGTCACAAATACGAACTTAGTCATGGTTGGCTGCCGCCCGGGGCGGTCTCAAGCCCCGGGAGGCGCCCCTGGGATCGACCGCGATTATACGCCCCCCGCCCGTCCTGCTTTAGATGCCAAAACCATCGTCGGCCGCAATCACGGACCCGTTAATAAAGCCGGAACTATCGCTGGCCAAGAGGAGCAAAAGGCCATCAAGGTCCTCGGGGGACCCGATGCGCTTGCGGGGCAACATCTGGATAAGACGCTGCCCGGGCTCGGTCTCCCAGTGCGCATCGTTAATCTCAGTGCGGATGTAGCCCGGGCAAATTGCGTTGACGTTGATGCCGAAGCGCCCCCACTCGAGGGCCATCGCTCGGGTCATCTGCACAGCAGCAGCCTTGCTCATGCAATAGACCCCAATCTGCGCCAACACGCGCAAACCGGCCATCGATGCGATGTTGATAATGCGTGCGTGGGGCACGGTGCCGTCGGGGGCCCCCTTGGCTCGGGCAATCATGCGCTTGGCTACTTCTTGAGCCACGAAAAACGCGCCCCGCGTATTGGTATTGAAAATGAAATCGTAATCAGCTTCAGTCACATCGACCAGACGCTGAGTGGTGCTCACGCCCGAGTTATTGACCAGGATATCGAGCGCACCGGCTTCGGTCTCGGCATGGGCAACCGCCGCGCGGATACTCGCCACATCGTTGACGTCCATCACCACCACGTGCGCACTGCCGCCCTCGCCTTCAATCTCGGCGCGTAGTTCTTTGAGGCGATCAACCCGGCGTGAGGCCAGTACGACGCGCGCTCCCGCCTGGGCTAAAACACGGGCAAAACGGGCGCCGAGACCACTGGAAGCGCCGGTTACCAAGGCCGTCCGGCCACTGAAATCAAACTGGGATGTCATGCGGGAAACGTCCTTGAATCATGGGGAAAAACGCGAAACAAACCGGGAGCATTCAATCGGGCAGTCTACAATTTCATTAAAGACATTGCCCTGAACATTACTGCCCTGAACAATACCGGAGCGCGGCATGACCGAACTTTCAGCTAGCGCCATCGAACGCGAATCGATGGAATTCGATGTCGTGATCATCGGAGGAGGCCCTGCTGGCCTGGCTGCCGCGATCCGATTGCGCCAGCTCGCGACCGAGCGCGGTCAGGAAGTGAGCGTTTGCGTTCTCGAAAAAGGCGCCGAAATCGGGGCCCATATTCTGTCGGGCGCCGTCATGGACCCGCGCGCTCTGAGCGAGCTCATGCCGGACTGGAAGACGCTGGGCGCCCCGCTGGACCAGCCCGTAACCGCTGACAAATTTCTCTTCTTAACGGAGAAGAAATCCTGGCAGACGCCGTCGTGGGCGCTCCCCGATTGTTTCCAAAACCACGGAAACTACGTCATCAGCTTGGGTAACGTCGTGCGTTGGCTGGGCCAACAGGCAGAAGCTGTGGGGGTCGACGTTTACCCAGGCTTTGCCGCAGCCAGCCTGCTTCTGAATGCCCAAGGAGCGGTACGCGGCGTGGTCACCGGTGATCTCGGGGTGGGTCGTGACGGTCAACCCGGCGATGGTTTTCAGCCTGGGATGGAGTTACACGCGAAATACGTGCTCTTTGCCGAAGGCGCCCGCGGCCACCTGGGCCGTCAGCTCATCGCACGCTACGGGCTCGCAAAGGGACGCGATCCGCAAGTTCACGGCATTGGACTCAAAGAGTTATGGGAGGTCGATCCGGCCCGCCACGACCCCGGTCTGGTAGTCCATACAGCCGGTTGGCCGCTCGACTCCGCCACATACGGGGGTTCATTTTTGTACCACATGGCCGAGAACCGGGTGGCAGTGGGTTATGTCGTGGGCCTGGGCTATACCAACCCCTGGCTGAGCCCCTATGGCGAATTTCAACGCTACAAAACCCACCCTGCGATCCGTACCACCTTTGAAGGCGGGCGGCGTTTAGCCTATGGCGCCCGCGCAATCACGGCCGGCGGTCTCCAATCCTTGCCCGAACTGGTTTTTCCAGGGGGCGCCCTAATCGGTTGCGATGCGGGATTTCTAAACACCAGCCGAATCAAGGGCAGCCATGCGGCGATCAAGAGCGGCATGCTTGCCGCCGAATCCGCATTTGATGCGGTTGCCAAGGGGCGCAGCCATGACGTCCTGGCAAGCTACCCGGATGCGTTCAAGTCCAGCTGGCTGTATGAAGAACTGCACCGCGCGCGCAATTTCAAACCCGCCATGTCGAAAGGCCTCTGGATGGGCGCGCTCATGGTCGGAATCGATCAGAAACTCCTCGGTGGCAAAGCCCCCTGGACGCTCCATCACGATCATGCGGATCACGAGACCCTCCGCCCCGCCGCCGAGTGCGAGCGTATCGCTTACCCGAAACCCGATGGCGTATTGACCTTTGATCGCTTGAGTTCGGTCTTTCTGTCAAATACTAATCACGAAGAAAACCAGCCGATCCATCTCACGCTCAAAGACGCGGGCGTACCGGTTGCCCTGAATCTGGCCCGCTTTGGCGGACCCGAAGCGCGGTATTGCCCGGCCGGTGTTTATGAATATGTCGACGGCGCGGGGAACGCGATCGATTCACCCGCCGAGGGCGCGCGCTTGCAGATCAATGCGCAGAATTGCGTACATTGCAAAACCTGCGACATCAAAGACCCAAGCCAGAACATTGTCTGGGTCACGCCCGAGGGCGGTGGCGGGCCGGCTTATGTGGGTGGGATGTAAGCAGCGGGCGGACGTAAGCCAGTGGTATAGGCCACCCGGGCAGGCGCGGTCACCTGAATGCGTCGCGGTTGGGTCTCGCCCAGGCCGTAATGCCCAAATAGTTTTCGCAATTGTTCGTCGCTCAGGCGCCACGGCAAATTTCCCACATGCATCCGGTACATCGTCGCCCCCTTTTTTTGATCGAATGAATTTGCCATGGATGGGGAACACTTGGCCCAGCGGGCCGCT
>Ga0114980_10000911_pt1 | contig 21119 bp, 18 predicted proteins | sample S_140806_EF_Meta_FD_87018 | JGI IMG/M metagenome (GOLD analysis project Ga0114980, IMG submission 87018) | Freshwater microbial communities from Lake Simoncouche, Canada to study carbon cycling - S_140806_EF_MetaG | ecosystem: Environmental > Aquatic > Freshwater > Lake | place: Lake...
ACGGCAAGGGGTGGAACCGCTCATGGCAACGGCAGCAGTCGCGCTGCAGGGTCGTTCAGAGGCGCGCGAGGCAACTGCGCGGGCAAGCAGGCACCTTCAGGTTGTGCGGTTCGGGCAGACCGAGGGTCTTGACGTCGCGAACTCGGATGTCGTGACGTTTGAGCAAGGTCTGGTCGGGATGGAGCATCTCCGCCAGTTCACGATCGTCGCCGACCAGCGCCTCGCACCTTGTGCCTGGTTGCAGTCGCTCGAGGACCCGTCGCTCGCGTTCGTGGTGATTGCCCCGACGATGATCCAGCCGGATTACGCGGCCGAGATCGGTGGCGATGATGCCTACCAACTCGAGCTCGAGGACCCGGATGATGCCGATATCTGGTCGATTGTGACCATCGTCGGCGATCCCCGCCTGTCCACGGTCAACTTGCTTGCTCCGGTCATCGTGAACCGCAAGCGCGGGGTTGGCAAGCAGGTAATCCTGAGCGATGCGCGCTATTCGTTGCGTCACCCGTTGCTCAGCACCGGTTCCTGAACCGCCGTCCATCGGCCGCGAAAAACCACGACCGTTTAGGAACGACGAATGCTCGTACTGAGCCGGAAAACTGAGCAGCGCATCCGGATCGGCGATGAGATCGAGATCATCGTTCTCGCGATCGAGGGTGATCACGTGAAGATCGGCATCCAGGCGCCACGGCATATCACCGTTCTGCGCTACGAATTAGTGCAGGATGTGACTGACGAAAACCGGCGGGCAGCGTCTGCTGCATCCTCCGGTGGCGCCATTCCGGCGTCCGCAATGGCGGGTCTTGGGTCACTCCTAGGTGGTATCGGTCGGCAAGCAACACCAACGCAACCTGCCCAAGCAGGCGCATCTGGCAATGTTGCGGCGCCGCAGAACCCGACGCCAGCTCGCCCTTCGGTTCGTAGTCCGTACCCACCTCGGCCCGGACCTCCGGGAGGCGGTGCCCAGCGCCCGAGGCCAACGGGCGGTTACCGGATAGGTGGGCCCGGCCAGGGGCCGAGAGGGCCACGTACGCCGGATGCTGGTGCATCCCCGGGGGTGCCACCTCGGAGACCCGATACGCCTTCCGAACCGAAGTCTTAGCTTGGCGAGATGAAATGTGAAGGGCGGGCAGTCCACGGACTGTCCGCCCTTCGCTATTCGTCCTCTGGCGGCTGGGTCCGTGTCCGATCAGGCCGTTGCCTGCTTGTCGAGGACCTCTTGCGCCTGTCGCTGGATGGTGTCTGCCATCTGTGCCGGGGTCACATCACCTGCCTCCGCAGCGGCCCAGTTGGTCGCGGCATCAAACTCTTCGCCACGGTAATTCGCCACGAAGTAATCGGACTCCACGTTCTCCATCAGGGGTCGGAGGCGCTTGTAGATTGGCGCCCGGTCCAGGATTCGGGGGTCCGTCCATACATCCGGGCGCGACACCGGGCCCTTGAAGCCCTGGATCACACCTTGGACGCCCATCTCCTTCCCGCACATCCATGTGAGTACCGAGAGCGCCTCATCCGGGTTCTTGCTTCCCTTGGTCAGCGCGTAGGCGTGTTCATTGAGGAGGGTCCGGCGCTTGTCACCCTTGCGAACAGTCGGAGTCAAGACGAACTCAATATTGATGGACTTGAATTGCTTCGGTAGTCCTCCGATGCGGACCGGCCATCCGTCCATCGCAAGGAGTTTCTGCTGGGTTCCGAACAATTCCATGTAGTTCGGACCCTGGGGCTTGACTGGTGGCGACACATTCCACTTGTTCACCATGTTCGCGCGGTAGGTGAGTGCCTGGATGAATGCGTCCTTCGTATCGGCAAAAGTTGCCTTCTTGCCGGTTGGATCGACAGGCTCCACCCCCCACTGGCGGAGAAATGGTGCGCTCGTGAACGCATCGACACCGGAGTCGGCGCGGAAATAGCCGAAGAGCCCTCGTCCAGCTGCCTTCTGGCCCCATTCCGCAAGGTCATCATATGTCCAGTCGTCCGTAGGGATGGTGAGGCCGGCGGATTCGGCAGCGGTACGGTTGATCGCGATGATCGGGCAGACTGGTTCGGAGATGAATGGCAGGAAGTAGAGTTTGCCCCCGTCCGAGTTCTGGTCAATCGATGCCTTGAAGAACTGGGCTAGATCGAACTTCATGCTTCGCAACTGGGAAGTGAGGTCGCGCACGAGGTTGCGACGGCTTCCCCACAGGAGGTGCGACCGGTGGCGAGGCGGGTACCAGACAAGGTCGCCGACGGTGCCCGACGCGAACACCTTGTCGATGTCTGGAAGGTAGGTGTTTGTCCAGGCCCCAAAGGTCTCCACTTTCACGGTGACGTTTGGCTGCTTGGCCCTGCGTCCGTCAATGTCCTGATTGAGCGCCTCGGTGATCCACCCGCCATTGTCGGACTGGGTCACGGTCTGGATGCGTACCTCGATGGCAGCGGAACCTGCAGGTTTGTTGGCGCCCGCGGTATCGGCGCTAGGTGTCCCTGGGGTGCCGGGCACCTGGCACGCGGTCAGAACCGTGGCGACTGACGAGGCGCCAATGATGAGTGAACGCCGTCGCGATATAGCCCGATGTGGGGCGGATTGGTGGTTCGCCAGGATTTCAGTGGCCAGCATGGGTGTAGTCGCGGTCATGAACGTTCCCTCTGAGTTGGACGGTACGACTGTCGGTCCATTTTTTCAATCCGGCAGACGGTCTCAATTTCGGGATGCTACGTGATCGAAACCACTGGGTGGCACTACTTGCCGGTTCCGTCGTACCGTTCACTCTAACGATGGACGTGCAGACGCTGAATGAATGCGACCGGTCTGAATTCGTGCGGGTTCTCGGCGAGATCTTCGAACATTCGCCGTGGGTCGCTGAGGGTGTTGTTGATGACCGACCGTTCGCGGCGCGTGCCGACCTTCACGGTGCGATGGTTGCGGTGGTTCGCCGTGCTGATCCCGAAGCGCACCTAACACTTATCCGCGCACATCCTGATCTTGGTGCACGGGTTCGTTTGAGTACTTCCTCGACTGCCGAACAGGCGAGTGCTGGGCTTGACCAGATGCCTGAAGCGGAATTCCGACGGTTTCACGACCTGAATTCCCGATATCGCGAGCGGTTCGGTTTCCCTTTCATCATTGCGGTGCGAGATACCACGCGTGCAGGGATCCTGGAGGCATTCGAACGCCGTCTTGGAAACAACCGCGACGGGGAGATCCGCACGGCCCTGGAGCAGATTGAACGCATTGCCGAAATCCGGCTTGAACAGTTGTTGCCAGCGATTGCCTTGGCGTGACCCATGAGGCCGGTTCCGGCCCCCTGTGTCTAGTTGCGATCCCCTAAGGACGATGACCATGCGCACCGAAATCCGATACGGCAAGTCGAATGTCTCCCTGTACCGGTTCTATGCGTCTCCCCTTGCCGGGGTCAGACCGATTCCCGAATCCTCGTTCACAGGTAGGGCGAACACCCTGTTTGCCTATGACGTGGATGTCGAGGTCTACGGCGACAGTTTCCTGGCGTCGTACACCGAGGGGGACAACTCCCAGGTGGTTGCAACCGACTCGATGAAGAACTTCGTGCATCAGATGGCGATCGCATACACGGGGGCGACCCTTGAGGGTTTCCTGGAGTTTCTCGGGACGCAGTTCTTGGTGACATACCCGCAGATGGGCTGGGTGCGCGTTCGTGGGCGTGAGCTGCCTTACCGTGCGTCGATGGTGCCGACTGATCACGGATTCGGGCCGAGTAACGTGTTGTTCAGCCACGGACGTGATGAGGTGGGCACAGCATCGCTGGACGTCAAACGTGACGGTTCTGGAACCCACGTGACCCATCACGAGTGTGGGATCGCTGGATTGCAACTGATCAAGGTGACAGGTTCGGCTTTCGCACGGTTCGTACGGGACGGGTTCACGACGCTGGAAGAGCGGGTTGACCGGCCTCTCTACATCTTCCTTGATATAGGGTGGAATTACTCGGACACCCGTGCACTCCTCGATCCGACCCATGCGACCTACGTGCCGGCCGAACAGGTGCGTGATTTGTGTGCCGTAACCTTCCATGAGTTCGTCAGCATGTCAATCCAGCATCTTGTCTGGGAGATGGGTCAGCGCATACTGGCGCGGTTTCCGCAACTTGCGACCGTCAGTTTCGAGGCGCAGAACCGCCTGTGGGACGTCGTTGTGCGGGCCGAGGATGGCAGCAAGGTCGTGTCGTACTGCGACCCCCGACCTCCTTACGGCAGCATCAGCCTTGTGGTCCACCGCGATGCCTGAGGATTGCAACCTGTGTCTGTAACTGGTGGTCGATTGACGACCCACGTGCTAGACACCATGCACGGATGCCCGGCGTCCGGCATGCGTATCGAGCTCTTCCGATTTGATCCTGTCACCGGTGAGGCGCTGCGGGTCCGGGAGGTCGTAACCAATGGCGACGGCCGTGTTGACGGTCCCGTCGTGCAACCGGGAGACCTGCTGGCGGGAAGGTACGAATTGGTCTTCCACGCGGGTGACTACTTCCGACAGCGTGGCGTGACCTTGCCTGAGCCATCTTTTCTGGAGACGGTGCCGGTCCGGTTCGGCATTGCCGATGGCGACGCGCACTATCACGTACCGTTGCTGTTGTCCCCTTGGGCGTACAGCACCTATCGTGGCAGCTGACCGTGACACTTCGGCCTGAGCCCGGTGGATGTGAGCTTGACCCCGGTCTCGCGGCGCGAGCCTCGGTGGTTCTGGCACGATGCGTCGAGCTTGGGCAGATCAGTGAGGAACCTGGCTTCCTGTCGCGTCGGCCTCTGACCTCGGCTGCACGCCACGCCGAACGCCTGGTGGCGTCGTGGATGCGGGATGCCGGTGGGCAGGCAACGGTTGATCCGGTTGGAAATGTCACGGGTCGGTGGCGACCATCGGGCGCCGTGAATGTCCCGGTCATCGTCATCGGGTCACACATCGACACCGTTCGGAACGCTGGTCGGTATGACGGGCCGCTTGGCGTACTGCTCGGCATTGCGTTGGCGGAAACACTCGCCACGCCCCCTAGTCCGATGTTTCCGCCACTGCCGTTCGGGATCGATGTGGTGGCGTTTGCAGGCGAGGAGGGTGCGCGGTTTTCATTGCCGTTCCTTGGGAGCAGGATGGTTGCCGGAGACCTTCCTGCGGAACTCCTGGCGCGCGTTGATGCTGACGGGGTCTCGTTTGGGCAGGCGTTGGGCGAGGCAGGCCATGACCCGGAAAGCGTGGTCGGTCACGGACCCAGTTACGCGCCGGGTGACATTCTTCTATATTTGGAACCGCACATTGAACAGGGACCGGTGCTGGATGCGGCAGGCGAGGCGGTAGGTGTCGTCACTGCGATTGCCGGGCAGACCCGCCGACGCGTCACCCTGACCGGACGCGCCAATCACGCTGGTACCACGCCGATGCGTTTGCGTGCGGATGCCTTGGGCGGTGCAGCCGAGGCGGTGCTTGCAACTGAACGTGTGGCGAGGCAGACACCGGGATTGGTTGCGACGGTGGGCGAACTGAAGGTGATCCCCGGATCGGCGAATGTGATTCCGGGTGAAGTGGCCTTCTCGCTGGATGTTCGCCATGAGGCCGAGACCATTCTTCAGGAGGCGGTGGGGACAATCATCGATGCCATCAGGTCAATCGCGGAGTCCCGGGGCCTTGGTGTCGACGTGGATGGGGTCATGGATGTTGCGCCAGTGGCGTGCGACCCCAGAGTGACCGCAGCTGTCCAAGAGGCGTCCCGACGAACGCTCGGTACCGAATTGCGCGAGGTCGTCAGCGGCGCGGGCCACGACGCAATGGTGATGGCGACCATCGCGCCGGTCGGCATGTTTTTCGTCAGGTCACCGGGTGGAATCAGTCATCATCCAGATGAATCGGTTATCGAGTCCGACGTTGCAGTTGCCTTGGGGCTGCTTGTTGAGACGGTCCGGGTGGTGGCGGAGCGCGTTCGGTCCGGTGATTGGCAGGGAACGGCGGATGCAGGAGGCAGGGAGTGATGACCGGCAGGCAGGTTGTTCGGGGTGGATCGGTCGTCCGTGACGGGTCGGTCTTGCGGGAAGACATCGAAATCCGTGATGGGATCATTTCTGCCATAGGGCCGGAGCTGCATGCCGGATCCGCCACGGTGATTGATGCCTCCGGTCTTCACGTCTTTCCGGGCGCTGTGGATACCCACGTCCACTTCAATGAACCGGGGCGCACCGACTGGGAGGGTCTGTCAACAGGCAGCCGCGCGTTTGCCGTCGGCGGGGGCACGACGTTCGGCGACATGCCGCTCAATAACCTGCCGTTGACCTTGGACGGAGCAAGTTTCGACGAGAAACTGGAGATCGCATCGCGCATTGCGCACGTGGACTTCGCCCTCTGGGGCGGATTGGTGCCGGGAAACGTCGGTAGCCTACGCGACTTGCATGCCCGCGGTGTGATCGGCGTCAAGGCGTTCATGTCCGATAGTGGCTTGCCGGAGTTTGCGGCGTCCGATGATCTGACCCTCATGGATGGGATGACCATTGCGGCCGAACTGGGGATGGTCGTGGCGGTTCATGCCGAAAACGATGCGATCACGCGAGGGTTGACGGCACGGTTTCGGGCATCCGGTGCGAAGGACGTCCAGTCATACCTGGCATCGCGCCCGGTTGTTGCTGAAACCGAGGCAATCGTGCGGGCGATTCATCTTGCCGAGGCGACAGGTGCGCGCCTGCATATCGTCCATGTCAGTAGTGGAAGCGGCGCGGCCATCGTGGCCGCGGCGCGGGCGCGCGGAATCGATGTTTCTTGCGAAACCTGTCCGCACTACCTCACTTTCACCGACGACGACATTGAGGTGCTCGGGGCGGTTGCGAAGTGTGCCCCACCCGTTCGCAATGCTGAGGAACGGGCGCGTCTCTGGGGAGTTGTCGTTGCAGGTGGGGTCGAAATGGTGGTGTCTGATCACTCCCCTGCCCCTCCGTCCATGAAGGGCGGGGATGATTTCTTTGCGGTGTGGGGTGGTATTTCGGGCGTGCAGTCGACGCTTGGTGCACTCCTGACGGAGGGACCGGCCCACGGCTTGTCGCTTGCACGGATTGCGTCGCTGGTTGCGGCCGGTCCGGCGAGCCGCTTCGGACTTTCGCCACGCAAGGGCCGAATTGCCGTCGGGGCTGATGCCGATCTCACGCTAGTGGCCACGGATGAACACACCGTTCTGGCGCAGTCGGACCTTCACTACCGGCACTTGCAGAGCCCGTATGTGGGTAGGTCCTTCACTGGACACGCCCGCCGAACGATCCTCCGGGGGGTGACGGTTGCGATAGATGGCAAGCCGGTTGGTGACCCACAGGGGCGGCTTGTGCGTCCCGCCACACACGCCTGACGACGAATTGCCCGACATACCCGAAATTGCGGGAACCACACCCAAGGAGAAGAAGTCATGGCCTTGCCACCGACCACACGCACATTCATTGGCGCGAGGCACGCAGTCATTACCCCTGAGAGTCATGTCAAGACCTCGTTTCCCGGTTGGTCCGGTACGCGAACGATCGTGACAATCTCCCCTCATGTCGGGGCGGGCTTCGTCCAGTACATCGCGGAGATGACGGCAGGAGGACACGCGGCTCCGCCCCCGGTGGGGGTAGAACGATTTGTCTTCGTCCTTGAGGGACACGTGACCTTCCGCGCCGGGCATGACGTGCATGAACTCCATGAGGAGGCATTTGCGTTCGCCCCGTCGGGGACATTCACCGGAATGGACGCGGTGACCACCAGCCGGGTATTCGTGCTTGACCGACGAGCAATCACCGCGCCGCACGGTACAGAACCTGCGTTCGTCGTGGTTGCGCGCCTGGACGAGATCGAGAAGTTGCCGTTTCTTGGTGATCCCCGTGCCCGGCTCCAGTCTCTCCTGCCAGACTTGCCGGGTTTCGACATTGCCATGAATGTGTTCACGTTCGAACCGGGCGCGTGTCTACCCCTCGTGGAAAGCCATTACATGGAACACGGGGTGATTTTCCTTCAGGGCGGGGGCATCTACCGTCTGGAGGACCAGTGGTATCCGGTGCAACGCGAGGATCAGATGTGGATGGGACCGTTCTGCCCGCAGTGGTTCGCGGCGGTCGGGAATGAACCTGCTCGGTACCTGTATTACAAGAATGGCAACCGCAATCCGCTCCTTGACCTGACAATCGCGCCCGGAGACGCTTGATGACTGATCGTGCCGCTTCACCCCAAGGCCAACGAACTGCAGGCAGTTCACCGGTTTTCGCTGACGCGAGGCAGGATCAGCTCGCGGTGGAGACTGGTCGCATTGGCATTGACGCGGGTCGAGTGCAGGCACAGTTGGCACACTTGGCAACGTTTACCGATGCGCCCCCTCCCGCCGTGACAAGGGTTCTCTGGACATCGACAGACCAGGCAGGGCGTGCGTACGTGACGACCCTGCTTGAAGAAGTTGGACTGGAACTGCGCACCGACGAGATCGGGACGATCTATGCCCGATGGACCGGGTCCGACCCCTCACTTCCCCCAGTGGCGACCGGGTCGCACGTGGACGCCATTCCGAATGCCGGACTGTACGACGGTTGCGTGGGGGTCATCGGGGCAATTGAAGCGGTGAGGGCTCTCCGGCACGCCGGTTTCGTACCGGCGCGGTCTATCGAGATCATCGTGTTCGCCAGTGAGGAACCGACGCGGTTTGGCGTTGGTTGCCTTGGCAGCCGACTGATGTCCGGTGCAATGTCACCAGACCAGGCGCGTTCCTTGCGAGATGGGGAAGGTCTCGGGGGCGAGGAGGCACGCCGTCAGGCAGGATGGTCCGGGCCCTTGGAGAACGTCAGGATTCCGGAGGGAACCTACCATGCCTTTCTGGAACTGCACATTGAGCAAGGTCCGGTGCTTGAGCATCTTGGCCTGCCGATCGGGGTGGTGACCGCGATCGCGGCGCCGGCGACGGTCCGGGCAGTGATCACCGGCGAGGGCGGACATGCCGGCGGCTTGCTGATGCCGGATCGACACGATGCGTTGACTGCGTCTGCCGAACTGATCCTCTGCGTGGAAGCGGCCGCCCGCGGAACTGGAAGCATTGATACCGTCGGAACGGTCGGTCAGGTAGCGGTCTTCCCCGGGGCGGTCAATGGGGTTCCATCGGAGGTTCGGCTCTCCATAGATGTGCGCGACGTCGATGGGGCGAGGCGGGATGGTGTCCTTCGCCGGATAGGCGACGACGCTGCCGGGATTGCCTCGCGACGGGGGGTTCGGATAGACCTTGAGGTTGTAACCACCGACCTGCCAGAAACCATGGATCCTGGTTTGCGGGATGTCTTGGAGGCCAGTGCGGCCGATGCTGGACTTGCTACCCACCAGTTGCCGAGCCGCGCCTATCACGATGCGTTGTTCATGCCTCGCATCTGTCCCACGGCGATGGTTTTTGTGCCTTGCCGCGGTGGGGTAAGCCATCGGCCTGATGAGTTCACTGCCCCGGAAGAGGTCGCGAATGGCGTGCGCGTGCTTGCCCATGCCTTGGCGAGGTTGTCTGGGTAGGGGCGTGTTGCCGGTCGCGTAGCCTTTCCTCGCTATACTCGCGGAAGTCGACTGCGCAGGGGGCGGGGAAGCAGTCAGCTGGCGCACCCAGTGGTTGTTCCAATGGAGGAGTGGCGATGAGAACACGGCGTAATCTGTTATTCGGGCTCGCAGCGTTGCCAATTCTGGCAGCATGCGGTGGTGAGGCGGCTCCGGCCGCGCCTGCAGCGAAGGCTGAACCAACCAAGGCACCGGCAGCTCCGGCGGCCGCAGCACCAACGACCGCACCCGCGGCTGCTGCTGCCCCAACCAAGGCCCCCGAGCCGACCGTAGCGGCCAAGGTGCTCAAGGTCGGCCTCGTGACTGACGTCGGCAAGGTCGACGACAAGAGCTTCAACGAGTCGGCCTGGAACGGCGCCAAGGCTGGCGCGGCGGCGATCAAGGGTGAGTCGAAGTACGTCGAGACCCGGGATCCCAACGACTACAAGAAGAACATCCAGCAGTTCATCTCCGAGAAGTATGACGTGATCGTCACGGTCGGCTTCCTGCTTGGCGATGCGACGATCGAGGCGGCGAAGGCCAATCCGACCATCAAGTTCATCGGTGTTGACCAGTTCCAGGAGAAGCCGGTCGAGAACCTCGCCGGGCTGATCTTCGAGGAGGACAAGGCCGGGTTCATGGTTGGTGCCCTTTCGGCGCTCGTCTCCAAGACTGGCAAGGTCGGCGCGGTGCTTGCCACCGATGTCGTGCCACCCGTGTGGCGGTTCGGCGAGGGTTTCCGTGCCGGGGTCAAGTTCGCCAAGGCTGATGCCGATCTCCAGATTGTCTATCACAGTGACGTGGGACCGGAGAAGACCTTCGACGATCCCGAGTGGGGCAAGGCCACGGCGCTCTCCATGGCCGACAAGGGTGTCGATGTGATCTTCGGTGCCGGTGGCAAGACCGGAAACGGGGCTCTCTACGGTGTCGCGGAACGCAAGGACAAGGGTGTGCTGGCGATCGGCGTTGATACCGACCAGTACCTCACAGTTCCGGAGGCGAAGGCCGTCCTGCTTTCAAGCGGGATGAAGATCATCGACCAGGGCGTCTCCGATCTGATCAAGGCAGTGTCCGACGGCAAGTTCAAGGGTGGGAACGTAAACGGCAAGGTTGGCCTTGCACCGTTCCATGATCTTGACTCCAAGGTCAGCGCCGAGGTGAAGACCAAGCTCGAGACCATCCGCAAGGACCTCGATGCTGGCACGCTCAAGACCAACGTCAAGCCGGCCAAGGGCTAGGAACCGTTCCCGGCGATGGGTGGCTCCATGCGTCGCCGGGGCGCCTATCTTGACACTTCCGGCACGGCGTCCCTCAACAGGGATGCCGTGCCGGTTTCATTGGCGGGGAAGGTGTAGTCACGGTGACGCAGGCCGTCAGGACGCGATTGATCGGCGGGCTTATTCCGTCGCTTGCCATCGTGACGGCGCTGCTCATCGGAGGCGTCATCATCTGGGCGTCGGGCCCGAGGCTTGACGGCCCATGGTTCGGGATCTGGTTTGTCGTCGAGGCGTATCAGGCCTTGGTCGAGGGCGCGTTCGGGTCACGTGCTTCAACCATTGACACGGTCCTCAGAACGGTTCCCTACCTCTTCACGGGACTGGCCGTCATGGTCGGGTTCCGCGGTGGGATGTTCAACATTGGTGCCGAGGGACAGTTGGCGGTCGGCGCACTTGCAAGTGCGTGGGTCGGCTTTACGGTCACTTCACTCCCGTTGATCATCCACTTGCCACTTGTTCTCCTTACTGGCTGCCTCGCCGGTGCCATTTGGGGAGGGATCGCTGGCCTGCTGAAGGCGAGAACGGGAGCGCACGAGGTCATCACGACCATCATGCTCAATTACGTCGGAGGGCAACTCGCGGCGTATCTGCTGAACGGGGTCTTGCGCGATCGATCGCCCCTGAACGTGATCGCACAGACTCCAAAGGTGGCCGAGACGGCACGGCTGCCTGATCTCATTCCTGGCCTCCACAGTGGGGTGATCCTCGTCATCGGTGTCGCGGTGCTGGTGTGGTTTGTCCTCTGGAAGACGACCATGGGCTTTGAACTCAGGATGGTGGGGATCAATCCGGATGCAGCCTCCTACGCGGGCGTGAACGTGGTTCGGCGCATGACATGGGCGATGGGCGTATCGGGACTGCTCGCTGGTCTGGCGGGAGCCGTTCAGGTTGCCGGGGTGAACTACCGGAGCACGCTTGGGTTCAACGTGGGATACGGGTTCGACAGCATTGCCATCGCGTTGCTGGGAAGGAACACCGTATCCGGGGTGGTCCTGTCATCGATCCTGTTCGCCGCGCTGCGAACGGGTGCGACGAAGTTGCAATTCCGGACCCAGATATCAACGGACATCATTTCCGTGATCCAGGCGCTGGTCCTCCTCATGATCGCGGCTGACCAGATCATCAGGTGGATCTACCGGATTGGTCCGGCGCAACCCGAAGCCGTTGCGGACGCGACCTCGACCGCCGCACCGGTGGCAAGTTCGGAGAGTGGACGGTGACCCGCGGCCGGTTCGCTTTCATCATCGGGTGCATAGGCTTGCTCATTGGGGGCGCAGAGGTATTGAGGTCGCCGGATGTCTCGGCATCCATCGTCGCGGCGAGCATGCTGGCGACAATGCTGCGTTTCGCGACACCGCTGACGCTTGGTGCCCTTGCCGGTCTCCTTTGCGAACGGAGTGGGGTAGCCAATATCGCCATTGAGGGCATGATGTTATCGGCGGCGTTCGGGGCGTTCCTAGGGGCCGCCGCTACCAAGAACCTCCTGATCGGTGTCTTGGCGGGCATGGCGGTCGGGGTGGCGATGGCAACCCTTCACGCTTGGCTTTCGGTCACACTACGGGTGGACCAGATTGTGAGTGGCACCGTGATCAACATCATGGCTGCCGGCATTACCGGGTTCCTCTCGACAGAAGTGGTGCGTCGTCAGGCACTGGTTGGGGCTGGCTTGTTGCCGGCGCTGCGGATACCCGTGCTTGCCGACTTGCCGGTAGTCGGGCCAGTCTTCCAGCAGCAACCCATTGCGTGGGTGGCGCTTTTGCTTGTGCCAATAACGCATCTGGTGATCTTTCACACGCCGTGGGGGTTGCGCCTTCGGTCGGTTGGGGAACTACCCCGGGCCGCGCACGCGGCTGGGATCAATGTCATTCGAACCCGGTACACCGCAGTAATGATCGGGGGGGCGATTGCCGGCATTGGAGGCGCGTATTTCACGTTGGAATCGGTCCCGGCATTCGAGCCGCTCATGACCAATGGCCGGGGGTTCATTGCCTTGGCGGCGCTGATCTTCGGTGGATGGACACCAGCGGGTGCGTGGGCCGCGTCGTTGCTGTTCGGGGCGGCGAATGCCTTGCATATCAATGCCCAGCAATTCGGAATCCCCGTTCCCGCACAGATCGTGGGGATGTTTCCGTATCTGCTCACGATTGTCATCCTTGCTGGCGTGATTGGACGTGTCAGTCCACCCGCGGCTGTCGGCACCCCGTATGAGGCGGACTGAGATGTGGGCTCGGGTACGCACGATCGCAATGAGGGGCTGGCCATGAATGTCGTTGGGGGCAGCGGCGGCGCACCAGTGCCTCAGGAGGGGTATGTCCTGGAGGCGCGGGGACTGACCAAACGGTATGGGTCGCTCCTTGCGAACAAGGACGTGCAGTTCGGGGTTCGCCGCGGTGAGATCGTCGCTTTGCTCGGGGAGAACGGTGCAGGCAAGACGACGCTCATGAACATGCTTTTCGGCATGACCGCGCCGGATTCCGGAAGCGTGCTGATCGACGGTGAGGCGATCCGTCTCCAGTCACCGCGCGATGCCCTCGCGCTCGGCATCGGAATGGTGCACCAGCACTTCATGCTTGTTCCGCCATTTACGGTTGCCGAGAACATTGCGTTGGGAGTGGAACCGTCGCGACGTGGGATGCTTGATTTGGGCGACCTTGAAGCGCAGATCACCGCGCTGGGGCGCCGGTTTGGCATAGACATTGATCCCCGAGCATTTGTGAAGGATCTATCCGTCGGGCAGCAGCAGCGCGTTGAGATCATCAAGGCGCTCTACCGTGGCGCTCGGGTGATGATCCTGGATGAGCCGACCGCGGTCCTGACGCCTCAGGAGGCTGACGATCTCTTCAAGGTCCTGCGGGGTCTTGCCCACGAGGGAACCGGGATTGTCTTCATCTCCCATAAGCTGCGCGAGGTATTGGACCTAGCCCACCGGATCGTCGTGATGCGGAGAGGCGCGGTCGCTGGAGAGGTCCTGCCGCGCGACGCCTCGCCAGAGTCTCTTGCATCCCTGATGGTAGGGCGTGATGTTCTCCTGCGTGTGGAGAAGGCGAAGTCGGTTCCGGGTAAACCGATGATCGTCGTTCGCGACCTTGTAGTGAACGATGACCGCCGGGTGCGAGCTGTCGATGGTGTGTCGCTGTCGGTTCGGACCGGCGAGATCGTGGGTGTCGCTGGCGTGCAAGGGAATGGCCAGACCGAACTCGTCGAGGCGATAACCGGTCTTCGGACAACCCAATCGGGATCTTTCCATCTCAGTGACCGCGACTTGACCCGTGCGACGGTACGTGACCGTACGGATGCAGGACTTGCCCACATTCCAGAAGACCGGCAGCGACACGGACTTGTGCTTCCGTTCACCGTAGAGCAGAACATGATCCTGAATCGCTACTACCGTGCGCCGTTTTCGCGATGGTTGGTCATGCAGGCCAAGGCGATGCGTGATCAGGCGCGCGATCTTGTGGGCAGGTTTGATGTCAGACCGGCGAACCCGGAGGCACCGGTCGGATCGCTTTCGGGGGGCAACAAGCAGAAGGTCATCATTGCAAGGGAGCTTTCGCGCGATGTCCGTGCGTTGGTGGCTGCACAACCGACGCGAGGCGTTGATGTCGGGTCGATAGAGTTCATCCATGGTGCCTTGATTGCAGCACGTGACGCTGGCGCTGCAGTACTGCTGGTCTCGGCGGAACTCGACGAACTCCTTGCGGTGTCCGATCGAATCATGGTGATGTTCCGGGGCAGGATCGTTGGCGCGGTTGACTCGGCCACTGCCTCACGCGAGGATATTGGTCTCATGATGGCTGGAGGCGTGTCACCCGAGGTGGAGTCGGTGACGCGCTGACGCTTGGCGTCCAGCGTGAATGGTGCGCACGTACAGGTTTGTCTGACCGACACCAATTCAAGATGGTGCCCATACAGGGCATCGAACCGTACACTTGACAGTAAATTCAGCGTAGATGACATCGTGGCCCTCAGGAGTGACGAAGACATGAAGCGACGATCAATCGTCCGACTGCCCAAGGCACATTTGCATCTTCATCTGGAGGGAAGTGCACGGCCCTCCACCATCAAGGAACTTGCCGAACTCGAGGGCATGCCTGACGCTGACCAGACGTTCAGCAATCTTCCGGAGTTCGTGCAGGTCTACGCCAAGGCCGCGGCCGTGATTCGGCGACCTGAATCCCTGAAGCGAATCTGCCGTGAACTGGTCGAGGATGAGGCTGCCCAGGGTGTCTGGTACACGGAACCGATGGGAGTTCCTCAATATCTTGGCAACCAGCATCCGTTTCGTGGTGCCCAGATTCGCCTCAAGGAATTCGACACCGACGGTGCGTGGGCGATCATGCAGGAAGGCTTTGCTGAGGGAACCCGTGCGACTGGCACCGAAGTTGGGTTGATGATGGGCATCAATCGCGGTTTCGGGGTGGACGGTACTGTGGAAGCGGCGCGGTTCGCTGCGAGGAACAAGGACAACGGGATCGTCGCTTTCGGGATTGCGGGCGACGAACGGATCCCGCCAGAGCCATTTGCGCCTGCATGCCACATTGCACGTGAGGCAGGTTTGCTGGTGGTTCCGCATGCCGGGGAGGCAATGGGTCCGGAGAGTGTTTGGGCCGCGATAAAGTCGACGTTCCCGCACCGGATCGCGCACGGAGTGCGGGCGGTCGAGGATCCGTTCCTCCTCTCCTACCTGAGCGACCACCAGATCACTTGCGATGTTGCGCCAACCTCTAACCTGCTCTTGGGCGTTGCGCAGGACATTGAGTTGCACCAGTTGCCAAAGCTGATGGATGCCGGAGTGCCGATCACTCTGAACACCGACGATCAGCTGTTCTTCGGAGCCCTGATCTGCGACGAATACCGGCTGGTGCGGGACACGTTCAACCTGACCGATGGACAGTTGGCCAACTTTGCGCGGGTGAGCGCGCGCGCATCGGGTGCGCCTGAGCACGTGAAGCAGCGCATCCTGAAAGGGATTGACGCGTGGCTCGAATCCGAGCCGGACGAATAATCTCTTCGGGCAGCGTGAATTATTTCGTGCACAGGCGACGACCGGAACGGCGTGACGTGGGACGTGCGCGATTGGAGGGCGTGGGGTGACATCGGTGTCTTTCCTCCTCAACGGCGAATTCGTTGATCTAGAGGGAACGGATCCGCACGTCACCCTTCTTGACCTCGTGCGCGACCGTGGACTGACCGGCACAAAGGAGGGGTGCGCGGAGGGTGACTGCGGTGCCTGCACCGTCGTTGTCCGGGAACCCAACCCATCACCCCATCGACCCTTGATTGATACACGCGTCGCTCCATCGCCGCTCCCGGCAAACGAATCGGAGCGTCCGTCGGTCTATCGGGCGATCAACGGCTGCCTCGCGTTGGCCGCGCAGTTGCCCGGTGCGGAAGTCTGGACCGTCGAAGGTGTCGGTGACACCGGGCACGCGGGTGGTAGGGTGGAGACTCAGCTGCACCCGGTCCAGGAGGCAATCGCTACCACTGGCGGTTCGCAATGCGGGTTCTGCACCCCCGGCTTCGTGATGACGATGTTCGCGTCGTATTACTCACCACTGGTCACGGACGCACAGTCTGTTGACCCAGGTGGCGAGGTTCTCGCGGGGAACTTGTGTCGGTGCACGGGATATCGCGCATTGCGCTCGGTGGCCGCACTGACGTCTGGTGCCGGCCTCTTTGAGGATTCGGAGCACGCAGACCGTTTCGCGAGTCGCTTGCATGATCCAGTCCTGGGTGCGGTGACGGCCGAATTGGGTTCGGCAGTCGTGGCGTATCGACCATCAACGCTAGCCGAAGCGATTGCCCGCCGCGCCAGTGAACCCGGTCTGCGGGTGATCGCCGGGGCCACCGACGTGGGGGTTGAAGTCACCCGCGGGTTCAAAAGGTATCCGGGCATTCTTTCGTTGGACGCCATCACCGACCCCATCTTCTCGACCTGCTCGCGCGCTGAGGGGACCGTCACGATTGGCGCCGGCGTAACCATGACCGCCCTGGAAGACTTCCTTCGCGATGGCGGGGTGCCATTGGCTAGGCAAATGCTGCCATGGTTCGCTTCGCGCCAGATCAGGAACCGCGCGACGGTCGGTGGCAATTTGATGACGGCATCGCCGATCGGTGACATGTCTCCGGTCTGGCTCGCACATGATGCGGTTGCGTTGATTGGTGGATCGTCAGGAATCCGCGAAGTCAGGGTGGCGGATTTCTTCACGGGCTATCGACAGACGGCGGTCGGTGTGGACGAACTCCTCGTTGCCCTGCGGATTGACGACCGCGTGGCACCTCCACGAGGGCGGCGCGTCGCGTGGGTGCGGAAGGTTGCCCGCCGGGATCGGGTTGATATTTCGACGGTGGCCGGGGCGTTCCTGGTGGTTCTTGATGACCGTGGGACCGTCGTTTCGGCGCGCCTTGCGTATGGAGGGGTTGCGGCGACCCCGGTGCGTGCGTTGGGTGCCGAAGACGCGCTGATCGGAGCGGTGTGGCGCGACGGTGATGGCGGTGTCAGGGATGCCCGTGCCCTACTGGGATCGGCATTCGCGCCGCTCTCTGACCACCGGGGGTCGGCGTCTTACCGGCAGCGCCTCATCACCGGCCTGTTTGATGCATGCCTTTCCGAGACGGGAATTGGAAGCGACCGGTGAGATGCCAGACACGGTGACCCGGGTGGTCGGACGACCGACCCCACATGAGAGTGCCCGGCTTCATGTGACCGGACAGGCGCGGTATACCGATGACCTGCCGCTTCCTCCGGGTTCGTTGCACGGATGGCCGGTCACGTCGCCGCACGCACATGCGCTGATCAGAGTGGTTGATGTCTCCGAAGCAAGCACCACCCCCGGGGTAGTCACCATCCTTACCCGCGAGGATGTGCCGGGAGAGAACAATTCGGGCCCGCTGAGGCATGACGAACCACTCTTCCTTGGTGCTGGGGATGTTGCGACGTATCACGGACAGGCTGTCGCGTGGGTGCTAGGCACGTCGGTTGATGCGGCTCGACAGGGCGCAAGCCGGGTGGTGGTGACCTACGAGAAACTCGACGCCATCCTTGATCCTGCCGATGCGATCAGATTGGGCAGTGTCCACACCGATCCGCAGTGGATCCGTCGTGGGGATGTGGATGCGGAGTTGGCGGGGGCAGGAGAGGCCGGTCACGCCGTCGTGAGCGGTGAGTTCAGGATGGGTGCGCAGGACCACTTCCCGCTGGAGACCCACGTCTCGGTCGCCCTGACTGATGAGGACGGCCGGATGATGGTCCACAGTTCGACGCAGCATCCATCGGAGACGCAGGCGATTGTCGCGCATGCCCTTGGGCTGTCGCTCAGCGAGGTGGTGGTGCAGTGCGTCCGGATGGGCGGTGGGTTCGGGGGCAAGGAGACTCAGGCAAACGCCTGGGCGGCTGTGGCGGCGATCGGGGCGCGCAAGACCGGGCGGGCGGTGAAGGTGCGCCTGGACCGGGACCGTCACATGATCCTGACCGGTAAGCGCCATCCGTTCGTCGCACGGTACCGGGTGGTGGTAGGTCGGTCAGGTGACCTTCGCGCGCTTGACCTGGAGCTCTATGCTGACGGGGGTTGGTCGCTTGACCTGTCCGATGCGGTGCTTGGCCGGGCAATGTTCCATTCCGACAATGGCTATTTCTTCCCCGCGATGCGGGTCCGTGGGCAAGTCCTGAAGACCCATAAGACGTCACAGACCGCATTCCGGGGGTTCGGTGGGCCCCAGGGCGTGGCAGTCGCCGAGGAGATCATCGACTGCGCGGCGCGTGCGATTGGCATGGACCCGCATGACGTCAGGACACGCAACCTGTATCGCGGGTCGGGCGAGACCAACACCACCCACTATGGGCAGGAGATTGGTGACAACCGGCTCGTGACCATCTGGGAGGGTGTTCAGGAGACCGGGGAGTTCATTTCGCGACGCGAGGCAATCAGGTCGGCGAATACCCTGGGTGGTGGAATTCGGCGGGGCATCGCGGTTACGCCGGTCAAGTTTGGCATCTCGTTCACCACCACGTTCCTGAACCAGGCAGGCGCTCTTGTGCTGATCTACAGCGATGGAAGCGTCCAAGTCAACCACGGTGGAACGGAGATGGGACAGGGCCTGCAGGTCAAGATGGCGCAAGTGGCGGCGGAGGTTCTGGGTGTGCGCCTGACATCGATACGGATGATGCCGACGCGCACGGACAAGGTGCCGAACACGTCGGCCACGGCGGCGTCGTCCGGGTCGGACCTGAATGGTGGCGCCGTTCGCGATGCCTGCCTGACGTTGCGTGGGCGCCTGGCTCCGGTGGCGGCCCAACTCCTGACCGCGCCAGGTGCCCCGGCCGTGCATGTCGACGATGTCGAGTTCGGTGATGGGCAGGTCTGGGTGCGGTCGAGACCGGATCACCTTGTGAGCTTTGCAAGCGTCGTTCGGGCCGCTTACCTGGCGCGAGTCGGCCTTTCCTCCACCGGGTATTACCGGACACCTGGCATCTGGTTCGACAAGGCGTCAGGACGAGGCAAGCCGTTCCACTACTACGCCTGTGGCGCGGCGATTGCTGAAGTGGAGGTGGATGGGTTTACCGGTCAGTTGCGTGTACTGAGGGTGGACATCCTCCATGACGTGGGGTCAAGCCTGAACCCCTTGATTGATGCCGGGCAGGTTGAGGGAGGCTTCATCCAAGGGATGGGGTGGGTCACGATGGAGGAGGTGGTGTGGGGCAGCGATGGGCGCATGCTAACGCACGCCCCGAGCACATACAAGATTCCCGCATCCACGGACGTGCCCGCGGACTGGCGCGTTTCCCTGCTTCCGCGGGCGGCGCAACCCGGTGTGATCTACGGGAGCAAGGCGGTTGGTGAGCCGCCGTTCATGCTTGGCCTGTGCGTGCGCGAAGCAATCCGGGATGCGGTCGCTTCATTTGCCCCCCCGGGTTCGTATCCGGAACGGGTCGCCTTGGCCCTGCCGGCGACTGGTGAAGCGATTCTCGACGCGATTGACGCTGTTCGCGGGTAGGTCTGTTTTCCTCCCGAACGGGTTTGTGGGCGCGGGCGCTAATCCCCGCTGGTCCACCCCACCCCACCCCATCGCCCCTGATTGCAAGGCGCTTTGCTTGGCCCCCCCCACCTGATCGCCCCTGATAGCAAGGCGCTTTGCTTGGCCCACCCCACCTGATCGCCCCTGATTGCAAGGCGCTTCGCTTGGCCGCTCCCATCGCCTCATCTGGTTAGAATGCGATCCGCATCTGAACCGTCTCCGCGGGGGCGGTCCCAGGGTGAGCCGTGAAATCAGCGGTCGCGGCGGGCAAGCGCGGCGAGGTATGCCCGTTCGGCGGCTGGCGCAAGGGTGTCCCAACCGAAGTGATCCCGGGCGCGCTTGCGCGCTTGTTCACCCAGTGACCGACGCAAGTCGGGTTCAGTGAGGCACCTGATCACGGCTTTCGCCATGGCGTCGGTGTTTCCCGGCGCAACGAGGATCCCGGAGACACTCGGAACGATGTAGTTCGATTGCTCGCCGGTTGCGTCGGCGATCACGGGAATCCCGAGTCGCAGGAGTTGCAGCAACTTGACCGAACACTTGGCGCGATTGGCGAGGTTGTCGTCGGCGAGTGCAATGGCGACGTCTGCAAGTGACAGGATTTCTGGAAGTGCGTCAGGACGTTGCCAGCCCGCCAGGTGCACCGCACCGGTCAGCCCTCGCGACCTTGCTTCCGTTGCGAGAACCCGCTCCTGATTGAACTTGCCGGCCCCGACGACAAGGAGCATGGCGTCAGGAACGTCTTTCCGGATGGCTATCAGGGTTTCGAGGGCACGGCTGGGTGAGAACTCGAAGAAGCGCGTATAGAGCAGGACGATTGGCCCCGGCCCGATGCCAAGGCGTGCGCGGATCGGCTCGCTGCCGGGCTTTGCGGCACCGCCGGGCACGTACTCAGGTCCACCCTGCCCAACCTGATCCGAGTGCGCTTCTGTTGGCCACCAGTTTGGGTAGTCGCGATCGTCCAGTCCGTTCGGGAGATATTCGACACTATGGGTGGGTTGGCCGAAACTCCATGCCTGCGCCTGGAGCGTTCGGCTGGCGACGGTGACGGCGTCGGCATTCGCAATGCCCCATCGTTCTTGCACGTTGACGATTTGTCTCTGCCACCACGGATAGGCTTCGTAGTCGTTCCATCCACCGTCCCCTTCCCAGTCGTCGGTATCTACGACGATTGCCGGTGGGCGTGCTTGGTAGCCAACCCATTGTCGGCCTCTCAACGCGAGGTGGGTAAGCCCAGTGACCGCCTTTGGCTTGAACAGGTGAACGACGTCGGGGAGGCTTGCGATGGCGGCGCGGGCGGTTTGCAAGGCGAGGAT
>Ga0114980_10000913_pt1 | contig 21095 bp, 19 predicted proteins | sample S_140806_EF_Meta_FD_87018 | JGI IMG/M metagenome (GOLD analysis project Ga0114980, IMG submission 87018) | Freshwater microbial communities from Lake Simoncouche, Canada to study carbon cycling - S_140806_EF_MetaG | ecosystem: Environmental > Aquatic > Freshwater > Lake | place: Lake...
AGGCCATTGACCGGACGCACCGGATCGGGCAGGATAAGCCGGTGTTTGCCTACCGTCTGATCGCCAAGGATACGGTCGAAGAGCGGGTGCTCGAGCTGCAGAGCAGCAAGCGCGAGCTGGCGACGGCAATCCTCAACGAGGACAATGCGCTCGTCTCCAACCTGAAGCCGGAAGACCTGGAGCTCCTGCTCTCTTAACCGGCCCTATCGCGACTTTTCGAGGCGGTTGATGGCCACGCGGTCCACGCGGTTGCCCTCCATGGCGGTCACCTCGAACCGCCACCCGTCAATCGTAAAGGAATCGCCGATGGCCGGAATGCGGTGGAGATGGGCCAGCACCAGGCCACCGAGCGTGGTGAACCCATCCTCGTGGCCGGGGACCTCGCGCCAGGCGAGGGCTTCTTTGACATCGGAAATTGGCATAGCGCCGTCGACCTGCCAGGAGCCTTCGGCCACCCGGGTAATGCGGGAGCGCACGCCCTCTCCCGGGCCGCGCAGGTCCCCGACCACGGCCTGCATCAGGTCCGTCAAGGTCACCATGCCGTCCACGCCGCCGTGCTCGTCGACCACCAGCGCCATCTGCTGGCCGGTCTGCTGGAGCTGCTCGAGCACGTCCAGAGCCGGCGTCGTCTCCGGCACCAGCAGCGGAGGGGTCGCCAGGCTCCGCAGGTCGAACGGCTCGCCGGAGTCGAGCGCCAGGAACAGCTCGCGGACATGGACGATGCCGACGACACCGTCGAGGTCGCCATCGACAACGGGGAAGCGCGAATGGGGCGATTGGCGCATGGTGTCCCGGTTCTCCTGCCAGGTGGCCGTGAGGTCGAGACAGACCACCTTACCGCGCGGCTGCATCAGGTCCACCACGCGGCGGTCGCCCAGCCGGAAGACGCCTTCCACCATCTCCTGTTCCGCCTCTTCAAAGGTGCCGTGTTCGGTGCCCTGGGCGATCAAGACCTTGATTTCCTCTTCGGTGACCGGGGCGTCGTCGTTGGGGCGGATGGGGAGCAGTTTCATGACCAGGCGCGTCGAGAGCGTAAGCAGGCCCACGGCCGGCGCGCCGATCCGCGCGAGCCAGAGCATGGGCGGCGCCAGCGCCGCGGCGATGCCTTCGGCGTTGCTCAGCGCCAGATTTTTGGGCACCAGTTCGCCGAGGATGAGCGAGAGATAGGAGATCACGAGGACGACCACCGTGATGGCGATCGAATCGCTGTAGGCGGCCACGGCCGGGAACTCGCGCAGTTGGGCCGAGAGCTTTTCGGCCAGGGTCGCGCCGCCGAAGGCGCCGGCCAGGGTGCCGATCATGGTGATGCCCACCTGCACGGTCGATAGAAAATCGTGCGGGTTGGCGGCCAGGCCGAGGGCGACCGAGGCGCCCTTGCTGCCCTGTTCGGCTCGCTGCCGCAACCGCGCCTTGCGGGAGGACACAACAGCCATCTCCGCCATCGAGAAGATGCCGTTGGCGAGCACGAGCAGCAGGATGAGCGAGACTTCGAGGCCAATGTTCCCCATGGGCCCTATCTTACTTCTGAATGTCCCGGTGCAACCCCTTGACGCGATAGCCCATTTTGCCCAACCGCTTGCGGATCTCTTCGGCCATCATCACGCTGCGGTGATGCCCGCCGGTGCATCCGAACGAGATGGTGAGGTAGCTTTTGCCCTCCTCGATGTAGTGCGGCAGCAGGTACTGGAGCAGGTCCGAGATGCGCTCCATGAATTCGTTGGTCTGCGGGAAGCTGCGGATGTACTTGGCGACGTTCGGATTTTTGCCGGTCAGATCTTTATACTGCGGGATGTAGTTGGGGTTGGGCAGAAAGCGGACGTCAAAGACGAGGTCCGAGTCCGGCGGAATCCCGTGGCGGTACCCGAAACTGGTGACGTAGATCAGGATCTGCGACTCGTCGCGGCCGGCGCCGAACTTCTCGCCGACCACTTCGCGCAGCTCGTGAACATTGAACTTCGAGGTGTTGAGGACGATATCGGCCAGCGCGCGGATGGGTTCAAGCAGCTTCCGCTCCTCCTGTACGCTGACCGCCACGCTGCGGTCGCCGCCCAACGGATGGGGGCGGCGGGTTTCACTGAAGCGGCGGACGAGCGAGGCATCGTCGGCTTCCAGATAGAGCAGCCGGGTGGGCAGCGACTTCCGGATCTGCTCATAGATGGAGGGGAAGCGCCGAAGCGCGTCCCCTTCTCGCACATCGACTACCAGCGCCGCCGAGGCGATCTGCGGACTGCTGCCGGTCAACTCGGCGAACTTCGGAATCAGCGCCAGTGGCAGGTTATCCACCGAGTAGTAGCCCAAGTCCTCGAGGGCCTTGAGCACGGTGCCTTTTCCCGAGCCGCTCATGCCGGTGATGATGACGAGTTCGGAACGGCCAGCCTGCTTAAATGGTGTCTTTTTTGCCACGGGAGCCCGTATTTTCGGCCGGAACGTCAGGCCTGGAAGAAGTCGAAATCGCCATCGGCGCGGCGGATAACCACGCTGATGCCTTCGGTTTCGGCGTCGCGGAAAGCGACGTAGGGCACGCTCTTGCGGATGGCCACCAGGACGGCCTCATCGACGCTCATCGGCTTCTTGCTGACTTTGGCGGCGTGGACCTTGGGGCCGGTCTTGACGGGCGGCGCCTTCTTGGCCGCTTCCTTGGCGGCTTCGCGGGCGACGGTTTCGACGAGTTTGACGCCGACGCGGACGGATTCGCGTTTCTTTTCGCGGAGCTTGATGACCTGCTTTTCCAGCTTATCGAGCGCCTCGGTCAGGGCGGGCAGATAGGCCGGGCCTTTGGCGATCGAAACCAGGGAATGATGCTGGAAGTTGACGGTGATTTCGGCCTTCTTCTTCAGCTTATCGGGGTTGAGGATCACATGGGCTTCCTTCTCCCCCTTGCCGTCAATCATCTTGCCAAGCTTGATGAACCGCTTTTCCAACTTTGCGAGTTGCGCAGCAGTCAGCTCTCCGTTACCGCCGGTGTAGTGAAGATTCATAGTCGATTTAGTCCCTTACGCGCCGCTGGTGAGTAGACGGGATTTTGAGGTCCTCCCGGTACTTAGCTACCGTTCGACGCGTTACATTAATCCCTTCGGCCTGTAGTTTGGCGGTGATCTGATCATCGGTCAGAGGTTTGCTGGGGTCCTCGTCCTCGATCATCTTTTTCACCATCCGTTTGAGCAGGAGCAGCGGGGTCGAACTGCCGCTGGGCCCCTGTACCGCTTCGGAAAAGAAATAGCGCAACTCAAAGACGCCCTGCGGGGTGTGAGCGTACTTGTTGGCGACGGCGCGGCTGACCGTGGAGGCGTGGACGCCGATCTCTTCGGCGAGGTCCTTGATCATCATCGGCCGCAGCTGATTGAGCCCGTGCTCGAGGAATTCGCGCTGGCGCTCGATGATGCAGTGGCACACCTTCAGAATGGTCTGCTTGCGCTGTTCGATGTTCTTGAGCAGCATCGAGGCCGCGTTGAAGCGGTCCTTGACGTAGTTGCGAACCTCTTTGTCCGGCTCCTGGTCGCGGTCGAGCATGCGGATGTACTGCCGGTTGAGCCGGAGTTGCGGCATGTCGTCGTCGTTGAGTTCGATGTGGTAGCTGTCGCCGTCCTTGTAGATATAGACGTCGGGTTCGACGGTGCGCGCACCGGGGCCGGAGTAGCGCAGGCCGGGGCGCGGGTCGAGATGCTTGATCGCCTCAACAGCTACCTGTACGTGTTCGAGCGGCCGGCCAAGCTGCTTGGCCAGTTCGCGGTACTGCCTGGTTTCGAGCAGCTTCATGTACTGGTCGAGAATCTTCCAGGCCACGCTGCCAACCGCCCGGCGGTTTTCCAGTTGGAGCAACAGGCACTCCCGCACATCCCGCGCGCCCACCCCGGCCGGGTCGAGCGACTGCACCTCTTCGATCGCCTTTTCGACATCGTCCACTTTGTGCGCGCCATAGGAGGCAATCTCTTCGGCCGTGGCGGTGACGTAGCCGTTATCGTCGAGGTTGCCGATGACGCTTTCGCAGGCGTCCCGCACCTCTTCCGGCATGACGACCAGGCTCAACTGGCTACGCAGATGGTCGCCGAGCGTGACGGGCGCCGAGGCGAACGTCTCCCAGCCGGGCTTTTCCGGATTCTCGCCGGCCGGGCTCTTGAAGCCCGGTTCAAGGTAGTCGTTGAAGTAGTTGTCGAAGTCGATCTCGTCGAACGGATCCGTGGTGGGGCCGGCGACGGGTTCGTCGCTTGACGCCTCGGGCAGATCGCCCGACCGCTCGGCCTGGAACTCGGCTTCGGTCCCCGTGGCGGCCAATAGCTCCTGGTCGGCCGGGACGGCGACGCTCTCGCGTTCGAGAACCTCCTGCAGTTCGGCCGGCGTCAACTCCTCGGCGGCGTCCAGCGACTCCTCCAGAACGGGGTTTTGGGCCATCTCCTGGGCGATCATGTCCTTGAGCTCAAGCCGGTTTAGCTGCAGAACCGTCACCAGCTGGACGAGGCCAGGGGTCAGGATTTGCTTCTGCGCGACGCCAACAACCAGTCGCTGGGAAAGCATACTCATCTTATTTCTATTGTAGAAGATAGGCCGCTGAGACCGCGCAGCTTCTCATAAATCTGTTGCATGGGTAACTCCGGCGTCCTTTGCGCCCGCAAGCCCTTGCCCCAGGCCAGATAGACGGCGCGGTAGCGGGTGGGCCAGTGGCCGTGGTTGCCGGTTTCGCGGGGCTGCTGGAGTAACTTGACGTTGCCAAAGCCGAACCAGACGCCTTCGGCGCTTTCAACGATCATCTTGGCGGCCGCCAGGTGCGGAGCCAGGCGCCGTACCTCGTCGGCCGGGATCTCGCGGCCGAGGCCGTACTTGGGGTCCTTTTTTGCGGAACGAAGCCAGGCGGCGGCCTCGTCGTCTTCGGCCAGCACGAAGCCGCCCATGGGCCGGACGCCGCGGGGGGCCTCGGCGCGCAGGTGCACCTCGGATTTGGCGGTCTCGAAGCCGTGGTCGGACACTACCACGAGCCGCCCTCGCTTGGGCAGCGCCGCCGCCATGGTTCCGATGAGTTCATCCGTGTACTCCAACAATGCATTGGATTCAATTGAGAAAGGTCCTGTTTCATGCGCCTCGCTGTCCAGGTCGACCAGGTGCACCAGAATGATGTCGGTTTGCTGGGCGAGGAAGTATCGAACGGCGAGGGTGCGCGTGCGGTCGTCCATCCACTCCTGCCGGAAGCTGGGGAACCGGCCCGCAATCTGCTCGCAGAGGTTGGCGGGTTTGGCCTTGGCGCAGATGGAGGGCGTATCCATGGCGCCGCCGCGCCGCTTTTTGAAGTACTCGGGCAGGTTGTAGGTGACGGGCGCGTTGACGGTGACCGGCCAGGTGATGACGGCCGTGCTCTTGCCCTGTTTGGCCGCCGCGTCGAGCAGAGTGGGCCGCTTGAGCAGGTTCACGTCCCAGTAGTAGTCGCCGCCCTCGGCCGCGGGCCGGCGATTGGAGAGAATGCCGTGTTCCTCGGCGGTGGCGCCGGTGATGAGCGTGGTGTGAGAAGGCCAGGTGACGGTGGGCACGATGCCGACGACACCGCGGGACCATTCGCCTTCGCGCATCAGTTTGCGCAAGTTCGGGATCTGCAATCCCAGGCGGTCGGCGTTTTCGAGATAGCGCTGGTCGAGACCATCGACCGAGACGACGAGCAGGGTAGCGAGAAGGATATTCATTTGCGAAACACCGGCCAAGCGCAGAGCGCCGCCACGAAGATAAAGACAGCACCCGACCAGTAGGGCGACGCCGCCCCGAAACGGTCAAATACCAACCCGGCCCAGAGCGGGCCAAACACCCGCGTCAGGCTCAGCACCGCCTGCGTGGTACCCAGAATCGACCCCTGTTCCCGGTTGCTGACCCGTTGCGAGATGAACGAGGTCAGGGTGGGGTTGGTCAGACTGCTCCCGGTGGCGATCAGGCCGCTGGCGAGGTAGAGCATCCACCCCTCGGTCGCCACGGCGATCAGCACGAAGCCGGGCGCGAACAGCCCGAAACCGCACATGGCCAGCGTGCGCTCTTGGGCCACCTGGGTTAACCGTCGGATCAGGAAGCCTTGGTTGAAGGCGACCATGATACCGATGAAGGCGAAGACCCAGGCGTTGTCGGCGGCCGACCACTGGAAGCGGGCGAGGGTGAAGAGGGAGAAGTTGGTCTGCAGGGCGGCGAAGGCGAAGTTCAACAGAAACAGGCTCACGAGTAGCGCCCGGAGGGCAGGATTTTGAAACGCCGCAACCACCGGCCGTAGCGGGTTCAGGTCGCTCCACTGCGCCCGTCCGGTCTTCCGCCGCTCCGGCGGCAGCGTCTCGGGCAGCAGGAAGAAGGCGAAAATCGAGGTGATCAGCGCCATGCAGCCGGCCCCGTAGGCGGGGGCGTGAATGCTGATCTTGCTCAGCACGCCGCCGAGCGCCGGGCCGATGATGAATCCGAGGCCGAACGCCATGCCGATGAGGCCGAAGTTCTTGGCCCGGTCCTGCGGGCTCGAGATATCGGCCAGGCAGGCCTGCGCGGTGGAGATGTTGCCGCCGGTGATCCCGTCGACGATGCGGGCGAAAAACATCAGCCACAGCGAGGCGGCCCAGCCGAACAGAAAGTAGCCGAGGGCGGAGCCGAGAATGCTGAAGACGAGCACCGGCCGGCGACCGTAGCGGTCCGAGAGCACGCCGAGCACGGGCGAGGCTAGAAACTGCGCCGCCGAATACGACAGACTCAGCAGGCCCACCGTCGTTGCATCCGTTTCAAACTGCCGGACCAGGTAGGGGATGATCGGAATCAGGATTCCAACGCCCAGCAGATCGAGGAAAACGGTTACAAAAACCAGGGTCAGCGTCCGGCGCTGCAGTTTTTCGTCAGTCAGAACGGGAGCTGTCATTCCGATCTTCCAGTCTCCCATACCGCGTCATCTCCACCACCGTGCGCGTGCCAAATCCATCTGGCAGCTCGTAGCGTTCGACGACGCGCAGAAACATCCGGTTCTTCCTGGTTTCGGTGGCGGCCTGTTCGATTTCAGTTTCGACGTCGGGCCCTTTGTAGAAGAGCGCCCGCGTGCCGGCCTTGACCGCCGGGGCGAACAGCCCGACGGCGCGGGAGAGCGGGGCGACGGCGCGGGCGGTCACGGTATCGGCCCGGATGGCGCGCAGGACGTCTTCGGCGCGTTGGGGCAGGACGCGAACGTTGGCTAACTCCATCTGCTCGACGGCCGCCTCGAGGAATCTGGCTTTCTTCTGGACGCTTTCGGCGAGAGTGAAGCGGACCTCCGGCAGGACCAGCGACAGGGGCACGCCGGGAAAGCCCGGCCCCGATCCGGCATCCACGACGGTTCTGGCGCCGGCGAACAGGCGCCAGGGGAGCACGGCATCGAGCACATGCTTGACGGCGGCCTCGCGCGGGCACGTGATGCGGGTCAGATTCAGGTGTTCATTGACGGCGACGATGAGCTCGAGATGCTGGCCGGCCTTTTCGATCACACGGGCGCGGTGCGGCAGGTCGGCGGGGAGCACCCGCTCCAGTTCTTCCACAAAGGACATGCGGGGCTATTGGCCCTCGGCGATCATCTTGTCGATCTGTTCTAACTGCTTCTTCACGGCTTCGGCGTCACCGGCGGTGGGGCTGGCTTTGAGATAGGCCGTCAGGCTGTCCTTGGCGCCGGGCAGGTCGCGTTTCTGGGCGAGGACGATGCCGAGGACGTGGTCGATCTTCGGAATGCGGTTTTTGGCGTCGAGCTTGCGGGCTTCGCGGGCCGATTTTTCGGCTTCGTCCAGCTTCTGCAGGTTCAGGTTGGCCACGGCGTTATAAAAGTACATCGTGGGGTATTCAAACGGGTTCAGCTTCACGGCCTTGGCGGTGAGTTCGGCGGTTTTCTCCCAGTTGCCTTCCTTGGCGAAGATGCCGGCGAGATTCAGGTAGGGGCTGACGTATTTGGCGTCGGCATCGATGGAGGATTGAAAGGCTTTGCGCGCCGGCTCCACTTGGTTCTGGGCTTCGTAGACCCGGCCGAGATCGTGCCAGGCGGCGGCGTACTTCGGGTAGAGCGACGTGGCCTTTTCGAGTTCCTTCTGGGCTTCGGGCAGCTTCTTTTTCTTAATCAGCTCCCGGCTCTTCTCAAAGGCCTTGCGGGCGTCTTTGGGCGCGAGGCCGGAGGTGGCGCTGAAGGTGAAGCCTTCGACGTTGGCGAGGCGGTGGAGCACGATGGTGCCGACGTCGGGGTTGTCCATCACCCGCCGGCCCGCCAAATTGATCGCATCGCTGCGGAAACCGGGTAGGGAGGCGCGCAGTTCGCAGCCCATTAGCTGCTGTTCGACGTTGGAGTTGCCGCCAAAGCCGCCGCCGCCGAAGCCGCCCCGCTGGGGTTGGCCCGGTATGCCCCCGCCAAAGCCATCGCCATTCATATTGGTGCTGGCGTCGGCCATCATGCTTGAGTTGCGCCCGAGCTCGAAGCTGAAGCGGCCTTTCGAGTCCGTGTAGCCCTCCGGGCGCGGGTTGCCGTTGCAGACCCGTTCAATGGTCACCGGCTCCGGGGGCGGGGTGCCATCGTCGAGCATGACTTTGCCCGAGAGAAAAATCGCCCGCTGCATCTCGGGCATGCGCTGCTGCTGCTGGTTGGGGTCCTGCGTGGGAAAGGGATTACGGCCTTGGCCCGGCTGTTGGGTCCCCTGGCCGGGACCCGGCATGGTCGGCTGCTGCATGCCGCCGCCCCCCCCGGCGCCGCCGGCGCCCCCCGGCCCGCCACCACCCGTGGGTGCGGGCGCCGGAGCCGGTTCCTGTGCCTGCATGATTCCGGCCAGCGCAAAAGCCGCCAGAGAAACTCGTAAACGCGCCATGGGGCAACCCTCCTGCGAATTGCCCCCAGTATGTCATAACCCGCGCAGATCGAAAAGGTACATCTGGCGTCCGCCGGCGTGGGCGGAATCGACGACGACGCTGCGGCCGTCGGGGCTCGAGCGAGGGTGGGTGTCGCAGCGCCATTCGCCGGTGTACTCTTTGGGCGAGGGCAGGCTGGCGAGGGGGGTGCGTTCGTTGGTTTTGGTATCGAACAGGTAGACGTTCTGGTTGCGTTCTTTGTCGGGGTAGGTATCGTTCAGCACCCAGCGGTTGGCGCGGCGGGGCAGATAGGTGCAGTGGCCGTTGACGGTCATGACGGCTTCGCCGATCACCTCCACCTGATCGGTTCGATCTTTGTATAAGTAGAAGCGATCGCCCTTGGACGGGTGCCAGGCCCAGGCGATGACGCTGTCTTTATCGCGCCAGACGAAGTGCGAAGTCTTGCCGTAGGGGTCGAGCACGTGCAGATTCCGGCCGTTGGCGTCGGCGGTGAACATGCGCGTCGAGAAGCTGGCGCCCTCTTTCTTGCCGCGCCAGCGGTGGAGGAAGATGAAGCGCTGGTCATCCGGGGAGATCAGCAGATGGTTGAACCAGTGTTTGGCGTTTTCCGAGTAGCCGCCGGGGTAGGGGATGCGCGCCGCGTCGGCGACGGAAATTAACAACTCTCTCTTGCCGGTGGTGAGGTCGACCTTCCAGATGCCGGCGTCTTCCGGGATGAGCTTGTCGCGATTGGGGTCGACGATGCCGGCGTAGCCGTAGCCGGGGCGGACGTCGTTGAGGCGGCGGAAGTCGCAGGTGATGCCCCACTGGCCGCTGGCGGCCAGGGTGTAGACGGCGTGCGGGATAGTCCGCTTCCGGCCGCTCTTTACGTCCAGGATGTGGGACACGAAGGCGCCGTCCACGCGGTCGTTCCAGAGCACTTCGCTGCGGCTGCCGGGCACCCATTGCAGCATGCAGCCCTGCTGCCAGTTCCAGGCGCGGGTTTCGCCGAGGTCGATCCAGCGGTCGTTATCTTCGAGGTCGACCATGCCGATGCGGATCGTGTCTTCGGCGCGGGGGGAGCGGCCTTCGAAGTCGACCTCGTTAGCGAGGACGTAACGGCCGGTGGGGTCGAATTCGAGCTTGTCGTAGTAGCCGAACCAGTGAAACTTCGGCCCTTTGGTGATCGCTCGCATGGGGACGGGCTGTTTGAGGGCGAGCGAGGCGAGGAGTTGGCGGCGGGAAAGGACCATCCCCGTTAGTTGATCACATTGTGCTCCGTCCGGCGCCGAAAGACGAGGAACTGCCCGATCAGGAAGTTGATCCCCCCCGATCCGGCGATCGCCAGCGGCGTGGCCAGCAGAGTCGGCAACCCCAACTGGCCGACCAGCAGGCGCATGGCAAACAGGTTGGCGAGCAGCGCCACCGTGCCCGTCCCCAACTGATAACGCCACGCCCGCCGCTGCCAGCCGGGTGTACCGGCGGTCTTCCAGGTCCAATGTTCATGCCAGGCGAAGTTGTGCACGAGCGTCACCTCTACCGCCAGCACCGTCGCCGCCAGATAGTGCAGCCCCGCCAGGTCCCGCCCCCCGTACAGCGCCACGGTCTGCACGACCGAACCCAAAACCCCCACGACACAAAACCGCAGCCAAACTCGCAGCACTAAGCCACCAGTGTAGCCGTTTAGAATAGAAGTTTATGGCCAGAACTTACGACCTCACCCCACGCCCCGTCCCCCGCGTGGAAACCGCCCTCCGCCGCATTGTGACGGACTTCCCCGTTCCCGAATCCATCCCCATCCTCAAACAACTCGCCGAGTACGAGCCCGCCGCCATGCAGGGCCAGCCCCCGGTCGTCTGGGACTCTGCCCTCAACACCACCGTCCGCGACCGCTGGGGCAACCAGTGGATCGACTGGTCTTCGGGCGTGCTGATCACCAACGCCGGCCACGGCCGTCCCGAAATCGTCGACGCCATCGTCAAACAGGCCCAGCACGGCCTGCTGACCAACTACTGCTTCCCCAATGAGGTCCGTGCCAACTTCGTCAAGCGCCTGTCGGATCTGATGCCGGAGCCGCATAAGAAAGTGTTTCTGCTGACCGTCGGCTCGGAGACCGTCGAATGCGCCATCAAGCTCTCCCGCGCCCACGGCGTCAAGGTCGGCGGCCCCAATAAGACCGTCATCGTCTCCTACGAAAAAGCCTTTCACGGCCGCACGCTCGGCTCGCAGCAGGCCGGCGGCATCCCCGCGCTGAAGGAGTGGATCGTCAATCTCGACCCGGGCTTCGTGCAGGTGCCCTTCCCGGACGGGTTCCGTACCGAAGACACGTCGTTTGAGTTCTTCCTCAAGGCGCTCGCCGACAAAGGCGTGGGCCCCGAGCACATCGCCGGGGTAATGCTTGAAACCTACCAGGGTGGCTCGGCTTCGTTCGCGCCGGTCGAGTACATGCAGCGCATGCGGCAGTGGTGCGACGAAAACCAGATTCTGCTCACCTGCGATGAGGTCCAGGCGGGCTTCGGCCGCACCGGCAAGTTCTCGGGCTTTGAACACTACGGCATCGTGCCGGACCTGTCCACCTGGGGCAAGGGCATCTCGAGTTCGCTGCCGATTGCCTGCATCATCGGCTCGCGCGAAGTGATGGACCTGTTCCCTCCGGGCTCGATGACCTCGACGCACTCCGGCAACCCCGTCTGCGCCGCGGCCGCCCTGGCCTCGCTCGACCTGATCCTGAACGAGAATCTCGTCGAAAACGCCCGCGTGATGGGCGACCGCATGCTGAACTACTTCCACGCCATGAAGGCCAAGTACCCGCAGATCGGCTGGGTGGACGGCAAGGGGCTCGTCGCCGGTATCGCCTGCGTCAAGCCCGGCACGAAGGAGCCGGACGCCGACCTGGCCTGGAACGCCATCCGCGCTTCGATTGAACGCGGCGCGCTGATGTTCTCCCCCGTCGGCTTCGGCGGCGGCACGATCAAAGTCTGCCCACCGCTCAACATTACGCAGGAAGCGGTGGACGAGTCGCTGGCCGTGTTCGAGGAAGCCTTCGTCTCATGCCTCTAACGCCTGCTCTAGTCATCGGCGGGGGCATGATCACGCACGATCAGCTCCTGCCGGCGCTCTACCACCGGCAGCGGCAGGGCCGGCTGGGCGAGATCACCATCTGTGCCCAACACCAGCGCACCGTAGCGGCCCTCGCCAGCGCCCCGGCTATTTTGAAAGCCTTCCCGGGCCAGTCGTTCCGCGCCTTCCCGACGACGGAAGGCGCCCAGCCGCATCTCTACAAGGAGCTGCTCAAAGAGCTTCCGCCGTTCTCGACGGTGCTCGTCGCCCTGCCCGACCAGTTGCACTTCGCCGCCGTGATGGACGCGCTCGAAGCCAACCAGCATGTTCTGTGCGTCAAGCCGCTGGTGCTCACCGCGAAAGAGGCCGCGACGATCGCGGAAACGGCTCACGCCAAGGGGCTGCTGGTGGCCGTTGAATACCACAAGCGCTTCGACGACCGCGCCCACAAGGCCCGCAGCTTCTACCGCGACGGCCGCCTGGGCGACTTCAAGCTCGGCACCGCGCGGCTGATGGAGAAGTGGTACTACCGCGACTCCAACTTCCAGAACTGGTGCACGAAGGAAAACACCGACACCTTCACCTACATCGGCTGCCACTACGTTGACCTGGTGCACTTCATCACGGGGCTGCTGCCGGTGGCGGTTTCCAACTACGGCATCGTGGATACGTACCCCAACGGCCGCGAAGGCTACCTGTGGTGCGATACCCGCGTCCGCTGGAACAACGGCGCTGTGTTGAATGTCCAAACTTCGCTCTGTTACCCGAACGAGGCGGCCGGGCCCAACACCCAGGGCATGACGCTCTACTGCAGCGGCCCTTCGGGCGCCCTGCTTGATCACTCCGATCAGTACCGCGGCCTGGCCTACTCGCTCACATCGAAAGCCAGCTCCCCCGGCGCGACGCACTACACCGAACCGAGCCCCGACTACTTCCAGTACAACGACCTCGGCGGCCCCGGTCTCGTCCCCGTTGGCTACGGCGTCCGCAGCGTCGACTACATCCTCGATACGATCGACTCGCTGGCCGGCCTCGATCTCCCCGCCCGGCAGGCGGCGCTGCAGGCCATCGACGAAAAGGGCATTCTGGCCACGCCGGCGAATTCGCGTTACAACGAACTCGTGGTCGAAGCCGGCCGGCTTTCGATCCTCAACGGCGGCCGCGAAGCCGTCATCCACTACGACACGCACTCCGTTGCGCTCGCATGACGAATGAAGAGGTGCAGGCTTACCTCGACGACAACGGCTACCCGGCCCACGTCGTCGAGGCGGGCGCCCCCGGTCTCATCCACCGCTGGAACGCCTTTGTGGCCGAGGTGGAGCGCGGCTACCCCTACCGCCTCCGCGACTACCGCTACGATCTCGACCTGCGCGGCGTGATTGACCTGGCCGGGCTCGGCCCGGAGGTCGCCGAGGCCGATGCGCGGCTGGCGGCGCTGCTCACGGAAACCGAGCTGCGCCTCTGGGAGTCTTCGGGGGTGGACCCCTGGTGGGACTTCGGCTACCCGCGCAACGCCGGACGGGAGTTTTTGCGCGATCTGCGAAACGAAGCCAATTTGGGATAGAGTGGGGCGCATGGAGCCCACTTCGAAATCCCGCCGCGACTTCCTTCAGGCCGCCTCCCTCGCCGTCCTCGCCGAACAGGCCATGGCCCAATCGACGGGCGCCGGCCTGCCACAACGCACCCTGGGCCGCACCGGGGTGAAGGTCTCGATCGCCTGTCTGGGCGGCTGGCATATTGGCAGCGTCAAGGACGACGCCGAAGCCATCCGCATTATGCACGCCGCCATCGACGAAGGCCTGACCTTCTTCGACAACGCCTGGGACTATCACGATGGCCACTCGGAAGAGGTGATGGGCAAGGCGCTCAAAATGGACAACCGCCGCAGTAAGGTCTTCCTGATGACCAAGAACTGTGAACGCGACTACGCCGGTTCCCTGCGGAACCTCGATGACTCGCTTCGCCGGCTGCAGACCGACCACCTTGACCTGTGGCAGTTCCACGAGATGGTCTACGACAACGACCCGGATTGGGTTTTTGACAAGGGCGGGCTGAAGGCGGCGCTCGAAGCCAAGAAGGCGGGCAAGGTGCGCTTCATCGGCTTCACCGGCCACAAGGATCCGCAGATTCATCTGAAGATGCTCGGCAAGCCCCATGCCTGGGACTCGGCGCAGATGCCCATCAACGTCTGCGACGCCTACTATCGCAGCTTCCAGAAGTCGGTGGTGCCGGTCTGTTTGCAGAAGAACGTCGGGGTGATCGGGATGAAGGGTCTGGGCGGCGGCAGCACGCAGGGCCGGCTGCTCGAAATGCTGGGCCTGACGGCCGAGGAGTGTTACCGCTACTGCTTGAGCCTGCCGATCACTTCGCAGGTGATGGGCATCACGTCGATGGCGCAACTGAAGGCCGATGTGGCGCTGGCGCGCAGCTTTAAGCCGACGTCGCCGGCGGAAATGGAGGCGCTGCGGGTGCGCGTCAAGGACCACGCCGGCGATGGGCGCCACGAGCTGTTCAAGAGCTCGAAAATGTACGACGGCCCGCACCACCGCAAGCAGCACGGCTTCTCCACCGAGGGCTAGAAAGCAAAAAGGGCGCCCCGCAAAGGGCGCCCTTCTCCTTGTTGATTACTGCCTTCTTTACCAGAGGAACTTCAACCGCACCTGCATGGTGCGCGGGCTGAAGTTCTGGTTGGAGGTCAACGCCGGGAACAGGGTTCCGAAGTTGGCATCGTTCGGGTTGGTGGTGAAGCTGTCGTTGCGGCCGAAGTAGTACTTGTTGATCGCATTGAAGGCTTCAAAGCCGAACTGGAAGCGGTAGCGCTCGCCGAAGCGGGTGGTCTTCAGCAGCGAAGCGTCCAGCGTGGGGACGCGGTGCTTGCGCAGGCCGGGCATACGGCTGGGCGTCTGCCGGCCGGGAGCCGTCTGACCGGGCGAGTAGTCACCCACCCAGAGCCAGTCGTACTTGGTCAGGTCGGTGCCACAGCCTGACGCCACCGAATAGGGCATCGGGGTCCGCGAGCCATCGTTGTTCTGACGGACGACGCAGTTGCCAAAGCCACGGACCTGATGCTGGTTCCAGTTGATGTTCTTCACGCTTGAATCGCGGAGCGGGAGGACGTTACCCGGATAGTCGGCCGGCTCGCCGGAGGCCCACTGGAAGAAGCTGGTGACCTGCCAGCCGCCGATGAACTTGTCGGCGAGGCCGCTGATGTTGCTCGAGAACTTCTTGCCCTTGCCGAATGGCAGGTCATACGAGCCGGTAAGCTTGAAGACGTGCGGGCGGTCGTTGAAGTAGAGGCTGCGCTGTTCGACCCGGTTGAACGGATCGGTGAAGCCCCACTGCTCGAGCATGCGCGACCAGGTGTAGTTGGTCGTGATGGTCAGGCCGCTCATCCGGACGTTGTAGTTGATCTGCAGGGAGTTGTAGCTGATGTTGCCGTCGTTCAAACCCTGCTGCAGCAGGTTGCCGTTGAACTGCGGGAACGGCCGGTTCAACTGGTAGCGGGACAGCGTCGAAGCCGTAAAGAACGGGGTGCCGGTGAAAGCCGTGTTACCCCGGAACGGATTCGGCAGCTGGTCGTTACAGAAGTTCGGAATGCCGCCCTGCAGGGCATCGCACTGCCGCATGAACGAGGCGCTCGGGATGTTCAGCGCGATCTCGGTCTCGTGGTTGCGGGTCCGGCTGCCGATGTAGCTGACATCGAGCACGCTCCGGGTGTTCACCTGATACTGGAAGCCGAGCGAGAACTGGTCGATGCCCGGCAGCTTGAAGTTCGGTGTCCAGTGGTTGAAGTCGCGGCCAACGAAGGTGGCCGAACCGAGGCCGGCGCCGGCGGGCCGGGCAAAGCTGTTCGGCAGCGGGTTGGCGAGCAGTCCGGCAATCGGGGTGCGGCCGTCATCGAGGCTGGTCACGACCGGGGTGTTGGTTTCAAAGCCCAGGCTCCGGAGGTTGTTGTTGCTCGGGTTCATGTAGTACCGGCCGAAGCCGCCGCGGAGGACGAGGCGTTCGGTGAGCTGGTAGGCCACGCCGATGCGGGGCTGCCAGGTGTTCCGGTACAGGTCGCCTGAGTTGGCCGCGTTGCTGCCCACGCCCGCAAATTGCAGGCCGCCGCGCAGGTTCAGGCCGGGGACGGTGATCGAAGAAGCCGTCGGGTCGAAGCCGCGGTTGATGCGGTTGTACTTCTCGCCGGCCGGGGCGTTGATGTCATAGCGCAGGCCGAGGTTCAGCGTGAGTTTCCGGCTCACCTTCCAGTCGTCCTGGAAGTAGAGGGCGGTGTACCAGTTCTGATAGAACGGGTAGAGCGGGAAGAACTGCTGGCCGCCCACGGTGCGGTCGCCGCCGAAGCCGCCGGGCATGCCGAGGAGGAAGCTGGCGAAGGAGTCGCCGGAGTCGGCTTCGGCCTGGTTCCAGTTACGCCGGGTCCACTGATCACTGAAGGTGAACTCGAGGATGTTGCCGCTGTTCTGGGTGATGAAGTGAATCCGGCGCAGATCGACGCCGCCCTTGAGCGTATGGCTGCGGACGTTCTTGGTCAGGTTGCCGGTGATGCTGTAGTTGTTGGTGATGTTGATGCTCTGGCCGCGGCCGAGGGGGCTGTAGCCGTTCAGGTTCCAGCGGCCGAAGTAGGCGGGCGAGGGTAGCTGGTTGACGAGGGAGGAGGGCAGCCCGAGGCTGGTGAGGTCGAACTTGTCGTTGTCCCGGCCAAAGCCTTTCTCGATGAAGCGGTTGTAGGAGGCGCGCACGTTGAGCACGGTGGTGGGGTTGATGGTGGAGACCCAGTCGAGCACGTAGGCGTCGTTGATGCGCTGGAAGGGCTGTTGGCCGTCCATGCCGGGTCCGGCGCAGATGCCGTTTGAGCAGCGCTCTTCGGTGCGGTCGTTGGAGGCATGGCGGATAAAGCTGCGGTGCTTGTCGCCGAAGTTCCAGTCGAACTTGAGGATGAGGTTATAGAAGTCATCCTGGTTGACGTAGGTCGGCAGAATGAAGTTGGTGGTGGAGTAGCGCTGGCCGGGTTCGATGTTGTTCGGCGTGGGCATGAAGGCCATGACGCGCCGGGCGACCGGGTCAATGCGGCTGGCCGGAATCTGGTTGTTGGGGAACTGCAGGCGGATGGGGTTGCCGCTCGCGTCGAGGGTCGCGTTCAGGGGGTCGAAGATGCGGATGGGCTGGCCGTTGGGCTGGGTCATCCGGCTGAAGTCGCCGGTCCGCATTTCGGGCTGGGCGAAGCTGTTGCGCAGGGGGTTCGGGGTTCCTTCGCGATAGCCTTCGTAGGCGCCCATGTAGAAGAGCTTCACAGGGGCATCCTTCTTAAGAAGCTTGGGGAAGAAGATGGGTCCGTCGAGCTGGACGCCATACTGGTCCATGTTGCCGTTCGGGCGCGGGGCGTTTTCGACGCCGTTGGTGCGGCCGCGGGCGTTGTTCTGGAACGAATTGGCGTTGAGTGGGGCGCGGCGGAGGAACTCGAAGGCGGAGCCGTGGTGCTGCGCGCCGCCGGACTTCAGGATGACGTTGACGACGCCACCGCCGGTGCGGCCGTAGGCGGCGTCGTAGGAGTTGGTTTGAATGGCGAACTCCTGCACGGCGTCGACGACGGGCACATAGGCGATGTTGTTGCCGCCGAGCTGCGCGTTGTTGGGCGCACCGTCCATGAGGAATTCGTTGCGGCTCTGCTGGCCGCCGTTGATGGACCATTCGGCGATGGCGCCGTTGTCGAAGGGCCGCTGCCAGATGGCGGCGCCGCGAAAGGTGACGCCCGATTGCGTGGCGCCCAGCATGAAGGGGTTCCGCGCGTTCAGCGGCAGGTCAGCAATCGTTTTAGTGTCGATAACACCCGAGCGCGAAGCGGTCTGCGTTTCGAGCACAGCCGCGTTGGCTTCGACGGTGATCGAGTCAGTCAACTGGCCGACCTCCATCGTAATGTCAATACCGGCTACCTGGCTGATGGCCAGGGTGATGTTACTCCGCACGGCCGTTTTGAAGCCGGCTTGCGTGGCGGTTACCGTGTACTGCCCGGGACGCAGAAACGGGATGGAATAGACGCCGGAGGAGTCCGTCGTTACGGTGCTGGTTTCGTTCGTGCCAGCGTTGACGGCTTTGACGGTGGCGCCGGAGATCAGCGCGCCGGAACCGTCGAGGACCCGGCCGGTAATGGTTGCGCGAAACTCCTGGGCCCATCCGGCCAGAGAGCAGAGCGCAGCCATGGCGCCGACCTGTAAAGATCGTTTCATCATGGAAAACCCCTAGTGAGAATTTGGGCCGCTCGCGAGAGAGAGTACCGCCGACCCATTGTTCGGCATCCTATCATGTATTCTTAACGCTTTGCTTAACGTTTCTTTACATAAAACGAGCCGGCGATTGGCACTGCCCACGCGCCCTCTCGGGTTCTGCTAACGTCTAGGAAGACACATGACTGGATCCACGGACACGCTTTTCGCGTCCAACCTCGCCAGCGTTGACGCCGCCGAAGCCATGGTTGTCGAATCCGCCGCCGCCCTGGGGTTTGATGAAGACGCGCGCATGGATCTCGGTCTTGCCATCCGCGAAGCGATGGTCAACGCCGTGGCCCACGGGAACGCCTACAGTCCGGATAAGCAGGTTCGGCTCATCCTGGCCGTCAGCGCCGGTTCGATCCGCGTCACCATCATTGATCAAGGCGAAGGGTTCGACCTGAATCAGGTCCCCGACCCGACCCGGGGCGAAAATCTCTTGCGCGAATCCGGCCGCGGTCTGTTGCTGATGCAGGCCTTCGTTGACGAGTTCAGCGTCAAACGTACCGCCGCGGGAGGGGCCGAAGTGGTCCTGGTCAAATATGCGTCCGAAACAGGGAGATAAGTTACCGTGAGTGCTCGATTCACTACCCGCCAGGTTGGCGATGTCACCGTCATCGATGCCGTGGGCCGGATTACGCTCGGTGAAGGCTCGGCCCTGCTCCGCGAAACCGTCCAGAGTCTGGTAGCCGCCGGCAACCGCAAGCTGCTGATGAATCTGGGAGACGTCAGCTACATCGACTCCTCCGGCGTGGGGGAACTCGTCTACAGCTACACCACCGTGAGCAGCCAACAGGGCCAGTTCAAGCTCCTCAACCTGAATAAACGCGTCGAAGATCTGCTGCAGCTGACCAAGCTGTACACCGTCTTTGAGGTGCACGATGACGAGACGCGGGCGGTGCGAAGTTTTTCCTGAGAATTTTTTTCGCCCTCCCCTACTTCTTGCTGTAGGGTCATGCCAGATCGAAAAATAGTCCGCGTCCTCATCGCTGAGCCCCAACAGCTCCTGCGCGAAGCACTTGTAGCCCTCTGCGAGCGCAACCCCGATCTTGAGGTTAGTGACCAATGCGCCGATGGTGCGGCCGCTCTCCGGCTGATGTTGCAAAAAGCCCCGGACGTGGCGCTGCTTGAGCTTGATCTGCCCGAGTTGCATACCCTTGAGCTGCTCAGCCAGGCCCGCGAGAAGAATTGCTCCACCCGGATCGTTCTGATGACCTCCCGGAGCGATCGCAAAACCGTCATTGAAGCTCTGCGCTGCGGCGCGCACGGCATTGTGCTCAAGAGCGGCTCGGCACGCCATCTGATGGACGCGCTGCAACAGGTTACCTCCGGCGGCGTCTACATCTCCCCGGCCGTCGAAGTGGACAAGATCTTCGCCGCCCACCGCAATCGCAAAGAAAACGAGGATCCGTTTGAAACGCTTTCGGCCCGCGAGCATCAGGTTTTCACCATGCTCGTCGAAGGCCACCGCGCCAAAGAGATCGCCGCCCGCCTCGCGGTCAGCCCCAAGACGATCGATACCTATCGGGCCAGCATGATGCGCAAGCTCGACATCCACGACGTGGCCGGTCTTGTGAAATTCGCCATTACCCGCAAGCTCACCAGCCTCCCCGGCAACGACTACCACGGGAATGGCACGTCCCTGGCGCCCCCCCAGGTAATGGCTAAAGCGGCCGGTTAGCCGGCGCTAACGCACAATCCGACCAAACAGCTGCCCGCCCCGCCCGGGCCCCAGCCACGTGCCCGCGTACTGATTCTTGTAGAGCACCACCCGGGCCGAATAGGGCCCCCCGGGCATGGCAACGTCCGTCAACTGAATCATCGGCGTATCCCCCGCCCACTCCATCGTCACCGGCACGGGCAGCGGCCATTCCGTCTCCCCCAGCCTCATCCGCGTCCGCAGCAGCCAAGTCTTTCCCGTCAGCTTCGTCAAGCCGTCAATCGAGTACCGCTCCTCGCCCGAAAGCCCCGGCTTGTTCCAGGTGGTGGAGTGCCCCACCAGCGCGGCGCCGGACAACATCGCCGTCAGTTGCGCGTCCAACTGCTCCTGCGGCGTAGGCTCCTTCGCCCCGCCGCATCCCAGCAGTAACAGCAACAATAGAATTCCCAGCCGCCTCTTCATACCGGCATCCTAACCCGCCAACACGCCAAACCCAAGCCCGCCGTCAACCCCGCCAGCACGCGGAACATCAGATCGTACGACCCGGTCCGCTCCAGCGTCCCGGCCAGCAGCACCGGCCCCACGGCTGAGGCCACCACCGTCATCATCTGCGCCGCGCCCTGGATCCGCCCCAACTCCACCCGCCCGAATACCGCGCTCCACACCGAGAAGAACACCACCGTCACCACTCCCCCGGCCACGCCCATCGCGATGCCGTACCCCATCACCCCCGCCATCGTCGTCACCAGCGGCAGCGCGCCGACCGCCCCGGCCAACAAGGCCATACCCACCCCCATCAACCGCTGAATCGGCCACCGCATCGCCAGCCATCCGCCGCCGAAGTTGGCGAGCAACCCTAAAAGAGTACTCACCACCAGCACCATCTGATAGACATTCGCGTCAAAGCCGCGCTGTTCGAGGATCGACTGGTTGAACAACGCAATGCCCGAGTACACGAGCCCGAACATGGCGCTCGCCAACCCGAACACCCAGAACGCCGGCGTCCGCAGCGCCTGCCGGAACCGCATGCCGCCCGCCGCGCCGGCCACCTCCTCTGCGGTCGCCGGCGCCTCCCGCACGGTGGCCCAGGCCAGCGGCGCGAACACGGCCACCAGCGCCACCCCCACCCCCATCCACGCCGCCCGCCACCCGTAGCGCAAAACCGCCTGCCCCACGCTCGGAAACGCCGCTATGAACCCCATGCCCACCAGCAGCGCGTAGACGCCCATCGCCAGGTTGATGCGCCGCGCAAACCACTTTCCCGCCACCGCCAGACTCACCACCGAAAGTGCGCTCTGCCCCAGGCCGCGCGTCAGCGTAAT
>Ga0114980_10000914_pt1 | contig 21083 bp, 17 predicted proteins | sample S_140806_EF_Meta_FD_87018 | JGI IMG/M metagenome (GOLD analysis project Ga0114980, IMG submission 87018) | Freshwater microbial communities from Lake Simoncouche, Canada to study carbon cycling - S_140806_EF_MetaG | ecosystem: Environmental > Aquatic > Freshwater > Lake | place: Lake...
CTTCATGGATTGAATTCTTTAAAACTTATAAACCTGGCGCAACAAATTCAGCGCCAATTGCGAGCGCGCCAAAAGCGGGAACACCACCCGTTCCTAAAGCAACACAACACGTTTCAACTCCGGCGCCATCAACACTTGCCGCGCCAATTGTTTCAACTCCTGCACCCGTTGCTGCTGCACCCGTTGTTGCTGCGCCAGTTGTTGCTGCGCCAGTTGTAACTCCGGCACCTGCACAAGCGCCGATTAAACCAGCTCCAGTTTTAATTACACCGGGCGCCGCAACTATGGAACCGCTTCGTGGAGTTGCTGGTCGAGTTGTTGCATCGATGGAAGCATCGCTGTCTGTTCCAACTGCAACAAGTGTGCGCGCGATCCCTGCAAAATTGATGATCGATAACCGCACAGTTATTACCAATCATTTAAAGCGCACACGTGGTGGAAAACTTTCTTTCACTCACATCCTTGCTTATGCGATGATCAAAGCGCTTCGCTCGATGCCAGAGATGAATGTTTTCTATGGTGAAATCGATGGCAAGCCAGCGCTCGGTCGGCCAGAACATATCAACTTAGGTATCGCAATAGATTTGCCAAAGCCAGATGGAACACGTCAATTGCTTGTTCCATCAATTAAAGGTTGCGAAGAGTTAGATTTTGGGCAGTTCTGGGTTGCCTACGAAGAAATCGTAAAGAAAGCGCGCGGCGGGACTTTAACTGTTGAAGATTATGCGGGCACAACTGTTTCCCTAACTAACCCAGGCACTATCGGCACAGTCCATTCTGTTCCACGCTTAGTTCAAGGCCAAGGCTTAATCGTTGGCGTTGGTGCAATGGATTATCCGGCGGAATTCCAGGGCGCAAGTGAAGAAACATTGGCGCGTATGGCCATTAGCAAAGTCGTCACACTTACAAGTACTTATGATCACCGCGTCATTCAAGGCGCACAATCTGGTGATTTCCTGCGTCGCATCCACGAAATTTTGCTTGGCGCAGAAAATTTCTATGACGAAATTTTCGCAGCGCTACGTATTCCATACGTGCCAATTCGTTGGGCATCTGACTTTGAATTCTCTAAAGATGAAGAGATCAACAAAACAGCACGCGTACAACAACTAATTCAGGCATATCGCACATACGGCCACTTGATGGCAGATACCGATCCGCTGGAATATGTACAGCGCTCACATCCTGATCTAGATGTTGTAACTCATGGACTTACTTTGTGGGATCTAGATCGCGAGTTTGCAACTGGTGGTTTTGGTGGCGAGAAGTTTATGAAACTTCGCAAAATTCTGGGAATCCTGCGAGACTCATATTGCCGCTCTGTCGCAGTTGAATATATGTATATTTCAAATCCGGAAGAACGTAAGTGGATTCAAGAACATGTCGAAGTTGGTTTCACGAAACCGGCTCGTGAAGATCAGCTGCACGTTTTGCAAAAGCTAAGCGACGCCGAAGCTTTTGAAACGTTCTTACAGACCAAGTTCGTCGGACAGAAACGTTTCTCACTCGAAGGTGGAGAATCTGTAATTCCAATTCTTGATGCAGTCATTTCGGCGGCGGCAGAGAAGAATCTGGATGAAGTTTGTATCGGTATGCCCCACCGCGGACGTTTAAATGTGCTCGCAAATATTGCAGGCAAATCTTACGGCCAGATTTTCCAAGAGTTTCAAGGCCACTACAAAGAAAATGAAGTACACGGCTCTGGCGATGTTAAGTATCACCTAGGTACTGAAGGCGTATTTACCACCGAATCTGGCGCACAGACCAAGATTTATTTGGCTGCCAACCCATCACACTTAGAAGCGGTTAACCCGGTTCTTGAGGGAATCGTGCGCGCTAAGCAAGATCGTCTAAATGTAAAAGATCTTTTCTCGGTATTGCCGATTCTTATGCATGGAGATGCTTCATTTGCTGGGCAAGGAATTAACTTTGAAACAATGCAACTGTCGCAACTGCGTGGTTATCGGACCGGTGGAACAATCCATATCGTTGTAAACAACCAAGTTGGTTTCACTACCGCACCTCATGCATCACGCACTTCTCGTTATTCAACTGATGTCGCGAAAGCAATCGAGGCTCCAGTTTTCCATGTAAACGGTGATGATCCGGAAGCTTGTGTTCGGGTTGCTCGTTTGGCTTTTGAATATCGCCAAGCATTTAATAAAGATGTTGTGATCGACATGGTTTGCTACCGCCGCCGCGGACATAACGAAGGTGATGAGCCAAGTTTTACTCAGCCACTTATGTATAAGTTAATCGACGCTAAACGTTCAACACGTACTTTGTATACCGAATCCCTTATTGGCCGTGGAGATATCACGCCCGATGAAGCGGAAAAGTTGGCACGTGATTACCAAGTACAGCTCGAACAGGTATATGCATCTGTTGCAAATTACGAAGAAGAGCACGACCCAAACTTCCAGCCGCCAATTGTTCCAGCCGCAGAGGATGTTCCAACTTTTATTTCAGAGCCTCTAATCCGCGAGATTGCAGCAACTCAAATTGCCGTTCCAGAAGGATTCCACGTTCATCCCAAGTTGTTGCCACAATTGCAAAAGCGTGCAGAATCAATTAACGACGCCACAATTGATTGGTCTACAGGTGAAATGCTCGCCTTTGGTTCACTTCTTAAAGAAGGTCGTCCAATTCGTTTGGCTGGCCAAGATTCACGTCGTGGAACTTTCAGTAATCGCCATGCAGTAATCGTGGATAAAGAGAATGGTTCTGAATGGACTCCGTTATCTTCGTTGATTGCAGATAAGAACCAATTCTTTGTAATCGATTCTCTGCTATCTGAGTATGCAGCTATGGGATTTGAATATGGGTACTCCGTTGCTCGCCCAGAAGCGCTTGTGCTCTGGGAAGGTCAGTTCGGAGATTTTGCGAATGGTGCGCAGACCGTAATTGATGAATTTATTTCTTCAGCCCTTCAAAAGTGGGGTGAGCGTTCATCCATTGTCTTGCTCTTGCCACACGGTTATGAAGGTCAAGGTCCAGATCACTCATCAGCGCGCATAGAACGTTTCCTAGCACTCGCTGCTGAAAAGAATATGACAATCGCACAACCATCAACACCTGCCTCTTACTTCCACTTACTTCGCTTCCATGCCGCAAATCCAAAGCGACGTCCGATGATCGTATTTACTCCAAAATCAATGTTGCGTTTGCGCGCTGCGGCATCAGCAATTAGCGATTTCACTTCTGGCACATTCTTGCCTGTTATCGGTGATGCCACGGTTAATAACGCATCGCGCGTGATCTTCTGCTCCGGCAAGATTTATCACGATCTCGTTGCTGAGCGCGCTAAGTTAAATGACAACAGCACCGCAATTATGCGAGTCGAACGTTTATATCCATTGCCAGTTGCACAGATGGAAGTTGAAGCGAAGAAACATCCAAACGCTAACTTGCTCTGGGTACAAGATGAACCTGCCAACCAAGGCCCATGGCCACATGTTGCATTAAGTACAACTGAAATAATCGGCGGCACCGCTGTTGATTCTCGTGTGCTTCGTCGTATTTCACGTCGCGCATCCGCGTCTCCTGCAACCGGTAACCACCATTTGCACGAGGAAGAGGCAAAGGCTTTGATGTATGAGGCTTTTACTCGTTAAAAGTTAATTCTTCTTAATTCTCATAACCACGTTAGCGATGATTTCAGATTCCTGTAAATATCCCCAAGTACGCGAATCAGTACCAGCCTCGTTATCACTGCGCACGTAGTAACTTTTTACGCCTTGACCGTCAAGTGCGATCTCGGTGACTCGTTTTATATAAAGGATCCCCGGCTGCTTTTCTCGTTCGATAACCACAACAGTGCCGGGGCGAATAAAGAAGTGTTTCTTCCCGAAGAAGCCGTAATGAACTAAAAGCCAATCCAGCGGGTTGTACGTGGGCTGCATCGAAGTGCCTTCAACGATGACTCGCCCAAAGATGCCAAAGCCGCTCATGGACGGTAGTCTCACACATACAGGTTTTGAAATAAAGAAGAAAACAAGTTGCCAATAAGGAGAGAAAATGAAGAACTTATTTACACCAAAGATAACTGTTCACGCTCACTGCGATCTGCCATGTGGCGTTTACGATCCAGCGCAAGCCAAGATCGAAGCGCTATCTGTTAAGGCTTGCATGGAAAAGTATGCAGCTAACCCAGATGCAGATTTCCGCTCACGTTCTGTTGCAATTAAGGAAGAGCGTTCACACCAAGTTAAAGAGCACCTATGGGTTCTATGGACTGATTACTTCAAGGCCCCACACTTTGAGAAGTACCCAAATCTTCACTCATTATTTAATGATGCTACAAAGTTGGCGGGCGCTGCCGGCACAAAGGGAACTCAAGATGTAGCAGTTGCCGATAATTTGATCGCAAAGATCGATGAAATCGCAGCAATCTTCTGGGAAACTAAAAAGGCTTAATTATCTGAAGATTTAATTAAAGATTGAGCGGCGGTGCGTGCGAGGAAAGATACTCGCTCGACCGCCGTTCTTTCTATAACGGCATAAGCGATATGACGCTCGCCTTCATAAACATCACATTCAAACATCATCGTGCGATCTACGACTTCGGTACAACGAGCATTGGCTCGAATTTCAGCGCCAATTCCGACAGAGTCAATTAGCGAAATATCAAATTTATCAACGACCGTTGTTTCACCGTTTTCTAAAAGTTCAACAAGTGCTGCAACGCAAGCGCTCTCCATTACGCTCATTAAGTGGCCTGGTGCCAGGATTGGTAAATCCGAAATTCCCATTGCCAGGCAAGTATCGCCAGGACGGACCGTCATAACAGAGAATCCGACTGCGCCAATGATTTCTTCAGCTGTCTTCATAACGTGATTTATTCTTCTTCATCAACAAAATGTTGAACGTGAGTCTGCTCAATTTGAATTTCGCGGTGTTCCACGTTTCCAAACTCATCTATTTCAATAGAAATCTCAGTCATGCTGAACTGGGTTACAACCTCGGTAACGCCAGCGCCGCCAGTTGCTTGTCTCAATATCTCTTCATGAATGCTGCGGTGCAAATCTTCAGGGGCTTTCTCATCACATGTGCGACGCAGCACATCTTGTAACAACATATGCATCGCTTGTTCATGATCAACTTCTGCCTGGCACGCCAAGCAAGAGTTAAGGTGCGATGCGATCGCTTGTGGATTTTGTGATTCTTCCATCACGCCTTCGATGATAAATACAACGGAGGAGAGAACTTCAAAACAAGGGATCTCTTCGATATGGCTCATGGCTTCTCCCCCTTTCCAGATTTCTTAGATTCGGTTGAGTAGCCAAGTTCTTTTGCGTAATCAGCTAACTTCTCACGCAGCAACTTGCGGCCGCGGTGCAAGCGCGACATGACTGTTCCGGCAGGAACATCAACGATGTCGGCAATTTCCTTATACGAAAATCCTTCTACATCGGCTAAATAAACTGCGATGCGAAACTCTTCTGGGATTTCTTGCAGCGCGCGTTTGATATCGCTATCTGGCAAGTTTTCTAAAGCTTCAGCTTCGGCAGATTTTCCGAGATCGCTGGTATGTGATTGCGCTTCAGCTAATTGCCAATCTTCAAGTTCGCCAGATGCTAATTGTGGGCGTCGCTGATCTTTACGATATGAATTAATAAAAGTTGTTGTAAGCACGCGATATAACCATGCGCGCAGATTTGTGCCTTCTTCAAATTGGTGGAACGAGTTGAATGCCTTTAAATAAGTATCCTGAACTAAGTCACGCGCATCTTCTGGATTCTTTGTATAACGAAGCGCTGCTGCATACAACTTGTCCATATACACAATGGCATCGCGCTCGAACCGAGCGTTGCGATCGGTAGCGCTTTCTAGGACTAAATCTTTCGATGCCATCTCTTACACACTATCCCAAAGGGGTTAGAAATGCCCGACAAGTGGCGGTCAAAAGAGAGTCTGTGCTTCACCCAATTCGAAGGGATCAATGAGTTCGGGACCGTTATTGGCAACAAGGTTTACTCTCGGCGCCACTGGGCGCGTAACCAATCCGCGCGCGGGATCAGGGATATTCATTAGCGCGATTAAGGTTTCGATTTCGCGGTTCTGCGGATCAAGCCACGTGTCCCATCGATCACTCGGCATAAACACCGGCATACGACTATGAATTGTTGCAAGTTCACCAACTGCCTCACGTGTAATTATTGCAGCGCTTTGAATCTCCTTACCGCTTTCATTTTTCCAAGTACTCCAAATCCCAGCGATTGAAAGTGAAGTGTTTTCTGCGGCTGAGCAAATGTAGAAAGGCTGTTTCGGCGGATACTTACCCAGCGATGTCGCCCATTCGTAATAACCCGTTGCCGGAATTAGGCAGCGCGTTGTGCGAAAGGCTTGGCGGAAAGTTGGTTTCTCATGAATAGATTCACTTCGTGCATTAATGGCATGTGACTGAGAATTACGCGCCTCAATAAAATTCTTCTGCCAAGGAGCGATTAAGCCCCAAGATGCGCTATCTAGAATTCGACCTTGCTGATTGTCGCGAATAATGTAAATCTCATTTGTAGGTGCGATATTCCAATTCAGTGGCAGCGATTTATCAACTAGTGATGCATCGAGATCGAACCTCTCGATGATCTCGTCCATTTCTTGCGCTTGGGCATAACGACCGCACATGGGTAGAGAGTAGACTGCCGCTCATGCTCTGGCCTGCTCCACTTCGTGGGAGAAATGCAGTCAGCGCGCGAGTAGTTATTCCGGGTTCAAAATCCGTTACCAACCGCGCGCTAATTCTCGCTGCTCAAGCCAACTCTCCTTCCATATTAAAACGCCCTCTTATTTCGCGCGATACCGAATTGATGGTCGCTGGTCTTAAGGCGATGGGGGTTGGCATAACAGATGAGCAAGTCGGCAATGACCCAGCTTTGAGAGTTACACCTTCAAAATTGCAAGGCCCTGCCAAAGTAGATGTTGGAAATGCCGGAACAGTAATGCGCTTTCTTCCGCCACTTTCTGCGCTGGCGCAAGGAGATATTTCATTCGATGGCGATCCCCGATCTTATGAACGTCCACTTGGGCCAGTTATTGCAGCACTTGAGGAACTAGGAATTGAAATTGAACACGATGGCCGCTACAGCCTGCCCCTTGTTGTAAAGGGCAAAGGAAGTATTCCTGGAGGCGCACTAACAATTGATGCCAGCGCATCAAGTCAATTCTTATCCGCGCTTTTGCTGATCGCACCAAGTACAAGTAATGGAATTACTGCAACTCATAAAGGTGGCGCACTTCCTTCGATGCCGCATATTGATATGACTGTGCAAATGTTGCGTGACTTCGGTGCAACCGTTTCTGTCGATAAGAATGCGCAGAATTGGCGAGTTGAATCTGGGGCGCTGCACGGTGTTGATTTGGTTATCGAGCCAGATCTTTCAAATGCTGCGCCGTTCTTATCAATTGCCATGGTCTGCGGTGGATCAATCACAATTGCTGATTGGCCGAAGCAGACAACGCAACCAGGGGATCAACTCCGTGAGATCTTGACCCAAATGGGTGCGCAGATTTCAATTAATAATGAGGGCTTAACACTTACTGGTGGCAAAACTATTCATGGCATTGATATCGATCTACATGATGTTGGCGAACTAACGCCCGCGATTGCAGCTTTGGCAGCACTTGCCGATTCACCTTCACATTTGCGCGGTATCGGCCATCTTCGTTTACACGAGACCGATCGCTTAGCGGCGCTAACCCGCGAAATTAACTCACTTGGTGGAAGCGTCACCGAAGATGAAACTTCACTTCGCATAACTCCAGCAGGTGCTTTTGGTAAAGGTTTACACGGCGGAACATTTCATACTTATGACGATCATCGCTTGGCAACAGCAGGTGCGGTCTTTGGCCTATTGATTCCGGAAATTGAGATTGAAAATGTGGCGACAACTCGAAAGACTTTGCCTGATTTTCCTGGACTTTGGCAGAGTTTGATCTCATGACACCACGCGAATTCGACGAGTCTGATGCTCGTATTCGCCCAAGTCGCCGCACACGCCCGCGCAGCAAAGACCGTCCTGCGCATGCTGATGCGATTAGCGCACTCGTAACAACTGTCGATCGCGGACGCACAACATGCATTACAGATGAAGGTGTGATTGTCACCGCGATGAAAGCCCGCGAGATGGGGCCGAAATCTGTAGTTGTCGGTGACTTAGTAAATTTAGTTGGCGATGTAACAGGAACAAGTGGTTCACTTGCGCGCATTGTTTCAATTGAGCCACGACGTAACAGTCTTAGTCGAACAGTTGATGATGCCGCCAAGATGGAGCGAACTATCGTGGCCAATATTGATCAATTGGTAATTGTGGTTGCTGCTGCAAATCCAGAACCACGCCGCGGTTTAATCGATCGATTTTTAGTCTGTGCTTTCCACGAAAATATCAAACCAATCATCTTGGTCACCAAGACCGATGTGGCACCGGTTCCAGAATTTATGCACGAATATGAAACTCTTGGCGTCCAGATTGCCACCGCTGCAATCAAATCTAATTCTCGAGAAGTAGATTTAAATCAATTATTCGCACTCCTTAACGGTAAGACGTCCGTACTTGTTGGCCACTCTGGTGTGGGTAAATCAACTCTCATTAACGCACTTGTCCCTCACGCAGGTCGCGTAACCGGTGATGTAAATGATGTGACAGGTCGTGGCCGCCACACTTCATCGAGTGCAATTGCGCTACCACTAGCGGCTGATTTATCGCCAAAAGACGGTTGGATAATTGATACTCCTGGAATTCGCGCATTTGGACTTGCTCATTTAGATTCCAATCGCATCGTTGCCGCCTTCGGTGATCTTTATGAAGTCGTTCAAAATTGCATGCCTAATTGCTCACATCATGAAGTTATCTGCCAATTAAACGAATGGGCTGCGCCGAAAGGCGTTGCAAATATCGAAAGGTCTGCACGCGTTGCCAGTCTGCGCACCTTGCTCGAACTCAAAGATTCAAACCCGCCCGCGCTAGACTGACAACATGTCTCTTTCGCGAGGTAACGATCTAGCACTTGCCATGCGGTTAGCCGATGCTGCAGATTCAATCACTATGGCGCGATACCAATCTTTGGATTTGGACGTAACAACAAAGCCAGATAACACCCCTGTCACCGATGCAGATAAGGCATCTGAAGAAGCAATTCGCGCATTGCTAAAGAGCCACCGACCAGATGATGGAATAGTTGGCGAAGAGTTTGGCGAAGATGCTGCTGGTGCACAGCGTTATTGGGTTATTGATCCAATTGATGGCACAAAAAATTTCTTGCGCGGAGTTCCAACTTGGGCCACATTGATTGGTTTAATCGAAAAGCAGAGTGATGGTTCAGAAGTAGTTGTTGTAGGAGTAGTTAGCGCGCCTGCACTCTTTCGCCGCTGGTATGCCAGTGAAGGAAATGGCGCATTTGTTTCTTTAAATGGTGGCACACCAAAGCGAATTTCAGTGTCACAGGTAAGTGAAATCAAAGATGCTTCTATCTCTTACTCTGACTTTATTGGTTGGGAACACCGTTTGGCGCCATTCCAAGAGATTCTCGAATCAGCTTGGCGTACTCGCGGCATTGGTGATTTCTGGTCACATATGTTGGTTGCCGAAGGCGCAGTCGATGTCGCTATTGAACCAAAGTTGGCAATCTGGGATATGGCAGCGCTAGATATCGTTGTACGTGAGGCCGGTGGAAGATTCACCAATACTGCAGGAGTAGATGGAAGTTTGGGCGGCAGTGGTCTTTCTACAAACTCGGTGATTCACCAAAAGATTGTAGATAAATTAAATGGCCGTTGAACCACGCACCTTTTCAGTCTCTGGAATGACTTGCTCGTCATGCGTGAATTCGATTGAAAAATCTCTAAATGAAATTGAAGGAGTAAGTGCCAGCGTTAACTTTGCAACCGAGACCGTACATATTTTGGCACCAGCCGAAATAAAAAGCAGCGAAATCATTAAGACAATTAAGGGAGCCGGATATGCAGCGACTTTAATCGAAGATGGTGCAAACCCAGCACTGCATAATCGAAAATCTGGCCGAGCTCTATTTTTTGCGCTAATTTTTGCGGTACCAACAATTGCAATCTCAATGGTGCACCAATGGCATGAAAGAGTTGATGAAGAAATTCTTCGTGCTTTAGATTCCCTAAATATTTTGCCTCCGCTGTACTCCCCCACCGCTTGGCTGGCTATCGGATTAACCGCACCACTTATTTTGATTATCGCTCTCCCAATTCATCGCGCAGCACTTCGCAATCTCTTCCACCCAACTATGGATTCGCTGATTTCACTTGGCTCTCTCAGTGCCTTTGGTTGGTCTATTTACTCAAATGCAACTGGTGCCGGAGATGTATACACAGAAGTCGCAGCCGGGGTCTTGCTCTTTGTAATTTTGGGACGTTACCTGGAATCACGTGCTAAACATCGCGCCAGTAGTGCACTTGCAACGCTACTGGCACTCGGTGCTAAGGAAGTGACTGTATTAAGGAATGGTCTAGAAGTGATCATTCCGATTTCTGAGTTAGCAATTGGCGATGACTTTGTAGTTAAGTCGGGTGCGCGTATCCCAACTGATGGGTTAGTAATCTCTGGTGTTTCATCTGTAAATAATTCGATGATTACTGGTGAATCAACTCCGGTTGAAGTCTCGCCTGGTTCGCGGGTAATCGGTGCATCTTTAAATAACAATGGGCGAATCATTGTGCGTGCGACTCGCATCGGAAGTGATACCGAATTTGCTCGAATCACTGCAATGGTGGTTCAGGCTCAAGGTGTAAAAGCCCCTATTCAGCGAGTGGCAGATCGCATCGCGTCCATATTTGTTCCGGTTGTAACAGTTTTGGCTATCGCCACATTTTTCGCTTGGTACTACTTAGGCAATGGCGGCGCCGGGCATTCAGTGGCGCAATCGATTCAAATAGCGATCACGGTTTTAGTGATTGCTTGTCCTTGTGCACTCGGTCTAGCAACACCAGTTGCACTTTTGGTGGCATCAGGTCGCGGCGCATCACGCGGCATTGTCCTTCGTCAACCGCGAGTTCTAGAAATGGCACGTAAAGTCGATGTTGTTGTTCTTGATAAAACTGGCACGCTAACAACTGGTGTTATGAAAGTTATTGAGGCGACAATCCCAACGAGTGCGCATAGAGTTTTAGGACCAGATTTTGCTAATTTCTTAAATGAGAAAACCATTCTTTCAACTGCTCTCTCTTTAGAATTGGCTAACGATCATCCGGTTGGCCAAGCAATCGCATCTCACGCACTTGCTCAAGGTGCCAGTAGATCCGAAGTCACTGACTTTGAACAAACACCCGGTGCCGGAGTCGCGGGAAGAGTATTGCTCGGCGCCATTTCGCCAGTTGTTTTAATTGGTACCCCAAAGGCAATCGCACACAGTGCAACAGCATTTGATTCCGCGATTAACGACGCCATAGCTCGCGGTGAAGAGAATGGATATTCAGTCGCAGTTCTTGCATGGGATGGTGTTGCTATTGCGGTATTTGCAATCGGTGATCAAATCAAAGCAGATGCTGCATCAACCATTTCTGCCCTTGTCGACAAGGGAATCACCCCTTGGTTGGTTACTGGAGATAACGAGGAAAGTGCGGCAGCAATTGCTCGTTCCGTTGGGATCAAAGGTGAATATGTGATTGCTCGTGCGCTGCCCGAAGAAAAGTTAGCGCGAGTAAACGCATTAAAAGCATCTGGCCACACGGTTTTAATGATCGGTGACGGTATAAACGACGCCGCAGCACTTACCGCAGCCGATCTCAGCATGGCGATGGGAACAGGCACAGACACGGCAATTTCCAGCGCCGATATAACTTTGATGCGCCCAGAGTTAATGAGCGCCGTTGACGCCTTGAATCTTTCAAAGCGAACGCTGTCAACCATTAAATCAAATCTGGGTTGGGCATTTGCCTACAATGTAATTGGTTTGCCAATAGCTGCTGCTGGTTTATTAACACCAATGTATGCGGCTGCCGCTATGGCAGTTAGTTCACTATTTGTAGTTACAAACTCGTTGCGAATAAAGTAAAGCGCGAATAATTACTTAAGTTTAAAAGTTGGGTACTTATCTGTCACAAGAAGCAACATATAACCCTGAACGCGGTTTAGATAAGCGATAGTTCCATGAACAATTTCGCCAGCCCACTCTGGATATCGCCCGGTAATTGATGTTTGAACCCAAACGATAACAGTCACAACAAGTGATATGACTAGGTACACAGCACCAACGATGTAATGCGGAATCGCTAAAAACCACTTAACTAAAGGTAGCCAGCGATTTAGCTTCTTTCCACCATCTACATCAGGGAATGCAACTTCAACTTTTGAGTTCGATTCAATTGATGGGTACTTGTCGTTCAAAATTAATACATAAGCAGCAAGACGTGTTGATAGCTCAACTAGGGCATGGTTGAAAGTCAGTAAATAACTTGGATATTTACCGCGAAAGAGCAGGGCCAAAAGAGTAGGTACTGCAATTACTCCAGCGGTTCCGAAGGCTAGATCGCTGCCATCACTAAAAGTTGCCTGGGTGAACGTTGCAATAAAAATCATTGCAGGGAAGGCCAAGATTCCGCGGAAGAAAACGGTCTTGCGGTTGCGATCCTTATGTTTGATCTTGATGCTTGTAGTTACTTGGCTAGCCATGACAAGACCTCTGTAATCTTTTGTATTACTAGTAGCGGGGGCAGGATTTGAACCTACGACCTCTGGGTTATGAGCCCAGCGAGCTACCGAGCTGCTCCACCCCGCGTCGGAAGTGTCAGTCTAAAGGGTCGTGAAGTAATAGCCAAATCGCTTTACTTACGTCCTTCAGCAGCAATCGCTGCAGCAAGTGCTGCCTTCAAACGATCTTGTGCACGGCCATATGCTGCAAAGTCTCCCTTTGCAAGTGCGGCATTTCCATCTGCAAGTGCTTGCTTAGCGTTTTGTAACGCTGACTTTAGATCCGCAGATGCGTTATTAGTTGTAGTTGTAACTGGTGCACCAGATGATGATGTTCCGGAGTTACCACCAAATACTTGATCCAATGCGCCCTTAAGCGAACTGTCATAACCAATTACATCACCGAATGAGACAAGCACTTTCTGTAGCAATGGATAAGCCGCAGAGTTAGAAGTTGCCTTCACATAAACCGGCTGAACATAAAGTAATCCGCCACCGACTGGAAGTGTCAGCAAGTTTCCAAGCACAACATCTGATCCTCCTTGACGCAACAAGGAAAGCGAGTTTGCAACTTCTGGTTTGGCTTCAAAGTTAGATGCAACTTGTGACGGTCCGGCAACGTTTGTGCTGCGTGGAAGTTGTAGGACGGTGATTTTTCCGTAATTTGGACCGTAGTCGGAATCAACCATTGCAAAGGCAGATAAATTCTCGCGGCCTCCGCGTGGAACAAATGGAGTTGTCAGTGCAAATGTTGGTTTACTCGCTCCAGGCATTTCAACTGTCATGTAATACGGAGGTTGCGCTCCTGCGTTGGCACCGAATGTTGAAGGATCACGTGGCACGCGCCAGAAATCTTGTCCGCCATAAAAAGCAGCCGCAGTCTGTACGTGATAAGAGCTAAGCACATCGCGTTGAACACGGAACATATCTTCCGGGTAACGAATGTGCTCAAGTAGCTGATCAGACATCTTGCTCTTCGGCGTTACCGTATTTGGGAAAGCTTTCATCCAAGTCTTTAGGACGGGATCCTTGTCATCCCATTGGTAGAGAACAACAGTGCCGTCATAGGCGTCAACCGTGGCTTTTACTGAATTGCGGATGTAGTTGATATTGCGGTTGCTCTGAGCAGTAATCGATGTTGAGTTAGCGGTTAGCACATCAGTGGTTGCAGTTCCAAGTGAAGTGGTCTGTGAATATGGATATCCGGCGCTGGTTGTGTAGCCATCGATAATCCATTGAACTTTGCCATCAACAATTGCTGGGTATGGATCTCCATCAAGAGTTAGCCATGGTGCAACCTTGGCAACGCGTTCGCGAGGCGAACGGTTGTAGAGAATCTTTGATTCAGAGTTGATCAAGCTTGAAAGAACGATGCGTTGTTCTTGGTATTGAATTGCAAAGAGCAACTTATTTAACAAGCCACCCATTGGAACTCCACCTTTACCGGTGTAGGTGTAATTCTTTTGACCGTTTGCAGATGCATCATCTGGGTAATCGAATTCGACCGGAGTATCAGTCTTTGGTCCACCAATGATTGAGTAATCAGGGACGTTCTCACCAAAGTAAATACGCGGTTCAAATTTACCTAGGCCGGTAGTTGGTGGAAGGTCGCCGACCAAGAAACTTGGTTTTCCATCAGCGTCAACAGTGTTTCCGAATGCTGAAACGAAACCAAAACCATGTGTGTAAACCAAGTGATCGTTAATCCAGTTACGACTTGGGTTTCCATCAATATTTAATTCGCGAACGGCAACAACCGCATCGCGTTGCACGCCATTTACTTTGTAGCGATCAACATCGAGAGATTCAGGGAAGGTGTAATAAGGCTTGATCTGTTGCAATTGGCGGAAAGTTGCTGACAAAACATTCGGATCCATCAATCGAATATTTGCAATTGTTGCCGCATCTGATGCAAGTTGTCCTGAATTAGTGGAAAGCGTTGCTTGATAATCCTTCATCTCAACGCCAGAGAGACCAAAGGCATCACGTGTTGAGTCAATATTTCGCTGAATATACGGCGCCTCTTTTGATGATTCAGATGGCTTTACCTGAAATTGCTGCACTGCGCCTGGATAAACACCAGCAATCAAAACGGATGAACCAACCATCAACGCGGTTCCGGCTGCTGGCAGTAACCAAGATTTGCGAACGATATTTGCAAAGAAAAGCAGCGAACAGATAACAGCAATTGCCGCAAGAATTGATTTTGCGGGCAGAGTCGCATTTACATCGGTATAGGTAAGACCTGTGATTAATCGACTCTCTTTGAGGGCAAGTGCGAATCGGTCAAACCAATATGCAACCGCTTTGATTAGAACAATTAAACCCAATAAAACTGAGAGTTGAACGCGCGCTGCAACTGTTGTGCGATCACTGCGAAGTTGTGGACGCAGACCGCCGTAGAGATAGTGAATTGCGGCGCTGGCAAGTGTTGCCAAAATTAAAGTTGAGATTGCCCAACCGATTAGCGTTTGATAAAACGGCAAGCGGAAAGCAAAGAATGAAATGTCCATATTGAACTGTGGATCTTTAACACCGAAGTCGGTTGAGTTCTTAAAGAGCAGCCAAGAGCTCCAGAGTTGTACGCCGCTGGAACCGCCGAAATAGAAGAGCACCACGACAACACCGGCAAAGACGAGTTTGCGAATCGGATCAATTGTTGCGCGATAACGTTCGAGATTGTCAGATTCCATGGCCATCGAAACGTTAAAAGGGCGAGAGCGAAAGGCAAGGAAAACATTTAGCGAAATGATCGATGAGGTAATTAGTCCAAATGCGATAAATAGCGCGACCTTGGTTGTAAGAACTGTTGACCAGACAGCTGTGAAGCCAACAGATTTGAACCAGAGCCAATCCACATAAACACCGCTGAGTGCGACTAGCGCCCCGGCGATAACTGCCAAAATTATGAAGGTAAGGGCTAGCGGACTTGGCTTTTTCATCATGCTACTAAGTTAGCGCAACCGCGCGGACGTTTCGAATTGAGCGCCAAAATCGCTTCTTCAAGGCTAGAAACTGCCGCTATTTTTATTCCATCTGGGATCTTTGCGATGTTAGGTGCAAGATCTCTACAGTTTTTCTCAGGAACTATGAAGATTGTGGCTCCAGCTTTTTTAGCAGCCAATATCTTTTCGGCAATTCCACCAATACTCCCGACGCGGCCTTTCTCATCGATCGTTCCGGTCGTTGCAACGATTCGTCCCTTCAAAATATTTTCAGGAGTCAGCAGTTCGACTATGCCAAGTGCGAAAGCGAGCCCGCCACTGGGGCCTCCGGTCTTAGCAAGTGAAATATCAATATCACTTGGTGCAATTCTTGACGTACCTATCTGCGGATAATTTCTCTCTACATAATCTAGTGCGGCAACTTTGGCACTTAACTGCGAATCAACCATCTCGGTTTTGGCAATTATCTTTTCCGCTTCAGCGCTACGCCCATCTTTATAGAAAAGTGAACGAGGCATAACCGCATAATCACTGCGCATCCATGAATAAATTAACTCAAAACCGGTGACATAGGCAGATGGATTGGTAATCAGAATGGAAAGCAGATAAATCTTGCCATCGCCTGGGTAGAAAGTTGGAGTAACGGATGGCTTCTTTGCTGGAGTTATTACCTTGGTTAAAACATCTTGGGCGTTTCCGGGTGTTATGACAACAAAAGGCAGCGGGGCAATTAAGGCAAGCCCAAAGAAGAGTCCGAGTATCAAAGTCACTAACTTCGGAAGTCGGTTCTGGATCATTACTTCAAGCCATGGTCTTTAAGGTTGGCGCTCCGCAGGCGGTTGCACTGGTTCGACTTCATCTGGCTCGTCGCTGGCAATAGTTATTTCGGCATCCCTGAAAGAATCTTGAAAACGTTGGAATTGGCCGACCGAACGAGTGGTCTCTGATTCGAACTTGGATTTAAATTGAGTTACCCAGAGAACGTAACCCAGTGCGCCAATTAGGCCCGCCAATGGGATAACCCACCAAATAAGTGCCATAAACGCATTGGACATGTTCGGTAGCCTATCTCTTGCGGGAAGAAATCTCGCATTGGCATTGTTGGAACCAATAAGTCAGATTGAACTTTAGTGTCGGAGGCAGGTTATGGCTGGTTTTGGATTTATCCCAAACGATCCTGACGACTCAGAAAATTCTGATGAAAATGGTCGTCCTGATTTCGAAGCGATGATGCGCCAAATGCAAGAACAAATGAAAGCGCAGTTTGAACAACTAGGAATTAACCCAGCCGGTTTTGTAAATCCATTCACAACACTTTTTTCACAACCAGGCCAAGGCGCTTCTGGCAAAGAAGGCTCTCTATCAATTGCAACTGCGCGCGATACCGCCAAGAAATTCGTATCGGCCCAAGGGTTAAAACCACTTGGCACAAAAGATTTAGAAGTTGTGAAAAACGCATTTGAAATTTCTGAAGTCTGGCTTAACGAAGCCACATCTTTCCCAGCCGCACCAACAACTCCGACTGCGGCCAGCCGCTTGGACTGGGTAAATGAGACGATGGTTGGCTGGCACAAAACGATGGAGCCACTGGCTGCGGGGCTATCGGCGGCAATTTCTAATTTGTTAGATCAAGCGATGACCGCTCAGGCCGGTGAAAGCGCTGAAGGAGCGCCACCAATAGAGATGATCACAATGATGTTGCGCTCATTTATTGGCACCATGATCGCTACCCAACTTGGCCAATCGATCGGCACACTATCTACAACGGTTACTGGCGCACATGATGTTGGCCTGCCCTTACTTGATCCAGCGCGCGCCATTGTTATCCCTGAAAATATTGAGCTTTGGGCGGCAGAGTTAGAGATTGCTAAATCAGAAGTCTTTATCTATCACGCACTTCGTGAAGGAGCGGTTGCGCGACTCTTTGCGAATAATCCTTGGTTGGTTTCTTATATTCAAAGCGCCGTTGTCGAATATGGCAGGGGAATAAATATTGATATTGATGCAATTCAACGACAAGCCCAAGAAGCCTTTGAAAAAGCTCAAGAAAGTATGGGCGATGGGGCAACCCAAGGTGACCCCATGGGCTTTGCCCTAGATAGCGGAATATTTACGCCCGAAGAATCACCTGCACAAAAAGTCGCACTCCTTAAACTCGAAACTGTTTTAGCTTTAATTGATGGTTGGACTGATGAAGTAACTGCTCTCGCCGCCGGAGATCGTCTGCCAGCAATTGAACAATTGCGCGAAACTTTGCGGCGACGTCGCGCATCATCAGCACCAGCACAACAACTTTTTTCTTCAATGCTTGGTTTACAAGTTTCACCAAAGTTAACTCGCGAGGCGAGCGCATTCTGGAAGAAGATCCGTGAAGTTAAATCAATTTCAGAACGCGATCAAATCTGGAGCGGTTTGCTACCAACGGCAGATGATTTATTAGACCCTGAAAAATTTGTTGCAAGCACATCGATTCCAGATGATCTCTCTGGCCTATCTGAATAAAAGCGAAGTCCCCGGCCGCTAATTTGATTTATCTGCCTTCCCCTTGCAGATAGATCAAACAGTTATCCGAGGACTTCGTAAGCGCAACTTATGACCAAAGTTGCCTAGAATCAAATAAATAGAGATTTGACACGCCTGTAATTTGGGTTGTAATGCAAAAATCTTTTTGCCTAAATCTCTCAACACGTACTTTAGATTTTGCGGATTTCAATCTAATTTGCGATTCGAGGAGTACTTTTTGATTGTGTCATTTGAAAACGATGAAGGCGAAGATGACTTAACCCTGCCTGGAATTTCAGAGGGTGAGATAATTGTCATTCGTTCTGCAAGACGCAAGCGAAACATCTCGGCGTATCGCCAAGGCGGTCGAATAATTGTTTCGATCCCTGCTCGCATGAGTAAGGCCGATGAGCATGCAATTGTGCCCGAGATGATCGCCAAGATTCGTAGCCAAGAAAGTTCACGGATACCAAGCGAAGAGCGCCTCATGGAGCGCACAGGCGAACTAATGGCATCCCTAGCCCCAGAGATCACCGCTCGTCCCGCCTCAATCAACTGGCGCCCTATGCGCGAGCGCTGGGGATCTTGCACCAGCGTCGATCGCACGATCCGCATCTCAGATCGCCTGAAATTAGCCCCGGATTACGCTCTGGATTACGTCCTCTTCCACGAGGCTATCCATCTGCAGCATTTTGACCATGGCGAGGCCTTCACCGAGGTATTGGCCAGATTCGAGGGCGCCGAACTGGCCAGCGCCTATTTGGATGGGTACGAGGCGGCCGAACGAGCCTTGGCTGAGCCTGTCGAGCTAAAAAAATTACGCACAAATAAGGGCTAGTTCAGCGTATTTGAGCGTGAGCAGGGGTATCGTCAGGCTTGCACGCGTGGGCGCTCAGAGCTCATACGGCGATTGGAGGCAATTATGACAGCAGAGACATACAAGGGTGACGCTTACTGCGTTAAGTGCAAAGAGAAGCGTGACTTTGAAGGCACTGTGAAGATCTCCGAGTCTGGTCGTCGCATGGCACAGGGCATCTGCCCAGTCTGTGGCACCAAGGTCAACAGAATTCTTGGCAAAGCTCAGTAATCAAGTTCACCATTTAAAAATTCACCCCGTTGTTCATCACATGTTGATGAGCACGGGGTGAATTTATTTTTAGCCCCATAGTTAATCTTTCGCGGCGCCGCTAGCGGCTACACACATACCTTCGAGCGCTCGCTGCGGCAGGTGCCAATCCTTTGCAGATGACACAACCTAAAATTCAAGGGCTTAAATTTAAATCTGGAATCAATCTATATACCGGTGAGCAGGTGGGCCAATTTCTCATCGGAACCATGCGCAGCCGTTTGGCCATTAATTCACCCCTTGCCCCCGAAATTTATTCTGCGCTCCAGCGCGGTCTGACCCGAAGTGAATTGGAAGCGGTCTTGGCAGTTAGCGCGGCCGACCTAGATGAACTGCTGGCGCAACTGCACTCTTATGAATTTCTAGAAACGCAATCGAGTGCCATCCAGATTTCGCAGCGATTCATCTCCAATATCGCCGAACGCGCCGCCAAGGGAAGTGATCGCAGCAAAGACGCCTCTTATGCGCAGATGAAAAATCGGATTGCACCTGAATTAACTCTGACAAGGTGGTTGCCGGGAGTTTGTGATTCTGGAGTTGCGACGGTGAGCGCTCGCCAAAGTGCACATCTGGAAATTTCTGGAAACTCTCGCGCTGCTCAACATTTATTTTCAGCACTTGTTGCAAGTGGCCTTACACATACGCAATTTGCACCGTCTTTTCGTCGCGGTCGTGAACAAGTTTGCGATGTTGATATTTCTGGGGGATATATCTCTGCTGTTGATTATGGGCAGATATTTAAAGCGCTCAGCGAAGAAAAAGCTAAATCGATTGCGCTCTTTCCGCAAAGTTCTGAAGAATGCGCAGAAGAACTACCTATTGGATTTGCCGAGAAAGTAATCAAGATCCACTTTGGAGAAATTGATCCAGCACTTCTTGCGCTTTGGATGTCTGCAGGACAAGAACATTTACTTGTCAGTGAAATTAGCGGTGGATATTTAACAATTACTCCACTAATTAGGCCTGGGATTACTCCATGCAGCCGTTGCTGCGAACTGACCATTTCAGATCAAAGTCGCGCAACGCTTCTGGAAAATACATCACCGAAAGATGAACTGCCAATAGTCGGAGCCAATTACCTAGCCTCGATTTTGGCGGCACAACTACTGCAACTAATCGATACCGGGATCTGCACTTTATCCACTGAGGCGATTTCAATAGATTTACTTGACCTCTGTAACACAAAACACATCGCCATCACGCGCCATCCCATGTGTGGGTGTAGCTGGTAATAAATTTTCAAATAGCGCTATGAACAATTTTTCTGAACAATAGGCGCATGGCCAAAAAAGAGTCGAATGAGACTCAGATCCCGAGTTCCACGGCTGCCCGTTCGGCGAAGATGGTTTCTATTCCCGTCGGACTCGCAGGGCGGGGAATTCTCGGACTCGGCAAACAATTAGTCGGTCAATCTTCTTCAGTCGTTGTCTCCGATATTCAAGAGAAGACGGCAGAGCAGCTCTTTAAAGTCCTTGGCGAACTAAAGGGCGGTGCGATGAAATTCGGGCAAGCACTCTCCGTATTTGAAGCAGCACTTCCTGAAAATATCGCAAAGACTTATCGCGAGACTCTTACAAAATTACAAGAGTCAGCGCCCCCGTTGCCAACTCGTGTAGTGCATAAAGTTTTAGCAAAAGAGTTAGGCGAAAACTGGCGCGATAACTTCACTTCATTTGATGACAAAGCAACGGCTTCTGCCTCGATCGGGCAAGTCCATAAAGGTGTTTGGAAAGATGGACGTCCAGTTGCGGTAAAGATCCAATACCCAGGCGCGGCCGAAGCTTTAATCTCTGATTTAAATCAGATCCAACGCTTTGCCAAAATTTTCCAATTAGTTTTGCCTGGTCTAGAGATGAA
>Ga0114980_10000918_pt1 | contig 21039 bp, 15 predicted proteins | sample S_140806_EF_Meta_FD_87018 | JGI IMG/M metagenome (GOLD analysis project Ga0114980, IMG submission 87018) | Freshwater microbial communities from Lake Simoncouche, Canada to study carbon cycling - S_140806_EF_MetaG | ecosystem: Environmental > Aquatic > Freshwater > Lake | place: Lake...
CATGGCAAGGTCCACATCAGTCGCCAGATCTTGGAGCGCCCTCATGCTCAGACCGAACTCGGTCCCTCGAAACGCAGCCACGGCATCGTTTCCACTCGTATAGAGAGCACCATAGAAGCCTGCCCAGGTTTGGGTTCCAAACCACTTTCCAGCCGGTTTGCTGGCACTGTGATGGATGCGCTTCCATATTCTGGAGCCACCTCTTCCCTGAGGCATTGTGTATGAGCACCCTCCCTTGTCGTTGTAAACGGCATCGGCAATTTGAGCGAGATCGTAGATAGCTGCCATGGGAAAATCCTGAATGGCCTTGCAAGAAAAAGCAAGATAGGAAACACTCCAGCTATTTGAATGTTTGAGGTGGACCCCGAAATTCGGGCCAGTAGCTGAGTGATGAGTAAGGTGGTTGCGGGTTGGGTTTATAATGCTTGGCATCTTTCTTGAAGCATGGGAAATGGCGGACACACTCGAACCTGAGAAAGGTGCTGGTCAGTGCGTTTTCGGTCCGACACCGCCGCAGCCCAGTACCCATCCCCCCCAACCTGACCCCATGCCCAGCAACTTCTCTTCCATCGGCTTTGACCTGGCCGTTCGTTCCAGTTCGAAGCAGCCGCGCCGTCTTGAGGCGGGGGAGCGCTTCACGGTGGTTGTTGTGGGCGATTTCTCAGGACGCACGAGTCGCGGGGTGGTGGAGCCTCTGCATCCGCACCGGTTGCGGCAGGTCGATGTGGATACTTATGCGCGTGTGTTCGCGCAGTTTGGCGCGCAACTGCAACTGAGCGGTGCCGCCTTTCCTGGAGGGACACTCGAACTCGCCTTCGCCTCGATGGACGACTGGCATCCTGATAGGCTGCTCACGCAGATTCCCTGGCTGGCGAGCCTGATTGAAGCACGCGCGTTGCTGCTGAATCCAGCAACGGCGGAACGTGGCAGGGCTGCTTTGGAGGCCTGTCTCGGCCAGGCCAAGGCGGTGCCCACAGAATCGCCCGCCACGGCGGCTGCGCCGGAAACAGATGAGGACACGTTTGCCCGCCTGATGGGGGGTGATTTGCCACCCCGGACAGTTCCGGCTCCCGCCTCCGGGCTGAATGCCTTGATCCAGCAGGCCATCGCCCCGCATGTGACTGCCGCGCCAGCGGCCTGGCAGTCGGGTGCCTTGGCTGCCGCAGAAATGGAACTCATCCACCGGCTGCGGTCCATTTTACAACACCCCGATTTTCAGGCGCTGGAAGCCGCGTGGCGCGGTGTGGACATGCTGATCCACCGCATCGAGTCCTATGACGAAATTAGCCTGCTGATTCTCGATGCCTCCTTGGCCGAATTGCAGGCCGACCTTGCCGCCCAGCCTCAGGCGGAGGAAGGTGTGCTGTTCCGGTTGCTGCGGGATCGCCATCCGGGCCTGCTGGTCGGGAATTTCACCTTTGGCCAGACGGCGGAGGATCTGCGCACGCTGGGAGCCCTGGCGGAGGTCGCCGCCGGTCTCTCTGCCGCCTTGGTGGCCAGCGCTGCCCCTGCCCTGGTGGGCTGCGACTCGTTTGCCCGGCACCCCGATCCCGATGACTGGACCTTTGGCCTCAACGAAGAAGCCGCATCGGTTTGGGCAGCCCTTCGCGAGGCCCGCCAGGCTTCTCATGTCGGACTTACCTCACCTCGTTTTCTGGCGCGGCTGCCCTACGGCAAGGTGGGCAATCCCATCGACACCTTGACCTTTGAAGAACTGCCCGCCGATCCTCCCCACGAAGCCTTCCTCTGGGGACATTCCGGCATCCTCATCGCCTGCTCCGTGATCGATGCCATCCAGTCCGGCGACACGGACCTCGCCGAGTTTACGGGCGGCGAGATCGGTGAAATGCCCATTCATCCCTACACGGAGGATGGCGAGAAGGTGGTGAAGTGCCATGCCGAAGCTTGGCTCACTGACCGCGCGCTGGAACGCCTTCTCCGCGCAGGCGTGATCCCCGTCGCCCCCATCAAAAACACCGACACCATTCGCCTGAATCATCTTTGCTCCGTCGCAGGCACTCCCACAGCCCTTCACTTGGGCGGTTAAGATCCGCAGCTCGGCCTCTCGGTCTGGGTTCCGGCAACGTCATTTGACCGTCTCCTCGCGTCATTCTGCCAACTTGCCGGTTGGTTCTGTCCCTTCCACGGATGATTCTGTGATTTCGTCGAATGATTCCGTCATCTTGACGAATGGCTGAGGAAGCTTCCAGAATGATTCCCTCACTCAGCCGTGTTGCGCACACGACCATGTGCGTCCCTTTTCAAAATCGTGAGTTGGTTGTCCATAACGTGGGACATCCCTGCTGCCCTACCCGCCCCGTTCCAAGCTCGATCCCATGGTCGTTACTGTGGGGGAGCCGGGATCAGCGCCGGGACGGCCATGGCGGAAGCCCCACCGCTCAGATGCTCCTCCATCAGCGCCCGCACCTTCTGTACCGCCTCCAGATCCGCCCGAAGCTTCGCTTCCAGGACCGCCAAGTTATCCGGAGATAAATCTGCCATCGTCATGACGCCAAGAATGCGTCGTTGGAAATGACGCGTCAAATCGAATGATGCGCGGTTAACAAGCGGGGAGAACGGAATACTGAGGCACCCTGTCCACGGCAGTGAGTCACTGAATGACTGGCAGCTTTTTTAGATTCCAAGCTCTTCGAGCTGCCGCTGGCCTTCTTGCCTCCTATCCTGAAGATAGACATTAAGCAGTTTCATATTTTGTTCGTAATCTTGTGGCTTGAAGAACTGGCCTATTTTATGAATTATAGGAAGTAACTTGTCTCCGATGGCTCGAAGTGCTTCCCCCGGGCTTAACAACGGCGCATCGCTACTCAGCGCTGCTTTAAGATTAACTGGAGGGCGATGGAAGTAATTCAGCAAGTCGCCGCTGTTAGTCCACTCATCTTTTGATACGGGCCCCAAGACAAATTCCAAATCACCATTCTGAGGATTGCCAGCCACTTTCATTCTAACGTTTTGGCTGGCGAGACTAAATCGGATCACGACGTTGGGGTCGCTGCTAAGCTTCTCTTGCGTAGTGACAACAAAATCATGTTTGGCAAATGTTGCAACAAATGTATTGAAGTCAGAAATGTTGATCATGATCGCACGTTATTTTTTGATCCAGCTGTTACCTTCGCGAACATAGCCATGCTTGCGTGCATTTTCTAACAAGTATTTAACTTCCTTTTGTCGTGCAGTGCCTTCCGCCGTTGGGTCGAGCAGAATGTCGGCGATGTTAGATCCCCTGTAGTCAATTCTTGGCACGCCGCTTTCAAGCTGCTTCTTGAGAACCCTTTCGTTCAGCGCCCATGCTATGTCTTTCATTGCGGGGTTTTTGGGATCGTAGAATTCGTCAGTGGTTTGGAAGAATTTTGCTCCTTCCTTTTTCGCTTGGGCAATGTAACCCCCAGTGGCTTGATCCCATTGCCCAAGCACCAAACTGTCTCCGTTGCCATGGACACACATGTCGGCAAGTTCGTCTAACAACTTGTCTGCCTCGGGACTGTCCAGTGGCAATTGCTTCAAGCGGGCCATTTTCTTGTTCGCTGCCTCGGCTGCTTCTTTTGAAAAATTCCCGATGAGACTTGGATGGCTCGCAACATCGTCAGTGGCTTTCTTCGCCAAGTCGGCGGCCGTATCAGGCGCCTTCGCAGGGGGGGCGGACTTAAATGGACATTTCCCAACCGGTCCGGGCGCACAGTCCGGTGCGGACAGTGCTGGCGTCTTGCTCGCCTGCTTCGCCTTGTTGGCCGACTTCGCAAAATCTTCTGTCTTGTCAACTGCCTTGGCCGCTTTGCCCAAATCATTCGCCTTGTCAGCCGCCTTGGCTAGGTCTGCTGCCTTATCTGCCCCCTTAGCCAGTTTCCCGGCCTTCCCAGCCTTGGCCAGCGCACCTACAGGGATCAGCATGCTGCCGATTTCAAAGCCCGCCTGTCCCGTAATGTTCCCCCAGAACTCGGCGGACCTCCCCTCCGCCTCGGCCTTGTCCTTGGCACTTTTAAAGGAGTTGTAAAGGCTGTTGGCACCATCGCTTGCGGCATTGAAGGCCTCCTCGGCATCCTGCTTGAGGATGTCCGGATTGTCCACCACCTTACCGGCGTAGTCGGTGGCATCCTTTGCCGCCTGCTTGGCAGCGGCCGCAGTTGCCTTAGTAGCGTCCCAGGCTTTCTGGCGCGCTTCCGCGTCCGTCGCAAGCTTATACCCCCCTTTGGCTGCATCAGCGACGCCACTGACGACAGCCTTGCCCAGCGACCATAGCCCCTCCGCCGTGCCCACTGCCGCATCCTTAACGCCGCCTCCTGCAGCCTTGGCAAAGGCCCACGCATCTCCCGCTGTGCCCCGGTTGCGCACGTCATCAGTGGGAGGTTGGGAAGAAGGATCGTTCATCGCTTCGTTGGGTCAGATGTACCTCCCGTGATCAAGGCCAATGCGAAATTTCAGCATCGCCAAGGCCTCACGTGGACTGCGGTGGTCGCGGAACACATCGTCCGACCACAGCGTCGCCCTCGGCTTGTAAAACTCACGTCCGTAAAACATTACACAGACCGCGAGCACCAATGGTGCATCCCGCAACTCCGCCAGATTTAGGGACGCCGCCAAGCCGCTGGAAGCCTGGGCCAGTTCCAGGGCATTGATGCGGCCCTTAAAATCATGCAGGATCAGAGGAATGGCCGCCGCCGTCTGCTCCACCAGGGATGCCGATAGCAGTTTCCCGGGCACAAAGTAGGGCAGGTCCACGGCAGCAGCTTCAGCCCGCTCCCATGCCTGCCCGGGCACCAACTCAGGCAGGTCTTTGACAGCACTATCAACGCCCGGGCCTGCCTGCTCCAGGGCGATCCGGATCTGCGTTTGCTCATCAAAGTTTGCCGCGATGGAAAGCATAAACTCTGCAAAAATGGCCAGCGAAGACTGCCAGCTCACCCCCCATCGCCGGGCGCGGTCCAGCATGTTGCACACAATCCGATCCTGAACCTCCTCCGGAAAACCCGGCAGCATATGGACATACTTCTCTGCCAGCGCCTCCCGCAGCTCCCGGGCAAACGCGGACTCCGCGCGGCCTTGAAAAAGGTCAATCTGGGAGGCGGTGACGGTTAGCATGGGTTGTGGGAGCCAGAGCTCATGGATGCATGAATCATGGAACAGGGAGAAAAGCGCGGCATCAGAAAAGAGGCTCCCGCAGAGTTCGCAGTTCTTGTCCGACCAGGCGGAACCGGAGGGCATATCGGGCATCTTCATCCTCCACCACCCACTCTTCAATCGGCCCGAACAACTCTTTGAGTTCCGTGGACTTGAACGATGGCAAGATCACTCTCAGTACCCTGGGATCATAGTAGCGGAAATAGAGCTCCTTGCCGTCCTCCGTTTTCACAATCAGAAACTTCCGCAGATGCACCCGCAAGCTCTCGTTGGACGCTGCCGTGACAATTCGCACGCCCCACCCTCGCCCCCAGCCAGTATCTAGCAGCCATTTACCAAACGTAGCCGCATCTGTCAGAGGAAAAAGATACGGAGCTACCGTAGCCAGATTCTGCTCGCTCTCTCCCCGGAACAGACATGTGTGCAAAGGCTGGCGTGAGGCCGCCGTCTTGAATTCCGCACCCATGGTGGCGGCATCAAGGATCGCAAAGGAGGCGGCAGAGAGGAATTGCATGGTCAATGGAAGGTTCTCCAGTGCAGTTACCTGCCCCTTTGGCAGACTTCACAAAATGGCAACGCTTTCTTCGCCGCCTCCGTCATCGCTGCAATCTGCGCCACCACCGCATCCACCACCCGGTCAGCCATTTCAGCTAGCGAATCACCAAACCCGGCCGGTGCCTTCGGCGGCAACGGACCGGCACCACCCATACCCACCTCCCCAATCAACACCGTCGGACACCCAACCACAATGACCCCACCATGCGCAGTTGGATCGCCCATGCGGGCGGCCATTTTGCCGCCGATGAAGACGGTGGGGGAGCCCATGGCGATGGTATCGGGCGGGCCGACGCAGACGCACATGTCGCCGACGGTGGCGGCGGGAAGGAAGCCGATGAGGACGGGCGGGACGCAGGGACCGCTGATTGGGCCGCCGACGTGGGGAATCGGCGGCGTGCCCGGTGTGACCATCGGGCAGGTGTGCATGTCAGTGAGACGGGCGGCCGGTTTTCCCATGGAAAGATTGATGAGCGGATTCGGCAGAAGGAGCAGGAACTCGTGTTCTGCGTGGCGAAGATTCTGTCAGACGTGGAAAGGAGCGTCAACATCTATACTGAGACATCTATTCTCCGAGCATCGTGGTTGGTGGCAATACGTGCCGGAGGAGATCTCACGCGAAGGCGCAAAGCCGCGAAGGTTTCCATAGCCTTTCAGGACTTTGCGGCTTTGCACCATGGCGTGAGACCAAAGGGTTTCACCATTCGTGCGGACGCGGAGTATGGCGTTGCCGGAGGAGGGTGATCACGCCTCCAGGTAAATCCGCCGGGGCATGCGTTCGAGGTTGCGGAGGGCGCCGCGGCAGCCGCCTTCGGCGGCTTTTTCGAGGTGGCGGAGGGCGCGCTGGATGTCGGGATTGGGGACGCCGAGGCCGTTGGCGATGCAGACGGCGAGGTTGTTGAGGGCGTTGTAATCGGGCTGGCCTGCCTCCTCGGACTCCTGCCAGGCCTGCTGGAAGAGTTTATAGGCGCGGGCCATGTCCACGGTGACGGCGTGGCCGGTGGCATAGCAGAGGCCGAGGAGTCCGGCGGCTCCGGGGACGCTGGCCTCGACGGCGGCGATGAGGTAATCGTGGGCTTTTTCGACGCGGTGGAGGGTCTCCCCGCGAAGGATGAGCTTGGCGAGGTGGAATTTGGCCTCGGCGAGATCGCTGAGGCGGATGGCGTCTTCGAAGTTTTGGGCGGCCTGGTGGGGATCGGCGGGGAGGCCGGGGGCGCCGTTGAGGTACATTTCCCCGAGAAGGACGAAGCCGTGGACCTGACCGAGCTCGGCGGCGCGGACAAACTGGCGGCGGGCGGCATTGGGATCGGTTTGGCGGAGGTGCTCGCCAATGCGGCAGCAGGCGCGGCCACAATCCCGCTGGGCGGCTTTTTTGAGGATGTCGAGAGCGTGTGGATCGGAGGAGATGGGGGGCACGCTCTCGACGGCGAGATTGAGCGTGGAGAGGACCTCGGGCCTCTGGCTCCTGTTTTCTCCCTCCTGGCACTGCTCTTCGAGGCGGCAGAGCTCTTCGATGGCGGCGAGCCATTTGCCAGCCTCTAACTGGCGTTTGACCTCGCGAAGGCGGTCGGAGACGAGGGCGGAGCGGACGGTGCTGGCGACCTGGGAGGGCGGGGGGACGATGGCGAGCTTGAAGCCGGTGGGCCGCAGCGGGCGGAGGAGGGTGTGGCGATCCGCCTCGGCGTCGTAATCGTCGGGGTAGTGCTCGGGGGTGAGGAGCTGGCGGCAGAGTTTTTTCCAATCGGCCTCTTTTTCGCCTAAAAACTCCCAGCGGGCACGGCTGACGTGGGCATCGGCCTGCTGCCAGTCTTTGAAATCGGCGCGGCTTTCGCAGTACTGGACGATGAGCATGCCGAGGGCCTGCATGTCGAGGCGTTTGGCGCTGATGTAGTCGGTCTCGACGCACATCTGCATATCGGTGAGGATGTGAAACCACTGGCCGTCGATCTGGTCGATGAGGACGTTGCCGGGCTTGAGATTGCCGTGGGGGACATTCAGGCGGGGCTGGTGTAGGAAGCAGAGGGCGGTCCAGACGTTGTGGACCATGTAAAAGAGCTCGTCGGAGGTGCGGGGGCGGGCTTTTCCATCGATGAGCTGCTGGAGGCTGAGCTCGTGCCAGTCCCGGACGAAGTAAGCAGTGTCTTCGAGGTGGTTGATGAGATCGAGGGGGACGACGTAGCGGCCTTCGCCTTTGCGGGCTGCCTCGTCCTGGCGGCTGTATTCTTCGAGGAGGGCGGCGAGGGGGTCGAACTCGTCCTCGGCATCCATGTCTCCACGGCGGGTGCGGCGTGTGTGGGTCTCGGTGAGCCAACTGTTGAGTTGGGGCATGAGGCCGACCTGATCACTGGAGCGGAATTTGATGACGGTGCGCCTTCCGTCGTCTCGTTTGACGACGAGGCAGGCGGCGCTGGGAGAGGGGGAGATGAGCCGTTTTTCGACCCGGCCTAGCTTGAGCTGGCTGACTGCTTCCTCGTGGGAGATGTTCATGTCAGGAAGGGCGGGAATTAGGGTGCGGCGCGGAGCAGGAGGTGGAAGCCGGTGTCGTCCTGCTTCTGGCTACGGGGGAGGGCAGAGGGCTGACCGCCGGTAACGAATATTTTCATGGGCCGAGAGACGGCGGATGCGGTGGCGGCATCTGCCTCATCACGGGTCCACTCACGAGCAGGGGCACCGGAGGAGGTGAGGGGCAGATCCGAGAGGGCGGGCAGATCGAGCCATTCTTTGGAGGGATCGAGGCCGGAGGCGGTGGTGAGCCATTCGGCGAAGGCAGCCGCTTCGAGCCAACTGAGGCCGGTGGCGGGGGAATCGGCGGCCAAGGAGGCGAAGTGGGTGCCGAGTTCGCTCTCGGGGACTTGAATGCTGGAGAGCCAAGCCTGGACATGGCTCTTGAGGATGAGGACGTGTTTTTCGGAGCGGACCTGGTTGCCGAGCTGAGCGGCGGTGGTGGCAGCGGCATCTTCGCTGGCTCTGCCCCCGCCGAGCAGCTTGCCAAGGACGGCACCGACGATCAATCCAGCGACGAGGAGGGCGAGGAGGACATTGATGACGGGCCGAAGTGGGGCGGCTTTTTCGTCGGTGAGGCTGGCGAGCTGCTGGCGGGCTTTTTCGGCTTCTTCGGTGGCCTGACGGGCTTTTGCCTCGGTGTCAGCGGCGGTTTTGCGGATCTGCTCGATTTCGTCTTTTTTGGCGGCTTCCAGGCGTTTGCGGGTTTCTTCGGCTTTGTCTTCGGCCTGTTTGACACGTGATTCGGCGCTTTTGGCAAGGGCGGCAGATTCGGCGGCTTTCTTGGCTTCGGCCGCCTGCTGGGCGCGAAGGCTCGCGAGGGCGTCCTCGCTTTGCTTATGGAGGTTTTGAGCCTCGTCCCGTTCGACCTGGAGCTTGCGGGCCTGATCTTGGGCCTGCTGGAAGCGAGTTTGGAGGAGTTGTTTTTCCTGATCGCCTTCGGAAGCGGCGTTTTGAGTGGCGGCGTCGATTTCGGCGAGGCGGTGCTCGAGGCGCGTCTTTTCCTCTTCGATGTCCTGGAGGCGCTCGTCATACTCACGCAGCTCGGCATCGCGGCGGTTGAGGCTGGCCTGAAGCTGCTCGACTTGGGCACGGGCCTCGATGAGGGCGGCTTCCTCGACCTTGCCACTGGAGGCCTCCTCCAACTCACCGACTCGATGCGTGAGTGTGGTGATTTGAACGGTCTGGCTTTCGACTTGGTTTTTGAGGCCATCCGCTTCACGCCGCATGCGGCCCTGCTCTTCGAGGCTGAGGCCAGCAGACTGAGAGCTGAGGCCAAGAAGGCGGGCGAGCTCACGAATGCTAGCGGGGCGGCGGGCGGGGTCTTTGTGCAGGCACTGGGCAGTGACCTGCTCCCACAAATCGGGGATGGGCTGGGCGGATTTGACGCCGCGTTCTTTGCGGCGCTCCATCATGGGCGGCGGCAGGACGCTCTCGATCTGATGCTGAATGATCTTAGCATCTCCCTGATAAAAGGCGGGCCTGCCGGTGAGTAGCTCATAAATGGTCATGCCGACGGCGTAGATGTCATCGGAGACAGCGCCGTCTTTGCCGGCGAGTTGCTGGGGAGACATGTAGGCCAGCGTGCCGGCTGCGCCGCCTTCCTCACTGCCGCTGCCACCAGAGCCGCCTGAAGCACGCCCGCGATGGCGCTGGGTGCGGGTGGTGAAGTCCCTGAGCTTTTGCGTGATGCCGAAATCGGTGAGCAGGAGCTTTTCCCGCGTGATGCGCATGCGGGTATCAAACCAGCGCTCAAGGAGAAGATTGGGGGGCTTGATGTCACAGTGGACAATACCCACCTCTTCGTGGGCGTAGCTTAGCGCATCACAGAGCTGCTGAATCCATGGGGCGACCTGCTCCACATCGTAAAAAGCACCGCCGCTCATCTGGTAAGGCGCGAGTTTTTCGCGCCATTTGTCCAGGCTTTTACCACGGACGAACTGCATGGAAATGCCCCAGCGACCATCCTGATCGTGAAAGTCAAAAATACGGACGATATTCGGATGGGTGAGTTCGAGGGCCTGGCTGGCCTCGTTGAGCACCTCGCTTCGCACCTGAGGCTCTTCGAGGATGGACTCGTTCGGCAGCTTCAGGGCCACGACACGATCCATGATCTCATCACGCACGATGTGAATGACACCCGAACCGCCGCGGCCGATGATGCTGGAGTTTTCCTTGTTCCAGGGATAGACGAGGCCGCGGAAACGGCGGAAAAAGAAACCTTCCTCGCGCACACCCGCGCCGACCGCCGGGAGCGGAATCCCGTAATCGTTGGAGAACTGGAAGTAGGCGGGAGACATCGTCGCGGCGGGGAAACCAAGGGCGCGGAAGGAAGATGGCTTTCTAGATTGCTCCAGCCGCTCCTGCCAGCGCAAATTCTAAAAGCCTTCGATTGTTCACTGAGAATCCCACTGAGACAATCTACGAGCGAGCCAGCTTGACGGCTTGCCAAGGAATCCTGTATATGGCTTGTTTTCGCCCATGTCATTATCTCTACAGTCGTCGAACGGAATCCAAGTGGCAGTCTTAAACGGCCCGCTCGATCAGGCCTCCGGCACGGACATGGTCACCACCATCAAGTCCTCCGTGCCGAAGGGCGTTCCGCTGATTTTGGACTTCACATCCGTGCCGCAGATGGATGGCGGAGGATTCCGGCAGTTACTAGCCTTGAAACGATGGGCAGATCAGGGCAATAGCAGGCTCGTGTTGGCCGGTATGAACGCGGAGTCCTGGGCGCTAGTGGTGGAAAACAACTGCACGAACACTTTTGAGTCGAAGCCCTCCCTCCCCGCCGCCGTGCAGGCTCTCGGAGCCGCAGGCGGAGCCGAGACGGCACCGGATTACGGTGCGGCACCAGCCGATGATGACGCCTCGTTCGGCGGCTTTGAGGGCATTCCGGAGGCAGATTCCGGCGTGTTCAGCAGCCCTCCACCATTGCCCTCGGGTGGCGATGCCTGGAATATGCCTTCTTCCGCCGCAGAGGCCGCCCCGTCCAGCTGGGGCCAGCCTGCAAATGAAGAAGGATGGGATAAATTTGATCGTGGCAGCCGCAGTGAAGGTGGCAGCACCACCGAGAACGAGCACCGGGGAAAGTCACGCAAAGGTCTTTACATCGGCTTGGCGGCTGCGGCCGTGATCGTCATCGGGCTGGGTGGGTATTGGCTGCTGGACTTCTTCAAAAATCCGGAAATCCGCGTGGATGAGACCTCTTTGGAGGTTCCTTCCGGCAAAGAGCTGCCTGCTTTGAGCATTTGGGTGAAAAATGGGGTGCTCAGTGGCAGTGATGGCGAGCTACCTGCCGGAGTGGAGATCGTCGAAGGCGAAGAAAGCCAGGGCGAGAAGGAGTATTTACTCACCGGTTCTCCGAGGAAGGCCGGAACCTATGAGATTATCATCACAGCGGAGCGGGAGAACAATCCTGCCCGAAAGTCACCCTCCGCGACGATTGAGCTGATCGTGACGGAGGTGAAGCTGGAATGGCAAAAGGATGAAAAAGGAGGCCTGCCTCTGAATTCCGCCGGCCTCGTTGAGAAAAAGCCTCTTCCACAAAACTCCATCTCCACGGTGGTGACGGGTGCCAAAGCTCTTTCCATGGAGTGGCAGGGCTCCCCGTTGGAGGGGGTAAGTGTGGCACGCGTGCCCAACACGGAAACAAGCTGGCAGCTCACCGGCACGCCACAAAGCCCTGGCACCTTCCGTGCCTTGTTCGTAGCCACGAAGGTTTCTGGTGAAACAGAGAGCCAGACGTTCTCGCTGGTGGTGGGAGCCATACCTCCGCCTCCGCCGCCTGCTCCCGTTCCAGTACCACAGCCAGATCCGGCCATGCCCGTGGTGAAGACGGATGGTAAGCCCCAGAAGCCAGCTGGCGATGGCGTGGCCACGCTGCCGCCTGCCAAAGATGAAAAAAACATGACTCAGCCACCGCCGCCCGCCCCCGAGGCAGACCCCAAGGCGGATGAAAAAATGCGCGGCTTTTTGCTAGAGCGCATCGAAAAGGCCAACAGCCACTTTACCGATGAAGAGAAGACTCAGCTGAGGATGGTGGTGAACACCTTGAAGGAGGCCCGCCTGATCGGCACGGTGCGTTTCAAGAGCAACAGCTCGGAGATTTCGCGATTTGAGAAGGAAAAGCTGGTGGATAGCCTCGAAGAGCCTGTCCTGAAGAAACTGCTCGAAGACGAGGACTGCCAGATCCTCATCGTCGGCTATGCGGACAAAAGCGGAAAACTCTCCCACAACATCAAGCTGAGCAAGCTGCGGGCACGCGAGGTCGATCTGCTCCTCAAAAAGCAAACCGGCAGGCGGGCGGATCTTTGCGGCGACTACGGCCCGACGGACTTGATTTCCGAAAATGCGGAGGACAACCGCGTGGTGGAAGTCTATGCAGGCACAATCGAGATCAGCGGCCTCCTGGAAACCGTCGCTGACAAGTTCAAAGAGGACTTTAACAAGCGCCATGGTCTGCGCTGAACCGTTTCACGCTCCTCATGGCACTCAAACGACCGCCTCCACCTCCGCCGACGACGGACCTCGTCCCTGGCGAGTCGCCAGAAGATGTGCATCCGATCCGTCTAGCCCGCATCCTGGCGGAAAAGTGGGCGGACATGTCCGAAAACACCCGTGAGGTGGTCCTCGAAGAACTGGCTGAAGGGGGAGTGGTGGCGGTGAAAGCCACCACGAAGGTCTCCCAGCAGCAATCCGAGGTGGAGAGGTTTGTCGCCCTGGCCGCTAGCTCGGAAGATGAGGCTGAGCTGAAAATGGAAATCCTGCGCACCCAGATGAGGATGGCAGACGGGCGTTTCAACGGCCCTCTGAGACTGGTGGAGATGCTCAGCCTGCTTTCCGACCTCGCGGGCCATGCCCAGGGCATGGGGGACATGCTGGCCACGGTGTGGAGCGCCTGGCAAAGCCTCGCAAAAAACAAACGCATCGGTCCCTCTGCACCTTCGCGGCGGCATTTGATGGAACATTTGCGTGAGTATCTGCATTCCGGCTCCAGCCAAAGTGAACTGGCGCCGGCGCTCAAAGACCAGATGGCGGCAGCTAGGCTCTTGATTGCCATTTTGAGCGGCCTGGGACAAGGGAGCCAGCGGTTTGCGCAGGACTTTTATCGCCACCTCGACCCAGATAAAATTCATCAAGAACTGCGCCAAGCCCGCGGTGGCAAGGCACCCTCCGCCGAGGATCTCTGGAACCGCTACAAGCAGTTGAGCGATGCCCTCACTCCGAGCGAAATCGAGGATCTCCTGCTCAAGCGAATCATCGAGGCAGCGGAAGTTTTTTTCCATGCCGCTCACCGGGGCTAGCCTCCCCTTCCCCCACACTCTCCCCCATCTTCTATGTCTCAAATCCACTGGCACGAAGGCTTGTTCCTCCAACCTCAGCATCTGCAACGAATGCAGCGAAATCTGCTCACCGGCATCTGGTCCGAGCGGCGGTATTCCCTGCCCTTCTCGTATGGCGTGATCGAGGCACGCCTGGCTCGTGATGACCTCGCCGACCAGCGCATCCGCTATGACAAACTGCACATCGCCATGCCAGACGGCACCATCTTCCGCTTCCCGCAGGATGCGGTCCTTCCCACGTTGGACATTCGCGAGGCCTTCCGCGAGCGGCCTTCCGGCTTTGTGGTCGGCCTCGGGCTGCCGCTCTGGCACCCGAAGGCGGCCAACACGATTGACGCCACGAAATCGCGGCCTGGCCTGAGGCAGAAACTCGTTTACCAAGTGGATGAGAGCGAGCTGCCCGATGAGAACTCCGGCGAAAACCCCCAGCCGGTGCAGATTCGCAAGCTGAACGGCATGCTGATGTATGAAGATGAAGACCGGGCAGATATGCAATTTCTGCCGTTGGTGAAGGTGGTGAGGCAGGTGACGGATGAGGCGGCGGGGCTGCCCCGAACCGATCCCTTTTTCGTGCCGCCCTCGTTGCTGCTTTCCAGCGCTCCGGTGATCTTCCAGCTCGTGCGTGATCTCTCCAGCCAGGTGTGCGCCACGCGGGACCAGATCGCCAAAAACCTCGCGGGCTCGTCGCTGGACCTGCGGCAGCTCCAAGGCTCGCAATTCGAGCATCTCGGCCGCCTGCGCTGCCTCGCCCGCTCAGCCGCCCTGCTTCCTTCGCTCATTGATGATTCTCCGTATGTAGCCGGGTGCGCGGGCCGGGTGCCGCTTTTCGATATCTATCTCGCCCTGCGGGATCTGCTAGCTGAGCTGACGGCTCTCTATCCAGGCAAGGTGCTCGAAGATCCCCTGCCCTACGATCATGATGATCCATATCCACCTTTTGCGGACCTGGATACGAAGATCAGGGCCTTCCTGGGCACGCTGACGAAGCCGCGTTACCGCAAGATTGAGTTCCATCTGGATGAAAATGTCTTCGTGGGGGACATCGAGCCGGCCTTCTTCCAAAACGCCACCGGCTTTTATCTCTCCGTCGAGACGCCCATGGACCCCACCGCTCTCGTCCGTCTGGCAGAGGACCGTGACAACTTCAAACTCATCCCCGTGAGCTACGGGCTCCGTGCTCTACGCGGCCTTGTGCTGCGGGAAGAACGCACGCCGCCATTGGAACTGCCCGTCAAAGCCAAGCAATACTTCTTCCGTATCGTGGCGGACGAGAGCGGCCGCATCTGGGAGCACTTCATCAAGGAACCCCAGGGGATCGTCCATTTTGACGCACCTGACCTGAACCGCTTCCGCATCGCTCTTTACGCCACGATTCCTGGAGAACACTGATCGCCGCCGCCATGAAAGCCCTCCATCTCTACGATCCGCTGTTCCAATACCTCTGCCAAGTCAACCGCTGGGCAAGGGCTGGAGCGCCGCTGTCCTATGGAGATGTTCGCGGCAAGATCACGGCACTGCTCGCTGCCATTGACAAGAAAGCCGAGGAAGACCCTTACCTGATGGATCATGTGCGTCAGATGAAGACGCCAGTGAACTACTTCATTGATGACATGATCAGCCAAAATCCGAAGCTCGCCTTTGCCAAACGCTGGCACACCGAGCGCCTCGGCTTTGCCAAAGACGGCCTCGCGGGCGATGAGGCCTTCTTCATCAATCACCTCGATAAAGAGCTCAAGCTGCCGCCCTCGAAGGCCGGGGCAGAGAGGCTGCTGGTTTATTATGTATGCATCGGCCTGGGCTTCCAAGGCTGCTTCTTCAACGAGCTGGAACGGCTGCACGCCTACATGCGGCAGATCATCCCGAGCATCCGCCCCTGGCTGGCGGAGGACAGTATCGAAAGGCTGGTGCCCCAGGCCTATCAGTACACCGATACAAGGGACTTTGTGCGCCCTCCCGAGTTGAAAAAAAGCCTCCTGCTCGCCGGTGTCTGCTGCCTGCTCCTGGCGGGCTTCCCATTGTATGCCCTGCTCGCCCGTCATCTGGTGCAGAATCTCGAGAACCAGCAGCACCTTCGTGAGATCAACGAATCTCATCAGGGCTCCCCTTTTTCCACGCCGTAGCAAACCCTCAAGCGCTCCTTCACGACCATGCGGAAATCCAAGATGCCCAAGCCGTCCCGGCCGCAAATGGAGGTCTATACTTCCGGCCATGCCTCCGGGTGGGTGCAAAATGCTCTGCCATCACCGCTGACTTCCTTCTACTTCATCCTCATGTCCGGCTCGGTTACCGGGCTGGCCTACTTCTTCGGGGACAAATGGTATGGAGCTGGTGATCTGTGGTCCACCGTGGCCATCGCGGTGATGACGGCCATCGGCTTGGCGGCCATGGGCCTGCGAGCACGCAAGGCCAAAAAGGCCGAACAAGAGCAGGGCGAGGGCTTTGAGAGCGCTCTACGCGGTTCCTCCTCTGGCTGGGATGATGCGGTTTCCTCACCAGCAGATATTGCCCGGCTCGATGAGCTAAGATCCACCTTCCTGAAAGGCATCCAGACCTTTCAGGAATATGGCAAGGACATCTATTCCATGCCTTGGTATGTCATCGTCGGCGGGCCGGGCAGCGGTAAAACGGAAGCCATCCGCCGCAGCGAGCTACGCTTCCCGGACATGCTCCAGGACAAGCTGCAAGGCACGGGCGGCACCTACTCCATGCACTGGTGGTTCACCAACCAGGCCATCATTCTCGACACCGCCGGAGCCATGCTCATGCAGCCGGAGGCCGCCGCCCGCTTCGAGGAGTTCCTCAAGCTGCTGAGAACCTACCGTGCCGCCTGCCCGCTCAACGGCATGATCCTCACCATCCCGACGGATAGCCTGCTCTCCGATGCGCCCCACGCCGCCGAGCAAAAAGCCCGCGTCATCGCCACCCAGCTCGCGATGATCCAAAAAGTCCTCGATGTACGTTTCCCCATCTACTTGATGGTCAGCAAGAGCGACCGGCTGCCCGGCTTCCGCGAGTTCTTCGACATGGAGGGCCAGTCCAAATTCGAGCGCCAGATGATGGGCTGGGCGAATCCAGAGCCACTCGGCGAGGCCTTTTCCTCCGAGTCGATTTACAGCGCCATCGATACCATCTCCCGAAGGCTGCAAACCCGCAGCCTCGCCCTGCTTCAGAATCCCGAGCCCTTGGACCGCAGCCCCGGTTCACGCCGTGCGGATGAGGTGGATGCTGCTTACAACTTCCCCGGCGTCCTCAGAAACCTCGCCCCTCGGCTGAAGCTATACCTCGATGTGATCTTCCAAACCGGTGCCTGGGCCAAGAAGCCGCCCTTCTTCCGCGGCCTCTTTTTCACCACCGCCCTTCGAGAAGGCGCACAACTCGATGCGGACCTCGCCAAAACCCTCGGCCTCCCTCTTCAACAACTCCCACCGGGCGGCATCTTCGCCCGTGAAAAGTCCGCCTTCCTGCGAGACTTCTTCCTCGAAAAGATTTTTCCGGAAAAAGGCCTCGTCACCCGGCTTTTCGATGTCGGTGCCCACCTTCGGAAGCGTCTCACCACCTTCTACGGAGCCACCATCGCCATTCTCCTGCTCTGCCTCGGCTTCGCCTGGCTGGTGAAGGACCGGATTGAGGAGCAGCTCGAAGATGAGCAGACCATGTGGGCCTCCGCCAATGCCACCTGGCAAAACGGTACCTTCCTCCGCGTGATCGGCCGCAGCGCCTCTTGGTCCGACCAAATTCCCGAACGGCCATCCTGGTATGTCCCCAGCGGCACACCGACCGCCGGAAAATCGGCCGCCGCCACCGATGCGCCCATTGAGCAGCTTGGAGAAATCCACGGCCGCCTGGATGCCAAGATCAGCCTCTCCTGGGTTTTTTATCCGATCCCCGAGTGGCAAGATTTTCTTGAACGTCGCCGCCAGGGCTACCTCACCCTCTTTGAAGGCAGTGTGATGAAGCCCGTGCTCGATGCGGCTCGTGAGCGTATCCTGTGGGATGTGGCACCGGGAAACACCACGAATCCAGACACCCAGCAGCGGCTCGCCTCCGCCTACCGCAGACTGGTGGAACTCGAAGGCTGGCTGGATACTCGCTCCAAGAAAACACCTTCCGAAGCACAGTGGCAGGCCTGGTTTATGGACTTGCTGCTTTATGTCACCGATCCCGCTCCTCCGGGAGGCCTGCCGCCCACCGTGCCCACCAACGCCAGGGCAGCCGCTGCCCCCGCCGAAAAGCATCAGATCGACCGCCTCTCCAAAGACCTCGCCTACCGTGCCCAGCAGGTCTATGGGCCACAGGTCCTCCTCGCCACCCGCCAGTGGATGAGTGATCCCGAAGGCCGTGCCGAATCCGCCCTCCGCCAGGGAGCCGATTTTATTTTTGGCAAAACGCGGGCCGAGGCCGCCAGCAACGACGCCAAGGGCCGCGAAGCCGCCGAACGGCTGCAAAGCGCCCTGGCCTATGTCGAAAATGCCGAGAAGAACCTTCTCCAAATGGCAGAAACCAAGCCGACAGGTCCGAGAGAAACGGTGGAGAATGAAGGACTCATGCCTTTCCAGCAGGCCCTCTTCGAATACCAGCGCATTTCAGAGGAGTCCTCCGGCGGCAAAAAACAAAGCCGGCTCGGCATGGAGGTCGTCTCCAGCACCGCCGCCATCCTCGCCGAGGTGACGGATGCCTTGCCCGATGCGCCCGAGAATCTCGAATACGCCGCCGGCCTGGCCCGCCAGGCCAAGACCGGCTCCACCGGCCCAACGTCCGCTAGCGCCGATACCGAGGCCCGCTGGGCCGCCGCCAGCAAACGCTTTGGTACCTACAAGGAGGCGTTTTTGCCGCTCAAGAGCCAGACCATCGGATTCACGCTGGGTGATGCAGTTGGCAATCTCAGCCAAAAACTTCAGGATGCCACTGAACGTGTCAAGGTAGCCGCTCCACCCGCCTCACCCGTACCCGCAGATGCCAGCAAAGATAAACCCGCCAGCCAACAAGAGGCCATGCAGGAGCAGATTTGTGAATACCTGAAGAAATTCTGCGGCACGCCGCTCATCTCGGAATTCTTCAAAAACTACGATCAGGAGCTGCGCACCCTGATCGTGCAGACCCTGCGTTTTCCACTCGTTCAGCACAGTGAAAGCTATCCAAGCGTTTTCGCCTTTGAAACAGCCTGCAAGCTACTCACACGCACTGAAAAGGACGCTGAGGCTCTCACCCAGTTCAGCGGTCCGCTTTATCAATGCCCGGAACGGGGTCCTGTGGAGGACATTTTCAAGAAGCTCGAAATCGTCAGCGCCATCAAAACGGCCCTGAGCAACGGTCTCACCATCGAAATTGATGCCATCGAGCCGCCTAACACAAGCCAGAAGCAAACCGAAACTGCCGATCCCGCCCTGCCGCCGGGCTTTGGAGCGACCGTGCCCAAGACAAGCGTCATGGAAAACATCAAGGATGGCTGGACCAAAATCACGGTCGAGGTCGCCGGAAGTAAAAAAGTCGATGCCGCGCCCAATGGTGAATCGAAGACCATTCCTTATGAGAAAGGCCTCGGCAGTGTGCGTATCATGCTAATCAAAACAATGCCGCCGCCTGCCAACCCGGTCAGCTATAGCTATGAAAGTGCTTCGGGGAACTGGCCGCTGCTGCGGGAGCTCGCCAGCAGCCGGAAGAATAGCTTCCCCATCCGCGGCTCCGGAAAAGTCTTCATGCTCCGCTCCAACCCCAGCCTCCCCGAAGGCATGTGGCCGGACATCAAGTCTTTTTTAACCAAGTAAACCCTCCGCCATGAAGCCTTCGCCTGCTCCTTTCCTCGCCGAGCCAGCGCCTGAAAGCGCAGCCGTGGCTTTGTTTGGCAAACATCCTCTCGCGGCGGATCACCTGGAGGACATCGGCCTTTCCACCGCCTCGCTGGTGGCCTTCAAACAAGGCATGTATATCGAGGGAATCGGTGAATGCCTCAGCCGCCAAGTCTGGCTGAAGGATCTCGCGGAGACCGAAAGCATCCCTTACGACCATCACCTCTTTTGTGTCGGCACACACGGCTGGCTCGCCGCAAGGCTCACCCGCTCCTCCGATGCCGCCGGCCGGAAGCAGTACCCTCTCGTGCTCGCCCTGCATTCGGGAAATTTTGCCCTCCTGCATCAAATCGGCAGTGTCATCACCCTGCTGGATGAGTGTCTACAAAGTGTTCAAGCCGCGGGCAGCTTGAGCGAGCTACGCCAAGCTCCCTCGAAGCTGCCCGAACGCCTGGTTGCCCTGACAGAAAAATCAGTCCCAGCCCCAGGTGCTCAAGCACGAGAATCATGGAGGCAGCACCTGCCGGGCATCGGACCGGATGGCATCGGGCTGTGGCGTTGCTGTCATGCCTTGATGCCAGAAGGAGCCGCAGGAGGCCGTGCACGGATCCCGCTGCATCCCGGTTCGCCTTGGCCATCCGCAGCCTTGTGGGCCTCCTTCTTCTCGCATTTGGGTGTTAGCAAACCTCTGAGCATTGTTTGGCGTCATGGAAATTCGTTTGCCGATATCTGGCTCTGCCCACCGGGAGCACGCGTGCTCGCCAATCTCTTCAGTAGCGAAGCCTCCCAGCCACTCACCACCCAGGTGCCATTCAACATTCCGCAAACTGTGCGGGAAACATCCGAATCATCACTCACTGACTGGATCCAGCAGACGGAACTCTTACCCAAACCGGCTGATCCAGGTAACACTTCTCTCCTAAATAAGGTTTGCCACAATGTAGCAGGCTGGTTTAGACCTACCTCGGCCAAGTGACTTCCTCCGCATCATGGAAATCGAACCCCTTATCGAACCAGTCTCGCCCGAGCTTCCCTGCGGTCCAGATCCGGAGGACTACGAAAGCGACAAAGAGCTCTATGAAGCCTTCAGCCAGTTGAAGGCCAGGCTTGATGGAGAGATGAAAAACGGGGTCAAACAGCCACCTCGCTGGCCTGAAGTGCAAAAAGAGGCCCTCCAACTCGCTGCTCGAACCAAGCACCTGCATCTCGCCGTTGTGCTTGCCGATTGCGGCCTGAGCCTCGATGGCTTTTCAGGTTTCAACGACGGCCTGAGCCTCATCCGCAATTGGTGCGAGAACTTCTGGACCCATCTCTATCCCCTCGAAGTACGCCACACCTTGGTGGACAGTCTGTCCTACCCGCGCTTTCTCACCAAGCCGAGGCGCATCACACTCGCCAAAGGTCCTGGAGGTACCTTCTCCTTTGAAGATTATGAAAAAGCACTCGAAGACGAGCGCAGTGATGACAGTCAGGCCGCCAACCAGGCCCGCCTCGTACTTGGGACCTTCCAAACGACCCCGCGTGACCAGCACGCCGCCAATTTAGGCGTGATCGAACAGGCGCTGGAAAACGTGAGGGCCATTGAAGGTATTTTTGAAGACCGCCTCCCAGACGAGCCGGCCAACCTCATGGACCTGCGAGATATGCTCAACCGCATGGCGGAGGCTATCCGACCTATGACCACCGAGCTATCGCGAGAGACCACGGAGGCGACCGAC
>Ga0114980_10000919_pt1 | contig 21014 bp, 13 predicted proteins | sample S_140806_EF_Meta_FD_87018 | JGI IMG/M metagenome (GOLD analysis project Ga0114980, IMG submission 87018) | Freshwater microbial communities from Lake Simoncouche, Canada to study carbon cycling - S_140806_EF_MetaG | ecosystem: Environmental > Aquatic > Freshwater > Lake | place: Lake...
ATTTTTCATTCATTTTGAGCCATTTGAATCTACCGATGAATGGCTGTTTGTTGTTGCAATTGATCTCACAACATTTGATATATATGAACATGAATCTGGTATTAAAAGTGCATTACAAGGACATAAATTTAATTACAGAGATTTATTTCAATGGAATCATTGTGTAAATTATCAATTAGCACCATCTCAAGGTGTATTCTTTAGACCATGGCTCTTCCATTCATTTCAATCAGGTTTAATTCAAATTTTTAGATTAAGAGAAAAAAATGCCAACAGGATTTAAGGAAAGAGATGGTGGATATTCTTCTGATTTAGAAGATTATCTTATGCGCAGAGAATATTTCAGTGAATCTAATTTATTTACTTGGGGCAATAATAACTCAGGATTATTGGGCGATAACAGCACAGACAGTAAAACTTCTCCTAATACAACAGTTGGTGGCGGAATTACTTGGAAATCACTTGCAGCTAGTCAGGGTGCTACTACTGGATCATCAAATTTTGGCGCAGCTATTAAATCTGATGGAACATTATGGACTTGGGGAAATAACAGTCTTGGTCAGTTAGGAGATGGTACTGTTGTTGCTAGATCATCTCCAGGAACAACAGTTGGCGGCGGAAATTGGAAACAAATTTCTTGTGGATATGGACATATTGCTGGGATTAAAACAGATGGTACTCTTTGGACTTGGGGTAGAGATTTTTATGGTGCGCTAGGAACCGGCGGAAATAACAGTAGATCTTCTCCAAATACAACTATTGGTGGCGGATCTGATTGGAAACAAATTGCAACTGGTTTAGACTGTAATGCTGCATTAAAAGTTGACGGTACATTGTATGTTTGGGGAAAAAATAATGTTGGTCAATTAGGAGATAATACTTCTGCTTCAAAAAATTCTCCAGTCTCAATATCTGGTGGAGGTACAACTTGGAAATCTCTTTGGTCTGGTGGATCAGCTTCTAACTTTATGGCTGCTATTAAAACAGATGGTACACTTTGGACTTGGGGTGGTAATGCGTCTGGTCAGTTAGGAGATGGTACTGTCGTTAATAAATCATCACCTAATACAACTGCTGGTGGTGGAACTAACTGGAAACAAGTTGCAATAGGTGCATCTTTTATTGCTGCAATTAAAACAGATGGTACTCTTTGGACTTGGGGTGGTAATGCGTCTGGTCAGTTAGGAAATAATAGCACAACCGATAGATCGTCTCCTAATACAACTGCTGGTGGTGGAACTGCATGGAAACAAACTTCAGCTGGAACACTATTTGCAGCTGCAATTAAAACAGATGGAACTCTTTGGGCATGGGGATCAAATTTCTTTGGAGAATTGGGTCAATATGCTGCTATTGGCACTAGTAAATCATCACCAACTACAGTAACTATTGGTACAACATGGAAACAAGTTTCATGTGGACAATCATTTGGGTATGCATTGAGGGATTTAACATTCTTTTAACTGAGGTTTTATGACAAAATATCATTTTATTAGCGGACTTCCGCGTAGTGGTTCTACATTATTAACGTCTATACTAAATCAAAATCCAAAATTTCATTCTACTATTTCAAATCCATTAGCAAGATTTGTTAGATCAATCATAACAGAATCTCATGCTGGTCCTGGATATGCATTACAGTGTGATGAAAGCAAAAGAATTGAGTTGATACAGAATTTAGTATCAACGTATCATTCACATTTAAATAAAGAAGTCTGCTTTAATACAAATAGAGGATGGAGTTCATTACTTCCTATTTTAAACACAACTCATCCAGATTCAAAAATTATTCTTTGCGTTAGAGACATAAACTGGATTCTAGATAGTTTTGAGAGATTGTTTAGAGCTAACCCATTTACAGTTTCAAAAATGTATTCTGAAGAAGAGACTTCAACTGTTTACACTAGATGCAATGCTTTAATGTCTCCAGGACATACTGTTAGATTTGCATATGATTGTTTAAAAGAAGCAATAACAGGAGAATTCAAGCATAAAATACTTTTAATTGAATATGAGCAATTAGCAAAAAATCCAGATGCAACTATGAGAGGATTCTATAATTTTATAGCAGAACCTTATTTCAAACATAATTTTAATGATGTTGAAGCATCATATGATGAATATGATTATGAAGCTGGTATTTCTGGTTTACATAAAATAAGAAAGAAGGTAGAATACTTAGATAGAAAGTTTATTCTTCCACCAGATGTAACTCAGCAATTCTCAGATCTTGAAGTTTGGCGATGAAACTAGATGTTGTATTAAGAACATGTGACCATTCTGCAGTTCATAATGATTTTAGAATCAGGTACTGTCAGAAATCTAAAACAGAAATTATAGATAAGTGTGTTCAGTCATTAATTAACAGTTGTGAAAATTCAACTCACGAAATTTCACTAACGATATACGATGATCATTCGTCAGAATTGACTGTTGACAAATTAAAGAAGAAATTAAGTAACTGTGGTTTCCCAACAAAATTTGTTTCTCTTGACGAAAGAGGTTATAATAATTCTTGTTACGTTCAATACTCTCATTGTAAAAATAGTGGAGCAGATCTAGTTTATGCTGTAGAAGATGATTATCTTCACTCTCCAACAGCCATACAAGAGATGATAGATTCTTATCTAATATTTAAATCAAATATTCAAAAAGAAATTGTAATATATCCATTTGACGATCCTGGAGAATATCCACCAGAAAATTATTGTTTTGTTGTTCATGGATCCAATAGACACTGGAGAACTGGAATATTTACAACATGTGTATTAATGTGTTCCCCAAAAATATTCAACGATTATTGGAATTTATTTGAATTGGTAGCTTTAAAATACAATGGAAATTATTTACAACCAAGATCGGAACATTATGAAGAATCTAATACAATATGGAATATTTGGATAAATGGTGGTGCAATAAGATTTAATCCAATACCAAGCCTAGCTTTACATTTACAGTTTGAAGCAAACAAAGATCCGTTTATTGATTGGGAATACTGGTGGGAAAATTACACAAATGAAGTTTAAATCGTTCAATTTCAAAGGAATAATTGTTGAGACTGATATACCAGAATCAGATGTTCCTTGCGGATCATGTTTTGATTGCTGTTCAAAATTATCCCCTTATTTGACAGAAGAAGAATTCTTATCTGGAAAATATAATTATACTTTTTTGAAACTTGATAATTTCGATAAACCAGTAATAGCAGTCCCTAAAGCAGCACACGGTGGGTGTATGTATCTAGTAAATGACAGATGTACTATCTATGATATTAGACCAAAATCTTGTAGGCAATTTGATTGCAGACATCCTGAAACTAGTCATCCAAAAATATCAAATAAATTTAAGGTGAAATCATGAAATTAAATATTGGCGCTGGTGATGATAAAATAGATGGTTATCTGACCATTGATTACGATGCTAATTGCAACCCAGATTATCAGATAGATATAGAAAAAGAAAAACTACCATTTCCAGATAATTCTGTTGAAGAAGTAATAATACACCATGTTATGGAACATCTTGGAGAAGGATATTTCCATTTTATGAAAGAACTCTATAGAGTTTGTAAACATGGGGCATTGATTGATATTCTTGTACCACATCATAGACACGAATATTTTATGGACGATCCTACACATCGTAGACCGATAACAGTTTCTGGTATGTGGCTGTTTAGCAAAAAATATAATGATACTTGTAAACAACAAAATGCAAGAGCATCTAGATTAGGATATTATTTTGATGTTGATTTTGAAGTTTTGAATACAATGGAAATTCCAGATCCAAGATATGTTAAAGCTTTTGATGGAAAGCCAGTTGATTACGTCAAGAATTATATACATGAACATAATAATATTATAATGGAAGTCCGCATTCAATTAGTTGCGATTAAAAATTATGATTGATCGAGAAAAAGTAAAATATGTAATTGATGCTATAGTTTCTAAAGACTATAACTATCCACTTGCTTGGAAAATATTAGATTATTTTGAAGAGCATGCAAAAACACTAGAAGATTATGATGCTCTTGGTGAAATTAGCATCAAAGCAAAACATATTAAATTGCGTTTAAAATGTGCGCAGTATACATATACGCATGCATCTACTTCTGAACAATTATTCAAATCAAGAGAAAATTTGTATCAAATTTACAATGCAATGAATTACCCGGAATTAGCATTGTTTTATGTTGATTTAAATTTGAGAGTTAAACCAAACGATACAGACACATTAATGCATAAAGCGTTTAATCTTTCTCTGATGGGAAAAAGAGATGAAGCTGAAAAAATACTTACCAATATTATAGCATCTAACCCAGAACAAAAAGAATCGCTTGAGTACTCTCTGTCTGGAATACAGCTTAGAAATGGAGATACAGCTGCTGGTGTTCGTAACTTTATAACAAAATTTAAACCAAATAATCCTTTATTCAATGACATCCTTAAATTAAAATTTTGGGATGGAATGCCACAACCAGGAAAGACAATTGTTATTAATGGAGAGGGTGGTATTGGTGATGAAATAATTAATATTCGTTTTCTTGATTGGTTCAAGAAGATGGGAATGAAGCCAATACTATATTCAAGCTGGCATATGTTTAGACCAGATATGGTTGATGTATTTCGTAGGCATGGACATGAAGTTGTGACAAATTATCTTTTTTTCAAGAAAGAATATCTATGGACGCATATGATGGCACTTCCAGGATATATGGGATTAACTGAAAAAGAATTATGGACTGGTCCTTATTTAAAACCGCTACGACAAGAAAAAAATAAACTGACTGATAAGAAGTTTAAGATTGGAATAAAGTGCAGTGGAAATCCATACTTTGATCAAGATGTTTATCGTTGTATTCCAATAGATGAGATTATAGAAGCATTGCCAAAGGATGCATCTATCTATTACTTTGATAAAGAAAAAACTGATCCACGCTGTATAAATCTAAAAGATAAACTAGAAACTTGGGAAGATACGCTGGATTATATTGATCAGATGGATGTAATTGTCAGCTCTTGTACAAGTTTGGTGCATGCTGCTGGTGCTATGGGGAGGCGCACTGTGGTGATGGTTCCGATTGCAAAGTATTATACATGGACTTCAACAAGAACTGATGAATCCACTCCATGGTATGGAGAAAATATGAAAGTGCTAGAACAGACTAAACTAAGAAGCTGGAAGGAACCTATTAGTCGTATGAAGGAACTTGTTGCAGAGTATTCAGCCAATCACTTACAGACTTAAATTTATATCCTCTAGTCAACTCTGAACCAGAAGCATAAGTGTGGTACTGATACTTTTCTTTGAGATGCTCTGGAAATTCGATTTCTTCAATGTAAGAATTGTACTTGTCTGCAACTAATTCAGCAACATCATAAAACGATATTGGATTAGAAGTACCGATGTCATAAATTCCACTTGGTACATCAATATCTGATGTCATAATATCAACAACGTCTTCAACACAAACAAAATCGCGCATAATATCTTCTGAGCCTTTAAATATTTTGATCATTCTATCTTGGATTGCTTGCTTTGTGAATTTGAATATTGGGCTGGCTTGATCGCCCTTCCCATACTCATTATTACCATAAACATTAAACAATCTGAATCCATGAATTTTTGTGAATAAGTGTATATTATCCTGCACCCAGTAGTCTACTGCAACTTTAGATAGAGCATATTGATTTAATGGACTAATAGTTTTGCTCATGAAGCTGTTTCCATATACAGAACCAGAGGAAACATACTTAACAGGAATTCTTCGCCGTATACATTGCTGAAATAATTTAATACTAAACTTCACATTATATTCATGGTATTCTAATGGATCTGTTCCTGTGGTATCTGATATTGCTCCAATATGGTACACCTCATCAATATCATCCCAGTTGCTGAAGTAATAGAGTTCATCATAGCAATATTGTTTTTCTATTCCATAGAATTTATCAAATTTACTTCCAATAGTAGATCCAATAAATCCTTTATGCCCTGTTATCAACTTCACTTCTGAGAATCTCCAGGAAATACTCTATAGTTGTCATGGGTTGAATCTGCAGTGGATACCTCAACAATTTTACCTTTAGTTGCGCCACATCTTAGTCGATGCGGAAGCAATGGCTCATTCTCCCAAGTATCTCCTTGCTTCAGAACCTTACTTTTAACAGAAGCATCAACTCTGTCAATCCACTCTACAATAAACTCGCCTTCTAGCACATACCAAGTTTCATGTTTATCAGCATGAAAGTGCATACTGAATTGACTGTTTTCGTTAAAGCAAAGAAACTTCCCACAATACATTGCGTTGGATGCAAATATTTCTTCATATCCCCAACCTTTTTCAACTAGATTCGTCATCTCAATTTCTCCAGAATCTTACTTGTTGAGCAACCTTCAACAAATGGTATAATTACAACTCCAGCCAAATCATTGCCAACAACCGTAGATGGCTCATAATCACCACCCTTTGTTATTATATCTGGCTTTATTTTTTTAATCAAATCATATGGTGTATCTTCATCAAAGATGACGACCTCATCGACACATCGAATCATTTGTAATGCTTTTTTTCTTTCTTCTTGAGTATGTATAGGTCTAGTATTTCCCTTCAGCCTTTTTACGCTCTCATCTGAATTTATGCCAACAATAAGATAGTCTCCTAAACTTTTAGACTTTTGTAAAAGTTCAAAATGACCTGTATGCAGTACATCAAAGCAGCCATTAGTAAATACTTTCTTTTTAATAAGATCCGATTTAGTTAAAGTATATGTTCCGAGATGTTTTACAGAGACTCCAGCACCAAGGTTTCCGAGTTCTATTGCTGAATGAATTGACATTCCCTTTGTTAGACCAAAAACAAATGCAGCCAGAAAACAATCTCCAGCTCCAGTAACATCAGATACTTCGTTTGAAATAGCAGATATTCTATACACTCTGTTCTGATAACAATACGCAACCCCATCTTTACCAAGAGTTACAATTACAAGTTGGTGTCGGTTATTTTTAGCGAACTGCAACAGGTTATCATCTGTTGGATCGCCAAACTCTTTTTGATTTGGCTTAATGCACCATGCACCAGCATATAGATTTAGTGGCTGTTTTGGATCTACAATAACTCTAGATTTAATGAGCGGAATTATCCTATCTACTTTTCTTAGGGAGCCTTTGTTGTAATCGCTGAGAACAACGTAATCGTACTCTGACCAATCTTTATAGGATATCTCAAATAGCAGGTGCTTGTTATCGCTGATTCGATCCTTGTCCATTCGAAAGATTATCTTGTTGTCAACGATTATTCTAGTTTTTTCTGTAATCAGTTCGCTTTCTGCAGTAAAAAAATCTACTTTTATACCAAGAGATTTCAAATTACTAAATACATTACCAGCGCCACCATAGCTGACCTTTTCATCAATTCGGCTTACTAGTGGATATGGTCCTTCTGGATTCATTCTATCAATTTTAGAATAAATAAAGCGATCAAGAATTAAATCGCCAATTAGAGCTATCTTATTCATGCCAGTTGCTCTTTCTGATTACTAAATATTCAGTATTATATATGAGAAGAATAAAAAAGTAAATATATTTTAGAGGTATTCAATGCTTTTGACTGTAATTGGTTCAATAGCCAAAAAAACCAGGTTTGTTGTTTCTCAAATAATAAATCAATTATCACCAATTTGGAATTTATTATCTGGTCAAAGTACAGGAGAATTCGTACAAGGTCAGACCAGTACATTTACAGTTAGTTCATATGTTTCTGATCCGAATGGAGATAGCCTAACAATATCTAGAGTTGGCGGAACAGCACCTGATAATGTTACAGTATCTAGTAGCGGTGTTGTTACAATTCCACCTGATCTTCCTGCAGGTACATACAGTATTTCCTTTGCTGCTGACGATGGTTATGGTGCAGAACAATTATCAGTTTCATTAGGTCTTATATCTACTTCTGAATCAGGTGGATTCGGTCAAGATAACTATAATAAACCATGGACATTTGGACATCCTTTTAGAAAGGGAGATGTTCCGCCTAATAGATACATAACTGCGGTAGGTCCTTCTCAGTTTCAAGCACAAGTAAGAAATAGATGGTCGGACGGAAGCGTCAAATTTGCAGTTCTATCTGGTATTGGTGGACAAAGCGCATTACTTTCTACAACATCAACAGCACCATCAACCTCAAATGTAGCTGAGCCATCAGTAAGCGCAAGTGTTACTTTTTCCTCACCAGCAACTACAGTAGATATATCTGCAGCTAGAGCGAACGGTTTACTAGCTTGGAGTAATACTACACCCCATAAGGTCAGAGAATTTACTGGTCCTGTTATGTCCGAATTTCATTATTATACTCCTGTTAGTGGAGATAACCATTTAACAGTTTGGTGGTATGTTAGAGCATACAGTACTGGGGATGTTGAGGTTGAAACTGTAATAGAAAATGGTTGGACTCAAGTTGCATCTCCGGCTGAAAAAATATATACAGCATCAATTTCTGTTGGTGGGACAACAAGATTAAGTGGTCAAACAATCAACCAGATTCATCACACTAGATGGTCAAGATCTGATTGGGTTGGAACAGATCCACAAATACTACCAAAGCATAATATGACTTATTTGAGAGCAACTAAACTTGTTCCAAATTATCCATCAGGAGCTCCTGCAGAAAGATCTTATACTGGATTAGCATTTACACAATATGCTAACACAGCAACTCCAACACCATTCGCACAAGGTAATTTCAGAACAGCAATGGGTGGGACTGGCGAAACTGTTACTGATTCAATTGGAATACTCCCGCACTGGGAAGCAATAACTTGCGTTAACGCAGATACAAGAGCTGTAATTAATATGTTAGCTCATGCAAGGTGTGTAGGAAGATATTCTATATTTTATAGAGATGAAACAACTGGTAGATTACCGAGACCATCTACTTTGCCAAATCTTTGGTATAATACTGGAGATGTAAATAGCGTTCCTACTCCAACAGGAACTGCATCACTTGAATATAAAACATCTCATGTTCCATCGTTTGGATTTTTAGCATATATGCTGACAGGAAGATGGTCGTTCTTAGAAAATTTATTGTTCTCAGCAAATTACCATCATTTCTATAATTCCTATAGCAATGTTCAATATGGGTTAACTTTATATGGCAGAAGTGGCAGTCAGGGACTTGGATTTGGTGGTGGAGAAAACAGAGCACAAGCTTGGTCTGCAAGAACTCTATCTCAGGCTGCTTGCATGGCTTTAGATGGTTCTGTTGAACAAACTGAGTTTGAAACATTGTGGAGTAATAATGTTTCATTCTACAAAAATATTGTTGTTAATGGGATATCTTCTGCTAATCCAAGACAACTTGCTATGTTTAATAGCGTTAATCAATATATACCACCAAATAATTTAGGAGTATTTTACGTTCCTGATCAGTATTATGGATATCGCGGCGGTGTTGGTGGTTTAACTGGTGGCGCAAATTTTGAAAATAGTTTTTTTGCTTCTGTATTGGGTTATAGTTGGGATCTAGAAATAAATCCAACTACAGTTAGCTATAATAATCATAAATTTATTCGCGATCATGCTTACAGACATCCTATAGGAATTTGCGGAAAACCTAGTGATTCAAATATTGGCGGATTAAATTGGAGAAGAGCTGAATCATATACTTTTTCATATGGGAATAGTTATCCATATACATTTTTCTCCAATTGGTCTGAGTTGAGTAATGTTAATTTTGGTAGCACAATTCGCTGTTTAGGTAATGTTGATTATACATCTGGCAGTACAACCATTAGAGCAAACGCTAGTGGATGGGGATTTACATTTAACGGATACTATGAAACTCAAGTTGATCCAGGATTAGAAGTTGGCGATAATATTATTATTGATGGTTACACTAGAAATATTGTTAGTTTGCAAACTCAAGATAGTAGATTAATAAATTTAAGATTTAACAACAGTACAGCAAACAGTAATCCTGGATCTGGAAATATAAGATTTGATTCAACAAATAGCACACTGTTTATTAGCACAACAGATTTAGTTGGTGCAAACATATTACCAGATCTAGAAATATATGATACATATCAGCATACTGGAGCATATGGCGTTCCAGTTGGTGCTAAGGGTAAAATCCAACTTGGGAATTCTACAACAGGATATACAAGTACTGCTTTGTCAGGATCTTATAGAAACCATTGGATTTATACTAATTATAATGGGACTGACTATGTGGCAATTCCAATAAGTAATGTTGATGCAACTCCATATTCAACTTCCTTTGTTGATGGGGAAACAGTTAGACTGTTACTGGTCCACCAAGGTGTTACTGCAAATATTATAGTTAATACAGCTATTTCTGCATCAAATACAAATGCTCCTTATTACAGAGCACCTGTAGCTGAAGTATCTGATGCAGATGGTGGAAGTTTTTTACCAACTGGATCCGATTGGTATATCTCATATTCTCAAAAAGTACATTTTGGGCTGGCATACGCAGTTGATCACAATGCTCCTGGAGCCAACGGAGCATATTCTAGATTATCATCTGCATCGCAAAAGAATACACTTGATGGCATTACTGGAGAAATAGATTATCCAAAACATTCAGCAAGACCAAGAGTTAATTTAAGCAATTTAACACCATCGTGGTTACCAGAAAAAACATTTCAATGGGTAACAGTTCCTGATAGTAATCTTTCTGTCTCTGGAGCAAGACCAAATACTCTTCCAAGGTTAAATGATATTCAGTTTGCTGGAACAATTGATTACGTGTCAGGAACAACAAAAATTACACCAAATACATGGTCAGTTTTTACAGGAAATGCAAATCCAACATTAGATAGAAACGGAAACATTGTTGTTGGAACACATATATTAGTTGGTGGTAATCGAAGAATGATTACTGCAGTTAATAGTGATGCAAATATAATATATGATGCAACTATTAATCTTTCTATTGGAACATCATATTCAAATGTTGCTTGGTCAAGATCCGAGATTGGAGCAAATTCAGTTGTTGGTAATGGAACTTCAGGATTTTCAGGAACTGTAGACTTTTTTGATTCAACAGCACTAAGAACTAACGGATCATATATTATTGTACATGGTGGCGGAGAATCTGGTTATCTTGGTAATGAGATATATACATTGAAATTAAATTCAGAATCTCCACAATGGATTCGTAAATGGGGACCAACACCAGATGCTAATATTACATCTCCTGGTGGTTCATATGCTGATGGTAATCCGGCGTCATATCGTAGTTATTATAGATTACATTATGATGATTCAAGAGACTGTTTAGTCAGACTAACATCAACATCAGCCTCAAATGTATCTAATACACTACCCGAGTGCTATTTGTGGAACTGGACTGATAGTAATCTTGTTTATACACCAACTCAAGGTTCGGGTGCTGGACAATGGCAAAAAATACAATCTTATTATTCTGTAACTCCTCCATCAGATTACAAATATTCTAGATTAGAATCTGAAGGATTTGCACTACAGTCAGCGAATGCTTCACAAATGGCTAGACATCCTGTTACTGGCGATATTTACATGCTAGAATCTGGTGCAAATTTAAGAGTTTGGTCAACACAAACTGCAACTTGGTCAAATATCACAACATCTGGTGTGAATTGCGGTTCTGGTGGTGCAGCTGTTATCGCACCAAGTTTAACACAAACACATATGTATGTGTTTGGTGACAGTAATGCTACAGGAAATGCAGTGTTTAGAGTTAATCTTTCTAGTGGATTAAAAGAAAGATCAACATTAACAGGAACAGGGAGCGACAAAGTAGCAGCTAATAGCAGAATTGATTGGTTAACAAACTATCAAGCATCTGGTAGTGCTGACTATGATCCTGTAAATAAATTCATTTATATTTACAGAAATGGACAAATTTATAGATGTAATACTGATAATATTGATAGATTTGGCACTAATACAACAGAAAGCATTGTATTGACAGGTAATACTCCATATCTTAATACAGATATAACTTTAACTGGCACAAATGGTGCGACATATTCTGGTCAAGCAAAAGCTATATTCCATCGTTTCCGTTATGTGCCTGAATTAGATGGATTCTATGTCCTACCAAAATACGATTCACCAGTATATTTCTTCAGGGTACGATAATGGCAATTTCTAAGTCAAATACAATAACATTTACAGTAGCCAATACACCAGCATGGATTCCATCTCCAGGAAAATTTGCAAATATATCGTTTAACACTGCAAATAATGTTGCACCAAATTATAATGGTCAAGTATATAACGGAAGTTCGCCACTTGGGTTTGCTACATGGACTTCTGGTATCTATACACCATATCTTGGCGGATTAGGCAGTTATTTAAGATGGGGCGGTGGACACCAAGGATATGCTGGAAATGAAGTATATAGATTTGATCTAGAAACAAGATACTGGTCAAGATTAGGAAATCCTTCAAATTATTCAGACAGAGATGGAATTAATGTTGTAACAATCAACAATGGTGGTACTGGATATGCAAACGGAGAAGCACTTGTTTTCACAGGTGGTGGCGGTGGATCAGTTGGAACTGTGAATCCTGCTGTTGGTTATGTAACTGTTGGCGCCGGTGGTACAATTAACAGTGTAACACTAACAAGTAATGGCTCAAATTATGGGTATAATAATGTTGTTGTTACTGTTGCAACAACATCAGGAATAAACGCAAACTTAACAGCAAATCTTAGTATTGATATTGATGGCGCATTTCCAGATGGTAAACCTGCGGCACCACATACATATCAAACATTAGGAATTTTAGCACCATTTTATTCTGGAAATGCAAATGGTGCAATGATTCAAGCAACACTACCTGGTTGTACTATTAATGGAAACAATAGAAATGGTGCTTGGTGGAAATTTGATCTAAGCACAAATACATGGTCAAAGTTTATAAACAGTGCTAATATTGCAGCTGGATCTTTATCTCAGAAATTCATGGCGCAAGAACCAGAAAAGGGATATTTCTGGTGGCTTGGAAGCGGATCAGTAACAAAAAGTGGTATTCCTGTAATTTACAGAATTAAATCTGACGGAGATATTACAAGTTTTCCTATTGAACTTTATGTTTCTGAGACTGGAGCAGCAACTTTAAATGCGAGTGCAACATTTAATACAACAAATAATCGCTTATTGGTTGTAAGTAGTAGAGGATACTCTTATGAATCAAATGTAAGATTAGTTAATCTTGATAGATTGGAGGCAAATGTTACATCAAATGTCGTGAGTAATAATGTCTCTAATTTCACAGTCAGAGTAGCTGGAACACCAGCATTTGGTCAAGCAGGATTACAATATTGCCCATCTTTAGGTAAATTTGCTTCTATGAATCCTGATGATCCAACATTAATATATTGGCTAACACCACCATCTGATGATACTTGGAATGGTACTTGGAAATGGACAACTGAGGCATTGTCTCCTGCAGCTTCTGGAGTTAAAGCAAAAACTATAGCAGCAACAATTTATAAAACTGGTGGTTATAATCGTTTTGTTTGGGCAGATCCAATCAAATCATTTATTTGGGCACCAACAAAAGATGATCCAGTTCAAGCATATAGACCAACAGGAAATGCTTCTGTATTATCTTCAGCAATACCAGATAAAGACGGCTGGGCATTACTTCCAATGTCTTCTTCTGGTAATGCAACGCAAGCAAATAATGATTTTGATGCACAAGGTTTATCATTTACAGCAGCAAGAACAACTGGCGGAACAATCGCAACATTAACCGAATTAGGCGGCAGCGCTGTATGGGACAATTTAACTGGAAGAATGTTATACATAGCAGGACCTGCAGGTGCATCAGGTAATGCTAACTCAACAGGTCTTATCTATTATAAAGAAGATACAGATACTTGGGGAATTAAGAGAAACGCAATTAATGTTGGCAGTTCACATTCGTTATATACGAATGCTATAGATCTTTGGGGTAGAAGAATATACAAACAGAGTCAAGAATATCTTAATGCAGGAAATCCTAGAGAAGGATTATTAAATTGGGTTGATCTTAACGATGAAACATATACATCAAATGGTTATAGTACAACTGATCCTGGATATGGCAGCACATATAATACACCAAGTATTGCAATTCATAGATCTGGAAGAAATGTATGGAGAATGAATGATATTGGAGTGTTGAAAAGATATAATATTCCAAATGACACGTGGTATGCAAATGTAACAACATTTTTCTCACAAGGAAATATTGTAGTAGATATGGCTACAGTGAATGCATTTGGTCATTCTGGATTTATGCATTATGATCCAGGGTCAGATATTATTGTTGGTGGTGGTGGTATCCTTCCTGGTGCAAATACTGGACGTTTATTTACTATTGACGATAGTTATATTGTTAGAGATAGAGGTCCGTTACCAGCAGTAATGTCTGCTAATGTAGCTACTGCAACAAATCATGCAATAGTTCTTCCACATCCAACAGAATCTGCAACATTAGCGTATCTTTCTAATGGTGCTATATTCCAAGTTAACCATACAAATTTAAATAGCAATACATTCTGGACATGGAAGAAAATTGGTGATATCCCATCTACATATTATGGCACTGTGGGATCATCTGGTAGTGGTGATGTATTATCTAATTTGGTTGGTTGCACAATTCCAAATAGATGCGTGTTGTTCTTAGAAAGACAATCAAGTGGCACAAATAGAGCCTTTATACATAAACCTGGACCATCAACAATTCCACTTCCTGCATCATTATTGTTATCTAATGGAGGAAATGATAAGCCATGGACTATTGGTCAAGTATTCAAAAAAGGCGATGTTCCAGCTGGTTACGACATAAAAACCAGAGAAGGAATTAGCATACAGACTGACGTTAGAAACAGATGGGATGACAATTCATTAAGATTTGCAGTTCTTTCAGGCGTTGGTGGAACTACAATCAATTATATTGCAAATAAATTAACACCTAATGTTGATGGTTCTGGTATAACTGCTAATGTATCTGAACCTGGTTCACTAAATTATGATATTTCTTTTGATGGTGATGTCACTGGTCAATATACAATTCCATGTGGCTCAAGTTTATCTACATTTAATAGATCAGGCTCTGGTCTTGTTAGATCAATTCCTGGTCCTGTTATGTCTGAGTTCCATTACTATAGACAAACAAGTAACTCACAAATATCATTATGGTTCTATGTTAGATCTTACAACTCAGGAAATGTTGAAATTGAAACTGTAGTGGAGAATGGTTGGTTGGATGTAGCTTCTCCTGGACATAGAAGATATAATGTTAGTGTAAATGTTGGTGGTACAACTAAATTCAGTAGTAATGGTCTATTACATAGACACCATACTAGATGGTCTAGAGCAGACTGGATTGGAAATGATCCTAATATTGTTCCTAGACACGATATGGAATATATCAGATCATCAAAATTAATGCCTAATTATGGGTGGGGAAGTCCAGCTTCTGCCACATTAGATTTGATGTATCAGAATACAAACCCAAGTCCAAACAATTCTAATATAATACCATCATATCCTCCTAATAATGGTGGTGGGATAATAGCCCTCGATATAATCTCTGCTGGCAGCGGTTATGCAAATGGAGAAATTTTATTATTCAATGGCGTTACTGGACCAGGAGTTGGTGGAGCGGCACAGGGTTATATTAATGTTTCTCCAACTGGAGCAATAACAAAAGTAACTTTACAATCATCAGGATTTGGATATTCTGTATTACCAACAGTAACGATTCAAACATCCTCTGGTGTTGGTGGACAAGTAGCTGCGCGCAGTTATTATTATGAAATTGGTAATTATCAAGCAGGGTATAGTTCTGGTGGAGACAAATGGCATATTGGATTATTTCCAACTTGGACTGCTTTTTGGGCATCTGCTACAAAATACCCAGACACAAGAGCTGTAAATTCAGTAATAGCACACTGCAGAGTTGCGCAAAGATATGCTATTTTTTATAGAGATCAATATACTGGGCGTCCGCCATTAATGGCATCAAATACATCATATACTAATATTGGTTTAAATGCTGTGGGTGGATTGAATTTTAATACATATACTGGATGGGATGATTGCGGAAATTCTATTACATATCTACCAGCAACTCCAGCTTCAGATACATTCCCTTCTGATCAAATTGCAGACAGAGACCACGCTGCCCAAGATACATATGCACCTTATATTTTGACGGGTAGATGGTCTTTCCTAGATCATGCTCAAATGAAACAATTATTCTACCCTATAGCTGCTGGTTCCACTGCAAGAAATTATAATGCATGTTTGTTTAATGGTCCTGAAAATAGAGGTAGAGGTTGGATTATGCGCGACTGCGCCATGACAATAAGTATTACACCAGATTATGATACAACACTTAAAAATGAATTAAAAACAATTTGGCAAACAAATCAAAATTTGATCAGTGTAACTTGGGCATCACCTTCAAATACAGCATATTATGAGCCAACAGGATCTTTGGGTCACTATAGTTCCAGCGGAGATAGTGCTTACAGTAACGTACAAGCCGGTGGTATATCTCCTGCAGGAACATATTGGTATGATGCTGCATGGCAGCAACATTTTAATGTTTATGGACTGGCTTTTGCAAAAGATATTGAATTACCAGTTTCTTCCCAAGCTGCTAATGATCTAACAAAAATATTAGATCAGATATCAAAGACAGTTTCTGGTCCATTGGGTGATGGTTCCGAAGGAACTTTCAATTATAGAAGATCAGCCACATATGCATATCCATTCGGAACTGATGGATTTGGATATCCTGCAACTAAAGGACCTGGTGTTGGCGGAATGGTTCCACCATTTGAAACTAATTATACTTGGGGACAAATTTACAACTTAATTCAAACAGAGTATAGTATTCCTAGAATGTCAATATATCCAAGTAACACTTCAATATTAGCTGGAAATACAAATTTTGAAATTATTGCAGGATATTTAACTGGTTCTGATGATAATTTTGGACATTTAGTAGCATGCGCTGCTTTGTTAGCTGATAAATATACTGCAGTAAGAGAAGGTTTGAATCGTGTTTATAATAGTAGTAGTTGGAAGAAATTGAATTATGCTTTAAATGACTATCCAAGATGTGGAATTTTACCAAGATATTAATTTGTAAAAGGAACTAAACTATGTCAATGAATTTTCTAACTTCTAGTTTTGTATCAAGCGAAAAAAAAAGACCAAAAGTAACAGCACTCAGTGATTGGATTTCTAGATCAACTGCACCTAATGTATTTTGGGCGAATAGATTTAATAATGCGGATGCTGATTATTGGATTAGACCTGGAACTGATGGGTCTTCAGCAAGAGCGAGTCGTATTTCAACTGATGGTATTATTGGCGATGGTTGTTTGCAAATTTATACACCTGCAGGAAGCACACCTGGAACCGCTTATTGGCAGCGTCCAATTGCTCCAGTAATAGGGTCTGGCGTAACGGCTACCACTGGAATCGCATTTCCAACAGATATAAACAATGCTGGTGCAATACCAATAGATTTTAAAAATAATTATGATAATGGTATACTAAATGCAACTGGTAGAATTAGCAACTATCGCGGTGGCTGTTTTGGAAAACAAGAATATTTTGATTCAACAACATATTATTACCCATATGGCGGTCCTGGTTCTGGCTGGGGTGTCCCAGAATATTCTTATGCTGGTTCCTTTTGGATTCAATTTAGAATTAAAATTAGTGCAAGTAGATTAGCAGCAACTTCTCCTGGAGGAAAATTGTTCATGCTTGAGTGGTGTGCTGGCGGAACTTGTATGCATGAAATTGTAATAAACACGCCAGGATATCAAGGGAGTTGGTCAACATTTCCGAACCTTTTTGGTTTTTATACTGCACAAGGATCTAGAAATTTATCAAAATTATATAATCCACAGCCAGTAACATCACCTACAGCGGGAGCGGAAGTATTTCCAAACGGAGATTATCCATTATGTGTATTAGATAATTTTTCAGCTAATCCATCAAATGCAGTTAATAAATGTTATGGTTTCCCAGCAGATAAATGGGCTACCGTTATGATCGGAATAAATCCTGGTTCTCAGAACTATACAGCTGATAGTGGCTATACGTTTCCAAGCCAAATTAGAGATGCTGGTCTTGTTATAAGAGTTGCAGAACAAGGTGCATCAAAATGGACAACATTGTGTAATAAAAACGATTTTTATTGGCACTATGATGGATCTGTAACATCATTTTGGAGTGCTTTACCTGCTGGTCATCCGTCAAGATTAACAGTTATGCCTAAAGGATGGAACACAATAAGGTTGACTCAATTTAATGGCGGATCAAATCAGATAGCAGTTCCAGCGGACGAAACTGTTTGGTTCGATCAAATTATTGTCGCTAATTCTGAAATAGCGTTACCTAGGATTTAATAAATGCTTCTTATTCTAATAGCTAATTTAGCTAAAAAAACATATTATGCTATTCCATCATATCCATTATTTACGACAACAAATACTTATCGTTATAACCAAACTTATTTGTTTCAGTCTGCCCCAAAAAGATATCTTCTCCCTAAAATGGCAGTAATAGCATCAGTTGGCGCTGGCGCTCCGTCTTCTAATATTAAAAATAGTGGACCCTTAACATTCACTGTTCCTTCTGGATTAGCAGATGCAACAGGATTGTTTGGTAATGGTACAGGAACTGGCAATAATGTTACAATTGTTGCGAACAATAGCACATCTAATGCAATGTATGCTAGAATTAATAGTTATAACAATTCTTCAGGTGTATTAGTTGTTGATGTAGCTGGTGCTCATTTTAGTGCCAACTTATCTACTACATTTAATGAGTGGAATTTAATCTTTAATAATAAAGCAAATAATCAAACATATAAATTTGGTAACACTCTAGATCTAGATGGCGATTTTGCAACAGGACCAACAGGATACAGAGTTGGATATGGCTGGTATTGGAATAATCAAACAGGTGGTGGTGATTGGATTGATGCAAATAACACAAAACAAGGAAATGTTGCTGCTGCTTGGATAATAACAAATGCAGTTAGTGGTTCAAGCGCAAAATACACATATTCAATGAATTGCACCTCAGTTGTACAAAAAGCACAAACTGACAATAGATTTTTAGCTGTTGTTATGAGAACTTTATCCACGTACGCAAATGGTAATATAGCTGGTACTTATGCAAGAACGATTACTGGAATATTTGCTGATGATTATACATCATTAAATGCTAATGCACCATATATCAGCGTAAATTATAGTGATAATTCTAAGGCAAATTTATTATGCAAAACAGCGGCATCTGGAGCACTTGGATCATCTGTTCCATTTACAACATCAAATACTTATACGATGCCGTGTTTCTTAGAATTTGAAAGACCAACAAAAGCTGTTGCAAATGCAAATTTAATTTTTGAAGTCTGTCAACACTGGAGCGGAACAGCAAATCCAAATACGCAAATATATTTGATAGATCCTCCTATTAATACTGCAAATGCAACTACTGGTTTAGCTTGGAGTTATACTCTTGACAATGGTCTTGCAAGTAATCCAAATGTTATAGGAGTACATCGTTACGTCGATGGCAGTACATATACAGATTTTGCATGTAATGTTAGCGGAATATATGCAGCTAATTCTTTTTGGAATACTGGAGTAGAGGGAGTTTATGATCCGGCAATATTTGGAACTGGTGCAACTGATTTAAATAAATTGCCTCATGTTGGTCTTGGTAAATGGATTAATGCAAACTTTGCTGGTATTCCTGGCTCAACAGATAATACTTGGTCGCTTGTAACATCATCATATACTGATGATGGATTTCAACCACTTGCTTCTGGTATTGGTGCTATTCGTGTAGAAATGCCAAAAGCTAATGACTCTTTCTTTACAAATGAAACTTTACAGGATGGTGGTTATCAAGCAATATATGGTTCTACTGCTGCTTCTGCGCATATTTTTATGCCTGAACCATTATTTGGATATTTGGGTAGAATATTTGTTAGGCAATACATAAGAATTGGTGTTGTTGGTGGTGGAAATCCTACTGGAAATCTCAGTCAACTATTACATACTCAACAATATCCTGGCGATCCAAATTCACAATGGACAAATAGGCAAGGTAAATTTGGCGTTATGCCAGCTCATATGCCAACCATAGCTAATAGCGGTCAATCTGGTGGATCTCATGCATGGCAAATGAGAATGTCTTGGAAAGATTCTGCAACTACCGCTAATTCAGGTGGATCTGAAGAAGGTGGTTGGCAGATGGGATGGCATTTATATGACTTCCAAGGATATAATCCAGTTGGATATCGTTATGGATCAGCCAATCCTATAAACGAACAATTTAGTCAAATTGGTGGAATGGGAACTTTATATGCTAATAAATGGTATTGCGTTGAATGCGAAGTTAAATTAAACTCAGTAAGCAATACAGCTCCTGGATATACTGCTGATGGAGAATTAAGAACATGGATTGATGGTAGATTAGCATACGAACAAACTGGAATGGTATTCAGAAATCTTCCGCTTGAAATACCAAATCCAGTTCCTGGTGGATATAATGTTGCAAGTAATTTAAGATCATGTAGAGAAATAGGAATTTCACAACTTTGGTTTAACTGGTTCCATGGTGGGTTAACAAAAAATTCAGTCAATCGCGTTGTTTTTGTAACTGGTTTGGCTTGGGCAAACAACTATATCGGTCCTATGAAAACTAGCTAAGGAAATAAAATGGCAGATTTTCCAACTTCACCATCACCAGGATCAACATTTATATCTGCTGATGGTATCACATGGACATGGAATGGTTACACATGGAGATCAAAGGGATTTGGTGTTGGTGGCAGTCCTGGTGCGCAAGGTGCTCAAGGTTTAGCTGGTACTGCTCAAGGTACTCAAGGTACTCAAGGAATTCAAGGTTTACAGGGTGCTGGATCTCAAGGTGCTCAAGGTTTAGCTGGTACTGCTCAAGGTACTC
>Ga0114980_10000923_pt1 | contig 20965 bp, 19 predicted proteins | sample S_140806_EF_Meta_FD_87018 | JGI IMG/M metagenome (GOLD analysis project Ga0114980, IMG submission 87018) | Freshwater microbial communities from Lake Simoncouche, Canada to study carbon cycling - S_140806_EF_MetaG | ecosystem: Environmental > Aquatic > Freshwater > Lake | place: Lake...
TAACTGTTTTTTTGAAACCGTTCGGTATCAAAATTGAACAAAAAGAAATTGGAACAAAGTTAATTTTTCAAACGGTGCCATCGCCACAAAAGATGCACAAACAAAAAGTCTTCGATTCCATAAAAAACAAAAAAGCTCCTGTGAAGGAGCTTTTTTTATAATATAAACCAATGGTTTTAATCTCTGTTTTCGGGTCTCATTTGAGGGAAGAAAAGAACATCTTGTATGCTGGTTTCGTTGGTCATGAGCATGGTTAAACGATCGATACCAAAACCAATACCGGAAGTAGGTGGCATACCATATTCCAATGCACGAAGAAAATCATAATCGATAAACATGGCTTCGTCGTCGCCACGTTCCATCAGTTTTGCTTGCTCTTCAAAACGAGCACGTTGGTCTATGGGGTCGTTTAACTCGGTGTAGGCATTGGCAATTTCTTTACCATTAATCATCAATTCAAAACGCTCTACTAAGCCTGCTTTGCTGCGGTGTTTTTTTGTCAACGGACTCATTTCTATCGGATAGTCGATAATGAACGTGGGTTGGATGTAGTGTTTCTCACATTTTTCTCCAAAAATTTCATCAATCAATTTTCCTTTACCCGATGTAGGTTCTACATGAATATTTAATTGTTTGCATACTTCACGCAAACCGGTTTCATCCATTTCGCTCACATCAATGCCGGTGTGTTCTTTAATGGCGTCGTAAATGCTGATGCGTTTGTAAGGCGCTTTAAATTCTATTTCGTTGTCGCCAACGGTAAGCAATGTTTTGTTGTTGGTAGCCAAAGCTACTTTTTCTAACAATTGCTCTGTGGTTTCCATCATCCAGATATAATCTTTGTAGGCAACGTAAAATTCCAACACGGTAAACTCAGGATTGTGGGTTCTATCCATGCCCTCATTTCTAAAATTGCGACTGAATTCATACACAAAATCGAAGCCACCAACAACCAAACGTTTTAAATACAATTCGTTGGCTATACGCAAATACAAAGGAATGTCTAAGGCATTGTGGTGGGTTACAAAAGGTCGTGCAGCAGCACCACCAGGTATGCTTTGCAATACAGGAGTATCCACTTCCAAAGCACCCATATCGTTTAAGTAAGTACGAATGCTGTTCATGAGTTTCGTACGTTTTGCAAAAGTTTCTCTCACATGCGGATTGATTACTAAATCGGCATAGCGTTGACGATATCGAAACTCAGGGTCGGTTACTTCGTCAAATACATTTCCTTCTTCATCGCGTTTTACCACCGGCAAGGGTTTCAAACTTTTAGAAAGCAAGCTTACTTCTTTTGAGTGAATCGAGATTTCACCCGTTTTGGTAGTGAACATATAACCTTTCACACCAATGATATCGCCTAAGTCAGATTTTTTTACGACTTCGTCAAACAATACTTTATTGTCTTCTTCAGGGCAAATTTCATCTCGTTTAATATAGCATTGAATGATTCCTTTTGCATCTTGTATTTTAATGAAAAATACTTTTCCCTTGTCATTGATACTCATGATTCGACCTGCAACAACTACATCAAACGCTTCATTGTTGTTATCGGTATATTGCTTTTTAGCATCTTCACTGTAATGCGATACGGGATATAATGGCGCTGGATATGGATCGATGCCTATGCTTTGCAAATGTGCCAGCTTTTCTCTACGAATGATTTCTTGTTCTGATAAAGACATGTATATTAGTTTTTAATGGAGCGTCTTCTGGTTTATACGCTGATAAACTGAAGTCGCTTTCCTTTTTTAAAGACCGCAAAAGTACTACGAAAAAAATTCTTTTTTAAAGTATCGTTTGATAGTTTTCATTTATGGAGGAAAGAATTAGAAGTTTTTGGGATTCATCTTGGTATGGCGAACTCGAACTATCCGAATTTCATTTTTTGAAATGAAATAGGTTACTCTGATTTTATGTTTCTCAAAAGCTCTGTAATGACCATTATTGTTTACTTTAAATTTATCTAAATGGTGCTTTTCTGGATTTTTCATTAATGTATCAACCATCATAAAAATATCATCTCTCACATTTTCTGCATTTGTAATAGAGTCTTCTGAAATAAATTTGAATATGAATTGAAAAGCAGTAAGTGCTTTTTTATTCCATTTAATGTTTACCATTTTGAAGCTATTAATTTAGCTTCTTCATTGGAAAACGATTCACCAGCATCCATTGCCAACATAGCCTCTTCAATTTCTTGATTGTAATCTTCAATAGATACTGCCATATTTTCATCTTGTTCTTTTGATTTTACTAAAGATTTGATGACTTCAAGAACTGATTTCTTTTCATTGATGCCCAATTGAGGCAAATAATTAATTATTTTGGTATCAAGAGCAGAAAGTGGCATGGTATTTTTTTTATTAAAATTAAGTAAAAATAGAATAACTTATTGCAGGAATTTAGAATTTAATTAAAAGTATTGCTTTTATTTTACTTGACATATTCATTAAAGATTTTATTCAACCATTTAAGAATGAACAGCATGAATAAAAAAGCGATTACCAACAATGAAAAATTGACTAAAAAGAAATTGCCTTTGTCTTCGTAGCCATCCCACATACTGGCTAATACACCACTCAACTTATTGCCTATAGAAGTTGATAAAAACCAACCACCCATCATCAAGGCGGTAATTCGCGGTGGACTCAATTTAGAAACGATGGAAAGACCCATAGGGCTTAAGCACAATTCTCCAATAGTGACTACGCCATAGCTGGCTATCAACCACCAAGCACTTACTTTTTCTGTTCCATTGTGTCCGGCTTGCACGGCAGCATACATAACCAATGCACTCAAACCAGAAATGATTAATCCCAAAGCAATTTTGGTTGGGGTAGTGGGTTCTTTTTTTCTTCTTCTCAAGAAAGCAAAAAAGGCGACTACCAAAGGCGTTAATAAAATTACCCAACCTGGGTTTATGGACTGGCTTAAATTTGTTGCCCAAACAGAAATGGTACTTCCTTCTGTTGGTAATTGATCTTTCGCTTGATTTCTGAAATAAACAGGATAGTTGATTTCTTTAATTACCTTGCCATCTACTTTTTGCAATCTAAAATAGGCATCATATTTTTCGGTGCTGTCTAGTTTGTAAACCAATGGCTTTGCTTGTTTCAAGGCATTAAAAACATTTTCTTGAGTTCCTGTAACTTGTCGGTTAGTATATCTATCAGCCCAAGTGGTTAAGGCACTTCCATTTTGTTTAAATACCGCCCAAAATAAAATCACAACGGCAAAAATAGCCAACAAAGCACCAATTGGTTTTTTCTCTTCAGGCTTCGCTTTAAAGTATAAGCTAGAATAAAAATACACTACTGGCACACAAGCTAAAATAAATGCATCGGTGCTGTCACTGCCAAAAATATTTGAAGGAATCATCCAACCTAATATGCCGGCAATTACAGAAGGTACTAAAATTAATAATACGATTTGACTGAAAGGCATGTCATCTGCACTCACTTCTTTTTTTACATCAAATGCTTTGTAATGTTTTGTACCAATGATAAAAATAATGACGCCAATAAACATACCTACCCCTGCAGCTAAAAAAGCAAAACCCCAACCCAACATAATTTGCAACGCAGCACCAAAAAAATTGCAGATAAAGGCGCCTATATTAATTCCCATATAGAAAATATTATAGCCATCATCTTTCATGTGTTTGTGTTCATCGGTAGAATATACATTGCCTAATAAGGTAGAGATATTGGGTTTGAAAAAACCATTTCCCAATATGACTAAAACCATAGCAACATACAGCATCGACAAACTGTGTATGCCCATCATGCAATAACCAATGCCCATTAAAACCCCTCCAAAAATGATTGATTTGCGATAACCAAAATATCGATCGGCTAATAATCCACCTAAAAAAGGCGTTAAGAAAACGAGTGCTATAAATGTTCCATATAAATCGGCTGACTCTGCTTCATTCATAGCAAAACCATCTTTGACATCTTTTAAATAAAGTGTAAAAATGCCAATCATTAAATAATAACCGAAACGTTCCCACATTTCAGAAAAGAAAAGATAGGGTAAGGCCTTTGGATGTTTTACTTTTTCCATGAATAAAATTTTAGAAATTAATATTAAGAATTATTCATCTAACTGAAAAATTTCTTGGCTGTTTCTTCCGAAGCCATCGTAATCTAAACCATATCCAACTACGAATTTATTCGGAATTTCAAATCCTACATATTTCAAATCTAAGGGATGTTGCAAAGCTTCAGGCTTGTGCAATAAAGTACAAATTTGAATGCTGGCTGGTGATTGTTTGTGCAAAGTGGCAACAAACTCTTTCATTGTTTTTCCAGTATCTACAATATCTTCAATTAAAATAACATCTTTGCCGGTAAGGTCTTCTTCTAAACCAATGGCAGTAATTACAGTACCAGTGGAAGTTGTTCCTTTGTATGAAACCAATTTAATGAAGGAGATAGTAGAGGGAACAGTTATATTTTTATATAAATCGGAAGCAAACATAAATGAGCCATTTAAAATGCCTATAAAAATTGGATTTTTCCCGATATAGTCTTTATTAATTTGTGTTGCTAATTCTTTTATTCTTTCGTTCAATACTTCTGCAGAGAGAAAGGGTTTAAATGTTTTATCTAATACGTTCATTACTATTTTTTCTTACCTGTTTTACTTTTTTCCTTTTTATCGTCTGTTTTCTTTTTGTCAGTCTTAGGACTTGGTTTATCTTTTTTGTCCTTTGAGTTGTCTGCCTTTTGCCCTTTAGCCTTTGAAACATCTTTTTTGGCATTTTTATTTTCTGCCGTTTTAGGTTTTATAGCTTCCTTCTTTACAACCACTTTTTTTACAGTGTCTTTTACAACAGCAGCAGGCACAACCTTTTTTAATTTTCTTTCAGGTAGCGGTTTATATACAGCTGCATCAAATTTTTCTTTCAACGATTTAGTATCTGCATCTACATTTTTTTCAGGGTATGTTCTTTTAGGTGCAATTCTAACTTCTTTCACAACTTTTTCAGGAGTTAATTTTACATCTTCATTGTTAGCGGTTGCTTTTATCTTTTCTGCTTTAGGGGTTTCTTTTGCAATGACCTCTTTTACTACAACATCAGCTTCTACTTTATTTTCTTCGGATAATAAAGCTTCAATACGTTTGGCTTTTTCAATATCAATGATAGGGGAATTTTCATCAATCAAGATTGTTTTCTTAACTTCTTCTTCCTTAGGCGTATCTATTTCTGCAATTTCTTCTGTTTTTACCTCTTCAGTTTTCACTTCTTGATTTTGAAGTTCATTTTTTAAGGTTTCCATTTTTTGCAGATCTTCATTAGATAAAACAGGGGTATCTTCCTCTTTGGCCGTTTCCTGTTTTTTCACTTCCTCTACCACTTCATTAATTATTTCTTTTTCTACAGGAATAGTTTTTTCTATTTCCACTTTTGCAATCAATTCAGTTTTTTCTTGGGTAGTTGTATTTACCTCTTCTTTTGCAATCAAGGGTTCTAAAAATTTTGCTTTTAATTTGGGGGTGCCTGCCATTCTATATTGCAAATTTAATTGCTCACCAATTTCAGGTTCTTGCCCTTCCATAAGATTGTTAAATGCCAAAAGATTGTCTAAACCCATGGCTTCTTTTTGAGCAATCAAAAGCATCGTTTCTCCTTTTTGAACCTGATGAAATTCAACAGTACCTACTCTGCGTTTTCTCTCAGTAAATACAAACATGTCATAAGGCAAAGGGGCATCTTCTAATTCGTTAAGTTGCAATAATCTTGCGTAACGAATATTATATTCAATTGCTTTCTCCAAAAGCATATCTCCCTTTCTCCCATAAAATCCTTTTAAGCCTTTGTAGTAGATTGTTTCAGATAATGGATTACTTATTTCTTTTTTAGGTTCTTCTTTAATGACCGTCTTAACTGTTTTGACTGTTTCAATAGCAGGCGTTTTAATTTTTTCAGGAACAACATCACCTGCAACCACATTTTTTTTATTCAACGCCGCTGCTGTGTATACTTGTAAATTATATTTCTCAATGATATCCGTTAACCGTTTTACATAAGCCGGATTGGTTGCATAACCAGCACGTTTTAATTCTGTTGCCCATCCGATATAATCAGTTATTTCTAATTCAAATAAAGCACTGTATCGATTGTTCTTTCTCAAAAAATCAGAATGGTCTGTATAGGATTGTTCCGCACTCGAATATTTTCTAAAACATTCTTGTTTTGCATCATCATCATGTAAGTAGGTCATGCCTGTCCATGTAGATTTACATTTGATGCCAAAATGATTATTTGCTTCAATGGCCAATTCACTGGTACCTGCAGCCGCTTCGTGAATGCCTTGTGCTAGTGTTATAGCGGCAGGAACTCCACTTCTTATTTGTTCATCAATCGCTAATTTTTTATATTTTTCGATATACTGTTCTACCTGCTCTTGAGATTGAGCAAAAAGGTTGCTAGTAAGTAGCAAACCAATAATACTAAAAGCTGTTTTTAAAATATAACGCATAATGAACTTAAAATTATTTTTTTCGAGAAACCATAATACCATCTCGTATTGGCAAAAGTACATTTTCAAGGCGATTATCGGCTGTCATTTTTTTGTTATAGTCTTGCATCGCGAGGGCATTTTTGCCAGGCTTTTCATTGACTACATCTCCATGAAAAAGTACATTGTCTGCTAATATAAAACCTCCTTTTCTAACTTTATCAATTACATTGTTAAAATAATTAGAATATCCAGGTTTGTCGGCATCAATAAACACCAAATCGAATTCATAATTTAGCGTTGGAATGATATCGATGGCTTTTCCAATATGTAATTCTATTTTGTGTTGCATGTTGTTTTTTGCAATATAATGAGTGGCCATCTCGGTGGTTTCCTCATTCGTATCGATTGAAATAAGTTTACCATTTTCTTGCAGGCCTTCGGCTAAACACATGGCTGAATATCCTGTGAATGTCCCAATTTCTAAAATGTATTTTGGTGGCAACATGTGACTTATCATGCTTAAAATGCGACCTTGTAAATGTCCCGAAAGCATTACTGGCAATTCGGTTTGTAAATGAGTTTGGCGATTGAGCTCGCGTAAAACAGCATTCTCTGGTGTTGAATGTTGTTCGCAATATTCGTTGATGATTTCTGAAGTGAGTAAATGCATTTTAAAAAAGGGGCAGTTGACAGATGTTGGTTGTCAGTGAATTTATTTATTTACTGTTTGATGAGTATTTATTCGAAGTTGAAAAAATAAATAACATCAAGAAAGTAATTAAACCGTTAAAAATTAATAATTCGTTTCCAATTTCATAGTTCCCAAAAATTTCTTTTTGATATTTATCAACCACAAAACTAATAATGGGTGCCAATATGCAAATGAGAGGAACCATATTGTCGTTTACAGTGCGCTTGGTAAGAATACCAAATGTGAAAAGCCCTAATAACGGTCCATAGGTATAGGTTGCAATTTTTAAAATTACATCGATCATGCTGGATTCATTGATGGCTTTGAAACCTAAAACAGCAATTAAAAACACACCTGCAAAAATTAAGTGTACTCTTTGGCGTAGGTTTTTCTTGCCTTTTTCGTCCAAATCATCGCGTTGTTGAATGCCTAATATGTCTATACAAAAACTGGATGTTAGTGCAGTAATAGCGCCATCTGCACTTGGGAAAAGCGCACTAATTAGGGCAATAATAAAAATAATGCTAAAGGCTTGTGGCATATAGTGCAATGCCATCGCTGGAAATAAATTGTCTTTGCCTACATTCGTATTGCCAATCATAAAGGCATCATTAATCATTGCCGCTCCATTATTTTCTGCAAACAAATAGAGTAGTCCACCTAAAAATAAAAACAATAAAATAACGCCTAACATGGTTACCGCTAAGGTCAACATATTTTTTTGACTATCCCCCAATGTTTTTACACTGATATTTTTTTGCATCATTTCTTGGTCCATGCCTGTCATGGTGATGGTGATGAAAGCACCGGCAAGTATTTGTTTCACAAAAAACAATTTACTATTGGGATCAGTAAACCAAACTTTGTTATAGCCTTTAGCGCTCATTTGTGCTATGGCTTGCCCCATGTTTAAATCTAATTTGTTTAAAATAAAAACCACACAAATGACTAAGCCTGCCAACATACACACGGTTTGCAGGGTGTCTGTCCACACAATGGTTTTTACGCCCCCTTCAAAAGTATATACCAAAATCATGGCCAATATAATTAAGGTGGTTGCCCAAAAAGGAACGTGCAAATCATTTAAAATTACATTTTGTAAAATATTGACAACCAAATATAATCGAGCGGTGGCACCCAATGTTCTACTTAGGATAAAAAAACTGGCACCTGTTTTGTAACTTTTAACGCCCATTCGGGTATTTAAATAATTATAAATACTCGTTAAATTGAGTCGATAATAAAGTGGTAACAATATGTAAGCAATCACAATATATCCTAATAAATAACCTATGGATAATTGAAAATATGCAAAGCCATTTTTCATAACGCCACCAGGCACACTCACAAACGTAACGCCACTTAAGGAAGTGCCGATCATACCAAAAGCAACCAACATCCAATTTGAATTTCGGTTGCCTATAAAGAATGAGTTATTATCACTTTTTTTAGAAGTTACATAGGCAACTGCTAAAAGCAAAGCGAAATAGGCAACGACAAAGGCTAATAAAATGTATGGCGACATAATTCAATTTTAAGTATAAGGTGGTAAAAATAATATAATAATATCAGATAACAAGCACACTCACCGGGTTATAAAAAGGGGGCGTATTGCTAAAAATAGCCAAAATATTCCTTGCTGTATTTAGAGTATTCAATATTGATTTCATCGCCTTCCTCAAATTTTAAAAAATCATCTTGTGTAACTTCAATGCTCATTTTTATTTGGCTTTTGATATAAAAATGAAAACTTTGATTTTGGGGCATGAATTTCTTTTGTATGATTTCTACACTTTCAATTATTTTTTGTTGGTGTTTTACATCAAGATTGATAAAAAGTAATTTTCGAGCATAGGTTGCCATCATGACAAAAAGAAACATCAATGCCATGGTGATTTGAGCATAACAATAAGCTTCGTTAAAACTCAATACTGGCTTGTCTTCAAAATGTATGATGGTGGCAACAAACAAAGGCATAATCAAACAAACGACCAGCATCCATTTCATTCCGAAATAAAACGTTCGACGCTCTTTTGCTTGTTTTATAGAAAGGAAATCAATTTCGTCGTTGGACAATGCTTCCATTCGAATTGTTTTTAAACGCATATTCGAAATAAAATTAAAGAAATTAATTATTAAAGTGGAATTAAATTTATACATTTGCGATCCTAAATCTGAAAAGCGCCTGTGGTGAAATTGGTAGACACGTCAGACTTAGGATCTGATGCCGTGAGGTATGGGGGTTCGAGTCCCTCCAGGCGCACAAGTAAAAGGAAACAAAATATGTTGTTTCCTTTTTTGTTTAAATAGGCTAAATCATTGTTCAATTGATAATATTGTTTTTGGTTTATTTGTGGTATCACATCCGACCACTCTGCACTATATTTGCAACGCTTATTCATTCCCATTTGCTCCTTAACAAATAGCTAAATTATGATTTATTATAATAAATTTACACTCAAAAATGGTTTAAAAGTCATTGTACACGAGGATTTTACTACACCCATGGTGGCCATGAATATTTTATATGATGTGGGTGCAAAAGATGAAAATCCGAATCAAACAGGTTTTGCACATTTATTTGAACATTTAATGTTTGGTGGTAGTGTAAACATTCCTGAATATGATGAACCTCTGCAAAATGCCGGAGGTGAAAATAACGCCTATACCACCAATGATTTGACGAATTACTATATACAACTCCCAGCAAAAAATGCAGAAATTGCATTTTGGCTAGAAAGTGATCGAATGTTATCGTTGGCTTTTGGTGAAAAAAGTTTAGATGTACAGCGTAAAGTAGTTTGTGAGGAATTTAAAGAGCATTACATTAATAAACCCTATGGAGATGCTTGGAAATATTTACGAGAATTGGTTTATACGCAACATCCATATCAATGGATGACGATTGGTAAAGAATTGTCACATATTGAAAATGCTCAATTACAGGATGTGAAAAATTTCTTTTTTAAACATTATCGTCCTCAAAATGCCATTCTTTGTGTTGCAGGGAATATTACCACAGAAAAAGTAAAAGAATTGTCTGAAAAATGGTTTGAACCGATTGAAGCTGGGGAAAAATACAATAGAAATATTGCAGATGAGCCAGAACAAACATCGCCTCGTAAATTAGTTTTGGAAAAAGAGGTCCCAGTAAGCGTGATTTACAAAGCCTATCCAATGGCTGCTCGAAGAGAAAAAAACTACTACGTTGCGGATTTAATTTCTGATGTTTTGTCAGGAGGGAATTCGGCGCGTTTGCATCAACGCTTGGTAAAAGAACAAAAATTATTCAGTCAAATAGATTGTTATCATACCGGCAGTGTAGAAAAAGGATTGTTGGTTATTGAAGGGAAAATTTCGGAGGGAATCACCGCCGAACAAGCCGATGCAGCGATAGAGAAAGAATTGGATTTGTTGAAATCTGAAAAAATTGCGGAAACAGAATTGGAGAAAGTAAAAACTAAAATTGAAAGCATGTTGGCTTTTGAAGATTTGAGTTTATTGAATCGGGCGAATAATTTAGCATTTTATGAGTTGCTAGGGGATGCTTCGCAAATGAATACCGAATTTGAAAATTATAATCAAGTTACAGTAGATGATATTTTTGAGCAAGCCAATGAAATATTAAATCCAAACAAATGCTCCACCATGTTCTATTTAGCTAAAAAAGTAAACTAGAATTTATTTTATTTAACATTCACCTCTTTTTGGAATCACTTTCCAGCGATACGTTTATTACAGACTGTAACTGAAAATTTTTTAGGGAAATCCAATGCCCATTTTGCAATCAATTCTTATTGCATTTTTCATTTAGAAATTAGATGAAATCCTTATCGAAATATTTAATTTATTTAGTTTTAAAAAAATCAATTTACCCTTCATTTATACTTTTTTTACCTTACTTTCGTTTTACTCATTATGAAGAATGTATTCATACTAATTTTTTGTTTTTTATCTGTTACACTTTTTGCCCAAAAGGACAATGCCATTGTGAAAGGGAAAGTCATGGATGAATTTAATAATCCACTTGAATTGGTTTCTGTTAGTGTAAAAGGTTTTCCTAACGGGACTAAAACCAATGCGGCAGGTGTATTTAGCATCAGTGTTCCTGTTGATAAAAATTTAGCATTGGTTTTTACTGCCATAGGCTATTCAACAAAAGTAGTTTACAAGCGATTAGAGAAAGGAGAAACTATTAATTTAAGTATTTCGCTTACACCCAATATAAAAAAAATAAAAGACATTACCATTAAAAGTGATAAAAGACGAAATGAAGCAGGCTCGGTTCGCATTGATCCTAAATTATATGAATTGCAACCCACGCCGATAGAAGGAATTGAGTCGATGTTAAAAATATTTTTGAATGGAAATAACAATGAAATGACTTCTCAATATAATGTGAGAGGCGGAAATTTTGATGAAAATTTAGTGTATATCAATGACTTTGAAGTGTATCGACCGTTTTTAGTAAAAAGTGGACAACAAGAAGGATTAAGCATCATCAATCCTGATTTAGTAGGTGGAGTTAATTTTTCTACAGGGGGTTTTCAAGCAAAGTATGGCGATAAAATGAGCAGTGTGCTCGACATCACCTACAAACGGCCAAAAGAATTTGGTGGGAGTGTACGATTGAGTATGTTAGGCGTTGGCGCACATTTAGAAGGCACAGGTAAAAAAAATAGATTGACCTATATGATTGGGTTGCGTCAAAAATCGAATCAATATTTATTGCAAGCACAACAAGTGAAAGGAGTTTATAATCCTACTTTTACTGATTTACAAGCCTATGTAACATATCAATTTAATACGGATTGGCAAGTAGATGTTTTTGGAAATTATGCTCGTAATCGATTTGATTTTCAGCCAGCGAGTGCTTCTCAAAGTTTTGGCTTAATTAATAAAGCATTTCAATTAAGAACGTATTATGAAGGTGCTGAAATTGATAAATTTGATTCAAGGTATGGCGGAATATCATTAATCCACACACCTAACAGTAAAAATACCTACAAACTAATTGCATCTGGTTATCAAACAGATGAAGCAGAAACCTATGATATCAAAGGAGAATATTTGTTGGGTGAATTAGAAACCGATTTAGGCAAAACAAATTTTGGCGATTTAAAATATGCGTTGGGCACCGGATTGATACATTCCTATGCACGAAATTATTTGAATGTAAATGTTGGAAACATTGGAGTTAAAGGCTCACATGATGTAAAAAGCCATTATTTTCAATGGGGAGTAAACTCCGAATTTATTAATATTTCTGATCAATTAAATGAATGGGAGCGAAGAGACAGCGCTGGTTTTTCTCAACCTTATAGTGATACTTCATTGAACATGGCAAAACGCTATAAGACCTCGAATGAGTTTAACTATCAACGAGTAACTGCTTTTTTACAAGATAATATTGCGTTTGATTCATTGAACTTAGTAATAACAGGTGGAGTTCGATTTAACTATAATTTTTTAAATAAAGAGTTCTTGGTGAGTCCCCGTATTCAAGCATCCTGGAAGCCTAAATGGGAAAATGATATTGTTTTTAGAGCAGCAACTGGAATTTATTCTCAACCTCCATTTTATCGTGAAATGCGAAATTTGAATGGGGACTTAAATTTAAATTTAAAATCACAAAAATCGTATCATGCAGTTGCTGGTTTTGATTATAATTTTAAAGGATTAGGAAACCGACCATTTAAATTTACCAGCGAATTATATTATAAAAATATGTGGGATTTAGTACCCTACGAATACGATAATGTTCGGATTCGATATTTTGGTCAAAACAATGCGAAAGGATATGCTTATGGAGGGGAGTTTAGGCTATATGGTGATTTAGTAAAAGATGCTGAATCTTGGATTAGTTTAGGAATTATGAAGTCTGGGGAAGATGTATTAGACGATCAAATAAAAATTAATAGTAAAATCAATGGTGCTGATAGTGCAACTCTTTACCCAGGATATATTCCTCGTCCTACAGATTCTCGGGTAAACTTTGGCTTGTTTTTTTCAGACTATTTACGTGGGCATGAAAACTTTAAAGTGCATTTGAATGGGGTATATGCAACTGGTTTGCCATTTGGTCCACCTGATCAAAAACGATATGGTGATACCTTGCGAATTCCAAGTTATAAAAGAGTTGATATTGGTTTCTCGGCCTTATTATTAGATGCTGCAAAAAAAGAGAGACCTCGCTATTCTTATTTTAAAAATGTAAAATCAATTTGGTTGAGTGTAGAAGTATTTAACTTATTAGGTATTCAAAATACATTGTCTTATTTATGGATTCAAGATCTAAGCAGTAACAAGACCTACGCAGTTCCTAATCGCTTAACTGCCCGATTATTGAATGTGAAATTAGTGACGAAATTTTAGCTTTGAGGCTAAAAAATATCCTAAAAATGCCATGGGGATATAAGCAAAAATTACATCGGTTATATTAAACCACATGGGTGCAGTTAATGAAATTATCATACTAATTCCTCCAAATAAAAAAATGGTGCCAATTACTACCGCTAATATTAATTTATTATTGGCAGCTAAACAAGCTGTTATAAACGCACCTGCTAAAGTTCCTAATGCATGAGCTAAAAATGGAAATAAAAAATGTTTAGGTTCCATTAAATGCATTGCTGTTTTTAAACCTGCTTCAGTAGTTACATCAATTCCATTGGGTGGAGGAATAATTTTCCCACTCACTATGATTAAACTCATATTGACAATACTGCCAACAATAATTCCTGTAATTACGGCTAAAATATTTTTCAAAATTGGATTCAAAACCATGTTATCTCATTTTTTTAGTAATTGAAAGTAAAAATAGAATTTGTGCAGTGGCAAAAAGTAAAAAGCTGGTCACTACTTGAAAAATAATTTTAATGTCCGCTACAAATGAATTGGCATTCATATTTCCATAACTAGCTTGGGGAGTAAAATGAGGTATGTAAAAAGCCAAAAGCAGCAAGCCAATAAAAGACATCGATGCATGTAATATGCCCAAACGAGCAGAAATGGGTTTTTGAATTGCATCAAAAATAAAATAAATGCACAAGAAAAAGGCTTCGATACTTGCCGCTAAATAAAATGCATTTTGGAGTTTAAAAAAACCAAGGGTTACAAATAACACCACGGCTATAATAAAAATAAGTTTTGCTTTCATGTTTCATTTAGCTCGTAAAAAAAGTAATTACTACCGCAATTAAAGTTCCAATGGTAGATAGAATTCCTAATGCTACAGATATTTTAAAATATTTACCTAAATTATTGAAACTGTTGGCCAACTCATCTTCATTTCCTGTAAGAAAATAATTTTCACTTCCATTTCTAAATCGGATTAAGAAAAAAGCATTGAGTACAAAAACAGTAATGAATATGATGTATAATATCGCTAAAGCAATAAGTCCAAAACTTTCTATTTGACTATATGACAAATCACTCATGCCAATTTTCTCCGTAATCATTTCTTTTAATTTATCAATATTGGTGATAATCGAAACAAATAATAGCGTGGTGAGGATAGCCAATGCTACAAAAACAATGCCGATGAATTTAGCCCATTTTCCTGAAGATTTTATTTGTTCTGCTCCAACAGAATTAAGTTCTACGGGTTGTAAAATTGATGTATTATTTTCCATATAATTAACTGATTGCAAATGCGATGATAGAAATGATTAATCCTAACAATACCAATGAAATAGCGATAATAAATAAAACGCCCATTATGGTAAAATAGGTTTTTAGATGATGTAAAGCTTGAGATAAATCCGATGAACTATGATTGTTAAGTCCACTTTCCATCAGTTTAGAATAGTTTAATAAATTGATAGACATAACTAAACTGATTGCACTGGAAATTAAAAATGAAATTAAGGAAGCAAAAATAGAAGCGTTTCCTTTGATCAATCCTACCATGATTTGCAGTAAACCAATCGTAATTCCAAAAATTGAAATATATGCGGCATATTTCGACCATTCGATGGTAGAAGCGATTTCCTTTTTAGTTTCTTCTTTTAAAATAATTTCTGTTTTTAACATAAAAAATGAATTAATAAGCTCTTGCAAAAAGTACTCGTTGTGCACTTGGTTTTTGGGTTAAAATACATGTTCCATTTTCTTGTTTATTGTCCAATGGAATGCAACGAATGGTTGCTTTGGTCATTTCTTTTATTTTCTCTTCTGTTTCAGGGGTTCCATCCCAATGTGCGGCAATAAATCCGCCTTTCTCATCCAATGTTTTCACAAATGTATCCCAATCATTTACCTCCACAATATTTTCATCTCGGAAAATTTTTGCTTTGTTGAAAATATGCTCTTGTATGTCATTTAACAACGTTTCAACTTGAGCTTCAATGTGATCTAGGCTCAATACCTTTTTTTCTTTTGTGTCTCGTCGAGCAACTTCCACCACATTGTTTTCTAAATCTCTTGCTCCTAAAGCCATACGAACTGGTACTCCTTTCATTTCATATTCGGCAAACTTCCATCCTGGGCGGCTTTGGTCATCATTGTCATACTTCACTTTGATGCCTTTGGCTTTTATGTTTTTCATGATTTCTGTTGCCTTGGCGTCAATCATTGGTTTGCTTTCATCCCCTTTATAAATTGGAACGATCACCACTTGAATAGGTGCTAATTTTGGAGGTAAAACCAACCCTTGATCATCACTGTGAGCCATAACCAAAGCGCCTATTAATCGAGTAGAAACTCCCCACGAAGTAGCCCAAACATATTCTGGTTTATTGTCTTTGGTGATGTATTTAACATCAAAAGCTTTTGCAAAATTTTGACCTAAAAAATGTGACGTGCCCGATTGTAATGCTTTCCCATCTTGCATCAGTGCCTCTATGGTATAGGTATCCTCTGCTCCAGCAAAACGTTCATTCGCACTTTTTACACCTTGTATGACTGGCATTGCCATAAAGTTTTCAGCAAAATCAGCATATACATTAATCATTTGTTTAGTTTCTACGATCGCTTCTTCTTCCGTTGCATGCGCGGTATGCCCTTCTTGCCACAAAAACTCAGCTGTTCGCAAAAATAAACGAGTGCGCATTTCCCAACGAACAACATTTGCCCATTGATTGATTAATATAGGCAAATCTCTATACGATTGAATCCAACCTTTATATGTATTCCAAATAATAGCTTCACTTGTAGGGCGAACAACCAATTCTTCTTCTAATTTTGCTTCTGGATCTACGACTAATTTACCTGGATTGTTTGGGTCATTTTTTAAACGGTAGTGAGTTACAACAGCACATTCTTTGGCGAATCCTTCGGCATTTTTTTCTTCTGCTTCAAATAAACTTTTTGGCACAAATAATGGGAAATAGGCATTTTCATGTCCCGTTTCTTTGAATTTTTTATCTAAAACATCCCGCATGTTTTCCCACAAAGCATAGCCATAGGGTTTTATCACCATACAACCTCTAACCGCACTGTAATCTGCTAAACCAGCTTTTAAAATCAAATCATTATACCATTTGCTATAATCTTCACTTCTTGGTGTTATTTCTTTACTCATTTGAGATTTTTTTCTATTAAATTTTACTTCAAATTACAGCGCAAATTACTACAAAGTTTTTAGGCTATTATAATATATTTTTTTATGTACATAATATTATTAATTGTGAGTGCTTTGAAACTTAGTATTTTATTTATTTAAGTTAAATATTTATGCTTTGTTAATAGAACCATTTTTTATCAATTATTTTAAACTTTTTACAATACTTACTGTCTTAATGATGTAATTTCGATAAACAATATAAAAATATACAACATGAAAAATTTATTTTTAACCCTTACTTGGATGTTTGTTTTTTTTAGCAGTCCACTTTTTGCACAAAGTTATGATGATGTGTATAGTAACTCAAACCCATCATCGAATGGAACTTCAAATCAACAAAATAGCCAATCGAATCAAAATACACAACCGTCAAATGCATCTAGATATGATAATGTAGATGATGTAGACTATGTAAATGATCAAAATAACAATTCAAACTACAATAACAAAAGTTATGGTTACAGCGATGATGAGGATTATTATGATGATCAAAATGACGATTCATATTTTTATGCCTCCAGAATAATCCGTTTTTACAGACCGATGAGAAGTTGTGGTTATTATAGCCATTTTTATAGAGATCCTTATTGGTGGGATTGGTCTTTTAGTTACCCATCTTGGTACGTGACCACTCCTTCTTGGAACTTTGGTTGGAATAATTGGGGGATTAGTATTGGATACAATAATTGGGGCTGGAATAATGGTTGGAATAACGGTTGGAATAATTGGGGTTGGAACAATGGTTGGAATAATTGGGGTTGGAACAACGGCTGGAATAATTGGGGTTGGAATAATGGTTGGAATAATGGTTGGTGTGGAAACGGTTGGAACAATGGCTGGAATAATGGTTGGAATAATGGCTGGTGTGGATTTAACAATGGCTGGAATAATGGCGGATTTTATGGAGGTAGAAACAATTATAAATACGGTCCAAGAAGTTCTGTAAATTCTACCAATAGAAATGTTGGAATAGACAGACCACAAAGAGACAGAGTGATGCAATTAAAAAACAATCCGAATCCGATGCCTGTTAATAACAGAGTGAATTCTTTAGATGATGTTAGACGAAATAATGTTTCTACTGAAAGAGAAATGAATCAAAGTAATTCAGATAGAAGCAATCGTTTTCAGGCACCAAGAGAAATTATTCGATCAGAAAGAACTCAAATTGATCCAAATTCTTCAAGACAACTATCCAATCCAAATAGAGATATAAATGAAGATAGAAGAAGAATGGATCAACAACGATTTGAAATGGAAAGAGCAAGAAATTTTCAAAATGAAAATCGTGGAAATCAAAGAAATTCAGAAATTCAACAAGATCGTTTTAATCAACAAGATCGTTTTGAACGAAATAGACAAAATGAACAAAGAAGATTACAAGAACAAAGAAGACAAGAAATTCAACAAAGAGGAACTGAAAGACAATATAATAATCGTAATGTAGTTGAACCTCAACGCAATTATCAACCAGCAGAAAGTGCGCCACGACAAGAGAGAAGAATAGAACAGCGGCCTGCTCAAAGACAAGAGCCACAGCGCAGTGAACCAAGATACGAAGCGCCAAAAAGACAAGAGCGAAGTGAACCACGTTATCAAGCACCTGCTCGTCAAGAATCACGTAGTTATGAGTCACCTCGTACAAATTCTCCTTCATCATCAACTCCTAGTCTGGGAGGTGGGCGAAGAAGATAATCCTTAAACAAATTCAACGCATCATCTATTGTAATCAAACTTATTGTAGATGATGCGTTTTTTTATAAAAAATAAAATACGATATGAAAAAAAGAATAATAACAATATTTATTTTATCCGCTTTTGCAATCAAAGCAAGTGCGCAAGATGAAAATGATGCGCTTCGATTTGGCATGAGTCAATATTTTGGAACTGCAAGAGGAATGGCTATTGGAAATGCAACAGGAAGCATTGGAGGTGATTTTAGCACTTTGTCGGTAAACCCTGCTGGCATTGGTATATATAGGAAAAGTGAATTTTCATTTACGCCTAATTTTTCAAATGCAAAAAATGAATCAACTTATTTAAATGAAAATATGTCGGATCGTAAATCTAAATTGCATTTTGCTCAAGTTGGATTGGTAATCACCAACGCTAAAAAAGGCAATGCAGCCAAAAGAAGTGCATGGAAAACAGGTTCCTTTGCTTTTGGAATGAATAAAATTGCTAATTTTTCAAACAACTATTCATACACAGGTAAAAACAATTTAAATTCAATTGTTAATAAATGGGCAAATGATATAAATGCCCTTGGGGGATTTTCTAGCTTGGCTAACGCAAATTACAGTGCCTACGCTGCCTATCAAACTTATTTAATTGATAAAAACTTTGCTGGTGATAGTACAAAAGTAAAATCATATGTTCCCACAGCAGCAGGTATACAACAAACAAAACAAGTTTTTGAAACTGGAGGTATGAATGAAGTTGTCTTCACTGCGGGGGGGAATTATTTAGATAAATTAATGCTAGGAGCAACCTTGGGAATTACTTCAATTAATTACAATAGAACATTTAATTTTGAAGAAAAAGATATTTCAGGGAATTTGAGTAATGATTTTAGTTCTTTTCAATACACTGAAAAATTAGCTACATCTGGTACAGGAGTCAATCTAAAACTTGGCGCAATTTTAAAAGCGTCTGATAATTTTCGATTTGGTTTAGCACTTCATACTCCTACTGCAATTTATTTAAATGATATATCATCTATTGTTATGACTTCAAACACAGATAGTTTACTAACTCGAAACAATCCGTCAGCAAGTCCAATCACTACTTTCAAGCAAGATTCTGTTCTAATATATAATTATACATTGTATACCCCTGGAAAAGTGATTGGTAGTTTTACACTTTTATTTAATAAAAAAGGATTTTTAACTGCAGATATTGAATATCTAGATTATTCAAGTATGACATATCGTTATGAAGATGCAGATTTTTTGGCGGAAAGTTCGATGAATAATACGATACAAAAAACGTATAAAAGTGCGGTAAATGTTAGAGTGGGTGCCGAAGCAAAGTTACAAGATGTTAGCTTAAGAGCAGGCTTTGCATTTTATGGCAGCCCATATCAATCAACTGTAGTCAATTCCGATAGATTGTTATTTAGTCTTGGAACAGGTTATCGCACCAATACTTGGTTTTTAGATGGTGCTTTTGTACACAGCATACAAAAAATAGCTGAAAAGCCGTATGTTTTAAATAACTTAAATGACGTTTCCAATGCGATTATAAAAAATAACAGCAGTCAATTATTGGTTACCTTAGGTTGGAAGTTTTAATTCTAAAAGCATAATATAGTATATCAATCTCGTTAAATACTTAACGAGATTTTTTTATATAATTTAATCTTTTGAAACTGTACCTTTGCCAAACTGCAAGTACAGCTATCGCCGTTCAAGCAATTGAAAGGAGGAAAGTCCGGACAGCAAAGAGCAACGTACCACCTAACAGATGGTATTTACAGAAATGTAGATAAGACAGTGCCACAGAAAATAACCGTCCTAGCGATTACTCGTTACGATAAGGGTGAAAATGTGAGGTAAGAGCTCACAGTATTTATGGTAACATAAATTTCGGGTAAACCTAACGTGCTGAAATGTCAAATAAGTGAGTGATTGAGAGTGGCTCGTTCGATATTCATGGGTAGACAGATGGATTCTATTAGTAATTTTAGAACTAGATAAATGATAGCTATGAAATAGCAATGTTTCAAAAACAGAACCCGGCTTACGTACTTGCAGTATTTTTTTATTTTTTATAAAAAAAATTTGTTACTCTAAAATGTTATTCTATATTTGCACTCCAATCAAAAAGGGAGTGTAGCTCAGTTGGTTTAGAGCATCTGCCTTACAAGCAGAGGGTCCGCGGTTCGAATCCGTGCACTCCCACAAAAGTCCGAAATTTTCGGGCTTTTTTTATTTTAATAAATAAAATATTTCCAATTTGAAAAAACAACTTTCTGCCATGAGTTATGCCGATGGCGAAATGATTTTGATAGACAAGCCTTATGGTTGGAGCTCGTTTGGAGTGGTGACCCAACTAAAAAAATGGACGCATGCAAAAATAGGACATGCTGGTACTTTGGACCCTTTGGCCAGTGGTTTGGTCATTTGTTGTACAGGAAAATTTACCAAAAAGCTAACTGCACTCATTGGTTTAGATAAAGAGTATACCGGCATCATTCGCATTGGGGAAACAACGCCAACGTATGATTTAGAA
>Ga0114980_10000925_pt1 | contig 20895 bp, 23 predicted proteins | sample S_140806_EF_Meta_FD_87018 | JGI IMG/M metagenome (GOLD analysis project Ga0114980, IMG submission 87018) | Freshwater microbial communities from Lake Simoncouche, Canada to study carbon cycling - S_140806_EF_MetaG | ecosystem: Environmental > Aquatic > Freshwater > Lake | place: Lake...
ATCCTTCTCCGATATGATATAGATAGTTTTAATCGATGATTCTTCCTCTAACCGTGCTTTTCCAGCCTTAAAATAGTCTATCGATGAGACAAGATTCACCTCTTTATAATCCCCGTAGCGTATATGTATGAATGCGGACGATTCTGGTTCTGCTATAAGAGGGTCAGACCCATATTTCTTCGTTAACTCGTCCTGAATCTCTGGTCGAATCGTTGCTATCGCCGGCTCAATCGAACCGTAGTTCTGATAATATCCCCCCTCGGGGTCATCGGTTGTCTTCATCCTCAGATTCGTCGTTGAGTTCTTAAAGTTGCTTCCAGAGTTTACGATAAGATCCGTATTCTTCCATGAGCCGTGCCGAATGTTCTTGTTCTTATGAACTACTGCGCCAGCTTTACTAACTCTTTCTTTCATGTCTGGCGTCAACTCAATAGGCCGCCCTTGCTTGAATAAGAATCGATAATCATTTAACGTATGAGGATTTTTCTCTACAGGAGGAATACAGATATCCCAGTTCTTCAGCTTATTCTTTACAATCACCGCCGCTGCATAAATAAACAGCTGATTGCCTAGACCAATACAAGGGCCCCAGTTAATAAAGAGACATTTCTTGTCCCCTCCCCCCTTTCTCGTGCGCCAACGCTTCGTAGTAGATATACCACGAAGCCTTCTAGAACGTCTAGAACGCTTTCCCTTTCGCATGTCCTCTTAGTATGTCTTGAGATTATTGTACCTGATTTAACTTATTGATATTTGAGTTGTACGTTGTCTTTTCGTTCAAGGTGACCAGACTCGGCTTCGCCAGATAAATATTGATCTTGTCTGCGAATTTGTGAAGCTGAATGTCTACCGGGTCTATCATATGCTCCAAAAGAGGAAGGATTTTGTTCTTGAGGCTCTTGTGCCTCACAACGTAGGCCCAGTTCCCCCAGTTATTATGAGAGGTCATCTGCTTCTCAAACTTCTGGACCGCTGGGGACACCTCCTTCGCCTTCGGATTCACCTTGTCCAAATAAATAATATCCCAGTCAGAGGGAATCTCTTTCGTCAAGGTGTCAAGCTTCGCCGCAAAGTCTGGCGCAAACTTAATATCATCTTCTAAGATAAGCGTTCCCTGCGCATCCGCATCCGGATGTTCTGCTATGTCACGCATTAATCCCCTGTGCGCTAAATAACAGCCTATCGCACCCTTGTAGCGCATCTTTGGACCCTTGAAAATAATACTTCCTATCCCCTGCTCCATTAAGGAATCCCCCATCGATTCATCGACTTTGACCGCATCCCACTTCTTCAGGTCAATACCAGCCTCCTTTGCCGACGCAGCAGACTGCTTGTAGCGCTCGGAGTTCTCATTCATCGTTATCGCAAACACACGTTTAAATAAGGGCTTCCCCTTATTTGTATTATTCTTTCTTGTGTTATTCCGATTTGTGTTCGCACCACCCCCCTTTGTTCGCCTTGACCGGGCCATCCTACTCTAGTCCTAGGTTATCTATCATCCCGTTCATGCATAAAAAGTCCATTGCCAGCTGCGACACTGTAGCCATTCAGATTGTGTATTAAATACTCTTCCATACTCGTCGATGGCATCTCTCGATTCGTTTCGAGCAGCGGCAAAAGTTTCTCCTTCAGAAAGTCTGTTCTCGCAATAAAGATGTTATTCGACCACGGCGCATGCTCAGACGTTGTCTTGTACCACGGCGTATCATAGTCTATTCGCTCAAAGAGCCCTGGAAATGCCTTATCTGGTTGAATGTCCCCTGGAAACATCACAACCTCTATCTTATACGGAAATGTGGCGTCAAACGTGTAGTTCGGTAACTGCTCGTCTGGAACTGGCGCAAATGCTCTCGACCCCAGCGGCTCACCTGGTCGCTTCTTGTCCCTCAGACGCACAAGCTGAACATCTTTCTCCTCCATAAGCTTCATGGCCTCCTTCAGAATCTTCTTTGTCGTCGCTTCATCATTCACCAACTTGAAATCGCACTCTGCAAAGATAAAATACGGTGTCGTTGTCGCCTGAATCATCTCTATCATTCCCCCAATAATACCCGTGTTCGTTGGGCCACCCATCACAGTCTTAATCCCATAGTCCTTCGCTAACGCATCATCCTGCGGAGTCCGCTCCTGGACATATAGCATGGGCTTCACCATCTCTAAAAGCCCATTCTTCTTATACGATTCTAAGGTACTCCGAATCGTCAAGGGCGATTTCCACGTCAGAATACCTAGCGTAATGTCCTTCAGATCTGACCCACCACGCTGCTTTCTTGAGCGTCCCCTATGTTTACGTCTACGTGTGCGCCTCTGTTTGCGCATCCTATCCTGTAGGAGGATTTTCTCGGAACTTCTTTACCTGGTCCGCAAGTAAGGTGTCTTCTACCACATTCTTATCATATCGGGTAAAATAGTCATCATCTCGGGCAGAGTTGTGATTTGCCGTAAAGACATCTCCCCGCACCTTTTTCACCTTATTATAATACTCTTTTGACATAATCGGATAATGATTTACCTGTAGGCCTTGGGGGCAGGGTAAGAGTTTCCCTGTGACATCCGGTATGTGCTGCGAAGAAATCTTCCCCCCCGATAAATCGGATAGTAAGAATGTGGATTTTCCAGAGATTCCATTCTCAGGCTCAGCCTTGTCATGCCACCGCTTCGTAAATCCTTCTCGCACACTCGCCGGCTGGGTCTCATGGCCATTGGAGCCAAACATCGACCAACCACAGGTAAATCCCGACACCTTTGTCTCGGAAGGCGCCGAAAAGACATCCTTGACATAGTCCTTTATCAGCCGCCCATCTCTCCCAAAATAGTATTCATCGATATCCGCAACTAAGAGAACATCAATCCCCTTCTCCTTCATAATAGGAAGGCCAGTCTCATTGTACGCCTTCAACTGGACATGCTTGCCTGGAACATCTTTTGCGACCACGAGCCCCTCAAACTGATCCGTTATACTCTTCCAGTCATCCGTAGAATCATTGTTCAGCAGCACAATGGCATCCGCCCCCTGCCACTTATAATGCTCTATCCATTCCTTCAAAATCATCGACTCATTCTTGAAAATCGCCATGACACCAAGTTTTAAGGGCTTTGTACCCCCTTTATGACCCGTATTTAATCGCTTTAACTCCGAATATCCTAAGCACTGGCTGTTGTGCGCATCTACCTCATTCGGAAAATGCTGCCATGCCTTATGAATACCAAAGGATTGGGGGCTATTTATGGTCTCAATAGAAAACTCTTTCGCTTGTTCAGGCGTAGGCTTCTTCGGTACGGCGCCCTTACAGCCTCCACTGAAAAATCCATCCTCATTGTGATTCAATGTAGGGCAGGTCGCCAGAATCTCCAACATCTTGCTTTTTCGCCTCAACGAAAAGCCCCCGTTTCCTAGCGCATTCCGCCCCTTCCACGGCGCACCAACATAATCATAGCTCATAAACTTATCGAGTAAATGCGCCCCCTGCTTACAGATTAAACTGTCCGCCTGAATGACCAGAAACATCTCTGTAGGTATCTTATCGAGAATCCGCTTGCTCATCATCAGCTTATTATATGCCGCCTCTGTCATTGTTTCAAGCCCAATATCACATATAGATGCTCGGGATTTCTGTTGCGCTGGAAGCTGTTCAATTAGATCTTTCACATGTGCCTTGTTCTCTGAGCCTGGAAAGATGATCAACTTCCAGTGTGAACCCAAGTTCTCCAAGACATTCTTTACTACAAACTCTAAAGCAGGCACCTTCCTCGGCTCAATAATAATCGCCGTACCACCCTTGGCAGAACCCCCACGCTGCTTTCTACGCCGTGTAGAGCGGCGTTTCACCTTTTTCTTTACTCTTCTACTCAGCATTCGCTTCCTGTAGTAAGAATATATTTTCTATCCACTCACTAAGAAGATGGCATCAACATCAACAAGAAAACGTTTCACCGGCCTCGGAGAAGGCCGTTCAAAATCGATATATGTTCCACCCACACTTCATGACACAGCTGTGCTCATCGCTTTTTTTAATCCTGCGAAATTCAAACGAATCCTTAAAAATGCTCTTTACATTATCAGTATTCTTAAGGAGGCGCAGATCCCATGTTTCGTGGCCGAATGTACGTTTCATAACTCGAAGCCACAACTGCCTGGTGCAAATCTGGTGCTCAATTCGAACAGTTATATGTTTTATAAAGAACAACTTCTGAACAAACTTGAACCCCTTGTTCCCGAAAAATACACCAAACTCATTTTTCTTGATGCCGATATCTTACTCGATACTCCGGACTGGATTGACCAGACTTCTGAAGCGCTCAATAACTTCGACATCATACAGCCATTTAGTCAAGCATCTTGGCTAACACCCGACAACACCCGCATACGCTCTAAAAAGCTGTCTTATGCCTTTGCCATTGTTACAAAAAAGACTATTAATATAACCACCCTACACGACTATCATCCAGGATTTGCCTGGGGAATGAAACGAGACATTTTTCGTAAACTCGGAGGATTCTTTCCACGCTCTATTGTGGGTGGGGGCGATGTCGCATTCATCTTAAACTTACTCCCTCTTCATGTTACCGATGAGTTATTCTTTACTGCGATTAGTCCCGATTTCGGAAAGTTTATTCTACCGTCATGGCAAGAATATAATACAAGGTTTAAACAAGTTAATCCTAAACTCGGATTTCTTGCGAACAAGGCACTTCACCTCTTTCATGGTGTAAAAGAAAATAGACAATATGTTTCACGCTACCAAAATGTGTATGAACTACTACATGGAGAGTGGGACGATGAAATAACGACAAACCCCGATGGACTCTTTGAATTTAAACGTCCCGAAATAAATAAGGTCGTCCTCAACTATTTCAAAGGACGTAATGAAGATATATCCTTAGAAGCAGCAAACAACATCATAAAAGAAGGGTATAAGGGGGGAAGAATACTTCGTAAACGAAATATCGGTAGGACTCGTAGACTTCTTAAGAAACGTGCCAACGCAGGAGAAAGTATTAAAACCGATACGACGGTCGTGAGACTGCCTTCACAGCAATAGACAGTCATCCTGCGTCAATGCTCCCATACAGGTAGGACAGAACCCTTTCAACGCAACCCACTGCATCAAACTGTTCCCCTCAAAGAGATGAAAACACGGTGTTATCCCCGTCTTCATCTTTTCTGTTATGTTCTCCAACGATATGGAACACGTCATCAGATTTGCTATCGCATCACGCTTGATGATCGCCGCAACAAATGCGGGTGGTTTGCGACTAGGTGGCGCAGAAGGCACGGGCCGCACCACGGTCACAGGAGATAGTTGCTCAAGTGATGCGACCTTCGCTATCATCGTCTCATGAAGAGATTTATATTCCTTGTACCACGGATTGTAAAAGGTGTAGCTTACATCATAGATAAAGTCTCCAGGAATGTCCTCGCTCTTATCCGAGCCAAGAATCGTAATCCAGCAGCTCGACGGCTCATGATACATGCACCAGGGAGACCTCCATAAATAGAGATGCTTTCCCTCACGCAACGGTATTCTCTTTATCATCGGTTCTGCCTCCGTGCTCAATGCAATCTTTACCTTCCCCGTAGAGCCAGTTACTGTGTAGGGAGATAGATCAATGACGATGTTTGGCTCTGGATGAATCTCACGCATCCGCACCACTTTTAATCGCCGAACAGTGTCGTCGAATACTGCGAAGTACTTTTCTGGTGTAGATAGAGGCATAGAGATGGACATAGACATAGCCAGGCGTTGTAGAACCTATGTGCCTACGTGAAAAATAAATTTTGGACTTACCGTACACTAGCTCATAGTCTCACGCATGGTCGATATGTACTCTTCGACCCAGGTGACGCCCCTCGCCATATACTCAGCATCACCATCGACCATAAAGGTGTTCCTGATTGTCTGAAGAAGCTCAACACGCTTTTTCTGAACGTACTGCTTCCATCTCCACTCCTGAACCGTCTTCTCCGCTCCATCAAGCAATACCATCTGCTCGCACTTCAACTTATACATCTCAGTGTACTCGACCTCCAGCTCATCAAGCTCCTTTTGCGTCAACGCCTTGACCTTAGGATCAGTCGGCGGCTTCTCTGCTGCGTCCAGCGCCTCCGTAATCTTCTTCAGGCTAGCATCATACTTCTTGATAGCTGTCTTGTACCGGTTGACCTCCTGCTGGGATTTAGCCACATGTACGTCGTAGCCTGTGCTCGTCTCCTTGTAGTAGTCATGGCGCCAAGCATCCGCCTTGTCCCGTAAGATGTTTCTCACGATCGGATCATACTTCTCCTGAACCTCTGTTGTGCGAATCTGCTCCCATTCTGTTGACATTATGAACGTGTGCGGTGTACTACACGGTAGGACACACATACATTCAATTTTTTTCATACGCCGCATAGCGCCCTAGAATCTGCTTCTGCTGCTCTGGAGACCGACTCCCAGGAAAATGGAGAAATGCCGGACCCTGGACCCCATCTTCGTCAGGCAGCTTCTCGTGATTCCCCACCTTATTCCGTATCATGGACTCTTCACTGTCTAAATCAAACTCACTAAGATGATTCATCGCCCATTTCCCTGCGGTGTACTGATCATCCTCCTCATACGGAGTTTCAGCAATCCCTGTAAACATCTTCTGTAGAGCGGCGACAGGCCCTATAATGAATCCAGTGTTCATAAATACAGGCTTTTTCCATAAAGGGCTCCCCTCATCTGGCTTCAAGTCAGCTTCGATTACGTCTCTACCTCCTAGCACAGAATGTGTATCATACCAGTTTAATACATCTTTGTAGCAGTTCTTGAAACAGACAACTTCCGCACCAAAGACAACCGGCATCTGCCTCTGTCTCGCCTTGTATGCTGTTAAGAGTTTATCAGAATCCTTGATACAGATGACATCAAAGGCATCGACGAAAATCGCCAGCGCATCGGGCCCCTTTTCCGTCGCATACCGCTTCATGCCCTCCACATAGTTCTCTATTTTCGTGTTAAATCCTTTCCATGGCTTACCGAACCCGAGGACTTCATAACTGTAGTTATGCTTCTTTAATGAGCTCAATAGGGCGTCCAGAGTAGGCTTCATCCGATCCGAACTCGTAAAGACTTTCAGGCCAGAATCATTCGGTGCAGTGTAACTCAACTCTACTGTCGCTCCCCCCCGCTGCTTTCTCCGCCGTGTCTTTCTCTTCTGCGCTCTTCGGCGCCTATAACGCCGTGAACCCATCCCTACCTATTGCTTCGCTTTTGCTGCGCTGTTCTGCGCATTTTTATCCAAGACAGTTACGACCGAGTTGGGCGCATTTCTCGCATCCTGCTTCACAATCGAAGGTACCAATAAATACATGTTCAAGACATCAGCGAACTTTGCTAACTGAATATCCGGAACATCCATCATGTGCTCCAGCTTCGGAAGCACCTTTTCTTTCAAGGAAGAGTTCTTCACAATGTAGGCCCAGATCCCCCAGTTCTTTGTAGCCGTCATATCCTTGTCCAACTTTTTCACATGCTCGGAGATCATCTTCCCCTCCGTGTAAAGTTTATCCAAGAAGATAAAATCCCAATCTGCTGGAACCTCCTTCTCTATCTTCGCAAGCTGCTCATAAAAATCGGAGGGAATCTCTACATCATCCTCAAAGATGAGCGTCCCGGGCTTATCAGCTGCCGTGTCCGCCACATGCTGAAGCAGCGTTCTGTGCCCCAGATATGCACCAATCACTCCCAGATTAAAGATAGCCCCCGTACGATCCTTGTAGTTCGTCGTACCAATCCCAAGAGGTGGTAAGGTGTCCTTTTCCTCGGGCTTAATGAGCACACCCTTCCACGGCTCTAACGGCATTCCCGCAGCAGTCGCAAACGCTTTAATATCGATATAGCGCTTCGAGGCCGGGTCTAAGGTCACCGCATATGCATCCTGGAAAAATGGACTCGATTTTGCGCCTCCTCTCTGTGCCTGTCTCACTCGGCTACGCCGCACTTTAGAACGCCTATTCCTTCTCGTACGCTTCCGTACCATCCTAGTATAGGCCTACAAAATTGAAGTCGGCCATCGCTATAGCAGCAGTACAAATGGACACTCAACATTATCTTGCTCGTCGTGGCAACTGGCAGCTCGTCGCACAGCAGGGAGGGACACGGGCAGAGGTAGACACCATCGATGTGATTCGGGCGCATCTCGATAGCGCACACCCTGGCCTCTATGAGGTTGTGGCGCACCCCCAGGATCTGCGCAACATCTACTATGAATATACCTATGAGCAAGAGCCGGCACTGTACACGAAGCCCGCTGCACCCACTGTAGAAGATGTCTGGTTCGAGGATGGAGAGTTCCGCACAGTTTCCAAAGGAGGAAAGGAAGTGCCCGTGACCGGCGGTGGAGGCTGCGTCCCTGATATTCGTATCAAACACTTGGCCACGGGCCGCCTGTGTTTCATCGAATGTAAGAATCAGGGCGACGCAGGAAATGCCCATGAGCGTGCCGCAAAATACGCCACGCCGTCTATAATCGCCTTTGTCCAGAAGAAGCTCGGAATCAGCTACCAGCCTTTTGCGCACCTCTTTACCGGGCCCATGGTCGAAAAGAGAAAGTATCAGGTGGAGCTCGCCACCACCTACGGCTTCGCCCCCAATCACCTCTTTCTGTGGAAGAAGGATAGGCCCGTGGAGCCCCTCATTCAGTGGCTGGAGATGGTCATTCTGCCTCCGCTTACCTAACGACGGCGACGACGGGTCCCACCCCCTTGCGCCAACATCTTTCTTAATGCCTCCTCCACTTTCGCACTTGGCCGCACACTTACATTAAACCTTCTCGATACAGTATTCATCTTTTTTTGCGCATTAGCAAACCGTGTTAAAGAGTTTCGTATCTCCTGCTTTTGCGTAGCGGTTAACTGCTTAGGACTATTCCTACGAGTTTTACTAGGGCTTGGCATTTCTATTAAGTCCCAACACTAAATTTGAGCCCCATAAATGCTTCCACCCCAGTAAGACATATGAATACCTATGGCGTGAAATACATTGGAAGCAAGGCATCCCTCGTGGATAAGATTCTGAACTTTGTCACCGAACATCTTCCCGTAGATGCGCCGAAGCAGATTCTGGACGTCTTCACCGGGACAACCCGTGTCGCCCAGGCCTTCCGGTCCAAAGGGTGGCACGTGACCACCAGCGACCTCTCCTGGGCAGCCGAAGCATACGCACACGCCTTCGTCCAACGTACCGCAGCGAGTGGAGCCCGTGTAGGCGCCCTGATACAAGAGCTGAGGGCAGTCGAGCCCCAATCCGGGTGGATTACGACCACATATTGCGACGTCGTGACCCCCGACGGCGGCGTCGTCAAGATGTGGAAGCCGGTGAATGGACAGCGGGCTGACGCAATGCGTGAGAGGATTCGTGAGTGGGAGGATTCGGGCTACTGCTCCCATCATGAGGCCATGATTCTGGTCACATGCCTGGTGTTCGCATTGGACAAGGTCGATTCCTCTGTAGGGGTTCAACAGGCGTATTTGAAGACCTGGGCCGCTCGGGCCTCCAACTCCTTGGAGCTGATTGATCTTCCCTTTTACGATGGACCGGTTGGCACACATATTGTCGGTGATGCGCTGGTGAATCCTTATCCTGCGGCCACGGTGGCCTATCTGGACCCCCCTTATTCCGCCCATTCCTATGCGACCTATTACCATATCTGGGATAGCATCGTACGATGGGACAGGCCCGCAGTAGGACTGAAGACAAATCGGCGCATTGACCGTGTCAGTAACTCTGTCGAGGAAGATGAGTCAATGAAGTCGGCGTGGAACAGTAAGCGTACGGCGTTGGAGGCCTTCCTCATGCTCGTATCCCGACTCCCCGTGAAATACGTGGTCATCAGCTACAATGATGAGAGCCTGGTGCCCTTGGATGCACTGGTAGAGAATCTGAAGGGGGCCTACCAAACGGTCATTGTCAAGAAGATTCCCTATAAGCGAAATATCATGGCGCAGATTGGAAATGCGGCGGCGGCTGAGGAGCATAAGACAGAGAATAATGAAGTGCTTATTTGGATTGTTAAGCCAGATTAGCGTCATGTGCCTTAGCCTACATGACTACAGTTGTGTTGTAGGCTAAAAATAAGTATTCCATCTGGAGTACTTATTTTTAGCACAACACGTTAGATGCGGACTGCCATCTGCCTAATATGTTTTAAACCAAAGGATCCCTGGCTCCTTTTTTTAGCTACCTTTACCCAATATGACGTGTTCGTCATCATCGATGATAATAGTCATGATTACGTATCAACAAATGAGAAAATAACGTATGCGCAGGTGTCCCATGAGGACTGTATAAATAATGGGTTTAAGGGAATAAACTTTCTGTTTCGTGACCCTACAGGATGGGAAAAGTCCCTGTATTATTTTACACATGTGAAGAAAGACTATGACCGAGTCTGGTTTCTTGAAGAAGATGTGTTCTTTGCTTCGGAGAAACTGCTTCTTGATATCGATGGGGCGAACGGAGGGGATCTGCTTACTGCGCCGTACAAAAAGAGTCTGGATGGAAAGACTGATGAAGACGGGGATGAATGGTTGTGGCATAAGATTACTGTGGCGTTTGATCCTCCCTATTATCATGGAATGGTCTGCGCAAATAGAATGTCTAAGGCGCTACTTGAGGCTATTGATTCGTATGCAAGAGAGCATAGCTTGTTTTTCCTGGAGGCGCTGTTTCCTACCCTTTGCCATGCGAAGGGACTCAAGCATGATACGCCTTCACAAATGGAGACTGTACTTTGGAAAATGGACTATGATATAGACACATTTACTAAAGATAAGATGTATCATCCAGTGAAAGACTTGAGTCAACAGGATGTGATTCGGAAACGACTTTCGACTATCGGTGGGCGCAGGAAACGGCGGAAGACTAGGCGACACCGAAGGGGGAAAACACGGAAGGGACGCCGTTAACGACGCATGGTCCGCTTGCGGTTTATATTTTTCTTGTAGGTGCGGCGTCTTCCGCCTTTAGGGAGTAATGCTAGCGCTGCTTGCTTACGTTTTCCCGCTTCTACTAGTGCTGCCCCTGCGACCCGTTCCTCTTCTTCTGCTGCCGCTGCTGTTTCTTTTGCTTCGGCTTCTTCTGGGCGTATGGCTGCTTCTATTGCTTCTTTTATTTGGGTGTCTAAATTGGCAGGTTGAGCTGCTGCTACCGGCTGTAGCAGAAGGAGTCCTGGGTTTGCTGCTGCTGCTGCTACGGACGCTTCAAATCGTACACGAGATCTTGTAGCAAGTCCTATTGCGCTCTCTGCTTCAGCAACTAGCCCCTGAGCCCAGGCAAGTCCTTTTACTTCATCCGGGACATTTCCTCCAAGATTATTTGCTGCAACCAATCCTGCTGTTAGCGCAGCAACCCTTACCTTAGGGCCTTTATCTTGTGTAAATGCCATTAAAGCACCTAGCTTGATTGAATTAATAATATTAATATTAGTAATACCATTAACAGGTACAGAATCAATAGCCAGCTGAATATAACGACCATGTTTCTCTATTTCAGCTTTTATAAGCTCCACAGCTACACCTGGCACTAGGATTGGTGTGACTTTGTTTATGCAATAAATTGTTGCCAGTTCTTTGAGACGTTCGGTAGGAAGGGCAGCATTCGACCATATGGCAATAGAAGGATCTCTAACAGCTGTAATATAACGCATCATTGTAGGCGAGTCTGTGTCAGGAATCTTATTTATTTTTACACCTATTTCACAAAAAGCATTCGTGACTGGCTTGTTAAGAGGTACTGGCGATAAAGGTTCAACCGATTTTCTTGTTAGTTCTTCGCTTTTTGCCTGCTCAGCAGCAGCAGCAAGAACAGCAGCAGCAGCAGCAGCAGCAGAAGCATTCTTTTTACTTTGCCTAGTATTATCACCACGTGGATCAGCATATTCCATCTCACGAGTAGCCTCTACCACAATTTCCTTTGCTGTTTTACCCTTCGTATTCTTCTCATCTTCAGCATATTCAAGTGCGGTCCATAATCTCCCCTTAGTACCCGCAGCATTTTCCTCTTGATACAGATTTTCAAAGTTTGCAGTAACTGCCTTTTCAATATCATCTTGTTTTGCTTGTTTCCCTATTTCTGCCTTAGTTATGTTTAATGCACCTGAACCTTCTTCAACTAATAGTTTAGCCGCATCAAACTCTGGTTCATGACCTCGCCTTGCGGCATTTAGAGCATCATCAATAACCTTTATAACATCGCCTACCTGAGATCGCCTTTGTGTTGCCATGTAAATATTCTGCACAAGTGCGACAGGGAGTGTTGTTGAAAATTTCGCTACCTCATATGGAAAAGTACAGATTACTTGAACGACATTCTGAGAAAATTTTCCGGCTGTTGTAAGCTTCGAGTTACTTGCATTTATACGTGTACTAAATCCTTGAAATAATGTTCTGTAGCTTGACCGAGGAATAGCATACAAAAAACTCCATATACTCCGTTTTGGATCAGAAAAGATATTTCCACCAACGACGTTTCTTTCCGTATCAGAAATCACCTCATTAATCTTACGCTTACCCTCTAATATTTCTTTAAGTAAAAATAAATGTGTAAATCGCTCAACCTTTTCACTCTCTGTAAATTTACCCTCCTTGTCTGCTATAACAGCCAGATAGTCGGTTAAATCAAGGGTGGGCACTGAAGGAGCAAAATAACTGGTGAGGCCCGTGCGTGGGACCACTAGATTACGACCTAATCTGTTCGCCTGGCTTGTTGTAAGACGATACTGCTGTTTTCCTTCCGTTCTGTTTACAAATGTAGGTTTAACAGGAGCATTTCGATAAAACCATGACCTAGGATTAAAAAGGGTTCTTGGCGCTTTTTGGGTATTAAATTTGCCCTGAGCCCAACGCGCTCGTAGCCCCGCAAGTTCACCTTGAGCCTTAGCTTCGTTTTGTCTTAACTTCTCCTGTTTTTTTTGGATAGCAATGGCTTCCTTGAGGTTCTTAGGGAGAGGTTGAGAAGAGGAAGAAGAAGAGGAAGAAGATGTTCCTGTTGCCGCCGCTGCTGCAGCCGCTTCTGCTGCTAGTACTGCGTCTGCCGCTGCTTCTGCTCTCTGTGTAGTGCTGAGTGCTCCTAACGGATCTGCAGCAGCTGCTGCTAATGGATCTGCTGATGGCGCAACTTTACTGCTTCTACCCAGCCAGGATCCCCACCTAGAAGGGGCAGCGGCCTTTGCTGCTGCCTCACTTGCTTTTCTGGCTGCGTCAGCTGCGGCATCAGCTGCCTTTTTCACACGTTTTGTTCTTGCATTATTCTGCTCCAAAGCCCACTTAAGATTTTTCGCTTTACTGTTTGGCTCATAGATTAATGAACTACCTGGCGCATCACGTTCACGTTCAGGATCATACCAATATGCCCTTCCTTTATCAGGTGTCGCACGTCTGAATTTAGGCGGCATCCTTCTACTCTAGTCCAGTATTATTCTTTTCTCTGTTCAGTTCCATCACTAATAATATAAGAAGGAATCTCCCTATTTTGCCGGAAAAGCCCCGTATCATGTTCCGGGCAAAACGCATGCTTCCGCTCCGCCTGAAGCACAAGCGGTATCAACCCATCAATAGGCGCAGTTTTATTTTGCGCAAGAAACTGTAGGTGACTATGAAGCAGCATTAGCATCATCTGGCGGCCAATAATGTACGCATGCGAACCATTAAAATGGTCCGTTGCTTTCACGCCATCCCGAATCGCCTTCCACCGATAACAGCCACATGTCCCCAAAAGAATCAGTTCATTCATCCGAGTTAGCCCAAAATCTCGGGAAACCTCTTTCACTTGCCGTAGATAGTCCTCCACCTTATCTAGACTAAATCCGGACGCCACAGCGCAATCATCTTCAAAAACGACCAAATGCGATATCCCATCCTGCAGAGCCTTCTGGTACGCCAACATGTGACTCACCACACACCCCACTTCCCCCGCCGTTCGGACCACTCCTGGGTCCAGCCCACACTCGGTAGGATGCCCTCCTGCGACCAAGGCCACCCCATCCGCCGCATCCCACACCTCTAGGGAGCCTAGAGCACAAATCAAGGATTCGACCAGGGGAAGCCGCTCCGTGGCCCTGCGTAAATGTATCACGATTCCTCGGACCATTCCGGGTGGTTTGTCGGCAAACTCTGCGACCAGGTCGCACAGTGTCTTAGACATCTACAGAGAATAGGAGGGGCGCATTAAGCAGGAGGTAGAGGTGGAACAGGCGGTATAACAAGAGCCTGTGACGCAGGAGGTAGAGGAGGCGTCACCGGTTGCTGACCTGCCTGCTGAGGTTGTGGTGCTTGCGGCTGTGACTGCTCAACGGGTTTTATCTGCGGCGCAGGAGGGTCCGGGACAAAAATCGGAGGAGTTTCAACCCGAAATCCACGATACGCCATAGGAGAAAGAGCATGTTTCTGTGCGAATTCCATGGGATTAAAGCTCATTCTATCCGTGATTTCTGGAATATCTATTGGCTTCTCTTGTTTCATCAATCCTATTACATATCTATGCTCACCCGTCCCAGGAGGAGGAGATGGCGGATACCACGACGCAATAACCTTTCCATCTGCATTATCTGACCCTGAACAGTTTACAACCAGCCAATGTAAAAACGATTTCCCTTCTTTCACATCTGGGTCCCAACAGACAATAGTATACGTGGTAGGTGGTTTGGGCGCCGTCCACACAGGATAGGGTTCATGGGCCGTCTGATAGGTGCTGAATTTCGGTCCCTGCTCATTCGCTTTTACTGTGGGCTGAAACCGAACATTAAAATCAATCGGTTCTGGATTTGTAATAGCCGGCGCATCAGCATGATCCAATAGACCCGTGACAGGATTCCCTCCTCGTTGAACTCGCCGTGTATGGCGGCTTCGCCGCCTTTGCCGTAACCTCTCAAAAAAGCCACTATGACGTTTATCTCGCCCCATGTTGGGATCCTCTATACTCCATAGATAGAAAGTAAAATATTTACTTGTTTCACGAACTCTTTATAGGCCAATAGTTGCCCGCTCTTAACACGTATGGCACGCATCATCGGCACGTCGAGAGTTTTGAGTGTTTCTCGTATATTCGTCCTCCCGTACTGAGGCGTTAGCGAAGCATAGTCATATATAGTCCGCTGTAGAGATTCATTCACCCAGTTATGAAGCTCCCAGAACCACTTCTTAATATAGGCCTTTAACTCGGAGTGCCCCAACTCTTTCAAGGGCTTGTCTACCGGATTCTCTCTCAAATACACTTCATAGTGCTCCCTACACGATGGACAAGGAATCACTTTCTCCAGATACTTGATCATCTTTATCAGACCCCGGCGCTCATCCTCCGAATACTGCGCAAACGGAGAAGAACCTACCCGCTCCGCAATACTATGAAGCACCGTCCACAGCGGCGGACCCCATTCCGATGCATCTGGATATACCTCTGGAGGTAATAAACATGCGCACGGCATTCTAGTTATGCGAGACCTTCTCAAGATCTCGCATAACCGCAGTTTACATTCTTCAGAATCTCCGAAGTCACATTATATTTACCGATAAGAATCCGTTCGAACTGACCGGAAATCCATCGGTAAAAAACAGCCGACAGTTTATCCGGGGGGCAGACTACTATCATATAGGTTTGCTATACATAGTCTTCGCTTGAGCTTTGCTACAGGGAACCTTAATCTGTACCGCAGGCTCCACTTCAACAATACTATGCTACACGGAATCTTCGATACAGATTCCTCTTTGCATGAAGCTCTACTCAAGCTCCTCCTCATACTCCGTATAACACACAGGCTTCTTCTCTCGGAGCTCATACGTCCGAGTAAACCTATGCTTCATCTGCCCGAGATCCCTAAACCTCGGTACAGGCATATCGTCACTGGAATCCGAATCTTCCTCATACCTCTTTGAGGAATAGATCTCACTTACCCATCGTACTACAGAACAAAGCCAGCTACAACAGCCCATTAGTGTTCATTAGTCGCAGGTGTTTAAGCCGCTACCAAGCCAGAATCGTACAGCGGCTCGTACGGGCGCATACTCCTCCGAACTCGGTGCCAACGGATTCGCCTTAACCACATGACGTGAATCAAGAAACGCAAGAAACTTTTCTCTACATATCTCCCTATCCTCTAACACGGAACGCTGCGCCCCGCCCTTCACCTCATTCAGTAGCGCATACTCATATCTCTTTCTCGCAAGAGCTGGAACTGCCCCAGGGTCAATCGATGCCCAGGCCCTGTCGCACATCTTAACCTCAACTGCACGAGTGTTCAGCGCCGCAATCCGCTTCCGCATGTTCCGCATTCTCAGACTATGACACTTTATCTCAGGATAGAGATGCCGAGCAAAACTGCTCGCAAAACTCTTGTACTTTTTCTTCTGCTTCGGAATATACTTGGCCATCAGGGACGGCTGATACCCTAGTTGAACACGATACTCATCATGAAGAAGCTGCATCGTACACATCTGCATTGTTGGCTCGAGTAAATGCGGAAGCGTCATCGAAAGATAGAAGACATCCTTCCAATATCCATACTCGGGAATAAGCGATAAAAGAATCTTTACCAAGCCCGTATCATACTCGTAAATCACATTCATCATGTCCCGAAAGAGTTGCCGCTTCCCCTCGCCCCCACGAACATTCCGTAGATGAAATGCAATCACCACCAACTCCTCTATGGCCGCAGAGTGTAAAAAAGGAGTCATTGCGTCCACGAGACACGAGTACGGAATATCTCTACTTAACTCGGAACTTAATGCTTGGACAAGATCCATTCTACACTAAAATTATTACAGGGGGTTTAGGCAGATGAACTGCTGCCCTTCCGCCGACATTGATATTTTAGCCAATGGAATACAGGTACGGGAAAAACTAGTACAAACCGATGGAAGTACCATCCAGTTCTTTCCCTATAGAGCGATTCAAAGCGTCCGATACAATCATACCCGTAGTGAAGGAGGAATCCTCGCCCTATGGATTCTGGGACACGGCACCCCAGGGGCCGGTGGACTCTCGTATCGCTATTCCTTCCCCTGTACAGATTCAGGGCAGAAAGTGTTTGAACAGATTATCGCAGCACTCTAGGCCGTAATATGTTCATGGTAGTCCACATCCGTATAGGCGAGATTGTGCACCAGATGATCCCACATATCGCACCCTTTTCCCTCATCCTGCGCCTGAATCTTAATATTATCTGAGTCGGTCCAGCTAGGATTCTTATCCATAATACGCTTCAACTCCTCAAGCAGTTGAATACGAGAATCGAACGAGCAAAATGCCTTCTGTGTATGATTTACAAGGTAAAACATATACCGACCCATATCTTCTATAGAAGGGAGAGCAATGCTTTAACCCTGCGGTCAAGCTCACTCTAATCCCAAAAACTTGCGTCCAATCTTACTCGTGATGAACATGCCGCAGCCGGACGCAATCTGTGCATAAAACACGTTCGTCTTTTTTGTACAACACAGTAAATAGATAGATAAAGCGAAAAAAAGCAATGAACTCAGCCAAAAGAGATTTGTGAAGGTATCCATTCTCTACTACAGAAGAACAAAACTCTTGAGCTTCGGCTAAGTACAACGAAATCCCACCAGAACCCTCGAGCCCTTTCCCCATACCGAGTCCTGAAAGACTTCCTCTCGGAGACCTCGGATAAACTTATCAGAAAACTGCGCCTTCCCCTTTTCAATCAGATCCTTGATCTCGAGTTGAGACCCCTCCATGGGCTCCGCTGTCGCCAGAAACCACTTCACAAACTCCCGCACCCTCTCTTCCGCATAATCGGCAATACACTCCTTCTTGAACAGGGTCGTATCAAGCTTAGTCTGACGCTCCTGAAGGGCACCCGCAGAATCAGTGTCATCGCCCATGGCGACACGCAGAATCGTCTGGAGCTGTGCATCCGCCTCGAGCACATAGCCCTGAAACTCCGCAAACATCGTGTCCATCCGGCGCTTATGACCTAGTAGCGAGTTCTTATGCTTCGTCACGGACTCCTTATGGTTCCGGAGGAGATTTGTGATGAGGGTCGCCTTTATCTGAAGAGCCCTCACAGCCTCAGAATCATCCTTCACCGGCTTCGCCATCGCCTCAATACACTCAAAAAAAGGGCGCAGCGTCTGAAGAAAGAAGACCGGGTCATCGTGCGACATGAAGTTGCCCAGATACAGGATAAATCGCCCGTCCTCCAGAAACTCGAGATCCACATCCCCACCCTTATTGTGCCCGACAATCCCTTGCCTCAAGCTCACCAGAACGCCGCCACAGACATCAGGGTGAAGCCGCAAATCCCGCTTGAATTTCTCTACCTCCTCCTTTGACACCATACGGGTATAGTTCTTGACCTCCCAGAAATAGGCGGCCAAGGTTCGGATCATCCGAATATCCGCCGTCTGGGCCTCCTTGCTAATCACCTCCACCGAACAGTCATACGCCTTCTTCAGAAACTCCTCCATAATCATCTCGCCTAGAGCTCCCTTCTCCTTCGACGACGCAAACGTCTTCGTCATCGAATGCTGAAGCCCCTCCACCTTCCTGCCGACAGATTCGATCGCCCTATTCGCCACATCGGTCGCCTGCTCAATCTGCTGCTGCTTTGCCTTGAGCAACGTCTCGAACGTTGCACTCAGCTCCTTATGAATCTGGGCCCTGAGAGATGACGCCTCCAGCTCCATGGCCTCCACACGCAGTGCAGATGCACGTGCCGCCTCCTCCGCCCGCTTCAGCTTTGTCTGTAGGGTGGTGGAGCTGCGCTCGAACTCTCGTGTAGCCTCCTTTATGGCCTCCTCCTGAACGTCCGTCTGAATCGCCGTCATAGCCTGCTTATTCACAAAGGCCACCGCTTCGGCACCCAACGTGAGGGCCAAGGCGATCTGTTCCTCTTGGGCCTCCAGATATACGGGTGGTAACTGAAACTGTCTTGGCACCGTTAATGTAATCTGACGCTTCGACATATTCCTATATAGTATAGCGTGGAGGCTTTTAGCCCCTAAGATATTCCTACAAGTAGCCAATGCCCTGCGGCCCGCATCGCCGCCTTCTTCGTATCCCCTGACCTGTAGTTGTAATGGAGGAGAACCCAGTCATGCTGGGCCCAAGGACCCTTTTGTTGCCAATGGCCGTTTCCAAATAGGGGCCTTGATAACGTCGCAAAAGGGGTCTGGGTGGCCTGTAGGCGGGCCGCAATATAGGGCTGGTCCTGCTCAAGGCACTCTTTCCACACGGCTGGGACAACGTCGTACAGCTCGGCCTGGCTCGGAGAGATATGCCTCGTCGCAATCACACCGGAACAGATGTTTCCACAGCCTGTATGATTCTCGGCATTTCCACAGTCGCACTGAAAAAAGAGATTGCCCTCGAGCCCAATCAGCTCCGGCCACGGATCCCGCTGGACCACAATATCACCGTCGAGATACAAGGACCAGTCGAGGGACTGGAGACAGAACCAGCGGAGCAGATCCACCTTGATCCGATTCCAGATCTTGAATTCACTCGACCCAAACGGCGCCAGGCCAATCTGACCCCTGTGTTTCACCGCCGGATCTTGGTAGCGAATACACGGGATTCCTTCCCGTCGAAAAAAGATATAGGAATCCTGGTCGCAACAAATAATACAGAGAGTCCACGGCACCTTTGCCTCCTGTTGAAGCCACTTGCGCAGATTCAGCGTATACAGTTTATAGCCGCTCGTGGTCATCGTCCAAACGATTCTCTTCTCTTTAACAAAAGGTCGAATATCCATCTTTTTGTCAAAGAGATTTTGATAGCGGCATTACAGACGAATCCAATGACTCGGACATAGGTTCGGATCCTGATGCGCCGTCCACCGAGAAGGATAGACGACCGTGGCCCCAGCCGCTTCTGCGCCCAGCATCGCCCCCCACCAACTATAGGTCGAGTTCCCTATAATCGCCCCTCCATGACATAGACTCATAAGGGCCAGCCCATACAGCTCGTCCGGTTCATCGACCACAGTACAATCAGAAAAGGTCGGCTCGCCCCGACACCACTCGACATCATTAGAGAGCACGAACCAACGCAGCGGACCGAACGCCTTAAACGCCTCCTTGTAATACTCTGGACCCTGAACATAATGTATGGTGCCGTTTGCGACAGTTAGATAATCTCCTCGGCGAACATGAAGAAATCCTATAGAGGATAAATCTGTCAGCGCATATTTCGTACGCAGAACATCCCTATAGGGGACGAGAAACGCTCCGAGATCATGAAGGATGCTCGGTAGAACAGGGATAAATGTAGGAAGATGCTGATAACAGCCCATGAGAAGAAGATCGTATGAACAATCATCAAACACCTCCGGGTCCCACTCAGCATACGCATACAGCACATGACTTTTTATCTGGCTCGGCACAGCATCTACAGAAGTCGCACGGCGATAGATATGCCTGTACTCTCGGTCAGAATGCGTGTTCGACTTAACAGGGATGAGAAACACCGATTTCTTAACAGCCCGCTGGAGAAGAAGAGCAGCCCCGTATTGAAATAACTGATTTCCTAGCCCCCCTGCGAGCTGCACATAGATACTCATGGAATATATCCCTATAGTAGAGTTCATGGGAAATAGTTTAAGTACATCCGTGCGACTAGAAGAACATGCAATTTTCATCCTGTTTATTGCGCTTATTCTGATTATCTTTTGGCACTCAGTCTGGCAACTCCTTGACGAGTTCACAGACTACATGAACAAAAAGTATGGAATCCGAAAAATCAGTATCAACACGATTCTGTTACTGATTGTCATCTTGTTTATTGGAGCATTCCCCCAGATTTTACAGAAACTCTAAGGCGCTACCCCGTAAAATTACACTGGCCCTGCGCTTCCACCTCAGTATAACCCCAAATGCCCATTTCTACCCGGTCCAAGTCTACCATTGCGCTCAAGCCCGTC
>Ga0114980_10000926_pt1 | contig 20881 bp, 14 predicted proteins | sample S_140806_EF_Meta_FD_87018 | JGI IMG/M metagenome (GOLD analysis project Ga0114980, IMG submission 87018) | Freshwater microbial communities from Lake Simoncouche, Canada to study carbon cycling - S_140806_EF_MetaG | ecosystem: Environmental > Aquatic > Freshwater > Lake | place: Lake...
ACCGCCCGATACGATTTAGACAAGATCATCTCGACTGACAGGTATGCAAAGCCGCAATCAGCGGGGGATGCCCAGCTCGTCGAAGTCGAGTTCGATGCGCCGCACCGGCTCTCCGCTCATTCCGCGCACAGAAAGAGCGACCCGTCTGGCCCACCAGTCGATATCGACGGTACCGAAATTCTCCATGCCATAGACCGCGCCGACCCGGTTCGGGCCGGGCTCCCGATTGCCCGAAAACGGGCGGTTCAGGGGGCTTGCCGTGAGCTCCACCAGTGGTCTGCTCAGCCCGGCTTCCTGACGGTATAGCGCTCCAATATGCCTGTCACCTGACAGCGCCATTACTCCGCTGGCGCCAGTCCGGGCAAGCAGTTCCAGGAAGCGCTGGCGCTCATGCGGAAAGTTTCCCCAGCGCTCGAAGCCGTGCCCTTCGGCCAATAGCTGTATCGAGGACACGACGAGCCGGATCTCTGCCGGTTGCCGCAACTGCTCTGCAAGCCACTGCCACTGTGCATCGCCCAGGACGGTCTTGCCCTTGTCTGTGGTGGGTACATAGGGGCCGAACGATTGTGTCGTGGTCCCCCGCTCGAGCGTCGAGCGAAACCAACGCGTGTCCAGCAGGATGACCTGCACGCGCTGACCCGTCGGGCCGATCGTCTCCGCGTGGTACAGCCCCTCCCGTGTGCGTCGCGGGTCATCGGCCGGGACGCGGTGGAAGTCGAGGAAGAGTTCCTTCGCGCGGTCCCGAAACGGCATGTCGGCGCCACCGTCGTTTAGCCCGAAATCATGGTCGTCCCAGATGGCCAACACACGGGCCTCACGGCGCATGCGCTGGGCCTCTTCGCGTTGAGCCGCCACTCGGTAAGCCTGCGTCAACACCTTCAACTCCGGCTCGAGCGAGCCTGCCGGCACCGAACCGTAGACGTTGTCGCCAGCGTAGATGAAGAGCTCCGGCCGGTAGGTAAAGATGGCTGACCAGATCGGCTGATCCATGCGCTGGTCGATGCAGGACGCCACGGCGATGCGCGTGAGCGGGAAGGCGTCGCGGGCTTGAGCGCCCGAGCCTGCGACTTCAAGGGTCAAGACGAGAAGGAACAGAACGAGCTTGCGAAACCGACTCATGGGACACCACGCGAAACGAACACCGATTGAATGTAGCCGCGCACTTCCGACGGCAGTGTGTCATTTGGTCGAATGCCTGCGTTGAAGCCATGGCCGACCCCAGTGAGAGGTTTGTCCAGGGTGCCCAAGTCACTTGTTTCGGCACCGGACCTGCGACACCTTCTCGCTCCGGCCTCCGTGATGTCCTTGCCGACGAAGTGCCGGGTGTCCTTAGCGACCTGCTACGACACGGTATCCCAACCGTCGCCCGCCTGCCATTTGAGGCGCACCTGGTTTCGTAACGAGGGCCTCTTGAGGCGATGGGCAGCGAGCCAGTAGGCAGCACTGGGTGCGGCGCTCATGGTCACTTCGCGACTGCGCTTGCCACGACCCTGGGCGGGCTGGGGTGTTCACGTCGTTGTAATGGTCAAACCTTACCTTACCGCGTGTTGGAGCTGTCGTGCACGCCAACTTGTTGTTTGACCTCAGCCGTGAGATACCGTCCCATGAAGAGTACTGCCCGGACACGCGTGTTGTCGCTTTCTTGTCTGGCTGCTGCCACGCTAGTGGCCTTTCCGGCCGCAGCGCAGACACCCGCCGCATCTGCCACCTCGGTCATCGTGATCGGACAGAAGGCTGCGGCTCGCAAGGCGCAGGAGGCACAGGGCGCCGCGAACAATGTGCTCAGCGTGGTCAGCGCCGACGACATCGGAGTACTGCCGGACAAGAACGCGGCTGAAGCGCTGGCGCGCATGCCGGGTGTCTCCATCCAACGCGACCAGGGCGAGGGCCGCTATGTCGTCATTCGCGGGCTTGGCCCCGACCTGAATTCGGTCACCATCAACGGCTCGCTCGTGCCTGCGCCCGAGGCGGGCCGCCGTGGTGTTGCGCTTGACACGCTGCCTGCGGGCATGGTGCGCGCTCTGGAGGTGAGCAAGACGCTCACCCCCGATCGCGATGCCAACTCGATCGGCGGGACGATCGAGGTGAAGACACTCTCGGCCTTCGACGTCCCGGTGGCCCTGTCCAGCTTCGGCCTTGGCCTGAGCCACGATGAGGTGACCGGCCGGGTGAGCCCGAATGCCAGCATGCTGATCACCAGGCGCTTCGATGCCGGGCGCATCGGTGTTGCCTTAGGCCTGAGTTCGGAGCGCCGCGAGTTCGGCAGCGACAACGTCGAGACGGGCGGCGCTTGGACGGGCAACCGTCTGACTGGCATCGAACTGCGCGATTACCTCCCAAACCGTGAGCGCCACGCGCTGTCGGCAAGCCTGGACTGGCGCCCCGATGCGACCCGTCAGCTCTACCTGCGCGCCTTCGCCAGCCAGTTCAGCGACAGCGAGGTGCGCGACCGACTGACCGTCGGCAGCGTGGGCAACACAGCGGCCACCCCTGGCGGTGCCTTCGCCGAGGGGCAGAGCGTGACAGCACGAGCCGAGCGACGCCTGCGTCAGCGGAAGTACACACAGGAGATTCAGTCCCTGGTTCTCGGAGGGGAGGCGGCGCTGGCGGGTTGGGGGCTGAGTGCCTCCCTTGGTCTGGGGCAGGCGAACGAAGACACGCCGGAGTCGATCAACGACGCCCGGTTTCGCCAGAACAACGTGGCGGGCGTGAGCTTCACGAACTCCCGCGTGCCGCTGCTCTCCGGGCCGGCTTCGCTGCAGCAGCCTGGCTCCTACGCCCTCAACAGCTTCACGCTGCAGCAGCGCTACAGCGAGGACGGCGAACAGAACTTCCGCCTGGACGTGAAGCGCGCCTGGGGTGATGACTTCGAATGGAAGATGGGCTTGAAGGCCAGCCGCCGCGAAAAGACCAACGACACGAACCAGTGGGCCTACAACAGCAGCAGCGCCTCCAGCCCCAACTTCTGGGGTGCGGGTCCCACCACGATGGCGGCCTTCGTGGGGCCTGATGTGGTCTTTCCGCTCGGGTCGATCGGCCCGGGACTCGACGAGACCGCTGTGCGCACACGCTTGGCCAACCTGCCCCGCGACCCCGCCCGTCTCGCGCGCGAGTCCACCTTCAACGACTTCCGAATGAACGAGGATATTGGCGCCTACTACCTGCAGGCCTCCTGGGATCCCCGGCCAGGGTTGAACGTATTGGCCGGTGCGCGCAACGAGCGTACAGACTTCACGGCCGTGGGCTCGCAGATCGGCCCCACCGGATCGGTCAGCTCGGTAACGATCGAGCGAAGTGACTCGCGCTGGCTTCCCGGCTTGCATGCACGCTGGGATATCGATCGGCAAACCACCGTTCGGGCGGCGTGGTGGAACGCCCTGGTACGTGCGAACTTCAGTCAACTTGCCCCGGGAGTGAGCCTCTCCAGCGCGACCGAGGCGACAATCGGCAACCCCGATCTGAAACCGCTGCGGGCTTCCAACCTGGACCTCGGTATGGAGCGCCTGCTCGGGCGCGATGGGCAGGTCAGTGTGTATGCGTTCAGCAAGGACATCCGGGACTTTACCTACACCACCAACCTCGCCGGTACCGGCCCCTGGGCTGCCTACACCTCGGCTGTCAGCTTTGCCAATGGCGGCCCGGCGCGGGTGAGCGGCGTGGAGCTGTCCTACCAGCAGGCCCTCCGCACCCTTCCGGGCTGGGCCTCGGGGCTGATCGCTGGGGTCAACGCGACCTTCACGTCCAGCCGCGCCGAGGTGTCGCGCTTCGACCGCACTGTGGGCGCCGTGGTCAAGCGCAGTATCCGCTTACCGGGTCAGTCCGACCAGGTATTCAACTTGGTCCTTGGTTATGAACAAGGGCCCGTCAGTGCACGCCTGGCGCTGAACCACAAGTCGGACTACTTGCTGGAACTTGGTGACATCCTGAACCCGACGCAGGACCGGATGGTCGATCGCCAGCGGCAGGTGGACTTCTCACTCTCCTGGCAATTCAACCGCCGAGTGCAGATGGTGTTCGAGGCGTTGAACCTCAACGATGAGAAGTACTACGTGTACCAGGGTGCCCGTGAATTGAACGCGCAGTACGAGCAGTACGGGCGCACGCTCCGGGTCGGCATGAAGGTCTCCCTGTTTTGATGCTCGTCCGAAATTCCGTGCGCTTGCCGCATCTTCTCGCGGGAGCCCTTCTTTGTGGCCTGTTGGCGAATGCGGGCCTGGGGTGGGCTCGCGACGGTGCCACCAACAAGGTTGTGCTTCCGGGGGTTGAGCGACTGACCGTCGAGTCGCAGGGTCTGGTCCTGCGGGACGGCACCGGCAAGCGCCTGGCGGAATTGATGCTGCGGGCAAAGCACCTGGACCAGCGGCAGACTCCCGGTGGTGTGCTGGCCACAGTCATGGACGCTGACACACAGCAAGTCTGGTTCGTTGATGCCAGCGCCCGACAGTTGTCGCTGGTGCGACGCGCGACCGTTGCACCGCCGTCCTGGTCGGTGGCAGCCGTGTGTCAGTACCGCGACCCCCAAGGGATCGACCAGGTGTTCATTCTTGGCGAGGAGGGTCAAGCCGAACAGTGGGTGCTGCGTGGAAGCGAACCACTGCTGCTGCGAAGGCTCTCCGTTCCTCCGAATGTGCGGCATTGCATCGTCGATGATGCGACCCAGCGGCTGTTTGTGCTCGAAGACGGGCAGGGTGTCTCGGCATTCGTCGCGAGTGCCGAGGCTACGCTACGCCGCTGGACAGTGGGGGGAACGGGCGAGCAGATGCCCAGGGGCATGAGGCCCTGGGCCGGGGGAATCGCTCTACTGGATGCAAGCGGTAACGCCACCAACTGGTCAGAGCGTGCTGGACGTTATGCGTCCGCGCACACATCGCCTGACCCAACTCCGCAGTCTGCCGAACCCCCGGTGGTGATGCCGAGGGCCCAGACCGAGCCCGTCGCACGGCACGGCGATGCAGCCGACGATCCGGCGATCTGGGTGCACCCGACCGAGCCTGCACGATCGCTGGTGCTGGGGACCAACAAGAAGCAGGGCCTGCTGGTCTACGACCTGCAGGGTCGGCAGCGCCAACTGCTGGAAGTAGGACGGATCAACAACGTGGACCTGCGTCAGCGCGTCCGCATCGACGGCATGGAACGCGACCTCGCTGTGGCAACGCACCGCGACGATCTCTCCATCGTCGTCTTCGAGATCGACACGCAAGGAGTCGCCAGCGAGGTCGGGAGGATCCCGACCGGCTTGAAGGACATCTACGGCGTGTGCCTGTACCAGCCCTCTCACGGCGGGCTAGAGGTCTTTGTCAACGACAAGGACGGCACCTTCCAGCGGCATCGCCTGACCACGATGACGGGTCGAGTAGCAGCCCGTCTCGTGCAGCACTTCAAGATTTCCAGCCAGCCAGAGGCCTGCGTGGCAGACGACCCCGCGGGCGTGCTGTATCTGGGCGAGGAAAAACGTGGCGTCTGGGCGATGTCTCTGGCCGACGAACGCGCACAGCCTGACTTGACGCTGGTGGCGGGCGTAGAAACCGAGAATGGCAAGAACCTGGTGCCGGACGTGGAAGGGCTGGCTCTGTACGCGCCCACTCCAGGTGAGCCAGCCCGTTACCTCGTCGTCAGCAGCCAGGGCAACGACAGCTACCTGGTGTTTGACGCCTCTGCGCCGTACGCGCCGCGAGGAGCCTTTCGGATCGGCATGAACCTGCAGGCAGGCATCGACGGCGCATCGGAGACCGACGGCCTGGAGGTCACCGCACGCGCTCTCGGGCCGAACTATCCGCGCGGAATGTTGGTCGTCCAGGACGGCCGCAAGAGGCTGCCGGACGGCCCGCAGAATTTCAAGATCGTCGACTGGCGTGACATCGCCCAGGTGCTGAAGCTCCCCTGAGGGCCGGCAACTCGTGCCGGGAATTGCGGTTGCTCACCGTCACACCTGACATCGAGGTGTCGCGCAGTACCCAGAGCGGGGAGTCCTGGAGGACTGCGGCCTCAGCGGGAGCCCAGCCACGAAGGCAGCGCTGTAGCCAGCCAGGGGAAAGGCGGCGATGGGCAGCGTGCCCACGAAGATCGCTCCCATGGCGGCCAGGAAGATGATGCCATAGCAGATCGGCTCGATGCCATAGGCCAGCGCCAGGCACAACACGTGGCGCTGCTGCTGACGTCGCTGCTGGTGGCGGGCTGAAACCCCCTGATCGCTTGGGGTTTGTTTGGAGGCAGCCCGTGTGGCGGGCGTCCAACCAGCCCCGCGTCAACCCGGAGTGTGTGGCCCAGCTTTACGCAGCGTTTGCAAAGCTTCACGCATACCGGGCCTGATTTGGGTGAAGATCGTTAGGGGCTGCGCCGTGGTGGTGCAGTCCATCGACTTGGCGGGCCGCACCCATGCACAACGACACACTAGAACGACCGATGCCAGCGCTCGCACCGGCACCCTCGGTGCCCGATACGATCAGTCCTTCGGTGGAAGCCGCCGGGTCTGGTTTGGCGCTGTCCGCAGGGACTTTGTCGAGTGCCGCCTTGCTGGCGGCCTGCGGCGGTGGTGGCGGTGATAGCCCCGCCCCCATCGCTCCCGCGCCACCGGCCGTGGCAGCGATCAGCGCTGCCGAGGCGTCCCGCTTTCTGGGCCAGGCCGGGTTCGGCGCCACCGATGCCCAAATCGGTCGGGTGCAGACCTTGGGCTACAGCGGCTGGCTGGACGAGCAGTTCACCGCCCCGCGCTCCCAGGGGCATTACGACTGGATGGTTGAGCGGGGCTATGCCGTCACCACGAACATCAACAACTTCAACGGCACCGACAACACCTTGTGGCGCAAGCTGATCAGCTCGCCCGACGTGCTGCGCCAGCGCATCACCTTGGCACTGTCGGAAATCTTCGTCGTCTCGATGACCGGGCTGCCCATCAACTGGCGTGGCTTTGTGGCAGCGGCCTACATGGACGTGTTGGAAACCAATGCGTTCGGCACCTACCGCACGCTGCTGGGCGAGGTGACGCTGTCGCCCGGCATGGGCAGCTATCTGAACATGCGCGGCAACCTGCGCGAAGACCCCGCCAGAGGCCGCGTGCCGGACGAGAACTATTCCCGGGAGGTGTTGCAACTGTTCAGCCTGGGCCTGACGGAACTGGCGGCAGACGGCACGCCGAAGAACGGGGTGGCCACCGACACCTACAGCCAGGACACCATCACGGGCCTGGCCAAGGTCTTCACGGGATGGAACAACAACGCTGCCAACAACACCGACCCTGGGTATGCCCAGCGCCCCATGGTGTTGACAGCAGCCAACCACTCCACGAGCGTCAAGCAGTTCTTGGGGGTCACCATTGCCGCGGGCACGCCAGGCGCCACGGCACTGCAAACCGCCCTGGACACGATTGCGGCGCATCCCAACGTTGGCCCCTTCATCGGCCGGCAGCTGATCCAGCGCCTGGTGGCCAGCAACCCCAGTCCGGCCTACGTAGCCCGTGTCTCCGCTGTCTTTGCCAATAACGGCGCCGGTGTGCGGGGCGATCTGCGGGCCGTCATCAAGGCCATCCTGCTGGACGACGAAGCCCGCCGAGCCCCCGTGGCCGGCGACACCACGCGCGGGAAACTGCGCGAACCCGTGGTGCGCTTCATCCAGTGGGCACGCACGTTCGGCCTGGCATCGCCGACGGGGCTGTGGAACATCGGCAACGTCTCCGACCCGTCCACGCGCCTGGGCCAGAGCCCGCTGCGCTCACCCTCGGTGTTCAACTTCTTCCGCCCCGGCTACGTGCCACCGAACTCGGCCCTGGGCACCTTGAGCTTGAACGCGCCGGAGTTCCAGATCACCAACGAGTCCACGGTCGTGGGCTGGGCCAACTGGGCGCAGACCTTCGTGCAAAGTGGTGTCGGCGAGACCCGCCCCGACTACACGGCCGAGCTGGCCCTTGCCACAGACGCCACGGTGCTGGTCAAGCGGGTGTCGCTGCTGTTGTCGGGCGACACGCTGTCTGCCGCGACGCTGGCCACCATCGGCACGGCCGTGGGCAGCATCAGCGCCACCACCGACGCGGGCAAGCTCAACCGTGTGTACGCCGCTATCCATCTGGTGCTGTGCGCGCCCGAGTATCTGGTCCAGGTCTGAAGAGGCACCGTCATGAACAAGCTCCCGACCTCGCGCGCCAGCCGCCGTGCCTTCCTGCAACGTGCTGGACAGCTCTCGCTGACCGGGGTTGCCGCGCCCTGGGCCCTGAATCTCGCGGCCATGGCCGAAGCGTCCGCGCAGACCGCGTCCGACTACAAGGCCCTGGTGTGCGTCTTCCTGTACGGCGCCAACGATCACGGCAACACCTTGCCGCCGTATGACGCGGCCACGCATGCCAACTACGTCAGCATCCGCGGCAGCCTGGCCACGGCGCGTGCCAACCTGGCGGCCACAGCCCTGACACCCACCGTGGCCCTGCCAGGTGGCCGGCAAATGGCGCTGGCGCCCGAACTGGCGCCGCTCAAGACCCTGTTCGACGCCGGCCGCATGGGCGTGCTGCTCAACGTGGGCACCCTGATCCAGCCCACCACCCTGGCCCAGTACAACGCCAGGAGCGTGCCGCTGCCGCCCAAGCTGTTTTCGCACAACGACCAGCAGTCGGTCTGGCAGAGCTCGCTGCCCGAAGGCGCGACCTCAGGCTGGGGCGGGCGCGTGGGCGATCTGTTCCAGTCGGGCAACGGCAAGTCCACCTTCACTTGCGTGAACGTCAGCGGCAATGCGGTCTTCATGAGCGGGCGGGACGCGGTGCAGTACCAGGTATCCACCACCGGTTCCGTGGCCTTGCGGGGCATCCAGTCGCCGCTGTATGGCTCACAGGCCTGCAGCGACGCCCTGCGGGCCATCACCACGGCCAGCCGCAGCCATCTGATGGAAGCCGAGCACACCCGCGTGATGGCGCGCGCCATCGACGCCAACACCAGCTTGAGCGCGGCCCTGGCAACCACCCCTGCACTCACTACCCCTTTTGACGCCGCCAACCCGCTGGCCACGCAACTGCAGATGGTGGCCAGGATGATTGCGGCGCGCAGCGCACTGGGCGCCAAGCGGCAGGTGTTCTTCGTCTCGCTGGGGGGCTTTGACCTGCACGACTTCCTCGTGGCCCAGCATCCTGGGCTGCTGACCAACGTGGGCGGGGCGATCAAGAGTTTTTATGACGCCACCGTGGAGCTGGGCGTTGCCAACCAGGTCACCACCTTCACAGGCAGCGACTTCGGTCGCACGCTCACGAGCAACGGTGACGGCAGCGACCACGGCTGGGGCAGCCACCAGTTCCTGGTGGGCGGCGCCGTGCAGGGTGGCCGCTTCCACGGGCAACTGCCCGCTTTCTCGGTGAACGGCCCCGACGACGTGGGCCAGGGCCGGTTGTTGCCGACCACCTCGGTCGACCAGTTGGCCGCTACGCTGGCCACCTGGATGGGTGTGAGCAACACCAACCTGCCCCTGGTGGTGCCCAACATCGGCAACTACTCGGTGCGCGACCTGGGCTTGCTCGGCTGAGGGAATGAAGGGCTGAGGGACCAGGCGGATACCGTCCACCCGACGTACTCCGCCCTGTGGGGCTGAAGCTTTGGCCAGGCGCGAAAGCATCGCGCCTACACTCGTCAAGCACAGTACCGCTGCCCGCAAGGCGCAGCCCCTCCGTCCGCCCGCCACCGCAGGCCAAGCCAGGCCCGGCTCGGTGTCGTGCGGCCCGATGTCGCGATGGAGCTTGCCATGCCCACCCTCTTCCGCCCCGAGCAACGTGCAACCTATGAGCGTGACGGCTATGTGCTGGTACGCGCAGTATTCGACCCGGAGGAGATCGCCGCCCTTCGAGGAGCGATCGAGAAGGATCCGCAGTTGCACGCCAGCCTTTACGACCGCAAGGACTCGCAGGGCAAGGCCACGCGCATGGCCACCTGGAACCACCCGGGCGACAGCGTGTACGGTCTCGCGGCCCGGACGCACCGTGTGGTGGACACCATGGAAGACATGCTGGGTGGCGAGGTCTACCACTACCACTCCAAGCTCACGGCCAAGGAACCCTTCGAGGGAGGCGCCTGGGAGTGGCATCAGGACTACGGCTACTGGTACCACAACGGCTGCATGTTCCCCTACATGGCCAGCGTGATGGTCGCGCTGGACCGCACTACGCGCGACAACGGCTGCCTGCAGGTGCTGCGCGGCTCCCACCACGCCGGGCGCGTGGACCACGGGGTGCTGCCAGGCGAACAGGTCGGCGCGGATCCTCGGCGGGTGCAGGAGATGATCAAGCGCTTCGAGCGGGTGTATGTCGAGATGGAGCCGGGCGACGGCCTGTTCTTCCACAGCAATGTCATGCACCGCTCCGACCAGAACCGCTCGCCCGACAGGCGCTGGACGGTGCTGTTCTGCTACAACGCCGCGCGCAACGACCCGTACCTGGACCACCATCACCCGCGCTTCACGCCGCTGTCCAAGGTGGACGACGGCGCCGTGCGCGCCGCGGGCCTGCGCTTTGCACAGGCAGACGACAACTTCTTTCGCAGGACCTTTGCCAACCCGCCGGAGCTGGGCAAGCGCTACGAGCAGGCAGCCGGCTCAGGGCCTGCAGCACCCGACCGTAGCGCCTGATCGCCGTGACGCCCCGGGCGCGCCGCCACAGTACGGCGCCTGGTCTCGCCAACTGAGCTTTCACTGCCTGGCGCTGCACATCTGCTGCTTGCCGCAGTGGCGGAAGGGCTCGCCGTGGAGCTGCTCTGGTAGGCCCGTGCCCTGCGCGCTGCGGCCCGGCGAGCACCAGGCAGTGCAGGTGGATGTCGAGATTGGCGGCCGAGCCAAAGCGCTGGATCAGCGTGACGGCACCGCCCTGGCCTTCGTCACTCTTCAGCGCCGGGTGGTCCAGCAGATGCCGCTCGACCACGCGCTGGTCCGGCCCGAGAGTCCCACCTCCTCTCCGGGCAGGCGGTTGGATTGGTCCGGGCAGCGCTGGCAGCCATGGATCCCTGCCGCACTGCCGCCCGTGCTGCACAAGGGCGACTTGCTGGTCGATGGCGGACATCGATCGCATGCCGACCTCCGCTCAACTCTGGTTCGATCGGCTCATGCGCCCGCGCTCGCGCCGACGCTACACGCGCCCCAACACTGCCGCCACGGTCTTCAACGCGGCAGCGATGTCCAGCCAGTCTCACCGGCGGCTCATGCGAGACAAGGTGGATCTGGGTTTCAGGCCGGATGTCTCCGGGGTTGGCATGCTCCAGCGGAAGCGCTTCAACGAGGTGATCCAGATCGGCCTGAACCACGCCAGAGGCGTCATGTCAGCGCCAGACTGCCCTGCGGCCCAGGTCTCGAGATACGCACCCCCTCATCCGAGGCGCTGGACCTGATCATTCAGAGGTGTCGGAGGCCTGCATCCGCAGGTTGGAGGCGCGCACGCGCAGCGAGAGTTCGCGGGCCAGGTTCAGCGCCACGGCCAGGGCCGTCTCGGGGTGGGCATGGCGCAGCAGCGCAAAGGCTTTCACGTCGAGTTGTAGGGCGCGCACCGTCGTGTCTGCCAATGCAGTGGCCGAGCGAGGTCTGCCGTCCAGGAAGGCCATCTCACCCACGAACTGACCGGGGCCGAAGGTCGCTAGCCGCTGGCTGTCCTGGTCTTGCTGGGTCACGACACTGACTCGCCCGGACTCGATGAGCCACAGGTCGTCGGCGGGCTCGTCGCGCTGAAAAAGGGGCCGGCCCTGCGGCACCTCCCTGAGGCGTCCGTGGGACAGGACCGCGCGGGCCTGATCCGGGGACAGACCGTACAGAAGTCCGTTGGCCTCCAGCGGAGCGTCGCTCACCGTGGCGGAAGCACCCGCCGACCTCAGGACGTGGTCTTCACAATCTTCGAGGGCCCTGTCCAAGTCCAGTGCCGTTCGCAAGCCCAGTCCTGTGCATTCCTCGGTCAAGGTTCGCCGAAGTTCTGATGACTTGCATTGGTGCAAGCCGCAGAGCACCACGTCCAGCCGGCGGCGCCGCAAGTCCGTCATCAGCACGCGCATGGCGTCACACCCGCTGGTGTCCGCGTCCACCACCCCTGTGACGTCAATGACTGCGGCGATGGTCAGCGGGTGTACCTCGTCCGCAAGCTGCCCCAGGCGTACGCTGTTGCCAAAAAAGAGATGCCCTGTCAGGCGCAGGACGTTCACTGCCTGGAGCGAGTGGTCGAGTACGGCAAGCTCTTCGGCGTGGCGAATGCGCCTGGACCGGTGCTGCCGCAAGTCTTCCCACCGGGCCGTCAGGCGGTGGGCCAGTCGGCGCAGCACGATCAACGTGGACAAGCTCAGCCCGAGGAAGGCGGCCCAGGTCAGCCCGCCGGCGAAGGCGGCGATGCCGATCACGGCGCTCAGCCAGAAAGCCTGGTCAAGGCGCGTGCGTCGAGGTTGCCTCAGCTTGCCCCAGGCCTGGGACAGCCAGCGCTTGTCGGCCGTCATCGCTGCGTTCATCAGCAGGAAGCCCGCCGTCAGACCCACCGGCATGGCTCGCAGCCATGGCGAAAGCGCCACCAACACGACAGTTGCCACCAGGAGACAGGCGGCGATGGCCCCCGGGCCACGGCCGCCTGCCGCATGATTGGCGGCACTGCCCGAGGCCGTGCCGGTGCTTGGAACACCACCGAGCAATGCACTGACGATGTTCGATCCGCCCAACGCCACGAGTTCTCGGTTGGCATCGACCTTGGCGCCATAACGGCTCTCCATCTGGCCCACCGTCGAAAATGTCTCTAGCACCATCACCAGCGCCAGGGTCAGCGCTCCCGGCAAACCCAGGAGCAGCAGGCGAGGGAACTCGGGTGTCAGCACGTGCGGCAGATTCGTCAGGAGCAAGGCCTGGGACCAGGTTTCCGGAGGCAGTCTCTGCGCTGGCGGCACACTGGGCACCACCAGCCAGACCAGGGCGATGCCCACCATGGACGCCAGCAGCGCGGGACTGAAGGCACTCAGCCAAGCCGGTCGAGAAGTCCACAAGGGCCAGGCCAGGAACACCAGCCCCATGGCGCCGGCCACCACGGCGTCCAGCCCCCCGTTCGAGCCCAGCATCTGCGTGCAACGGTAGAGCAGTGCAAGAGCCGTCCCCGTCGCAATGCCCGAGAGCACGGGCGTGGGAATCATCTTGAAGACCTGACCCCAACGCAGAAGGCCCGCGATCATGATCAAGGCCGAAGCGAACAGGAATAACACGCCCGCCGCTGTCAGCCCGAACCGCAAGGCCTGCCCATCCACCGCTGAGCCGCCCGCCGATACCTTTGCAAACTGGAGCACCAGGGCGACCAAGGTGGCGAGTGAGGCCATCCGTGAGCAAGGGACGATGGCACTGTTACCGCGCAGCGCCAGCGCGGCTGCACGAACCACCGATGCCGTGACCAATGCCGCCCAGAAGCCGGCGAAGACGCCTACCGGACCGAAGACCGAACCGAACAGTAACAAGGGCCCGATGGAGTTCGGAAAGGTCTGGAGGGCCGTTTCAAGGCCTGCTCTCATCTCCCGGCCCCTGGAGGGTGCAGTCGTCTGCACCTGGCGGATCGGGGACTTCAGACGAAGCTGCTTCATGGGCCAGGCGGGGGCAATTAATCGGGCGCGCCGCAGAGTATATGAATGCCAGGACCTCAGCCTTTCCAGGGCGTGCCTGCATTGCGCTCGGTCCGACACATCTGGCGCTGCGGGGCACGGTCGTGCGCCCGGGTTCAGAGGGGACCTGCGGCCGCCTGCCGGCTTGGTGACACTTGCGGCGCGCAGCGCCATCCCGGACGGGTCGCGCGTCACAACCTTGATGCGCATTGGGTGGGTGCGGTGCGCTTGCGCAGGCGCCTGAAGCCCCGCTCCACCAGATCCGGGCCCAGGCGGGCTCAGTGCGCCCAGGCCTGGCCCACCTCGCGCGCCCGACCCTTGGGCGGCGGCTGTGGATCCAGCCTTGCAGGCCGCGCCCTCGCAGAGCTCGGGGCCTTCGTGAGGCGCAAGTCCGTCCGCAGGGACGGACTTGCGTCCGCACTCAGCCCAGGTGCGCAAGGATCTTTTCGATCACCGGGCGCTGGAGGATGGCGACGATGATATGGAGTTCCCCGGCGCTGCAGTTCGGACAGTGGTGCATGTCGATGTCGAAGACCAAGCGCGCGCAGCTTGGCGTTGGGGGCCAGCACGCCATGAAGACGGATCAAGTGCAGCCGCGGCCGCGGCACCAGCGCGGCCAGCCGCTGAATGAACTCCAGCGGGCTCATGACCAGGTGCGTGGTCCCATCTCGCCACGGTGTCTTGAGCTGGAGCTCCACCTGGCCCCGCACCGCCGCGTGCAGGCTGAAGCCGTCGATGTCGGCGCACAGAGGCTGGCGCGCCGTGGCCTCGCGCGGCATTGCGCCTCGCAGGGTGAGCAGCCAGGTTGCCGCATTCGAGGAGGGCGTCGAATCCTTCGGTGATGAATCGCCGCAGCGCGGCCCCGGGGACTGCACAGCGTCGCCGACGCTGCCGCGCTTGCCTACCCCCGCCGGGGACACTCCAACAGAGGACCGTGGCAGGGCGCCACCGTTGCCTGAAGAAGGTCCACCCGATGCTCGCCACCAAGGCTTCGTGTACCGCTCATCGGTCGACCGGGGCGTGTTGCCAAGGGTTCAAGAGCTTCAGCCCTGGAATCTGGAAGTCCGAGATGTTGCGGGTGACCAGCGTGAATCCATGCTCCAGGGCCGTCGCGGCCATCATCGAGTCTCGGTACGGCCGCTTGTCCGGCACATGCAATGGCGCGCACACCATCGCCGTGACCGCCGAGAAGGGCAGGATGCGCTCCTCGAAGGCCTCGAACACCTGAGACCACCAGGCACGCAAGCTCCGGCCCTGCAAGACGTCCTTGCGCTCCATGGTTCGGACACCGACCTCCAGCTCGAACACGGCGACCGATGAGAGGTACAGCATGGCCACGTCCTGCCGACTCGCCCAGGCGAGCACATGTTCGTTACGCGACGGTTTGCCCTGCCGAAGCTCCGATACGACGTTGGTATCCAGGAGGAACATCAGGATCAATCGAACGAGACGGGCTTGAATTCCCCGTCCATGCGGGGTGGCTCAAAGTCGAAGTGCCCGCCCGAAATGGCGTCCATGACCTCCAGCAGGCTTTTCGGCTTGGCCTTGCTGAGACGGTAATAGTCCTCGATCTTGAGGAGTGCAAAGGCAGGTTTGCCGCGGTCCGTGATGAAGACCGGCCCGTCGCTGGCCAATCGCTTGGCGTTGCTCACGTCCCGAGCGAAGTCCCGGCTTGGCAATGTGTGAACAACCATTTTGACCTCCACCGGCACACGGTCTTGAAAGAATGTCTGTATGTTACGACATTGCCATCGCAGCCAGCGCCCTCCTGGTCTCGGCCTCGCCCAGTGCCATGCGCCGTGCCCAGTCGGCGATCTGGTCGTCCCCGATGCGCCCCACGTTGTGCCTTCGGTGGGTGCGGTGCGCTTGCGCAGGCGCCTGAAGCCCCGCTCCACCAGATCCGGGCTCAGGCGGGCTCAGTGCGCCCAGGCCTGGCCCACCTCGCGCGCCCGACCCTTGGGCGGCGGCTGTGGATCCAGCCTTGCAGGCCGCGCCCTCGCAGAGCTCGGGCCCTTCGTGAGGCGCAAGTCCGTCCGCAGGGACGGACTTGCGTCCGTACTCAGCCCAGGTGCGCAAGGATCTTCTCGATCACCGGGCGCTGGAGGATGGCGGCGATGATATGAAGCTCCCCGGCGCCGCAGTTCGGACAGTGGTGCATGTCGATGTCGGCGCACAGAGGCTGGCGCGCCGTGGCCGCGTGCGGCATTGCGCCTCGCAGGGTGAGCAGCCAGGTTGCCGCATTCGAGGAAGGCGTCGAATCCTTCGGTGATGAATCGCCGCAGCGCGGCCCCAGTGCTAGCCTCGACGTGGGCGATGAAGCTGGCCGCGTGCTGCTGCAGCGTCGCGCCATTGACGCCAAGCCGCAGACCCGCCCCAAGCCCCGCTGATGAGGGCTCTTCGGCCTTGCCCCTGATGAGGCGCGGGGCGCGACAGTAAGAAAGAGGTCAATCTAGAAGCCCAGTGGGATAGCAGGTCTCTGCCCTAAAGCAAGCGTCTACGCTTTGCGAAGCCAGCCGAGTTCTAGGCCGAAGGCGACAAGCGCAAAAGCATGCGGCCCAGTGCCTCGGACAGCGGGGGCAGGTCTTGCTCGACAACCAACCACACTGCGCCAAAATCGATGCCCAGGTACTCGTGGACGATCACATTGCGAAACCCGTTGAGTTCACGCCACGGAATATGCGCCTCGGTTCCCTTGATCTCTGTAGAGAGTCGCTGACTGTGGCTTCGGCCAAGGTTTGAAGATTGCGAATCACAGCGTCCTGAACCAGGTGGGAGCCGACGAAACGGGCCTTTTCATGGCCCGTGTACTCATTGATGCGCTTCAGGCAGTCGAGCATGTGCTCCAGGAGCACAAGATCAGCCTCCGGCCCGGGTTTCACAGTGGCACGGCGTCAGCAAGAACGCGATCACGAAGTGCCGCGTGCAGGCCGGCTTCAGTCACGACATCGACTCGTCGACCGAGCAATTCTTCGGTGTCCATCAGAAGGCCACCCAGAGCGAGCGCGCTGGTGCCAGGGCTCAAAGTCACCAGCAGATCAATATCGCTATCGTCGCTGGCGTCGCCCCGACTCATCGAGCCAAACACACAAACGCGGGTGACCCCCCGCCGGTGGGCGAGAGCGATCAGTTCGTCGCGGTGGGATTCGATGATCGGGTGCATCGCTGGAAGTTTATCCACTCGCCGACGGGCGGCGAGCGCTGGCGCCACGAAGGCCTGTTCATGGCACATCGCGGGACGACTGCTCAAGATCAGATAACGATCACTCGACATCGTCGCCTTGCTGACCGCAGCTCTGCATGAGAGCCGGTTCTGCTCGTGCCGAAAGGGCTGCGGCCTCAGCGGGAGCCCAGCCACGAAGGCAGCGCGGTAGCCAGCCAGGGGAAGACGGCAATGAGCAGCGTACCCACGAAGATCGCTCCCATGGCGGGCGCCACCGACGCCGCCACGTAGCGCACGCTCTTGCCGAACATCGCCGAGGCGAAGTAGATATTCAGCCCGGCGGGCGGACACAGGAACCCGACTTCCATGGCGGCCAGGAAGATGATGCCAAAGTGGATCGGCTCGATGCCATAGGCCAGCGCCAGAGGCAGCAGCAGCGGCACGAGCACGACGATGGCAGCGTAGATCTCCATCAGTGCCGCAGCAGCAAAGAGGAACAGGCACAGCGCCAGCAAGAAGAGCCATTTGTTCGGGATCACGCCCTGAACCCACTGCACCGCGGCGTCTGGAATGCCGGCGTCGACCAGGAAGTTCGTCAGCGCCAGCGCCATGCCGAGAATCAGCATCACGCCGCCGATGATCTGCGCACACTCGGCAAGGCACTCACGCAGACGCGCCCAGGGCAGCTCTCGGTGCCCCAGCGCCTGTGTGAGCACGGCGTAGAGAGCTGTCATCGCCGCACTCTCGGTGGGCGTGGCCAGCCCGCTGGCCAGGGTGCCGATGGCCACCAGCGGTGCGCCGAGCTCCCACTTTGCGACCCAGGCCGCTCGGGCGGCGGCAGGCAGGTCCGGGCGGCTCGTGGCCGCCATGGTCGCCGCTGCTGCCGCATCGGTTGGCGCAGCCGAGTCGCGCCGGAGGAAGTTGCCCAGCAGCAGCAGGCACGCCACCATCACCAGCGCCGGCACAAGCCCGGCCAGGAACATGTCGAGGATCGGCACCCGCGCCACCACGGCCACCATGATCAGCGGGACCGACGGCGCCAGCAGCACGCCCAGCGCACTGGCGCTGGTGACCAGCCCGATGCCGCGTCGCTCCGGGTAGCCCGCACGCAGCAGCAGCGGTAGCAGCAGTCCACCGACTGCGAGGATCGTGACGCCGCTACCGCCGGTGAACGCCGTGAAAGCCGAACACAACATGGCGGTGGCGAGCACCGTGCCGCCAACGCCGCCCCCGAAAAGCGCGACAAAGAGCGCACTCAACCGCTGCGCAGCACCGGTGCGCGCGAACACCAGACCCGCGAGCGTGAACAGGGGAAGCGCCGGCAAGGACGGGTTGACCGTGATCGCATAGTGCGAGAGCGCCACCGAGGCCAGCGGCAGACCATCGCCCCAGAAAAGCAGCAGCGCCAGGCCGCCGAGGAAGGCAAAGATCGGCGCACCTGCCAGCAGCGCCGCCACAAGCAGCATCACGGCCAGCCCGATGGGCACGACCTGGCCGTCCAAGCCCAGGCCGAGGGCGATGCCGGTGCCCGGTGCGGTGAGTGCCCAGAGCCAGCGCCAGCCCATGCGGGCCGAGCAGCGCGCACCGAGCTTGGCGCCAAGCAGCAGGAAGCCCACGGGCATCACCGCCTGCACACACCAGGTCGGCATGCCGTAAGCGAGTTCATGTGCCGCCGAGATCTCGGTGGCGACGAAGCGGCCGCTGGCCAGCGCCAACACGCCGCACACGACGGCCGAAGCACCGTAGGCAAAGAGGTGCAGCCGCTGTTGCCAGATCGCGCCGACAAACTGCGCCAGGCTGCTGCCAAGCGTCGTGAGGTTTCCGTGACGCTCCGCAGCCAATGCGCCGGCCATCGCAAGCACGAGCCCGAGGTGCTGAACCAAAACGGGCGCGTTGTCGATACCGCGGCCCAGCGTGGGCCGCAGCGCCACCTCGATCGCCGGAATCAGCACCATCAGCGCGAGCGCCAGCGAAGCCAAGGCGTTGTCAACTGACCAGCGCACCACGGCCGAAGAAGGGGCCGGCTGTGCCGGCGACGGGTTCGTCAACTCAGCGCCCCCGTGTGGCGCGGAAGGCCTTGAGGTGAGCGAAGACTTCGTCAAAGGTCTCGGCGGGCACCATCGTGCCGCGGATGCGCGGGTACAGGCGCTCAGCAAGCTGATCCCACTCGCGCATCTGTTCGGCGTTGGGGCGGTTCACGACGAGGCCGCGCTTCTTCATCGCCTCCACCGCCTCGTCGACTTCCTTGCGGGCCTGCGCTCGCATCGCGATGCTGGCGCTTTCGCCGGTCGTGCGCAGCGCCTGCTGCGCCGCGGGGCTCATCGTGTCCCAGGCCCGGCGCGTCAGAGCGAGGGCGCCCACGATCGGCGCCCAGTTGATCTCCAACATGTGCGAGGCCGTGCCGAAGACCTGGGTGGCCAGAGCGAAGTACGGCGTCGACGGAACGACGTTGATCATTCCGGTCTGCATGGACGGCAGGATGTCGGTGGTCTCCAAGGGAACCGGCGTGTAGCCCAGGCTCTTCATGATCGCCTGCTGCTCGGGCTCGCTGCCCCAGGCGAAGAACTTCATGCCCTTGTAATCGTCGGGCCGCAGAGCAGGCTCCTTCGAAAAGAAGCGCACCCAGCCGGCGTCGCCCCAGCCGATGATGACGAATCCGCGCTCGAGCACCCGCTTCTCGATCGACGGGCGCATCTTCTCGCGTACATGGTCCACCTCCTCCCAGCTGCGAAACAGCAGCGGAAGGTTCTGCAGCGCGGCGATCGTCGGCTCAATGTCGCGAAGGCCCACCACCGAGATCAGGCCGCCCTGCAGCTGCCCGATCCGCATGCGCCGCACGATCTCCGCCTCGCCCCCCTGGCTGCCATCGGTGAAGACTGCGAAGCGCGCGGCCGCGCCCTGAGCGCCGCGCCACGCCTCACCAATTTCGAGCAGCTTCTGGTGGTACAGCGAGTTCTTCGGCACCACACTGCCGATGCGCAACTGTACGGCCGCCTGCGCGTGCACAGCAGCGGCTGGAAGGATCAACCCGCCGCCCGCGGCCAGGAGATGTCGACGTTGCATGGAACGTGCTCGGCTTTCAGAAAAGGTCATCGATGGAGGCCAGCAGCCAGCGCGCGCGTTCGGTCATCACCCGGGTGCTGAGGTCGGTGGCACCGGCGGCGCCTGCCGTGGGGGGCTCGAGCGCCAACTTCAACCAGCGTTCGAAGGCCGCGCGGTCACCCGAGGGTTGGGCCAGCGCCTCGGCCATGGCCACATACACCGCCGCGCGCGTGCGGCCGGCGCGGGCCAGGGCCTGTTCGAAGTAGGCCATGGCCTGCGCACGTGTACCGCCTGGCCGCGACGCCTCCAGCGTGCCGAGCAGGGAGGCCAGCCCACCCTGACCATGGCCGGGGTCGGCTGCATAGGCGGCCTGCGCAAGTGCCACGGCCAGCGGGAGGTCGGCCACGACATCGGGACGGTCCTTCGACAGCGAGATAGCCGCTGCCCAGGATGCGGCGGCCCAGTAGGCCAGACCCACCTGCGCCGAGGGGATGCGCACACCAGCCGGGCCCTTGGCCAGCGATGCACGCAGGCCAGGTTGCGCCTGTTCAAGAGCCGCCATGGCGTGGCGATGCGCACGTTCGTACAGGCGAGCAGCACGCTCACGCATGCGCTGGGCGGCACGAGAGTCGCTGCTCTCGATCCGGTCAGCCTCGAAGGCTACAAAGGCGTAGGCGTACTGCGTGAAGCCACCGGCTACCGACTCGGCCAGGCTGATGTGACCGGGGGTCTGGAGCAGCAGGGACTCCGAAAGTTTCAGGTAGAAGGGCGCCGCGTCGCGCGCCAGCAGAAGGTCGTCCTCGTCGGCCTGGCCCTGGGCGGCCAGCGCATCAGCCACGCCGCTCAGGAGCATCTGCCGCGGTGACGCGCACCCCTGCATGCACAAGGTCAGCGCAAGCAGGATGGACACCCTGCGAAAAGGTTGATTCAACACTGGAGCTGGATTCTGAGGCGTGATCTTGAAACTTCCGTGACAGCCTGGTGTCGCGAGTCACCAGTGACGGGCTGCTCGATGCCCAGCGCCCGAACTGCAGAAGCCCCACACCCGCCGTGTACTGTCACGGGTCCGTCACGGGCCACTCCGAACATCGAGCATGGGCAGCGGGGTGCTGCTGCCGAC
>Ga0114980_10000927_pt1 | contig 20868 bp, 14 predicted proteins | sample S_140806_EF_Meta_FD_87018 | JGI IMG/M metagenome (GOLD analysis project Ga0114980, IMG submission 87018) | Freshwater microbial communities from Lake Simoncouche, Canada to study carbon cycling - S_140806_EF_MetaG | ecosystem: Environmental > Aquatic > Freshwater > Lake | place: Lake...
AATGAACTTGGCCTTTTGCAGCGACATCAAGTCAGCAGCACCGCAGTAACCCATTCCGGCTCGCAAACCGCCAACAATCTGATACATTATTTCCTGCACGGTTCCTTTGTAGGGCACCCTTCCTGAAATACCCTCGGGCACCAGCTTCTTGATGTCGTCTTCGGCATCCTGAAAGTACCTGTCCTTGGAGCCCTGCTGCATGGCTTCAACCGAACCCATGCCTCGGTAGGATTTGAATCGGCGACCCTCGTAGATGATGGTATCACCCGGACTTTCCTCTGTGCCCGCCAGCATGGAGCCTACCATGATAGAAGAAGCCCCTCCTGCCAATGCTTTCACGATGTCGCCGGTGAAACGAATACCGCCATCGGCGATCACAGGTACATCCTTATCTGAAATCCCGTGAGCGACATCCATAACAGCGGTAAGCTGAGGCACGCCAACTCCGGCAATTACGCGTGTTGTGCAGATGGAGCCCGGACCAATACCCACCTTAACGGCATCGGCACCGGCAGCGACGAGCGCATTGGCTGCTTCCACGGTGGCAATGTTGCCCACCACCACATCCACGCGATCACCGAACGCCTTTTTAACCTCCTTCAGCATGGTAACAACCCCTCGAGAATGACCATGTGCGGTATCAATAATGATTGCATCGACGCCCGCTTTCACCAATGCCTCGGCCCGTTGCAAGGTGTCGGCAGTAACTCCAACAGCCGCAGCAACACGCAAACGCCCTAGTTTATCCTTACAAGAATTCGGGTACTTCTTGAGCTTTAAAATATCCTTGTACGTGATGAGTCCGATGAGTTTTCCCGATGCGTCGATGACCGGAAGTTTTTCAATTTTACTTTGTTGGAGAATGGATTCTGCCGAGGAAAGATCGTTGGGTTTATCGGTTGTGATAAGCCCGTCTTTTGTCATCACCAATGCAATTGGCTTGGACATTTCCTTTTCGAATCGCAGGTCGCGGTTGGTCACGATGCCAATGAGTTTTCCTTCTGCATTGGTCACCGGAATACCACCTATGCGATGTTCCGACATGAGTTTAAGAGCATCCGCCACCACTGCATGTTCATCGAGGGTGACAGGATCTTGAATCATACCGCTTTCCGAGCGTTTCACTTTACGAACCAAAGCAGCTTGCGCCTCAATGCTCATATTTTTATGAATAACGCCGATTCCGCCTTCACGCGCCATAGCAATGGCCATTTCGGATTCAGTTACCGTGTCCATTGCAGCCGAAACAACGGGTGCATTGAGCACGATGTTACGCGAAAAGCGAGATCGAACGGAAACTTCACGGGGTAGTACTTCGGAGTAGGCCGGAACGAGGAGCACATCATCGTAGGTAAGACCTTCACCCACGAATTTCTCTTGGAAATAAGACATGTACGAGGAATTTATCGGTAATAAATTCGCGCAAATGTACGCAAGAAAGCTGTGTCTACTGCGGGCAAAAAGTTCCGTAGAGACTATTGAACAATTGTAAATCGGAAACGCCCACAACGCTATCATCGTCGAGGTCGGCGTAACATTCATTTCCCACGCAGCCAAACTGACTTATCAGAATCAACAGATCGGCCACGCTTATGGCGCCGTCGCAATTGAGATCGCCGAGGCAGCATCCTTCCAGCGATGTAGAAACAGTAACCAGCACACTGCATTGTGCGCTGTTTCCACTGGCGTCGATAGCGGTGTAGGTCACCACTGTATTACCAACCGGAAATTGCCCGGCTACAGGTTCATTACCACTGAAGCTATTGGTGAGCACAGGCAGATCGCAATTGTCGGTAACTAAGGGGTTCGGAATAATGACCTCCACGGCAGTGTTTCCCGGTGTGGCGTCGATTGCCAATGCAGGAGGGCATTCGAACACAGGTGCATCATCGTCGATGAGCGTAAGATTGAACGAGCATGAACTGTTATTGCCTGAATAGTCGGTAGCAGTCACTGTGATAAGGTGCGTGCCGGGGGCCATCAGCGTTTCGACTAGCGGCATCTGAACGATTTCGGGAAACAAATCCAAGTTATCCTCCACGATCGATAGACTTTCAAAATCGCCTAGGAAGTAACAAAATTCTTCGGTATAAATAACAGTATCGGAAGGGCAAACGATGGTTGGCGGTGTTGCGTCTTCACCATACTCACCGGCGATGCTGATGTCGTCGACAGCGAAACTCGGATCGAGTGCTTCACCGTCGTCGTTGTTTTGCCAGCGAAATCCGAATCGAACATTTGGATTGTTGTTGGATGTGGCGGGCAAGTCGATCGAAAAGGATGTCCATTGTCCCTGACCATTGGGACACAAAGGCGTTTTAGGAAGATCGCTCAACAACGCCCAAGATGTTCCATCGAAATACCAAAGCGTTGCATTATCGAGCACATTGCCTCCTTCGATATACAGAAATGAGATCGTGTTATTGATGAAAATACTGCAGTCGACCACTCCCGATTCAACGCGCTTATCAGTTGCACCGCATCCCAAGATGTCGCAAAACCCATCGAGTCCTTCGAAATACGCTGCGCCCAAATCGGTGCCCAAGAAAGAGTTGAGTGCTCCAACATGCAACGAAGGATCGCTGCCGCATCCGGTGCCACATTGGCCTGCAGCGTTCCCGTTTTCAGATGCCGACACAAACCACGCATTTGCAACATCCGCATTGGCACCCATTTCCGTTACGGTCCAGGGTCCAGTGGTAAAGGAGAAGTACGTGGTTGCTAATGTGCCTGTGTTGCAGCCTGAGCCAAAGTTTTCTGACCAAAACTCAACTACCTGCGCTTGAGCGGAGATAGAACATAGCATTAAAAAGATAAAGATTGGTCTCATGAGGAAGCGTATTTGGATAGGGAAAGATATCCAAAAACAACTTCCACCGCTAAAAAGCATCGATCTATAGATTCAATCCCAGTGTAACCGTAACTGTTCGGCCGGTGCCCGGCAATAGACCGGGACCCGGGTAGCCTCCCGCTCTTCGCGTAGCATAGTGCGCATTAAGCACGTTGTTGATGGAAGATTGCAGGAAGATATTGGACGTGAATTGATACTTCAGCGAGGCATCCAGCAATTGATAAGACGGCAATATTCCTGCTTGTGCGTTTGTTGATGGCTCTTCGGTATTCAATGCGTCGGTATAGACATCGCCCGTGTAACTCCATTGAAGTGAAGCTGAAAGATTCTCCACTTTATAGGTTGTCCCGCATCGCCAAACCTGTTTCGGAGCATACTCAATCCGTTTGTTGGTAATAGCCTTCGAAGGATCGGCCTCCGTGATTGGGTTGTCCCATCGCGTGTAGCGGGCGTCCATTGCAGTGCCCGACACGAATAAACTAACCGACCCGAAACGCGGTTGCGCAACAACCATTTTCACCGGATCGATCTCAACGAAGAGCTCAATGCCCTTGCTCACGCTCGCCCCTATGTTGGTTCTGAAATTAACACCGTCGCGCAGAATGGTGCCAATGCGATTATCATAGAACAGGTAAAAAACACCGGCATCCATATTCAACCAGTTTTTGTGCACGCCGCGTATGCCGGCCTCCAAGTTGTATCCCGAGGCATCTTTCAATTGGGGGTCGATGATGTCGGTTGTGGCTCCAGGTGTAAGATCGCCGTAGGTAACAGGTCGGAAAGCTTGGCTAGCATTGGCGTACACATTCATGTTGTTCCATTCGTATTGGAAACCCAAGCCGCCGAGCATGAAGACACGCTCGCTGCGCGTCGGTTCAAAGTTGGCCTCGGTAGCAGAAATTGAACCCTGGCTTTTACTGACGAGTCGTTCCATGCGCACTGAGGGTGTAATCGTAAGTCTTTTGCCTACATGAAAAATATTCTCTGCGAATGCTGCAGTATTCACGTTATCGAAAAACAGATTTTTACCGAACACACCTCCTGTCGAAGTCGCATCAAAACTGGCGGAAGTAGAACCTACCCCATCGTTTTGGCGGTGCGTATGCGCATCGGAGTAGCGCACACCGGCTGCTAGCTGATGCTCCGCTCCGAACAAACGATACTCCGACAACCAACGCAATTCGGCCCCCCATGTTTGGTATTGATCCACATCGAGTTTTCGCGCGTTGTAGTCATTCGTTTCGGCGTTGATCGTATCCGCAATTTGGATCGCCTTCATGAAGCCCACACTCGAGCGATCGGCAAGCACACCAAACACTTTCACATCAAGCATGGAATGCTCGGAGGTGCGCAATTTGGTATATGCCGATGCCACGTTCCACGGCACTTGGAGCCAGTTTCTGGATCGTGAACTGCTGCGCCAATCCGCCTCAAACTGAGCATCGACCATACCTCCCGGCTGTTGGCTCAAGAATTCGGAATGCGTCGCATTGATGCCAATGAGCACCTTGGAATTGTGTCTGTATTCAACGCTGCCGTATAGCGAGCGCATATTGAATGCACTGTTCTCACGCCATCCATTGCCACTTCGTTGCTGGGCAAACGCATAATAACTCCACTTACCTTTTGTGCCACCCACGGCATTGAAAGAAGAGACTAAGCCGAAACTTCCGGCCGATTGTCGACCCTCGTAGAAGAAAGGTTTGTTACCATAGCCCGATTTCAAGACATAATTCACCATGCCACCGAACTGCGGACCAAATTGCAGGGAGGCAGAGCCGCGCATGAACTCGATGCGCTCTACTGCTTCCATGGGCGGAGCGTAGTAGGCTTCGGGATATCCAAACACATCCGGCGAAATGTCGTATCCGTTTTGGCGGGTATTGAATTCCCAAGACCGGTTGGGGCTTAATCCGCGGGCAGCGATTCCAATCTGTATTCCGCTTCCATCATTTTCCCAAATCATTAAGCCTGGCACCCGCGCAAAAATTTGTCGCTGGTTGACCGTCGCTAAATCGGCTGTAGACTTCGACAACTCAATGACTTCATTCTTCTTTCCTGCAACCAATACATTCCCATGGACGTTGGACAACCGATGAACAGGAAGATACTCACGGCGTGTAGAAATTTCGATACCATTCAGTTCGATGGGACGAATCGTATCCGAATCGACATGCATTGCCACTGCGCACAATGAGCAGAAGAGTGACGCGAGCATGATGAGAAGTGATTTCATAGCAACTTTCGAGGAGGCGCAAAGAGAACCTATCCGGGTTGATACAACCATACCCTAGAAAAGGTATAGCGCGGCAAAGCGCGATGAATACCGCAAAAAGGGTATAAAAAAAGCGGCCGGAAAAACCGACCGCCTTTGGTTATCGAATTCTACTAATGATTATACAACACCCTGATCGAGCATAGCATCGGCTACTTTCACAAAGCCTGCGATGTTAGCCCCTTTCACATAGTTGATATGGTCGCCATCTGTGCCATACTTCACACACGCCTCATGAATGCTCTTCATGATGTTGTGCAGGCGTTGGTCTACCTCTTCGCGTGTCCATGACAAACGAAGAGAGTTTTGTGACATTTCCAAGCCTGAAGTAGCAACGCCACCAGCGTTGGAAGCCTTCCCGGGCGCGAAAAGCACTTTACCGTGCAAGAAAGCTTCAACGGCTTCGGGAGTACAAGGCATGTTAGCACCTTCAGCTACTGCCATTGTACCGTTTGCAATCAACGCTTTTGCGTCGTCGCCGTGCAATTCATTTTGCGTAGCGCAAGGAAGAGCGATGTCACACTTAACACCCCACGGTGTTTTACCTGCAACGAATTCGCACTTGTATTTGTCTGCGTATTCTTTGATACGGCCACGCTTCACATTCTTCAGTTCCATAATGAATGCGAGCTTCTCAGCATCGATACCGTCTTTGTCATACACATAGCCATCGCTATCAGAGGCGGTCACCACCTTGGCACCTAGTTGAGTTGCCTTTTCAATGGCGTACTGAGCTACGTTACCGGAACCGGAAACGACTACTGTTTTGCCTTTGAAGTCTGTGCCTTTTGTACCGAGCATTTCCGCAGCGAAGTAAACGCAACCGTAACCAGTCGCTTCCGGACGAATGAGCGAGCCGCCCCAATTGCGTCCTTTTCCTGTGAACACGCCTGTAAACTCATTGCGCAGACGCTTGTATTGACCGAACATGAAACCAATTTCACGTCCGCCCACGCCGATGTCGCCGGCCGGTACATCTGTGTCAGCACCGATATGGCGTGAGAGTTCGTTCATGAAGCTCTGGCAGAAAGCCATTACTTCGCGATCGCTTTTTCCTTTTGGATCGAAATCAGATCCACCCTTACCACCACCCATTGGGAGTGTAGTGAGGGAGTTTTTGAAAATCTGCTCGAAGCCCAAGAACTTCAATACAGAGAGATTCACGGTAGGGTGAAAACGCAAGCCGCCCTTGTAGGGTCCAATCGCAGAGTTAAACTCGACGCGGTAACCACGGTTTACTTGTACTTCACCTTTATCATCAACCCATGGCACACGAAACATGATGGTGCGCTCGGGCTCAGCAATGCGCTGCAGCACTTTAGCTGTTTTGTATTTCGGATTTTCCTCGATGTAGGGAATGACCGTTTCGGCCACTTCGTGCACCGCTTGCAAAAACTCAGGTTCATTAGGGTTCTTGCCTTTAACCTCTGCCATGAAGGCGTCGATGTGTGCTTGATACTTGTTTGCCATTGTGCAATGTGATTTGTTTTGAATTGAAAAAACCGGGTCGAAATTAACATAGTTGTACCTTTGAAGCACGAAGACTTTGAAAAAGTAAACTCATAAAAATTCATTACCCTGTTATGCAAAAGGCAATCAACCGCATCTATGGAGCCGGTATTTTGGTGGTTGTGGCACTCCTTGGCTCGTGTCAAAAAGACAACGATATTACCAACTGGTCGCCTACGCAGGCGCTACCTGCCGACACGACTGACCTGCAAGAAAACCCAACCGACACAACCCCAACGATGACTTTCCCTTTTCAATGGCAAGCCTTTATCATTGGCGACGAATCGTTCTATGGCGACAGCACAACCTTTCAACACGCCTATGATTCGGTGGCTCAATTGCATGAGTTTTCTTGTTTTGATCAGTATGGAAGAAAGATGATACTTCGCATGCCCGATGTGGAAACAGGAACCGATACTCTTTCCTTCGGTGGCAGCGCGAGTATTACTCTGATTGACGACACATTGACCTTCGATACGAGTTTTAATCCGAACGGCTATATTTCAATTTACTCGAATTCAAACGGAAAAATATCGGCCTTGTTCGAAGCAGATTTAAACGACAATTCAGGCAGTGGTCAAGACAAGGAACTCGTAAACGGCATACTTCAAAACGTTCGCTTCCAGTAAAAATCCACTAGAACGTAAAGTCTACACCGATAGTTGGCAACAAAGGCAACTGATCGATTCTTTCTCCGGTTACACGGTCAATGTAGAATACGTTCGCTCGGTTGTAGGCGTTGGTAATACCTGCGTTGAGCTCAAGGCTGGTCTTATTGCTGAGCTTAAGGGTGCGCTTCACGTTGATGTCGAGGCGGTGATAGAAAGGCAAACGGCCGCCATTCAGCTCAGCGTATTGCACACTCAAGTATTGGCTGTTGTTGGTAACGTAGTCGAGGCTGATTCCCTGCGACACGCTCTGCCCGTTGTAGAATCCTTGCGTTTGGGTGAATGGCAAACCACTTCCCAAATTCCAGCGCATGGAGAGCTCGTAACTCTTTTCCTTACCGAACAAATACGTTCCGATGAGGTTCAAGTTGTGACCACGGTCAAACACAGGCGAGTAGTACTGAAAGCCGTCCCAGCGCTGCACCTTAGCCAGCGAGTAAACAATGTTCAGGTAATAGGATTTGTCTTCATACTTCAGCACTACATCCGTTCCGTATGCGTTACCGGTTTCGATAACGTAGTCGCGTGTGAGCTCTTCCGGCTTGTCGTTGTTTTGTCCGAAATCGTTTTCGAAAATTTTGTTTCGGTTGATGTTGGTCTGCTGGTTGAATCGCTTGTAGTAGCTTTCCACATTGAGGTTCCAGCGCTCTGAAAGATCGAACTCAAACCCAATAACCAAGTGCTTGGCAGTTTGCAATACATTTTTTACTTGCTGGTTCGTAGGAGTGCGACCAAACGTCAAGCCGTCATTGATGCCACCCACGAGTTCACCCAATGAAGTAACAGCCTGGCCGTTGGCTTGGATGGCAGGATCGCCTGTAAACTCATTCTGCAAATCTTCCGGGCTGGCCAAGAAACCATAGAACAAGTTCACCACATCACGGTCGCTGTTGGTGGCCATGAGATTCTGAGTGTACTTGCCCGTTGCGCCCTTCACGCGGAAGCGCTCGTTCACTTTATACTTCACACCGAGGCGCGGTTCCGGAGAGAACACACTCAATGTGCCGTAGTACTGGAATCGGATACTTGGCTCCACTACCCAATTTCCGCGATTGATTTTGTAGTCGAAGAAGGTGTTGAGCTCGGTAGTGTTTTGTGTGATCTGCACAATCTGCTGATTATCGAGCAGTGCGAATGTTTTGTAGTCGGTCGAAAAACCTACCACTTCAACCCCGTACTTCAAGACATCGTTTTTGATACCGTATTTGAAATCGAGGCCGAAGTTGAAGCTGTTGATTTTGCTGATACGGTCGGGGTTGTTTTCCTCACTCATCACGATTTCATACTCGCTTCGAGCAAAGTTACCGCTGATGAGCACCGCAGAACTGGAGGGCACTACCACGAAGTTACCCCCGCCACCGGTGTTTTTCCAATTAAGCGACGCGAGGTTTTTGTAGCTCGTCACACCATCGTTGAAGTTAAATCCGAATGCATTGAACTTGGAACCGTTCGAACCGCTAAACGACATTTTACCATAGATATCGGTATAGTTGAACGGCAAGCCGTTTCCATCGTTCACGTAGGGATAGAGGAGCTTGGAGCTGCGATCGAGGTACGAGTTTTTCGCAGATAGCACGTATGAGATACCGCTACCGTTTTCTGTCAACTTCTTGAGCGGACCTTCTATCTGAATCTTAGCACCGAAGGGATTCAACCCCACGTGACCATCAATCTCCCGCTTATTCCCATCGCGCGTTGTTATGTCCATGATAGAAGAAATACGTCCACCGAACTGAGCGCTGTAGCCTCCCGTGTACACATCGGCATTGGCAATGATATCTGTATCGAAAACAGAAAACAAACCAATGGAGTGGAATGCATTGTACACAATCATACCATCGAGCAACACCTTGTTCTGAACAGGCGAACCACCGCGCACGTAGATTTGACCGCCTTGGTCACCGGTGCTGATAAAGCCGGGAAGTGTGGTGAGCGCTTGGGCCAGGTCTGGAGCACCGCCAACGCTCGGTATGCGCTTGATGTCTTTCGTACGCATCGACTCTACAGAGATGTTGACGTTGTTTTTCTGAGCACTGCCACGGTCGCTGATTTCTACTTCGCTCATAATCACGTCATCCTTCTCGAGGAAGTAATTACGCGCAATCACTTTTGCACCAACAACATCAATTACATCACGTACCTCTTTGAATCCAAACTGATTGATGACAAGCGTATAGTTACCATCCGGAATTTTAGTGAGTGTGTAGAATCCGTTTTCGTCGGTTTGCGTTCCGAAGGCAGTGCCATCCAACCCCACAAGAATGAAGATTACCGGCTGACCGGATTCCTTGTCTTTCACAAAACCACGAATGGCGCCCTGTTGCGCCGTTGCAGCCGCAGCTATTAAAACAAACATCAAGAAAGCGACTGCACGAGAAAAGGAAAGAGTCTTCATACGTTGAAAATGAGTACGCGAAAGTACGGAAGACTACACTTCAACCGCAAAACCCCCTATCGGCATTACCTTCGTAAGGATGATTAGTACGCCCATACCCTATTCTGACAAGCTGCCCGCCGAAAGTCAAGCAGATTTTCTACGAAAATTGGCCGAGCAACTCGCCAAGGATTTGTATCCTGCAGAATGGACTGAGCTGTCAGCCCCGCCCATCCCAAGCGAAATTCTGGCACAACTGAGGCGCTCGGTAGGCGCACTTATCTCAGAACACAACTCCAGCTTGGGCCAAGTGCTCTACCGCATCGATTTGCCCGAGGGAAAAATTCGGGCACTCATGGCCTCCACCGGTGCCGATGACAGGATAGATGTATTGGCACAACAAATTCTGGAGCGCGAAGCCAAGAAAGTGTGGATGCGCATGCATTACAGTGATCTGTAAAGAATCGCAGACTCGATTGAACCATCGCGTAAAAAAAATGGTTTATTCAACGCTCAGCGCTACCTTCGCGAGCCAATTCAATTTCTAAGTCAGAATGGACCCACATTCATACCTCGCCAATAGCGATATCAATGCAATAGAGTCGCTCTATCAGCAATACAAAAGCAACCCCCAATCGGTAGATAGCTCATGGCAGCGCTTTTTCGAAGGATTCGAATTTCAGCGTGCGGAGTTTGCTCCACTTCCCGGCGGAGAAGTACTGGTAGGTGCAGTTAGTTCTGAGGTAATCAAAGAGTTTAAGGTTATCAATCTGATCAACGGTTACCGCCAGCGCGGGCATTTGTTTACCGAAACCAATCCGGTAAGAGAACGTCGCAAGCACCAGCCCACGTTGGCGCTTGAGAACTTCGGGCTCAGCCAACAGGATTTGGATACGGTATTTCAGGCAGGCAGTGAAGTGGGCTTGGGTGCGGCCAAACTCCGCGACATTCTCACGCACCTCAACAATTGCTACTGCAAGCACATTGGTATCGAATACATGTATGTGCGCAACCCTGAGCGCATCGAGTGGCTGCGGGAGCGTATTGAAGCGGTGAAGAAACCGTCGTTTTCCGGGGAAGAGAAAAAGCAATTTCTAGAGATGGCCAGCAAAGCCTCTCTGTTCGAACAATACATACACCGCAAATTCGTAGGTGCCAAGCGATTCAGCGTGGAAGGTTGCGAAGCCATGGTACCGGCAATGGATTACATGGTGCGTTTGGGCGGCGACATGGGCGTGAAAGAATTTGTGATTGGCATGGCGCATCGCGGCCGACTCAACGTTCTTACCAACATCATGGGTAAGCCACAAGAGCAGGTATTCGCAGAGTTTGAAGGTCTTGAGTTTGAAGACTCCGACAGCTTTGACGGCGACGTAAAATATCACTTCGGTTATTCCAACGATGTTACCACAGCAGGCGGCAATCAAGTGCATCTTACCCTTTGTCCCAACCCTTCACATTTGGAGGCAGTGAACCCGGTGGTTGAAGGACTTTCGCGCGCCAAGATTGATCACTACCTCGGTAGTGAAGATAAGATAGTACCCGTGCTGGTGCATGGCGACGCAGCAATAGCGGGCCAGGGCATCATGTACGAAATTGTACAAATGGCATTGCTCGATGGCTACCGCACCGGCGGAACCGTGCACATCGTTACAAACAATCAGGTAGGATTTACCACCAACTACCTCGACGCTCGTTCATCGACCTATTGCACCGATGTAGCCAAAACTACCCTGTGCCCGGTTTTCCACGTCAATGCAGATGATGTGGAAGCAGTAATTGAGACCATGAAGATTGCGTTGGAATACCGCATGAAGTTTCACATGGATGTATTCGTCGACTTGTTGGGATACCGCAAATACGGACACAACGAAGGCGATGAACCAAAGTTTACTCAGCCATCACTCTATAAACTAATTGCGTCTCACCCATCCTTGCGTGAGATTTATATGAACCAACTCATCGCGGATGGCACAATCGAGCCATCGTATGCCGATGGTTTGAAGACCAGCTTCGAAGCAATGCTCGACACCAAGCTCGAAATTGCAAAAAGCATGAAGATGGCGAATGTGAAGCACTTCATGGAAGAAACGTGGAAGGGCTACTCCAAGGCAACTGCAGCCGACCTTTCGCAACCGGTGAAAACCCAATTCGACGAGAAGCGCCTCAAGGCAATTGCAACCTCCATCAGCACATTGCCGTCGGGTGAAAAATACATTGCCAAAACCGCAAAGGTGTTTGCCGATCGCCTGAAGATGATTGAAGACAATAAGCTAGATTGGGCGATGGGCGAATTGCTCGCATACGGAACGTTGCTCGAAGAAGGCCACCCGGTGCGCGTCAGCGGACAGGATGTGGAGCGAGGAACATTCTCGCATCGCCACGCGGTTGTAAAAACCGATGAGGATCAGGAAAAAGAAATCATCACATTAAATGCGATAAGCCCGAAGCAAGCAAAGTTCACGGTGTACAATTCATTGTTGAGTGAATACGGTGTGCTTGGTTTTGATTATGGTTATGCCTTCGGAACACCGCATGGCCTCACCATTTGGGAAGCTCAGTTTGGTGACTTCAACAACGGAGCTCAAATCATGATTGACCAGTTCATTTCTGCAGCAGAAGACAAGTGGCGCACCATGAACGGCATCACACTCTTCCTACCTCACGGCTACGAAGGCCAAGGAAGCGAACACAGCTCTGCAAGGCTTGAGCGTTTCTTGCAATTGTGCGCAGAACTGAATATGCTGGTTTGTAACCCAACTACACCTGCCAACCACTTCCATTTGATTCGCCGTCAAGTTCGCGCTTCGTATCGCAAGCCGCTCGTGGTGATGACTCCGAAGAAATTGTTGCGCTATCCAAAAGCGGTATCAACGCTCCAAGAAATGGCGAAAGGTCAGTTCCATGAAATCATCAACGACGCATCCGTAAAAGCAAAAGATGTGAATACGATTGTGCTGTGTTCCGGCAAGGTGTATTACGATATTCTGGAGCAAAAAGAAAAACGTCAAACCGGTGCAGAAATGGCGGTGGTTCGTTTGGAACAGCTTTATCCGCTTCCTGAAGAACAGCTGCGTGGTATCCTTGCAGAATACAGCAAGGCCAAGCGAATAGTATGGGCGCAGGAAGAACCTGAAAATATGGGAGCTTGGACCTACATGTTGCGTTCGCTGCGTGATTTGAATCTGGAAGTAATTGCTCCGCCGGCATCTGCTTCTCCGGCTGCGGGCTCACCAAAAGTTCATGAAAAGCGCATGATAGCCATGATGGATCGTTTGTTCCAATCAGCTAAGGATTCCGTAGCTCTTGAAAAGTAGTACGCACGGCATGGAAATACTATTTCTAGTCACGAAGCTCTATCCTTCCGGATCCGGTGAAACGTATATAAGTCATGAAATCGATGTACTCGCTCAGCAATTCGATCGGGTTGTAGTAATTCCCATTGACTGTTTTGATAAAGAACCGAACTATCGTGATTTGAGTCACTTGCCCAACGTAGAGATTTTCTCCGTAAACAGCGAACTGACGAAGATTGCAGGTTGGCAAAAAATCAGGTTTCAGCTGGGTTCAATTCAAATGGTATTGAACGAAATTATCTTCGGAAACGACGGATGGAATCATGTCAAGAAATTCAAAGATTGCCTTAGTTATGCTTACCTATGTCGCATTCGCTCGTGCGCCATGGTATCATTTATACGCAAACGAGGTTGGGCTAATGAGCGGTTGTACTTCTATAATTACTGGATGACGCGCACGACGATTGCTTCCTCATTTGCAGTTGCGGAACTAAAACGACACAACAAGTTTGTTTTAAATGTAAGCAGAGCACACAGCAGCGACCTTTACCACAAATACTGGAACGACTACATTAAGCTTACTCCGCCCCCATTTATGCCCTTCGAGTATTTCAAGTTGAAGCACAGCGATTACGTGGTAAGCATATCACAACACGGCCTGAATCATATCGCACAGACATTTCCTCAATTCCGCAATAAGATTGCAGTTTCACGCCTCGGTGTCATAGATATACCGACCGGCATTCAACCGGAGCGCAGCCAACGTTTTGAAATCATTACCTGTGCAAAAATTCACTTCAACAAGGGTATGCATCGTATGCCTGAGATTCTGAACGAGCTGCGCGATTTACCGGTTCACTGGACCCATATCGGCTGGGGCTTGAATCCAAGCCTCGACATGGTGCTCTCAGCCATTGACAAGTACAAGGTTTCGGAGATGGTAACCATGCTCGGGCACATGAATCAGACCCAAATCGAACAACTCTATCACGAAAAGAAATTTGATTTGATAGTCAACCTCAGCAATGCCGAGGGCATTCCCGTTTCAATCATGGAAGCGATACGCTACGGAATACCGGGCATAGTTACGGATACAGTAGGCAACCCGGAGATTATTGACAGTTCGTGCGGTTTCGTTATTCCAATCGACTTCCAATCCGACGAGGTAGCCGGACTTATTCGAAGACTCGTCACCGACAAGGACCTTCATAAGCGATTAAGTGAAGGAGCGCGCCACATGTACGAAGAGCGTTATCAGGCCTCAAAAAACTTCACTACACTTTGTGAGTCCTTTAAAGGCAGAATGGCAGCTATTCAGTAGATTGCTACGAGTGATAAACCCCCACGAATTCGCGGTCGTTGTATTTGGGATGTTCGAAGGAGTGGTGGTAATACACCGACTCAGGCCAATTCCAATTCTTAAAGGGCAAGAAGTAGCGTAGGCCGTAGATTCTTCCTATTTTGTGTTTTGCGTTGGTCGCATTGTATTCATCGATTGCCAGGTTGGGTCCATTGAATTGACAATACGAGCGAATGAACACATCGTCGAAGTAGCAGAATACACGTGGCAACATATGCGCGGCATCTGTTGAAAATATCTTGAGCGCATCGCAGGTTGAAGAATAGTAATCCAAGTCCATCGACACGAAAGCAATTGGCGCGAAGTTGCTCTTATGAAAAGCAGGAATCGTATCCTCTATCAACCCGATTTGCAGCTTGGACTTCTTCAGACTTTTGGCGAGTTGATCAAAATTCATGTTGTACTCACCATCGCTGAATAAGTTTGGTAAATCACGGTAATCGGCCGGTTTTGGCATTCCCTTTCCCGTGTCGAATCCGTATACCTCAATATCCATTTGCAACTGCTCAGAGAGAATTGCTGCCAACTTATCGATTACCTTTAGTCCGCTGCCTGCAGCCACGCCAAACTCGAGAAAAGAAATGCTTTTATATCCAAGCGACTTGGCAAGCGCAGCTCCTTGGAGGCACCCCCAGATATACATTGGTTTTTTCTGCAATTGTGGGTCGCTCATGAGATGCAGAAATTCAGCCTTCAAATAGGGAAGATCATTCTCAAACGGAACTCTAGCAGGCGGATACATTATTTCGTAGTTATCCAGATATTGCTTGATTTTACCGATAATATACTTACGCATGCGAATCTTTTTAATGATGAAATCTTTTAGCAGTGAAGGGCCAAATATAGGTAAAAGCGAAGGCTGAATTTTGGGACGAAACAACCCTGATTAAATAAATGAAATCCAATCGAGGTGCGTATTTCGTTTTGGCAGTAATTTTACATTCGCAGAAACAGCATTTTAATTTTCGTATTTTCATATGATTGAAGTAAAAGTTCCCTCTCCGGGCGAGAGCATCAGCGAAGTAATTATTGCCAACTGGCTGGTGAAAGATGGTGACTATGTAGAAAACGGCCAGGTAATGGCTGAAATTGACAGCGACAAAGCCACGCTCGAATTAGCTGCTGAGGCGAGTGGAACCATCAAGATAATAGCACAAGCGGGCGACACGGTAGCAGTAGGAGGAATAGCATGCACTATCGACACGTCTGCTGTAAAACCTGCCGGCGCTCCCACAGCTCCAGTGAAAAAAGAAGAACCTAAAGCAGCAGCACCTGCGCCCAAAGCGGCTGAGAAAGCTCCGGCTGCTTCATACGCCAGCGGCACTCCGTCGCCGGCAGCGGCCAAGCTGATGGCCGAGCAAGGCGTAACAGCCTCGCAGGTAGCAGGCAGCGGCCCGGGCGGACGCATCACCAAAGGCGATGTGCTCGCAGCCATGGCGGCCGGTTTCGACACATCCAATGTTGCGCGTCACAGCGGAGCACGCACCGAACGCCGCGAGAAAATGACCAACCTGCGCAAGAAAATTTCCGAGCGCCTGGTAAGCGTAAAAAACAACACGGCCATGCTCACCACCTTCAACGAGGTGAACATGAAACCCATCATGGACCTGCGCGCCAAATACAAAGATGTTTTCAAGGAGAAACACGGTGTGGGCCTCGGCTTCATGTCGTTCTTTACCAAAGCATGTGCAGAAGCTCTCTTCGCTTTCCCGGCAGTAAATGCGCGCATTGAAAACGGCGAAATTGTATATCACGACTATAGCGACATCGGCATTGCCGTATCCTCACCGAAAGGCTTAATGGTGCCTATTGTTCGCAACACTGAAATGATGGGGCTGGCCGATATCGAACGCAGCATTGGGGAACTCGCCAAGAAAGTACGCGACGGAAAAATCACTGTCGACGAAATGCAGGGCGGCACATTCACCATTACCAACGGTGGTGTTTTCGGATCCATGCTTTCAACACCTATCATCAATCCTCCACAAAGCGCCATCCTCGGCATGCACAACATCGTGGAGCGTCCGATAGCTGAAAATGGTCAGGTAGTAATTCGTCCAATCATGTATGTTGCCCTATCCTACGACCACCGCATCATCGACGGACGTGAGAGCGTTAGCTTCCTGGTGAAAGTGAAAGACATGCTGGAAAATCCGGAGCGCATGCTATTCGGCGGTAAGAGTGCCGAAGAAGTATTGCTTGGGTTGTAATCAGCGCGTGAAAATCTGCTCGAGTACCTTGCCGAGTTGATATACGTCTTCAAACGAATTGTAGAGCGGCACAGGAGCCAAGCGAATGACGTTGGGTTCACGCCAGTCAACGACGACACCTTGCTCGTATAGTTTGCCCACCAGTTTACGGTCATACCCCTCCACAATAACAGACAATTGACATCCACGTTGTGCGGGGTCTCCCGGAGTAATACGCGTCAATTTTTGTCCGGTCACTAGCATTACTTCGTTCAATACAAAATCGAGATACGCCGTCAATTGAAGCGACTTTTCACGCAATGCGTTCATGCCCACCTCCGAGAAAATGGACAAAGACACCTCATGGGCAATCATATTGAACACCGGTGCATTGCTCATCGACCACGACTCTGCAGTTGGGATTGGATCGAAATCGGGACCCATTTGAAAACGCGTCTCCTTGTTGTGCCCCCACCAACCGGCGAGGCGAAACAATTCGCGGTTGGTTGCGTGTCGCTCATGCACATACACACCGCCTACACTGCCAGGACCGCTGTTGAGGTATTTGTAGGTACACCAGCAAGCGAAATCAACATTCCAGTCGTGCAGTGCCAACGGCGCATTACCGGCGGCATGCGCTAGATCAAATCCGCACATGGCACCTACCTCATGCGCAACCGCTGTCACTTCCTTCATGTCAAACAATTGACCCGTGAAGTAATTGACGCCTCCAAAACACACCAGCGCGAGCTCATCGCCAATTTCATGAATGGCCTTTACAATGTCTTCCATGCGCAACGTCCATTCACCTTCGCGTGGAAGGAGCTCCACCAAAACGTCTTCAGGTTCCAAGCCGTGCAAGCGTGCCTGAGAAGCAAAAGCATATTGGTCGGATGGAAAAGGTTTTGACTCAAACAAAATTTTGCGGCGTTTACCCTCGGGCTTATAAAACGACACGAGCAACAAATTCAGGTTCACCGTAAGCTGGTTCATCATTACCACTTCGTGCTCTTTTGCACCCACCAAGTTGGCCGCGCCCGCAGCAAAACGCTCATGATAGCTGTACCATGGTTTGCGCGCCAGAAAATGCCCTTCCACACCGAATGCAGCCCAATCATCGCATTCTGCAACAAAAGCTTCCTTCACACCCTTTGGCTGCAGGCCCAGTGAATTGCCCGTGAAATACAGCACATTGCTTCCATTGTGCTGTGGGAAAAGGAAACGTTCACGATAGACAGACAGCTTATCGGATCTATCGAGCGATTGGGCAAAAGCTAAATCGTATTGAAAATTCATGACAGTGTGTTTGAGTTGGCGAAGGTATCTTGCGCCGTGCATTTTAGCCTTGCAAAACAACGCTATTCCAAGTGCAGCAAAAATTTCAATCCCGAAAAATGAATACATCCCGTTCAGCCGAATTATTTGAAAAAGCCAAAACCTTTTTTCCGGGCGGTGTAAACTCGCCGGTGCGCGCGTTTCGCTCAGTAGGTGGCACTCCCCTGTTCTTTGCCAAGGGTCAGGGTTCGCACGTTTGGGATGAAGACTGCAATGAATTTATTGACTACTGCTGCTCGTGGGGGCCGCTTATTCTCGGCCATGCGCATCCATCGGTTGTGAAAGCCGTACAGGAAACAGTAGCCAATGGCAGCAGCTTCGGCGCACCCACGCGATTGGAAAACGAATTGGCGGAGCTCATTCTCAAAAACCACTCATACTTCGAAAAGATTCGTTTTGTGAGCAGCGGCACAGAAGCAGCCATGAGTGCTATACGCCTTGCACGCGGCTACACCGGTCGCGACAAGATTATCAAGTTTGAAGGATGTTATCACGGGCATGTCGACAGTCTTTTAGTGAAAGCAGGAAGCGGCCTTGCCACGTTGGGCACATCAAGCTCTGCAGGTATTCCGGAAGCCTATGCAAGAGAAACCATCGTGCTACCGCTCAACGATATCGAAGCATTGGAGAAAGCCGTATCCGACTATCGCGGACAGATTGCAGTGGTGGCCATTGAGCCCATTCCGGCCAACAACGGTCTGCTGTTGCAAGAAGGTGATTTTCTGCGCTACTTACGCGAGGTATGTACACGCGAAGGAATCATACTGCTATTCGATGAGGTGATAAGCGGTTTTCGTGTTGGATTCGAAGGCGCTTCGGGCTACTATGGCATACAACCCGACGTCTTGGCTTTTGGTAAAATCATCGGAGGTGGTTTGCCTGTTGGCGCCTATGCTTCACGTGCAGAGGTGATGAGCCATGTTGCGCCTGAAGGCCCCGTATACCAGGCAGGAACACTGAGTGGCAATCCGGTGGCAATGGCTGCAGGTATTGCCCAATTGACAGAGTGTTTGCGCCCGGGCTTTTACGAAGAGCTGAAGGAGAAAACCGATTACCTCGTGAACAATGTGTTGAGCTATGCACGCAGCAAGCAATACAAATTCAATATGTTTAGCGTGGGCAGTATTTTCTGGGTGACATTTTCAGATCAGAAAGCCATTCGCCGCAGCGATGAGATTGACAGCGAAGAGATGCAGAAGTTTGCTCCTTTCCACCGATCACTGCTCGAACAAGGCATTTACCTTGGGCCTAGCGGATACGAGGTTGGATTTGTGTCGGCAGCTCATACTACAGAAGATCTCGACCGCACCATTGCAGCCATGCAGCATGCCCTCGATGTGGTGCTGGGCTAAGGTCAGAACGGAAATCGGAGTACAATCATCGCGTCGATTAACCACGACTTCGTTGGCGTGCGCTTTCCTCCCGGCATGAGAACAAGCAGCGGCAGCGAAGCAATCATCGACAACCAAACAGACATACCTGCTTCGCCCGTCGCAGCGCCCACGCCCATTGCTGTGCAAACGAGCAAAACGGAAACGATACGCAGCGTCTTCTTTCCCAACCACGCAAGTGTGGCGTCTGGAGTGGGTTCTACGAATAGGTCTTCGCTCATCGAAAGTGCGGTAATCCATAGATACGAAGCAGCCAGATTGGGTAGTTGCGATTGAAAATCAATTCCCGCTTGTTGCATGGGCCAAAGCACACAGAGCACAATCCAACATGCTCCAATAATCATGTTATTGATGACCGGGATATTGCGAAGTTCAAGTGCTGATTTTCTCAACCCTTGGGGCAACCAATGTGAGCGATAGAACAAAACAAGAATCGCACAAAGCGCAGGAATCTTGAGGGTTTCTAATCCCTGGAACGTAGCACAAGCACCCGTGAGGGCTATGAGTGCCGATGCACGGTGCTTGCGAATAGCATCGTCGGTCAAAAACAAATAAGCTATCCACGTAAAGAAAAACACCTGCGCTACAAGGGTCCATCGAACCCAAACGCCGCATCGCACAAACGACTCAACACTCCATGCTGCAGCTGCTATGGCCACCCACATGCGCGAATCGACCAACCACCGTATGATCCTCATTTATTCAGAAAGAGAAGCCAACAAGCAACACCTGCTGCAGACCCGAGAAAGGCTCCCTCCATGGCTCGTGACAGCTTGCGTGTGCGTGCCGGAGGTTCGTAGCCATCGGCATAGATATCATTGTACTTATACTCCGGATGGCTCATGGTCTTCTCTCGGATTTTGATTTTAGGAACGAGCTGAATCAACGTGTATAAAATTGGCGGACCAACAGCCGTTATGTAGCCATCGCCACCCCACACAGAAACACCGGCACAGAGGGCAAAGCCAACTGCGAAGGTGGGCCATGCTTTAAAATTTTGGCGTGCATCGTTTTCACCGGCAAGGTAAAAGCGCATTTCATCGGCCGAATAGATGTTGCCCAGTATTTCGTCTTGCAGGTAATAGACCTCTTCGCCACTCCCTCCCATGCTCACACTAAAAACATCATTCTTGTGGATTTCTCGCTGTATTACCTTACCATTTGGCTTAGTCATTTGAAGGAGAAGAACGGTACCGCTATCGGCCAAAACCGTGCACTCCATTTCGCGCCCGTTCATAAGCAGAACAGAATCTTGTGCGATCGTGCCAAGCGTTTCAACGCAGAATAAAAATGCCAGTGCTAACCGAAAAATCATAAACAAATATAGTCGCACAAACCTCAAGCAGGAATTGCCAGTGCACCCACCGACAACTGCACTCCGTTTATCTTTAGCAGTGCCGTTGCACAGGCCTCAATGGTAGCGCCTGTCGTAATTACATCATCCACAAGGAGTATTCGTTTGTTTTCAAATTTCTCGGGTTCGCGCACCCAGAAAATATCTTTCACGTTGGACCAACGCGATATGCGTCCGCGGCGGGTTTGAGAAGCACTGAAGTGTGTGCGCGTGAGGTTGTTCAATGAAATGTCTGCACCCAAGGTTTCGGCCATTCCCCGCGCAAT
>Ga0114980_10000932_pt1 | contig 20809 bp, 33 predicted proteins | sample S_140806_EF_Meta_FD_87018 | JGI IMG/M metagenome (GOLD analysis project Ga0114980, IMG submission 87018) | Freshwater microbial communities from Lake Simoncouche, Canada to study carbon cycling - S_140806_EF_MetaG | ecosystem: Environmental > Aquatic > Freshwater > Lake | place: Lake...
CCAGCCCACCAGACCGAGCATCGCTTAAAGTGTTGCTCTAGGATTTTTATTTTATCGGTGTTGTCCGGCTTCTCTTTCGCAAGGGCTGGGCAATCATCGATCATCGGCAACCACCTAGTTTCTGTGAACGATCTTGCTAAATGCTCGCTTGGCATAACCCACAATGCGGGGCAGGGTCGTTCTGCTATGCGGTACGCTAGGCCAGCTAGAATCGTTGTGGTCTTGCTTGTTTGTGCCCCCCATACCAACACCACCCTACGAATCGAATCATCGCCAAAAGCCTCTAGGGGTTCACGGACATAGGGCGTGAGCGTTGTCGAATACGCTCCGGGTATGTTGGTTACTCTTGCCGAGAGCGTGAGGTTTTTCTCTGCCCATTCTGGGATTGAAAGTTGTTCCCTTGGCTCAAAGAATCTTCGGCTGAATGTTCCAGCCTCGGCAATCTTCATCTCTTAACCATATATCCACGCTCATAAGCCCAAGCTGGATTATGGTGAATTTCGTGATGGCACTCCCAGCATACAGCCAAAAAGAACTCCACCTCGTTGAGCCTATCTCCGAACCTTCCTCGCCTATGATGAACTTGGCTTGCCATCTTGCATCGGCACACTTGGCATACTGGGTTGTTAGCTAAAAACTTCTCTCGAACATCTTTATAGACCTCGTTCTGGCCTTTTCTCTTTGCAGATACTCGGCGTAGTTTACCGCCTCGCTTGAGTGGTGTTTTGCGTTTAAGTGGCGAGCGTTTCATTTTTGTCTTAATAAAAAATAATAAGCATACAACAGACAAAATATCCCATTATCCCATCTGAAATCGTGCCATCCAAGACTTCTTGAAATGATAATCCAAATAAAGGTGAAATGTATAAACCACGCTATTTTTTCAGCGAGCATATCTATAAAATTAAATATGTTTTTCATCGGTCATATTGCTCAAAATATGGAACATCATAGGCACATAAATCTCTAAACTCTGGTATTTGCATAAGGGTTTTGTGAAGTGCGACTGGGTCTGCCTTGTCCCTAACAACTGCGTGATGAAAGTGAACCATCCAGTATTTTCCCACTCCCTGCCTTGTCTTTGGGTAGTTTTTGAAGCAACACCCTACACACATAGAAAAACCATATTTGCTTTCAAAGTTTTTGAGTTGCCCTTTGGCGGGAATAAAAAGCGTTGAGTAGCTTGAATTTCGGCAGTAGGCCAATGCTATTCTTGTAGGCTTCGTGGTTTTCATCGGTCAAAGAATGGAAGCACTATTCCCAGAAAGCACAAGGCACACAAGATGATTAAGAAGCACTCGTTCACTTAAATGCTCCCTCCCCCTTTTGTATTGTGATGAAGATTTGATTCACTCCGTCTTGGATGGCTTGCTTGGCACATTCTGGGTCGCTTGGGTTTGCTCTGGCCGCAAGGCTGGATGGCATCGCATCGAGCAACGCTCTGATTCCTCCGTGCCATTTGGTTATCCATTCTTGCACCTCGTCCATTCTCAAGGTGACTCGATTCATTTCTTCCCAGCGAGCGTGTTCCATTTCGGCCTCTGCAACTCGCTTTTTTGCTTCGCCCCATCCTTGAACTGCCGCCCTCATAGCTACTGGGTTTTTTTCGTTGGCCGCCCTCTGAACTAATGAGTAGGCAACTACCTCGGCTCTCCTCGCCCGGTGTAATCGTCCAAGCGGATTTTCCAATTTGATCGACTCTGCATCCAAGTTCTCTGATGTCTCTGATAAGTTCGCTGATGCTGATAAGATCGGCCTCGCCCTGCTTGGATTCTTTTGATTGGCAATTTTCCAACGCTCTGCATCGGCCACGCTTGTTAGGGGCATACCCGCCTTGACTAACTGGGAAATTGCTCCCTTTGTTAGCCCCCATTTGTCGCATAGCTCTTTTTGTCGAATCATTTCTCACAAGGGCTTCCCACAAGCCAAGCACTTCTCCCCCATTCCCTCGTCATCGCCCTCTGGCTTGGTAGCCTCCATCATCTCTGCAATCTCCGCTTCTCCAAACCCAGTAATATCTAAATCAATCTCCCCAGTATCCAAGTCCTCGAAGATGTCTTTGAGTGAAGGCATATCAAACTCTCCACTTAATTTGTTTAGTGCGATGTTAGCGGCCTTCTCTTTGTGTTCATCTAACCACACTGCCCACACCTCAACCTCTTCTTTTCCAAGTGCCGAATAGCACTTTAGCCTTTGATGGCCTCCGACTATGTTCCCAGTCTTTGCGTTCCAAGTGATCGGTTGAAGATTCCCAAGTTCGCTCAAAGATTTTGTGAGCCTGCCCAACGCATCGGAAGTGATTGTTCTTGGATTATATTTTGCGGGCGAAAGTTCGCTGATTTTCTTGGTGATTAAACAAGGATATTTTTTTTCGTTCATAAAAGTTACGCAAGATTTGTTTTAAGTAAGTTGAGATAAAGGTTTTAGACTAAACTCGTACAAAAAATTCGCACCTCGGAACCTGTTATGGGAGTTTTGAGGCTATAGAAGTCTCCTACTGCCTTGCGTAAGTCGTTAATAAATATGCTCATTTTAGTGTGTAAAAACTTGCGTAAATCGCATATCCATTTTGTCATAGCTCGCCCCCTGCCTCCTTATATGCCTCCACTATGGGTCGTGCTTCTTCAAGGAACTGCTGGCGTTGGGCTGGTGTCCACTGGGCAGGGGTCTTGCGTGCGAGCCACTGCCTAGCCTTGATGATGTACGAGTGCCAAGCGGCCTCTGCCTTGGGGTTCGAGGTCTCTATGGGGTCAGGGAGTAGCCCAGTCCAAAGGGCTAGTTGCTTGAGGCCACCGGGGGTAGGGGCTTGCAGGGCTGGCCGTGCCTTGGCTACACGCTCCAATCTCCGACCTTGCTCACCGTTTATTTGCCCTATTTCCAACACCTTGTCCATGTCTAGCCCCTCTGTCCGTGCCGATATCAGGATGTCCCCTGCGTCTGCCGCTAGGCCGATGGCCACCCCCATCTGTTCGATGGCTGTTTCCTTGGCTTTTTCTAACTGCTTGACCGTGCGTTGTAGCTCCATTCCGACTTGTTTTTCGCTCATTTTTGGGATGTCCTTTTGGGGTTATGCCGTAGCCTCGGCCAACTCTTCGGCCTCGATTTCGGCGGGTGGTTCGATCTCTCTGAATCGCTCTGCGTTGAAGCCTCGCTCTGGATGGGGTGGGGTGGTGCTTACTGGGTTGTTGAGGCCGTCCAAATAGACCACGATCTCCCCTGCTTCACCGTTTATTCCTACCCCAATTCCCATATCCCTGACGACATAGGTGCGGTCTTTGATGGGTAGGTGGTCGTAAAAGCTGGCGATCTCTGGCGAGAAGCCGTCGTCAATGCAGACCACTTTAGAGCCTTGCCTCATTTGGCCTTCCTCTTTTTGATGCCCTTTGCCCACGCTTCCTTGTTCCATTTTGGGCATTCTTCCCGCCTCTTTTTATGCACCCTCAAGGCTCGCTCCTTGTAGATTTGCCTGACTCTTTCGCTCCGTTGGATGCGTAGGATTAGCCCAGTCCGTTGCGTTAGCTCCGATAGTCGTGCCGAGATTGCCGCCCTTGTGTAGTGCTTGCCAGTGCTAGGGTTGATGTACCGTTTTGCTATGCTGGTTAAGCTGTCCGGGGAACGATTTGTGGCTAGGGCTAGGAGTGCTTCGTCCAAGGTGTCGTCCCGCTTGTGCCGTAGCATCTGTGAATCGCCTTCGTGCTTTATGGTCTGCTCCACGATCTCGGCTGTGAGCTTGGCTAGTTGGTTCAGGTCGATGCTTGGGTTCATCGCTTGCATCTTGGCGAGCCGTTCCCTTACCCGATCTTCTAGCGTGTCGATATGCTCTGCCATATCGGGCGTATAACTAGCCAAGATTGAATCCGCTGGGTCTTGGCCGATGTGGTTCATTGAATTTCAACCACTGCTGTCCGTCCAACCCTTGCCAACTCCCGCCTAGCTTGCCGTTCGCTGGCATAAAAAAGGTCGATGACTGGTAGCCTAGATTTACCAGAGGCTTTCCGTGAGATAACCGCCGTCCCGGTGTCGTGAGCGTGGTATGCCTTGCCCTCAATAAGCAGGGTCGTTCCGTAGGGGATAATTTTAGGGTCTACGGCACAAGATTTGCCAGAAACCAACCGTTTTCCAGTTGAGCTTTTATAGCCAAACTCGTCCTCGCCCAACCAATAGGCCGTGATTCTGGCCTTAATTGTTTTCTTGGTTGGTGGCTTTGGCGTTTCGATCATTATATTCGCCGCTTGGCTTGAGCATAAGAGCGTGATTGCTAGGATGATGAGTGCTTTTTTCATCGTTAAGAAATGGATTCGCTCGCATAGGTGGCGGTAGCGTCTCGATGGGGATTCATCCCCCTTGATTATTTTACCATCGCCTCTGTCAACTGGGGTCTTGAGTTTTTCAATCTGTGCCTCGATTGCCTTGGCCTCCATCTTATTGATTTTCATAGAAGCTCTCTTATGCCTTTGATGATTTGGTATGCGACTTGCGGGACGATGGCATTGCCCAACCCTTTAAGTCGGTGTGTCCTATGCTGTATCCCATCAGCCACTCTACAAATGCTGGGTTCAGCTTTCCACCAATCGTTGTCGAATCTATTTTGTAAATATGATTGCTTAACATTTGTTGGCCGGTTGGTTTCATTTTGCTGTAAATGTGCTTTGCATCGTGTGCTTGAGGTGTCGGCCAGAACAGCACGGCCGTTGCCAAGCCATTCCCGCTGTTCTTGCTTGCACCCTTGCGATTGTAATTCCCGCATACTGAAGGAGTCGGCCACATCTTGGGGTGTACTACTTGCTCTCGAAGATTGCCCGACCTCGTTCTGTTCTTTCTGTTCTTCTGGTTCGTACTGCAATCCTTCGCCGGTCTGCTCGGAAGATGATCCATTGTGTTCGGGGTTGCCCAGAATACGTGCGATGATCCAGACTCGATTTCTTCTGTGCGGGGCATCGACACCGCAAGCTGGAATAATGATCGGCTCGACTTCGTATCCACACTCTTCCAAGTCAGAACACACTTGGTCGAGTGCCAAGCCGATGATTCCAGCAACATTCTCACCAATGACCCAAGCTGGCCTTGCCTCTTGTATGACTCGGAGCATTTGCGGCCAGAGATAGCGGTCATCGTCCTTGCCTCGTTGCTCCCCGGCACAACTGAACGGCTGGCAGGGAAATCCTCCTGTGAGAAGAGTGACTCCTCGATATGCCGTGCCATCGAGCGATTTGATGTCTCCGTGGATTGGAACATTAGGCCAATGCTTTTTAAGTACGGCTTGTGCGTAGGGTTCGTTGTCGCAGAATCCAACGGTTTCAAATCCAGCCCATCCAGCGGCAAGAGCGAATCCTCCGATTCCGCTGAACAAGTCGAGGTGGGTTGGTTTTTCATTCACATTTCACCTCCGTCCAATGGCATCGCTTGTTTGGCCTTTTGATCTTGCCCCTGCCCTCCAAATATCGTAGGTGGTACTGTATCGCCCCGTGGGTTTTCTTTAGAACCTCCGCAATCGTGCAAGTCGGAATCTCATTGGTGATTAGGGTGAACACGGCATCTCGAAGCATATCAATCGTGGCTTGGTTGCGAGTCGTTGCATAGAGCTTTTCTAGTTCCTTGCCGGGGTAGCGGTCGGTTAGGATGCTATTTGCCCTTGCCTCTGCCGTTGTGTAGGTTTCGTTCATCGAGTGCTTAACTTGGTTTAACTATTTGTTGATGCAAGTGGTGTTTTTAAGTTATTAAATAATACTCCGCAACGCTCTTTCCGCTGTTCGTCTTTATGGTTCTCTTTTGCACATCGTAACCAGTCTTCCGCAAATCACAAACTCGGCTTGCCAGTCGGAAGCACTTGAACCAATCGAGTGCCTCCAAAGCCGTGAGTGTGCGTCCAGATTGCAAGTGTGCCAAGATTCTTGCGTTCTGGTCGTGGCCTTCTGCTTTTACTGGATGCGTTGTCCTCATAAAAGGCAACTCAAACTGCTCTGCCTCTACAATGGCTATCATTTTTTACCCCTCCCGGTAGCTTTGCGTGGTGTGAAATTTCTGTTCTTGGCATTAAGTACGCTTGTATGATGGCATCCCCAAGCCTTTGCAATCTCTTGGATTGAAAGACCAGAATCGTGTTGAGCCTTCCAAAGCTCCCAACGCTTCTTAACAATCGAGTGGCTACGATTGCACCTTGCCCGATGCTTTCCGTAGGTAGGCACTAGCTCCTTTGGAATGTCTAGGGGGGTAGTTGTCCCCATAACTAGGCTTGCAAGCCCTTTAGAGGCCAACTCCGTTCGATTTTGAGCCATCTGTGAAGTGAGTGTGGATACCATTTGCTCAAACTCCTTAATCTTGTCCTCACACATCTTCACCCGGTGGATAGTTGCCGCTAGGACTAGCTCTTGTGGTTGTGTAATCATGGACACCCCGCATTAACCCAGTCCTCACGATTGGCATAGCCCATCAGTTTGTATGTTGGTGGGGACTCGCATCCCGACTTAATTGGTTTTCTCATTGGTTGGCTTCCTTTTGGTTGTTGATTTCTCCGCTGACAATTTCTGGCACAAGCCCTCCAATCCTTAACTGGTGCTTTACCTCCGACCTTCCAGCCGTTCGATTGGTAATAATCAAAAGCCGACTCTGCATCTGCTTGCCTCCACCCAATCTCATTTGCAAAGGCAATCCATTCAGCGTGCGTAGGGCGTAAGCCCTCTCTCTCTTTCTTGTTATCCTTGTTACTATTACTTTTACTATTACTATTATTATATACGATAGATGGTGCATCTATGGAGCATCTATGGTATATCCTTCTGGCATAACCAGCCGATCTTTCCTCCATCTTTGCCAGCCCAGAGGCAACTCCTCCGTGATAGATTGCCCCTTCTTTTAATTCATAAACCCCAGCAACCTCAAGCTCTTGCAGTAAAGGCTTGGCATCTTGCCCAACCATTCTGCTGATCTGTTCTGGGGTTGGTATATGTCCGTTGATAGTTAGCTTGCCTCCGGCATTGGCCTTATACATAAGGCATAGAAGATGAATCCACAGCCCCTTGGCTTCAAGGCTTACCAACGCCAGCTTCTCGTTAGACAGCCAGCGGTTAGGCTCGAATGGAAACCAGAATGAATCTCTCTTCATTTCTTCTTGGCCTCAATGTCTCGCTTCTGAAACTCCTTTGCCTTCTTCAATAGCTCTTTCGTAATACGATGAGAATAATCTAGGTTGTTGATAATATCCCTAAAGTTCTCCACCTCGGCGTGGCTCAACCTCTTAAACAAAACCTTCAATCTCCCGCTGATTACTGCGTGAAACTCGTCTAATAAACTTAATCTTTTAACGCTCATCTTTTAATCCTTTCTATGATGTCTTTTGCTAAATCCCACAATATCCCTGCCAGAAACAGTATCGTGAGATATGCGGCCAATAAGCCAATCCCTACAACGAACAACTCCCACAAAAGTTTCCCGATGTATGAAAGGGAAGTCACCATTTGGGTGCAACTGGCCACGATGCCCAAAGCCGAACATCATTTTCAGAATGCCCCCAGCTTCGACTAACGAACGCATCATCAACGAAACGACCGACAACAACTTCACTGCCAATATCCATAAGAACTCTTTCATCGTTGCGTGGTTTCTCCTTTGTTGTTCGCCAAACAAGCATTGACCATTTGGTTTCTGGAATCTGAATATCAGTTGGCATCTGGTAGTCTCCGAATGGCTGTCACAACCTCGTTCAGAATACCAGTGATGACTTGATCTTCCGTTCCGTCTGCGAGTTGCTGGACAAGCTCGGCACACCTCTCCCTTTCAAGAGAGGCGGCCTTGCTCGCAGTTTCTTTTAGTGTCTCTTCGATTACATCAGAAAGGGATTTCATTATCTTTGTTTCCTTTCGATAGGGCTTCCGCTTCGAGAAGAATCTCTTGGATTATCTCGTTGCGAATGATGTCGTTCTTGTATGGCTGGCCATCCTTACCGGGCTTCAACTCTTGCTTACTCAACCACTCAAGGTAATCCAATCCCTTATCACCAAACGCCGCAACCTCACGGAGCGTTGAGCCTTTGTGCTTACCAAACTTTAACTCCATATCCCTTGGCTCTGTCCCGTTGGTTATGTTTGGCTTGTTGATCTTTGCGGTGATGTCGGCCAAGTCTGCCTTTGTAATCTTTGCTGGTGCTGGGGATGCCTTTGGTGCTTCCTCATATTTGTCAGTGTTGATATCCTGAAACCCACCATAAGGAACTTCCTCGGCTGGGGTCGTACTTAACCGAGAATCTATTAGCACGACGATATGTGCGAATGCTGAACGACAAGCCCTGCTAATTGCTCTGGTCTGAACCATAGCCCTCTTCGCATAGGTTGGCCGCTCAAACCACATCTTTTCGTCATCACCCAAGAACCCCTCGGCACTTGAGATTACTTGGCCATTGTCCATTCGCTTCACCTCACCGATGCACCGATAGCCGTCCTCAAGACGCTCGACATCTCTTGCCGATGCAACACATCCGTGAGCCACTGCAATAGATTGCCAGCCCTCGACTCGCACATACTTCTTGTCGCCTTTGCCGATCTGCTGGGCTGTCTCCATTACGATTGCCCTACACACGCCAGCTACATCCGTAGCTTGTCGCATATAGTTTTGCACTCCGTTGGAGTGGCCTAGGCCGTGGTCATTCTTTAATACTATCTGTTCATTCATTTGGTTGTTTCTCCTTGGTTAGTAATTGTGGTTGTATTCTTTATATACCCCAAAGCCCTCTGCATTTTCTCTGGCGTTTGTGGGCAAATTGAGAAAGGATAAATCCTTTTTCTCATCGTGTTCACGATCTGATATTGATTCAGACTTTGCTTTGTTTTCTTTTGTTTTCTTTTCTTTCATTTGGTTGTCCTTTCGTTTATGGTTTTTATTATCGGGGAAAGCCACTTGGCCGATATGTCGTGGGATGGAACTCGGAAAACTAGGATGCCCATTGTTGCGGCAAGATTATATTTCTCCATATCATTTAAGAACCCGGTTGGCCTCGTGTGTCTGCCCCTGCTCCACACCCCGCCCTCTAGTTCGATGGCGATGCCAGAGGTTAAGAAGTCTAAATAATAATCAAATCGAAACCTTCTGCCCTCGGCGAACTTGTATTCCTTCTTTAACTCCCCACCCCCAAGACTTCTCCAAAGAAGCTCGAATTTGGCTGATGGGGATAACTTCATTAGTTACGCCCCGCCCACTTGTCTGATGTAATCAGATCGGGTTTGGTTTTGCTTTCGGCTATAATCTTATCGAGCCGATCTAGGTCGGCGGCCACGGACAAATAAAATCTGCGTCTCTCGTAATTTTGTTGGTCGATGTGTTGGCCTAGAAGGTAAAGCCCACGGACAATGACTAGCCCTACAAAGATTACAATGCCAAGTATCACGAGCGAATCCTTTCCTTCTGCCATTCGTAGGAACAATAGGATGGCTTGGTAATAAATGGGTATTTGCCATCGTTGAGAGATTTCATGACAAAGCCTTCCCAGATTGTCTCGCCAGCTTTGTTGTTTTGAAACTCCATCTCTTCCCAGATTGATTTAATCTTAGAGTGAGTTAAACGAACAAAGCGGAGGAGTTTATTATCTGGCACATCGAATGTCACGGCCTCCAAGTGTTCGATCTCCTTCATCCTCTCGGCATAAGGCTTGGGGTTAGCGGGATCGAATGCGTCCATAACTATTATCGTTCCTTTACCAGTCTTGGTTCGCATTCCCATAATCTCGCAATCAATATAGGGGGCTTTGATGCCAGCATTGGAAAGACGCTCAACCATTAGATTATGGTTGGATGCAATCTTTCCGTAGCGATTATATCCGATGCCAGTCTTTTGATGAAATAAACCTCGCCAGCCATTAGCCTTGCCTTCAATAGATGTATCTTTTGAAAACTCTGTGTGGCTCGCTGGGACAGCAGAGGGTTGTGGCCTTGCTGGGAGTGGGAAGGATGTCATTGTTCGTTTGTAGAGGATTTCGTTTAGTTATAGCAAGACTTATTTTAGGAGTTGCTCAACTATGAAAAGGGTTGAGCCAGCACCTACGACTAGTCCGATGATATAGGCTATGAGGATTTTGGTCATTTAGTTGTTCCTTTCTGGTTAGAAGGTTCTGCTGTCTGGACTCTTCGCCAATTCGTGTAGCAACCAATCATAGGTGTGCCACTCTCCATTTGCGAAAGCGTTTTGCTCTGCCTCGGTCTGACCCTCACCAGACAACTCCGGGTCATACTTCTTGTTCTCTGCCTTCTCCCGAAGTTCCCAGAGGAGGCTTATGAAGTCCTCCTTGGTCTGGCAAGATTGGCTGAACTTTCTTTTCTGCCTTGGCTTTTCAATTATTTGCATAGGATTTCTTTCTTGGTTGGGGGTTACTGGCTGATGTGTTTGGTTGCAAGTTTCTGGGCAACTTGCAAGGCGGTGGGGGCTTCGTAGTAAATGCCATCGAAGAAGGCATAAAAAACTTTCTTACCCTTGCGGCAAAGCTCTCCGATTGGCGATGGAGTTTTGTCGTTAGGGTTAAGAAAATCCTCTACGAGGTTATCAAACTTCTGTGAGTGACGCAGGGTGGTTGTTGTTGTTTGCATATTCACACACTATCACACCCCCACAACTTGTCTACTCTTTTTTTATACTTTTTTAACGATTGTTTGTAAGTACCTATAAACACGCTACTTACTAGGGAGCATTTTATAGGCTTTTACCCATCTAAAGAATGTGTTTCCTTTTTTGCCTGAAATTACCACTTGAATTTTCCTAACCTCCAATTTCTTTTTATCGACTAGCTCACGAAGTATGCGGTCAATCGAGCTGGATTTCTTGTCCATCAATTTCATTATTTCTTCACGAGTCTTGAATCCCTCTGGGCGTGGAGGGCATTCTTTATTCCGAATGTGTTCTTCGAGAAGTTTCTGCCAAGGATTTCGTTGGTTCATATCAAAATGATTTTATGTTTGTGGGCAAATAAAACTTATTGCCCCTCTGCCGTGCTTGAAAGACATCGTGAGTTTTGTCTGGATAGATCACCCCATAAGCCCAGCCGTGTTGCCAGCGGAGTCTCCGCAGTTGGCCTCGATTGTATTCAGGAGTTTTGTTGCAAAGGCATCCAATGTTGTAACCAGTTCGAGGGTCGATGGAGACGCTTCTGAAATAATCAATGGCGTGGGTATGCCCAAAGATAACATCGCCGTAAGCGTCTGCGTGTTGCTTCCCGCTGTGCATGGCGTGGCCGTAGCCGTGAACGAATGAAAGCCCACCGCACTTGTAGATTCCTCCAACTGAATCATAGGGGAACATTCTCGCCTTTGTCTCTTTCATTATCTTCTCGATATTTTCTATCCCATCGTTGGCGTAGTCCCTTGCGATTCCGCTTCGGCTGTTCCTAGACATATCATAAATGCGTTCATCGTGATTGCCCCGGAGGAATATCCTTTCGTCCCCAAACTTAAAGAACTCTCGCAAGAACTCTTCCCCTGCATCCCAATCTTCTTGTAGGCTCGACGCTTGTTCTTCATCCCCTGCTCCCTTACGGATTGCTCGGAAGTCCCATAGATCGCCGATGCAAACAACCAGCCCACCATCGTGTCCAATATATTCTTTGGTAAATGCTAACAGAGCCTTAACTGACTGGGCATCTTGTTCGTCGCCGTGGATGTCTCCGCAAGCAACGAACTTAATTGGCTTCATAGCGGGGGTTTAGATTGTCCAGTTAAAGTTGTGTAAATTAAATTACAACACTCTCTTGCTCTTGGATTTGTCAATGTCTCATCCAAGCATCCATCCTTTGCTAATGCAAGAACTATGTGCATTTGTTGGCGTAAGCTCAAAAGATATGTTAATTGATCTGTTGCTTCCTCGATTGCATTTTCAACAAGACTAACCGATGGCATCTCCCATAGTTTCGTTCCACCGTGCTCCTCCACCCCGCGTTTATATTTCTTCTCAATACATTCCACGGCGGCCATTTGAATCGTGGACATATGGAGATCGTGTTTCTTGGTAAAGAGTTTTTCTTTTTTCTCCACGCTCTCGCTCGATGTCATCCCCTATCTGCTACTCCACGGCCTTTTATTGACTAGGGAAATCTTTTGTTTGTTCACCTCTTGTTTTTGTGGCGTTACCAATTCACGCCAACCAGAGATGTTGCTATCTTCTAAATGAGGTTGCTCCCAGTCCAATCCACGCAAGCCGTGTTTCTCTGCAATCTTGCGAGTGATTGAATAGCCCTGCTCATCGTCCCAAGAGGCCACTAGATCACCGCTTGGGGTTCGAGCTAGGGGGACATAGTCGATTGCGTGAGAGCCTTTACCAAGGTCAATGTGGAGCGATTGCGGGGGTATCCCACGAGCGTTTGTAACTTTCGTCCCCGGCTTCGTCCGTCCCTTGGCATATAGTTCTTCTTGTTCTTGAGGGGTGCGGGAGGAGCAGTAGATTAAAACTGGTATCTTCTTCGACATCAACTCGCCGTACCAAGCCCCCACCCTCTTCCCGAAACTTGGCTCTAGTTTGTCGATGTGTCCTCGTGATCGCTCAACGGCATCGGCTATCGTCATTTTTCAAGCCTCGACTTGCATCGTTCTGTTTCCTCCATTGATCGAGATAACGCTTTGAGCGTCTGGGCATACAACTCTCGGTATTCTTGGGGGCTTGCTTTTTGTCGGTCAAGTTTGTCCCATCGCATGATGAAGTCCGAGATCGATTCTTGGTGTGGCGTTTGGCCAATGTCGTAAGGGCGGGTCGTTACACACCCACAAAGAAAGCTAACGGCGATGAATCCAAGAATCCACTTCTGAATCCCGCAAGCGGCGGTTGTAAGCAATCTCATCATCGTCTCGCTCTTGCCTTGTCTTTGCTCTGTTCTTCAACCACCAAGTTAAAATTCCAACCACGCCAGCCAATAAGCCGAGGGTTGCTTCCCACATCTTTTACTTCCGTGAGAGATACTTGGAAATGAAGTCCACAATCTTTTGGAGCGTGGCCTCTGGTTCGTCGCCGGGGAACAAAGAAGCAACTGCGATAGCCGCCGTCAAGAGTGCGGTCAATGCTCCAAGCCAAGCAAACAAGTCTTGCGTCTGAACAAAGGAGAGGAGTTGGTTCATGCTAATGGGGGGAGTGTCAAGAGTGCTTATTCTGCAAGTCGATCATTATTGGCGGTAAGTGTTAATGATGTGCTTGCCGAATCTGGGGTAAAATAAGTTCCACCAATTTGTCCCGAAACAAATAAATTTGTACTATATTCTGTGTTATTTATTTTAATTATTGCCGCATTTGTTTTTATGACATATTGACCCTGTTGTTGTTTCGTTTCTGCATTAAAACCAAATTCGGTAGTATCAAAAGCCCCCGCTGTGCCAATTATTATATTAATATAAGGAAAATACTTTTTGTTTTTAATAATAATTCTGTTGCTTAATGTTAAAAATATAAACAAAAGTGCACTTGAAGATATATAAGTAGCTTGGTTAATAAGTATTCCGTCTGCATAATCCGTACCAGATGCAGAACCAGAAACAGCTTTTTCTCCATAAAACATTGATAATGGAGTTTGATCTGGGTTGCAGATCATTTGAGACATTTTTTCTGGCCATTTATAAATAGAGCTTTGTGTTGATGTAATAGTAGAGTTATTAACAGAAACACTCCCAGCCATATTTATAACACGGTGGATGCCAGAATCATCATAAGTAATAGTTTTTGCAGAAGTAAGGCTTGCACTTAATTGAAGCGTTTTGGCTTTCCAATAAAGAAACATCACATCTGCAAGACTCATTCCAAATGGGTAATCTGTTCCAGAGCCGGTCGGAATAGTTTCTGTATTTTTCTCTGGCTGAATACAGAAAGGGAATGGTTGCGGGTATAGAAATGCCATATAGGATTTCTTTAGGGCATTAGCCCACGAATTATTCTAAAACTCGCTTGGCCAAGCTAACTGTGGCTTGTGCCACAACTTGTTCATTTGTTCCGTCTGTTTCAAAAACTTCTAACAGAATATCTTTTTGAGTGGATGTGGATAAAATGGCATTAGCAGAGGCCACGGTAATGTTTAGATCGCCCTCAACTTGGGAAAGTTGCAGAGCCGTTGGAAGCGGTATTTGTGGGGCATCAAAAACAATCGTTGGCGTGTCTGAATATCCGTAGCCTTTGTTCGATACCAAGATGCTCTTTACAATTCCCCCGCATATTGTCGGCGTATTCAAAACCAAATCAGTACCAGTGCCGTCATTAACTTTGATTCCAATGGATTCGTTTTTATAGTAAGAGCCGCCGCAAGTTATCGTGATTGAGTTGATAATGTTTCCAAATGGAGTGGCCACGGAAACAATAGGAGCAGTTGTGTATCCGTAGCCTTGTTCCGTAACAATAAATGTTCCCCTAGTTGAGTCCTTTTGAAAAGCTACTTTTGGAGTCTTTCCGCCAGAAGGGGCGGCCTGAATGTTGCAATCATAAGTCCCATTGGCGTAACCCTGCCCTTGGGTTGTGGTTTGAATAAAGTTTATCACTCCTTGTGGCTGGTCTGGTGAAGGAGCAGTAACAGCGGGAGATGAGGAATAACCAAACCCGCCATCAACAATTTGAACGACATATCCATTTTGTGTGTTGGTTAATGTTAGAGAACAATTACCTCCAGTTGCGGGACTTGAATCTGTTTGTAGCAAATACGTCTTGTCGATTTGGTAGCCTTGTGGCTTGTTCGTTACTATTGCTCTCTCAACAATACCAGTTCGTAAATTAGGGGCTGGTGCAGTTACAATCGGGGCAGAGGTATACCCAGCCCCACCATCAAAAATAACAGCCCTTCCAACCCCATTCTCAATAATAAGTTTTATGTTTGCCGCAGTTCCTACGCTTGGGGATTGAATGGTGCAATCATATTGCCCATCACCATAGGCTTGTGGAATATTTGTTAGCCTTGCAGTGGTTACAATTCCACCAGTTGCTACAGGAAGGCTTGAAATAATTGCAGACGGAGGTTCGTAATAACCAAAACCGCCATCTCCAATTAAATATTGAGTTCCAAACCTTCCGGGTCGAGTTACTACTGTTGCTGGATAAGACAATAGAGTATTTAATAAAACCCCATAAGTTACAGAAACAGTAACCGCAGTGGCACTTTCAATCAATACTTGTTGTGGAATAACTGAATAAAGCTCTTGAAGTTCTAGTCTGGTATTAGGTGTAAAGCTAGTGTAAGAATAATTTTCTCCATAATCAGCTATTTCAATAGACGGCTCATAAATCCCGCCTCCCCTATTTACTAAATAATTATCATAATATACATTATAATCTGGGTTTATTGCCGAAGTTGATATCTTAAAAAGTGCTGGCTTACCATAATATGACGTAACAACAGCTCCATACATAACATCAGAAAAACTTTGTTCAGGTGCTCCGGGGTATCCCTCAAGAAGTCTCCACGGACGCTCGTATGTCACATTACCAAAAGAATCAACTTTTTCTTTGTTTGTTATGTAAGAAAACACTGTATTATTGTTAGGGTTTCTAACCTCATAAAATGGGGGAATTGTTTCTGGAGTTGTCGGATTTGGATTAACTACGACTCCGGGTTTATTTAAGAAATCATACAGACCTCTAGCATTTGAGTCGCTCTGCACACCCCACACACCCGAAAAACCAGCAATAAAGGAGTTTCTTCCATATCCGGGGCGAGAGTATCTTACTGTATTACTAATCCAATCATATTTAACTGCAAGGCCACCATTTCTAATGTATGCTTGACCAGAAAAATCCGCTATAATTCTGAAAGGAGCAGAGGGATCAGAAGCAGTTACAACGGTAGAAAATTTTGAGGTAGAAACAAGGGCGGCGTCGTGGGTTACGGTTGGCGTGGACGTGTATCCATACCCACCAGAAGCTAAAGTAAGCTCCCAGATATTCTCTCTAACAGAGCTAATAAAAGCAGAGGGAGCCGATAGAAGTGCTGTTGTTGTTGTTCCGTTGGGAGGAGAAAAATTTACTGGAACAATAGGGGTGCTAACGGATGTGGTCGCATAAGCCCATAAAAATCTTTGTTTATTTTTTGCAACATATCCTAATTTATTTGTTACAAAAAGTTCATCAACTTGTTTTTCTGGTGTAAATAATGAAGCGGTTGGTGCAGAGGCATATCCAGACCCGCCAGACGTAAGATCGACAGATGTAATAATTCCGCCAGAAGCAACCGCATTGGCTGTTGCTGTAACCGTTCCAGCCGTTGCTCCACCGCCAGAAAAGGTTAAGGCAAAAGTTCCGTTTGGATAACCCAAACCTCTGTTTGTAATTCCGATTGTTGCAACAGAACCAGACAAAAAGGATGTGGTAAATTGTGCGGGTGCTACACTTGATAGCCCGGCTGTGATCACCAATACTACTGGGCGAGGGTCTCCGAATGGACTCAAATCAGGCTTACCGCTATTGTATCTGTCGCTTTTGACTGTGCGTGCATATCGTCGTGGGTCAGAAAAATAGTAACCAAGGATACTTGCTGGAGCAGTTTTAGGTTGAGAACTGAATGTAGAAACAAAAGAAGTGGAGGCAGAAATTCCGATAGTAATAGTTGCCGTAACTGCTGTGACTTGTGAAACATCTGCCCTAATAACTGCCGTAACTGCCGTGTAGTTTGAAAGCAGGGCAATCCCAGTGGCTTGTGTCGCACCAGCAGTAACAACTTGTGCCAATGCAGTAAATGCAACTGGTGGGGTTATTGAAACATCTATGCCATCGGCTAGTTTTGCAGAAGGTGTCCCAAGTCTAAATTTATATCTTGCGTCTGTGGATGGGGTGACAAGAGAGATTTTATTGTTTGCAATTTTTCTTACCGAAAGCCTTACTCTTTTTTGTTCATCGGAATAAAATGTTGGCTTATTGGTTGGGATTGTGCTATCACCATCCAAGAATCTCCCGCTAGATACATCCAAAAATAGCTCTTGAGCGTTCACTTTAGTCTATCCCCTTGTCAATTACTTGCCCAGAACTGTGATTGTGGCTGGTGTTCCGTTGGAACAGACCGTAAGAGTTATCTCTCGATAGCCACCGCCACCAGCCCCAACATTTACCCCAGCCGTTGCAGAAATAACATAACTGCCATCAGTAACCTTAATAATGATATTGTCGCCAGCTATGGGCGTGCGTTGCTTAACTGCCGCCTCCATATCGTGCAGATAGGTTTTAGTAATAATTCCATTATCAGCCAACACTGGCACTTTAACAAAGGATGTCCCAGTTCCGCTTCTCATAATGCACTTTGCATTTGTCCTTTTGTGGCCGAAGCTCGCACCCTAAATAACCCGCCGGCCTTCTCCACAGAAGAACCGACAACATTAATAATGTTTTCGTCGATTGCAAAACCATAAACAGGATATTGAACTGTGCCAACTGGTGCTAATGTGGCTGGCTTATTTCGAATAATTTGCACCTTCAAATTAGACACAAATGCTTTCGCCTTGTTCTGCACGTCTGTAACATCTTCGCCCTGACTATTGGTTGTAATTGTTGCCGTAGGGGATAGCCATTCGCAAATGTAATTGATGGCAATATCTTGAGCTGGGGTTTGCACAAATCCACTCACAATCTCTTTTTGATACTGGTAGCTTGTTTCGAGTATATAAAGGGAATTATCACCAGTCCCGCCTTCTGCTGATACTTCTAGCCTATAAAGTCCAGTGCTAGTATCTCCCGCTATGTGGCTCATATTTCTGCGAACAACGCGGAAGTTTCCGGGCGGTTGGTCTGGCACTCCATTTACAACTTGATCCAAGGAAAAGTTTGAGTTTAACGCTGAAAACAAGCCAACAATAGAAAATTGAAAAGTTGAAATCCCATCACGTCCATTATCCGTTATAATGTCTGGCTCGTAATCAAATGAAGTAATATTGGAGATGATTGTGGCTGACATATTTTATCCTTATTGTGCGACGGCGGCTGGCAGTTTCTTTGTTAATTCTTGAATGGCTTTTAGCAGTTGTCCTTGCAAATCCATCCCTCCCCTATCCCCAGCCTTTTCTGCGGCTATTTGTTCGGCTGGTTTCCCAGTCTGACCGCTTATAAGTTTTTCAGCAAGGCTGGGAGTTTGCCCTGCGACTTGTTGTGTGGCGACCCTATTCATTACATCTTGCTTGGTAAGTGGCGGCAATCCTTGAGCTTTTCTTTGCACGTTTTCGGCGTTCTTAATGTCCTCAAATACCTTCTCTTGTGTTCTAAAATCTTCTGCCGTAGTCGATCTTGCCCTTGCCTTTTGTGCTGTTTCTAGGGTTTGTCGTCCAGCCCTGCTTGCTCCTAGCAATCCACCTCCTGCTTGCTGTGCTTGTTTGAAGCTCTTGGCCTCTTGATCTTTTTGGGCTTTTACAATGTTATATTCTAGCTGTGCTTTCTTCACCCTATTATCAGCGAGCATATCCAAGGTCTTGTCGATTGCTTCTTGGTTTTTCTTTGCCCCGGTAATTGCTTCCAACTCTTTTAGCTGGTTTTGAAGTGCAATCGTTGTTGTGTCTAGCGTCCTCAACTCCTCTTCGGCAAGAAGAACATTCTCATCCAATGCATCGCCTTTAAGTGTTGCCAACTTAACATCAATCTTGTTGATAGCTGATATTCTTTCGAGTGCTTTAATGGAGTTTTCTGTTCCTTTTAGAATATCCCTTTCCTTGATACGAGCCTTAACAATTTCTTCTTGAATAATTAAATTGTTCTGTGCGTCTTGAAGTGCTTGCTCTGTTCCGCTAACTCCAAGATCGAGTCCAGTTAGTTTTTCGAGTCCTTTTACAACTCCTCCCAATCTTCCAAAAAGAGTGATTTTATTACGCAAAGACTCAATCGTGTCCTCTGTCTTTTCTAGTCCTTGTTGGGCTTGTTCAACCGATGTGCTTTTGAATGATGTTTCAAATGCTCCCGCTAGGGCTTTTTGTGATTCGTAATAATCCGTTGAGGCTTGTTTGATGGTTTCGCCAAACTTATTGATTGAGCCAAGAATGGCCGCCCCAAACAAACCGCCAGCCCCCAGCCTAGACAAAGCCCCAAGGGATGTCCCAGCTCGACCAGCGTTAAGGCCAAGGGATAGAAGGCTTTTGCCTAGTCGTTCTGTGCTTCCACCAGCCCTCTTAAAAGTCTCTGATGTGCGTGTGGCTTCTCTCTGAATCTCTTTTAACGCAATCGTCCCCTTGCGTCCGTCAATCACTACCTCCCCTTCTAACTTAAAGGCCATATTATCTCTTGAGCTTGTTAAGCCTCTCTTGCTCCTTGCGTTCTATATATGTTTTCATATCTTGTTCTTCCAGTCGGAAGGCAAGCCGAAGGGGGGCAACTCCAATCTTATCAACAGCATTGGCCGTGTTTGCAAATATGGTCTTAATAAAGTCCCCCGCCCTTTGTGCTGGAACGGCATATCCCTTTCCAGCAGAAGTTTTTGGGGATGGTTCTTTCTTGATATCAGTTTTTGTATTTCTTACCCCTTGCTGTTTATACCTATTCAATGCGGGCAACCAGCCAGCAACAATATAACCACAAGAACGCCTAACAGATTTTACAAAACCATCATACCTTTGTCCCATTTCTTTGCCACCCAATCCTCCGCCCCTCAATTTCGGAGGCAGACTTTGTGGCCTATTCTTTCTCCTCCAATTAAATATCTTAAACCCTGCCGGTGTTCCTTTGTAGAAGTCCCGATTTCTTTTGGCCTTTGTCTCCCTGCCAGCACCACCCTTTAGCCTTCTGACTTGTTGGATTGCACCAAGCTCCCTAACCACTCTTTCTGGGCTTGTTCTTTTTGTGTATTGCATCGCCTTCATAATAATGTTGGCGGCTCGCCTATTAACTTCTGTTAGAAAATCAACATTACGCAACTCAATATACTTATCGATGGTTCTATTAAAATCCTTGGTATCTAGCTTAAAGTATGTAAGCCCCATAACCTAGTTATTTGCTATCAAATATCCTTGCACAATAAGGCTCACGGTTTGTGTTCCACTATTTACCTTAAATTGCCATTGAATATCTGATTTTTGTAATTGAATTTGAGGCACAATCCTTTGAACAGCAAAATTTTCAAGCCAAGTAGTCTGTAAAAGGGTGTATGTTGTTGGAGTTGGGGATGCGTTTGGTGTTACCTTCACATTAAATGTGATATAATTTGATGCACCAGCATCACCGCTAAAACAATTTACAGAATATACAAAGAATGTAAATCCGCTTGGAACGGTATATATACCAGTCTGCGTTTTCCCAATCGTTGCGTTAATCTGGGAATATGTTACAGCACTGCTTTTGGCTGTAATAATTCCAGCGTTGGATGTTTGACCAGAACCCGGTGCGGTCATAGTCATACCATTTATTCTTAAAAATGAATTGGTTGTTGCAACTGGTGTAGTCCCATTAAGAGTAACAGATTCGTTTATTTGATTCCAATTTGAATCGAGACCATTGATTGCCACAACTGCATTAACATCATAGGTTGCCGTGCTAACCATAGACATTGTGATAGCTGATGATGGAAAAGAAAAGGCTACCGGCAGACCATCCCAAAGAGTTTTGTTTTGAGTGGTTACATTATCACTAAAAGCAAAAATGCTAATTGGAAGTGCGTCTGCCGTGCTATTTTTAGATGCCCAAGTTTTCCAATCTAATGCGAGAAGATGATTTAATGATAAGGCCATACTTGTTATTTATCGTCAAGAATATCATCAATTACATTAACTGCGTTAGAGTTGTGCCTTCTAACATCAATTCCACGATTAACAAGCATAGCGTGTTCTAGCTGAACAAGTTGCACCTCTGCCATCTCCCAAATCACTTGCTCTGCTGTCCACCCAAACTCCTTTGCAAATAGCCAGACGGACGAAGC
>Ga0114980_10000933_pt1 | contig 20803 bp, 22 predicted proteins | sample S_140806_EF_Meta_FD_87018 | JGI IMG/M metagenome (GOLD analysis project Ga0114980, IMG submission 87018) | Freshwater microbial communities from Lake Simoncouche, Canada to study carbon cycling - S_140806_EF_MetaG | ecosystem: Environmental > Aquatic > Freshwater > Lake | place: Lake...
ACTATTCAAATTTAGTTTGGACGGTAGACCGATTACTGAACATGTTGCTGCGCAATCTTTTACAGGATTAACAGATGGATCATCATTTTTTCCTATCATAGATCCCGTGTCTGCTCCGGTAAAAGATCCTCTATCAGGATCTTATATTAATCCTATATACGGTAAGTCATTATATGAATATTCACCACTTGTCTACCTATCACCTTGGACTAAGGATGATGAAGGATCTGGGAATTCTAAAGAAGGGAATTACAGTATTTTTGGGTACCAATCGCCAACATTTGAAGGCGATTCATCACCAGTTCAACTCTGGGTGGTTTCTCATCGTAAGCAAGACATTCCTGTTAATAATACAGATCCAGAGATCGGTTTAACAGGACCTATATACCCATCATCAAGAAATTTGGGTGAGCATTTAATTGATTCTCGCAGAACGATTACAGCAAATCAATACGCAGTTTTACCTTCACAGGATACTGCGCCGATTGATGAAACGACAAACATACTAACAAACCAAGGGTCTCAATTAATAGATACTCAACTTAGAAATGAAAGCGGTCCATACGTTTACCAAGGATATCATTCATTAATAAATGGTTCTTTTATTAACAACGATTATTTTAAAAGAACTTATTATCTAAATGGTGTTTTACAATTAGCAGCCACTGGACCGTGGGTAAATAACGCCGATTCTGTAAAAAATAATAAAATCAGTAAAAACTTTACCGGATATAAACTTAACTTATATAAACGTGCTGCGTGGTACGGTTCATCTGTTCATTCAGATCAACCATCTTCTGGTGAAGATGCAATTAATGAATATGTAAGATCTGCTGGTATGATGGAGCGTGATCGTATCTTTGAAAATGAAATTGTAATTGGTGAGACGTCGCTGTATAATTCTACACGCGCTGATGAATTAATCTTTTATACAGCATATAAATACACGTCAGGGTCTGATGTATTTGGTAATCCTTACACAGGTGCTGGGATAATTGGAAATCAATTAAACAGCAAGCCTGTTGTATTTATGTCATCTTCCAGAAATGTAGGTATTACTACTGTTCCACAATCTGACATAGGAGTACTCGAACCCCACGGAAGGTTCCATGTACATGCTCGAGAATTCCTTCTGGGTGACAGGGGTGTTTGGGACGCTGTTGACGGGGGTAATTCTCAAGCAACTCAGAAATATTCAAAAGTTGCAATATTTTCTTCGGAAACACAAGATAACCAAGGTGGTGAAACCGGTAATTACACTACAATTAAAATTGGTCGTGCTGTTAGCCCTGATTATCAATCAGAATCAATAGATACTCAATATACTGCAATACCTCAAGGTGGTATTCGTTTTGAAAACTATAATGTAGGTGAATTAAATAAACTAACAAACACAGGATCTCTGCAACTGGGTATAGGTTTAGGTAGATCTAATCCTTTATATGAAATTAACAGCTACGATGCCAACTTTTTAACGGAATGGGTTTTTGCAGTATCACCAATCGCAACAGGTCAAGCACTACTATCAGATGATCACAGTGACCGTAATAAATACGTTGCTGGGGTTGGTATACAGGAAAGATTCCCTAAGACAAGATTCCACATGTATGGACAAAATACATATCGTGCTCTTGATCAAACTGGTCCAAATGATCCCGAAGGATTGTATGGAAGAGGCCCTATTGTACAACAAGTACCAAGTGGAAATACAAAATCTCGATCACAAATTACTCTTGATTATGTAAATGATACTTGGGTTACAACAGGTGGATTACTTGACTACAGATATGGGTCGGCGTATTATATTCCTGCATTAAACTCGGTCAACTATCCTTTCACAGAAGGATATTATCCAAGAGCAGCATACGGAGTTGGGGCTGAACCTTCATATGATCATTTTAAAACATTCACCGGCCCTGCTACATCTAATGATGGTTGGTTAAAAACAGGTGGTACTTGGTTTCCAGGTGGTATAGCACAAGCGGCTGGCGTAGGTACAAGTACACACGGCGGACAATACAATGGTTGGTTCCCAATTAATCACTACCAAGGTTTCAATCTTATTCGTGATTTATCTTATAATGGAGATAACGCTGATTTAACAACTTGGAAAGTAGGTGCAGACAACCAAGCAGGTGCTGCTGCATTTTTAACTAGCAACCTTGGAGATTTTGCAATTGCAAACATACCAAGATGGAGAGACGGCGGAGTTGCGGGTGGCTTATATGAACAACGCAATCTGGGCAATCGTGATATTCTAAATGCAATTAAACTTCATTTAGATACAACTGGAAACTTAGGAATAAGTAATAAAGCCGGCCTTGATTTGAATGCATACCCTTCGAGATTTAAGGATGACAATAATAGAGTTTTTTACTTAGCTACTGGAACACCCCCATACACAGTACCTGGTTTTGCATATGCAACAGCTAATTACGGCGGCCCAACAGGACCATCCCGAGTAGCAGGGCTTGATTACGGTGGAAACTATATTGGTAAAACAAATTACAATCCAATTGGACTTGTTGGTCCTTATGATGCCGGTGCTGTTAATACATTAACAACACAAGCAGAAATCATTCGTGTTGAAATCGGTGCTGAAAAACTGTTCGCTGCGCCAGGAAGAATCTTACAAAACCGTGGTTGGGGATATCAACCAGATTGTAATACTACACCAGATACATATATTCCCTTAAAATACACAGTTTGGGATTCTGGTAATGCTGCTCATGTGTACTCAGGAACGTGTTTGGTTGCCACAGATTCTGAAGGGCGTGTAATGAAAATATACTTTAGTATTGCTGATAATGCTGCTATACTCCTTGCATTCGGTGGTGGAGCAACATGTACTGCTGATCGCTTCTTATTACAACACCCAACTGAAATCACTGGTTACACTGCACCAATTAGCGCAACGTCACCAGGTATTGATTCTATCAAATTCTATCAAATAATCGGCGAAGAAAAAATATTTCCTGATATATCATGGTCTACAGTTTCAATACATACAGCAAATGTAAGATTAAATAACTTTGTTGCTGGTGAAGGTGAAGGAGAGATTGGTGATATTGAAGAATTAATTACACCGAATGGTTATTTAGATTCTGAATCTGCCGAAGAACTTACACCTCAAATTACTCAAGCAGCTCGTAGAACATCACCCAAAGTAATTCTTACGTACGAAGGTGTCAATGAAATTAATGGAAATATCATTAAGGTAAACACAGTAATACATTCAAATCAAAATGTAACTTCTTTACGCGATTACTTCATTCCTAAAACTGATAACACCGGCGGAACCTTTATGGCTTTCACATCGCATTTTGAGAAAACTGCGTCTGATGATTCTATTGATAGAACAAGTATCAAGAAGGAAAGATTACAATTACAAGAGGTTACTTATGTTGCACTTGACTATAATGTAGGTGGAACAGATACAACAACTGATGAGATATCAGGATACGTAATTGGAAAATCGCGAGGTGGCAACGATTCACTCTATAATATCCCGTCTACACAGACATTAGTTCCATTTGAGTATGAGATTACGGAAAGCGCGGGTGGTAGTATTAACCCAACACCATTTGTTAACTATCAAGTAACAGTCTTAGCCGGGGATTACTTAATAACAGGATTTGTCAACTTGGATGTTGAACTATCACCAGCCGCTAGCAATTACATAAGTGCAAATGCAAAGATATGCAGACTTAGAGTGTTTATAAATAGCACTCCAATGCAGACAAAAACGGTATATACAAGAAGTATAGCCTCGCCAACCATACATACCATTGATGCAGGTTTTACATCTTATATAGGTGTTTCTGAAAGAAAGACAATTAGAATCCCTTTTAATATTACAATAACTGCTAATTCAGGTGATACTTTTAAAATTACATTAGAAGATTGGCCATCAACGCCTACTTTATTGCAATCAACATTTTTCACTACTACACTCCCTGGTCCTGCTATTGGAACAGGTACATCATCTATTCATAAAGTATTACCTTTACGAGAATTTAACGTAAATGGTTTTATTAGTGGTGTACCAAATCCAAAACCCAAACATGGTTTATTTCATCCAACGTATATAAAATATGATTATGATCTTTCCGTTGCTGGTAATTATGGACAAGATGCAACAAATACAGATACTCCAGACGGGATAATATTTCCGAATAGTTTTGATAATACATACGGCAAATACTATGATCGCTTTACTACTAGAGCATTACTGAGACCATTAAGAGCGAGATACCAAACACCTGCTGTTAATTATTCACCGGCTGCTACCGATAGCACAGGATATGCATACGCAGTTGAGATCGTCAAGACCGACAGTGAAAATACTCGGGATAACCCAACACAAATAAGATTCAGAAGAATTAATTCTGAATGGGCAATGATGGACTATAACATTACATTAAAAGTAAATGATGCATATGATTTATTACTTGATGATATAGCTGTCCCATCATGGCCAGACGATTCTTCTATATACGGTGTAAATCGCTTTGGCAAAGATATTCAACGAAGAGGATTATGGTGGTTGCAACATGCAAAAATTAGATTTGACATTGATTCTGGAATGGTGGTAGGAACACCAACCATTACCCCGATTGATACACCTAATTATCATAAAGCAGAATACGATAAAGGAATGGGATTCCGTATGTGGAGTGATTATAATCAGTGGTACACAGGAACGGCTGTTGCTCATTGGGATTCATCTAATGCAATTAGTTATGGTATCAACCCGTTATATGGTAAGACATTCAATCACAATACCTGGAATTGGGCTACTATGATGGGTGATTATTTGGATTCAAATAGTAGAGTTGAACCTGTTTTGGAAACGAGGTGTACTGCATCTACTGGGTCTGGTATACGTTATCTAACCGATCTTCATTCTGGTAGTATGAGTAGTAGTTTTACTACGTTGCCTGCAACGTCATATGATAGAACAGTCTATGTTTGGTGCACAGGTGATGATTTTACTGACGAACAAGCATGGCTTGAAACAGGGGTAGGAACAGGTACATATATATGTATTGAACGAGTAGTTAAACCTGGCCCGACTGCCATTTCATCGGAATTTTCATATTCTTTTATAGTTCCAGCTGGTTGCAAATTTTATTTAATAAGTAACGATTCGTCTGGCACAAGCGGACCATTTATTGTTACGACATATAGAATGGGTTCAACATTTGGTCTTAACTATCATAACCTAGTAAAAAATACTGGTATTACATGGGGTCTTACTTCAAACACTGGTGTTTTACTACCGTTTGCTCAAGCTTTACGTAACAGAGCGTATCATAACGGTACATGGGAAGATCTTTATAATGAAGTGGATGGATATACTGGATCATCATCAATTAACTTGATTAATCTAATGCGTCAAGCATGGACTACTTTTGGTAATGGCGCCTTCATGAAATCGAAACCTTTGCAATGGAGAGTTACTCCGTATGATGATCCCGGTACACGAGGTGCTGGGTATGAAGGATTTGGAACTGTAATAAAAGGATTACCAATAAACGCATCTCCAGCAAACACGATGACCGAATATACATCAAATAGTTTTTATCTTGAATTTATAATTCCTGATGGTATTCTACATGATCCAAGTGGAGGCTGGGGAAATTGGAAGGGTGGATTAAGCAAACCGTTACCTGAAGATGTTATAGATGGTTATACAGATAGACGTGGATATCGTTATGTAACTGTTAGTGGACAGGCAATGGTTAATTTTTCTGAAATCGCAACGGCGAGTGTAACCAACCCAGATGTACCACCAAACTAATATAAACTAAAATATGAAAACGATTAAAAAAGATGTAGTGTATCTTGCTATCATTGTGATAGCAATCCTACTTTTGCTAAGACAATGCAATTCAACAGCTGATGCAAAACGTGAGAAAAAGATTGCCGATATTAATCTTGTTGCTCTAAACGATACTGTTCGTATTGTTAAGAATCGAGCAGGTGAATTACAGAGTCAAAAGAGTATTCTGATTGCTGATAAAGATAATCTGAAAAACTTAAATGCTGAGCTAGGTACTGAACTTAAGAAGCAACGAGGAACAGTTCTTTATTTACAGAAAACTGTGATTGAATTAAAAAATCAACCACCAACAAATATACATACCGTTGATTATGTTTATCCCGATGGAAGACGTGCTCTTAAATGGTCATGGGATACTACATATTCTGCGGGTAATAGCCGTTCTTTAGCAGGTGAATCAATGTTTACCATTGATACTACAATTTCTGGGTTTCGTGTCATGCCGTTATTTACCAATATTACAAATGATGGTATGAAGATTAAACTTATTACGGGATTAAAGAAGGATAAAGACCGATATGAAATCTTTGTTAAGAGTGATTATCCAGGTTTTACTGTCACCGATATAGACGGAGCATTCATTCCAACTAACGATCCTATATTTGGATCGCCACCAAAACCTAAAAGATTCGGGATAGGACTTAATATAGGTCCAGGAATCTACTATAATCCCGTAAACAAAAGCATCGGTATTGGTGCTGGAGTACAAATAGGATTACAATATAACTTTATCAAATTCTAAATGGCATCAAGTTATTTACAAATCAATGAATACATACTTCTTGAGTATGAGTATGCATCACAGGCTATTCCTCTTGCAGGCGCTGGGAGCGCGAAATCATTGCGTATTGAAAACTTATATCAAGATCAATACCAATTCATAAATAATTCTCAAGCTGTTGAGACAACAGGAAACGTGCTTGACCGTACATCTTCGTTGATGAATAAGTCTTCTAATTATTGGGCATATCATGACATTGACGCGGTCTTCCCAACTATTAGTTCTGATACTAATTTCATTCTTACGGATATTACACCTTCATTAATAGGTTCTATTAAGTATGACGTCGTTAAACTTCATATCTTATCTGGGTATAACTTTGAAGGTGTTGAAGGATTCATATCTGAAATTATCTTTAAAGAATTTGACGGCAGGAATTTCTCAGCTTCGTCTTTTTCATTTTTGAAAGGGCAGACATTTATTAACTTTTCAGTAACACCACTATTCTTAGGTGATAGACTATATGATCGATATATCGAATATAAAGTTCCATCATTATGGGAAATTAATGCTGACTTCTGGCCTAACCCGCTATCACTAAATACTTTTGGATATCAGTATACGCATAGTAATACAGGGTTTATTCAGGACTCACCTATCTACATTAATTTCTCAGAAATCGCAACGATTACTACAATTAATGGAAATCGTTTCCTAAACACTGGAAAAACATATGAAGCATCTTTTCCACAAAGCGATAGTTATTCATTCTTAGGATCGACTGTACAAGAAAACCCCGATTATGATTACATAGAATTTTACCCAACTTATAATGGTGGATTCTTAGAAGATTATATCTCTGCACTTAATTCAATTGGTGGATCATGGGTTGTTATTAATCAAATTGAAGTACTTGAACAAGTAGGTACACAACTCTACAGAACAGCAAATATGACTATGATGCAAGACAGTGGTTTTGATACACCGGGAATATTTCGTCCTGTGATTCTTAACTCAGGTTTAGCATTCTCATATACTATTGAATATACTATGAGATTGTTTAATCGTAACGACGGCCAAGAAATTATTCGTAGATCAACATTCACTTCTTACAATCCTAAAAAATACGGAAAACAACTTGAACGTATCAATGTTATTAACGGTTTCAGACCCTTTAAAGTTTATAACAAAATTGAAACTTTGAGTGATTCTGGTGTAGGTGCAAATAGTTATTCTAATAATGTTATTCCACAGCCGGTGATTAGCCGTGTGTATATCAATAACTTTTACGAATCCTCAATGATATCCGTAGATTCAACGTCTGATATTTCAGAAACGGTAGGCGCTACTGTTTATCCACAAGGAAGAAATTACATATTTATGAATCCGTTTGATAACTTTTTTAAGTTTAAGATCTTTACAAAATCTCCGGATAAAAAGGAAAATGTTAGCCTCGATTTGTCAACTGATTATAATCGTCTCAACTTGGTTTTTATTCAAGATGATGAAACAAAAATCTTTATACCAGCAACAGTTAGTAATACGATTGCACCAACATCAGGTGAAGCACTTTTTAAAGTTGACGAAGTGACAGCAGGTGCATTATTAAAACAATCCAATAAGGAATATCATATTGTGATTAAAACGCCAGAAGGAAACGATACACTGATTTATTCAGGGAATTATGCTAGACAAAAGGATCGTGAGAAAATCATGAAGAATTTGAGTTTAACAATCCAAGAAGATATAGCAAATCAATTGGCCGATCTTGAACGTGCAAAAAATGATTTAGCAAATCAAGATGCAGAATTACAAGCAAAAGCAAAAGCGATCTCTGATCAACAAGCCATTCTTGATGCTCAACAAAATAACTTAAACGCAATTGCTTCTGCAACTACAGGGGCAAGTTCTACTACGGAAGCTCTAAATGCGTCACTTAAAAAGGAACTTGCTACAATTGCAAATGCTCATCAGTTCTTTACCAAACAACAACAGAGTTTAAAGGATGCACTAAATAAAGCTGCTACAAATAAAGGCAATCAATTTAATCTGGTAGAGATTCCAGGTGTCTCTGTGAGTATGGGTCAGAATGTTAAATATGCAACTCAACCTATTGTACAAAACCCAGCTAATCCAAATGCTAATCCTGAATTTACAAAACCAGCAACTGGAAAAGGTGGGCAGCAAATTTCAACTGTAGGAACATAACATTAATACGATAAATATCAAACACACATGATCTTAAACTCAAAAAATAACAACTTTCTTATTACGATACCCAAAAACTTTGTGTATCCTAGTATAGTTAAGAAGTACGAAACGTACTTAAAGAGACTTCCTTTACCGTATGATAATTTGTCAGATTATTTAAATGCATCTATACAGGCAATGACTTTTCCATCTTTGTCAACGGAATTAGTTGAACAAGTTCTTTATGAAGATCCTGTGAGTGCAAAAGGTGGTAAAAGAATTCAGACATATTTATCCAGAGACTTTACAATGACATTTAAAACTTATGAAGGGTATATTAATTATTGGATCCTATACGATCTTCTATGGGCATACTGGGACTTAGACAATAAAGATAAATACCTCCCTGACATTACACTTACATTTTTAGATCATACAGGATTTGAATTCATTACTGTTGTGTTTAAACAAATTATTCTTCAAGGAATGTCTGAAATTGAACTTAACTATTCTTCTAATTCCGCGGAATTTAAAACGTTTACAGCAAACTTTAAGTATAATTATATTGAAATTAAGAAGAACTTGGCATAATAAAAATATTATGCTATACATATATAAAATAACGAATAAGCTTAATCAAAAGATTTACATTGGAAAAAATGAAAAGGATAAGGATAAAAATTATTTTGGTTCAGGATTGTTAATTAAACGTGCAATTTTAAAATACGGAATTGATAATTTTGTAAAAGAAATTATAGATATTGCGGATTCAAAAGAAAAACTAAACGAATTGGAAAAACATTGGATTAGTTTTTACAATTCGCAAAATCCTATCATTGGATACAATATAATGTCAGGCGGTGACGGCGGGGATACTTTTACAAATCACCCAGATAAAGAATACATTAGGATCAAAAAAAAGTTAAGCGCTAGTCATAATCCATTATCCCAAGAACATAAAGAAAAAATATCAAAAGCTACTTTAGGTAAACCTAAATCGGATGAAGCTAGGGATAAAATGTCTAAAGCTAGGACAGGTAAAAAATTCGGCCCTCGTCCAGACAGCGTCAAAGAAAAGATACGAAATTCTAAGAAAGGCATAGCAACTCTTATATTTACCGACGAAATACGTAAGAAAATGTCTATGTCGCGAAAAGGAAAGATTAAATCCGACAAACATAAGAAAGCAATTTCCGATTCTAAAAAAGGTATAAAATTTAGTGCTGAACACAAAGAAAAACTAAGATTAGCTTGGATAAAACGAAAACACGATAAACAAATTAAGAAGAATCTACAGTAAGATATATACAATCTACTAATACATATCTAAATGATAAAAACATTTGAAAGTTATAATTCTTCTATAACGCTGGTTCAACAGGTGTGGGATTTATATAACCCAGCTCTTCACGGTGGTGAATACACAGACCTTTCTTCTGCAGAGAGAACTATGATTAAAAAGATCATTTCATTAAAAAACAAAGGAATGGATTTTGATACTATAGCATCAAACATACCTAACACAGAAGATGAACTTACACACGCAATTACAGTTCATAGAGACGATCTTATACGCAGATCATTTCCTCAAGGAGATTTACAAGGTTAATACATAATTATATGGTAGGGATTGATTTCAGCACAAAGAGCCCAGCTGCTTGTGTTTTACAAAATAATGAGTACATCTTTTATAGTTGGCAATGGTCAGCAGGCAAAATTCACGATTCACTCAAAATTTCAGGTGTTAATGTTATAGTTCCTACCGATTATTCAAAATTTGATGGAACAGAATCTACTTTTAAAGAGAGGACATTTACATCAGAAGCCGAAAAACTTACAGACACTATTTATGAAACTCTCAAACATCACGAGGGGCCATTTGCTATTGAAGGATTCTCCTTTGGTTCAACTGGAAATCGGTTAGCACAGCTAAGTGGTTATCAATATCTTTTACGTAGTAAGTTAGCTAAAGTCTGGGGTATGGAAAACATGTGGGTATTTGCACCCATGACAGTTAAAGCTACTGCGGGTAAAGGAAACTTTAATAAGGAAAAAATGATGGATGCTTTCTATAATAATGATAGCGATCCTATCCTAGCAAAACACACTTTCTTTAAAGCTATTCACGAAACACCAGAATTATTCCAAAACAAAAAAGGTGCCTGGATTAAACCATTCGATGATTTAGTCGACTCATTTTTTGTGTTGAAAACTCTTGAAAGGAAGTGTATATAAACACTATATGGAAAATACTACTCAGAAATTAATAGGAAAACTCAAAGGTTCTATAGAAAGTCCGCGGTTATACAAAAAGTTTGACTTTAGTATGGAAGAGCTTGGCGATTCACCTGAACGTATACTGGAAGTCGTTGAGTATCTTGATATGCACAAAGACAAAATCATAGATTATAATATTCATACCTGGACAGATTCGGAAACTTTTCATACTATCATTATGCTAGAAGTCATTCCTAATGAAGAATACAGTAAGTATATGGAATCGTATGCTGGTGAAATTATCATAACGACATTAAGTAAATAATGAGCACAGAGACAAAAACATTTACGGCAGAAGAAATACAACAGATCTATACGTTGGTCAAGAAATACGATTCGTTTAATGATGGTATCAAAAAACTTGAGGTTGACATACAAGCTCTACTAAAACAACAAGAATCTATCTTATCAGAACTAACAGAGACAAGAAAAACTGAAGAAGCCTTCTTTGATGATATGGCCGAGAATAAAGGGTTACATGTCTTCGAATTAAAGAAAATGGCTCAATCTGTTATCATGGATAAGGTTTCTGATCCCCAAAGTTAAAAACTATTATTCTTTCCTGAATATATAAACAATATAAAAATAACAAAAACAAAAACAAAACAATGAAAACAAAAATTACAACGGTTGCCCTTGGGTTAACACTTTTATTAGCTGCATGTGGTAACGGCGCTGAAACAACAACAACACAATCAGATTCAACTGCGGTACAAGTTGATTCTTCTAAAGTCGCAAATTGCGATTCAACTAAAGTTGATACTGTTACTGTAAAGTAATAAGTATCCCTTACAGAGTTAAAGTACTAAAAGACAAACAAATCTAAAAACTAAACAAAAACTAAAAGAAAAATGGAAAATCTAAATGACATCTTTAATCTTTCTGTAGATGACTTCAAAAGTGAAGACAAGAAAGAAACAACTAATTACAAACCTGACGCCAATTCTGGTAGAGATGGTGTTTACAAATCAGTAGTCCGCTTCCTTCCTTGGCATCAAAACCCAAAGAAAAGTGTAATGCAAAAATGGTCTTGTTGGTTAACAAATCCATTGACTGAAGAATCTAAAATGGTTGACTGCCCTTCATCTGTTGGGAAAAAATCAATTCTTCAAGATATGTTTTGGAAACTAAAGAAAAGTGAATCGGTAGCTGAACAAAAGTTATCTGAAAACTTTTCACGTAGACAAGTTTTCGCATCCCTTGTACAAATCATTAAGGATGATAACCGTCCTGAATTGGTTGGTAAAATTATGATTTGGAAATATGGTGTTAAAATCTTTAACAAGATTCAAGCCGAAATGAAACCAGAGTTTGGAAAACCACATATTCCGTTTGATTTATTCGAAGGAAAACCATTCTTGGTACATATTACCAAAGTGGCTGGGTTTAATAACTATGATAACTGCCGTTTCCTTGATGAAAAGGTTCCTGTTACTATAGACGGTCAAAAAATGGAAAAATCTGAAGGTGATCTTGCAAAGATCATGGAGTTCTTAAAGGCTTCACCGGATTTGAGTACATATGATTACCGTGAATGGGACGAAGATACAAACACATTCGTAAATGATGTGATTCGTAATTCTGTTCCAGGTGGTAGAATGATTGAATCGGTTGAAAGAACTAACCGTGAAACTACAAAATCTGCACCTAAACCAGCAGCACAAATGAGTGCTCCTGCACCATCAGCAAAAATAGATACTACATTACCTGAATTGGGTAGTGCTAATGAACTGAATCTCGATGATGATTTCAGTAAATCTTTTGATGATGATTTGTATGGATCTCTCTAATATATTCAACATAAATGAGAAAGGGAACGAGTCGGAAGGCTCGTTCTCATTTTCTTTATCGTCAAACACAGACGCCGACCCGGCTGATGTAAATGTTTCCGTTAAGGATTCTTTACAACGAGTTCTCAATACTCGTTTTTCTGGTGAAAGAACTCAGGTCGTTACTTACACCGGTCGTTTAAACTTTGCCTGTCCCTATTGCGGAGATTCCCATCAAGATTCGTTCAAGAAACGTGGTAATATATACTTTGCAAATTATATGTTCAAATGTTTTAACTGTGGAAAAACATCTGGTGTTACAAGATTCTTTCGTGATCATGCAGTAGAATTATCTACATCGCATGTTAACTACATCATAAGTAATCAACACAATACACCTCATCATGAGAATGCAATTGATCCTTACTTTTTATATGATAGGGATAAACTGATTGGATATGGAATTGAAAGACAAGCAATTGAAGAAAAATTTGGTCTTGTTCCTATTGATCGTAGTAAAATATTCATATGGTTGAAAAAACGATTACAACCTGAATATACAAAATTTTCTTGGAATGAGAAAAAACAACAACTATACATATTTCATATCATACCTGAGACTACAAAAGTTTTAGGATATCAAATTAGAAACTTTATTACGTATCCAAAATACATGACGTTTAAACTTTCTAAGATATATGAAATAATGGGATTTGCTATCCCTGATGATTTAACCGAAATAGATAAAATATCTACATCATTCGGAATACTAACACTTGATCTTGCTAAACCTATTACGGTTTTTGAAGGGCCGTTGGATTCCTTTTTATTCAAGAATGGTTCAGCTACGTGTGGTGATAAAAAAGATTTTCCACTTGAAGCTGAAAACGTGAGATATTTTTATGACTATGATGATGCCGGAAGATCCAGTTCAATTAAGAAACTTGAAGAAGGCAAAAAAGTATTCTTGTGGAAAAAGTTTTTACAAGATGCAAAAATACCCGAGAACTCCTTTAAGAAAATAGATTTATCTGATGTGATAGTTTATGCAAAACGTAAAGGAATAACATTACCCAAATTTAACGAATACTTTAGCGATTTAAAATATGATGCATACTGGATATAACGACATAGAAGATTTAGAAATTCCTGTAAAACTTAAAGGTGTTAGTGAATATAAACTAAAACTACCTGAAAAAATAGAAATGACTTCCTTATTACTTGAAATAGTTAAAAAGAAGGAAAGCATCATTGCTGAAATAAAAGAAACTAATGGAAGAAAACAAAAATCAACAAACGGAAAGCTCTTCTGAAAAACTTTCAGCAAGGTTTACTGAAGAACGTGAGCAATGGAAAAAAACAATCGCGGACATGTCCGAAAGACTACGCGATATATATTCCGTAGGTAGTTTATTGACAGATTTGTATTCTCAAAGACAAGTAGCATTAGAGTATTCACATACACTAATGTCTCACTTAATAAGATTAAACAAAATCCTTCGTGCCAAAAAGGCAGAAAGATGGTTGCACTATACACAAAACTATGATCTTAGACTTGATAAAGATCCTAAGAATTTAATGGTAGATGTGGACTTAGGTCCAATTATAGAACAGAAAGAAATGGTGGAAAACCACCTTAACTATATGAGAGAAACTGTAAAGACGGTTGATACAATATGCTACGGCGTAAAATATCGTATCTCTCTTGAAGAATTCCGTAGAGGGTAATGATACAAGCAGTAGTAACCCCAGATAGAAAGTTTATCCAACTTATTGACTTTAATGAAATGGAGATCGGACAGATTCGTCATAGTTTTAAACGTCGTATAAGTAATTGGCGATTTCACCCACTTGTGAAGAAAAAAGTATGGGACGGCTATATATCATTTATAGATAAATATAATCGCATCCCATCAGGTTTATGGAATGAAATTAATGAAGTTTGTAAAAAGTTTAGTCTTGAGATTAACATAGAAGGATTAACAGAACTAATTGATTTTGATTTTGACGAATTAGACTTTCGTGAATGGGTAGAAGAATTCTTTTCGGACCATCCTAATTATAAGCCTCGCGATTACCAAATAGACGCAGCAATTCCTATTATTAAATATCGTAGATCTATTTCAGAAATAGCAACGTCTGCTGGTAAAACATTGATTATGTTTATGATCTTTGGTTATCTAATAGACCGAAAGAAAGCTGGAAAGATGCTTATAGTAGTTCCCAATACAAATTTGGTTTTACAGACATTTGAAGATTTTGAAAAGTATAATAACGGAAAGCTGAAATACCGTTTGCAAATGATTCACGGCGGAACAGATAAAGCCAAACAGGATCTTGAACTTATTATAGGTACATATCAATCTTTGGTGAAACGTGACCGTGAATGGTTTGAAGGTGTTGATGCCGTTTGCGTCGATGAAGCTCATCATACACAAGCATCTTCAATTAAAAAGATTCTAATCAATTGTTACCAATCCAAATATGCATACGGTCTTAGCGGAACTATGATGCAAGATGGATCTACTGAAGCCCTTACTATTCAGGCATATTTAGGTCCGCAGGTAAATAACATATCGGCTAATTTCCTAATTAAGAACAAACACGCTACTGCTATTTTTGTTAAACAGGTTAAGTTAAGTTATCTTGAGACAGAAGGTCGTGAGAAACTCGAACAACTACGAGCAAGAAAAAATGAGATTGAAGGTTCTAAAATGTTAGAATTGGAAAAACGTCTTGTCGTTGAAAACCGAGCAAGATTCTTGTTTGTATGTGACTTTATAATTCGAAGTTCAAAAAATTCACTTGTACTTTTCCAAAACGTTAAAGATCAATACGGAAAACGTATTTATGATTATATTCGTGAGAACACTGCCGATAAGGAAGTGTTTTATGTTGACGGTGGAACAGGTATAGATCTTCGCGAAGACTATATTTCCCGTATGGAAAACGGAGAAAACAAAATTCTTATAGCTTCCTTTGGTACCTTTTCTACAGGTATCTCTATTAATAACATTCATAATGTCTATTTTGTTGAATCTTACAAAAGCGAACGTATTATCCGCCAGAGCATCGGCCGAGGTATGCGTTTATTTGAAGGTAAAGACAGAGTTAACATCATTGATTTTGTTGATGACTTTTCTCTCTCCCCGAGTTCCAAAAACTATCTGCTAAGACATGGAGAAGAAAGATTAAAAATCTACACACAGCAAGGATTCCCGTTCAAAAAGTACTCAATTCAATTGTGATATATAAAACAAATAAGATTGAGTGATGCTAAACTATTCAGACTTTATAAATGAGTACCATGACCAACATGATGACGATGGAGTAGGTTTTCGCAATCACATGCTTTCTATATTTATGCCAATGGCTAAGGAAGACAAAAAGAAAGAAGAACGTATTAATGCAATCGTTACAACTTTTTGCGTTGCTTCTAATAAGGAACTAAGATTTGATGAAGACTTAATCAGAGAATTAGGTGATCTTGTAGGTATGAATTATGAAAAGATAATGAAAAAGTTAGAGGATGAAACCGACGGTTATTATGGTGGGTTTCGTGGAAATTTAGTATCAATGACATAAAATAAAAATAAATTAAGAAAATGAAAAAATTCACAGAAGCCGTTAATATCGTTCGTGAACTGAACGAAAAAGAACTATCTGAATTGCAAAAATCGTATCGTGAATACTTTGGTGCAAAGATGAAGAAATTTGATGTTAGTTCACCTGCTGAATTAACCGATGACCAAAAGAAAGAATTCTTTAACGAAATTACCAAAGATTGGGAAAAGGGCAAAGGGGCTACTGACGCCGGAAAGAAAGATGTTGAAGAACATGGCGTTAAAGAATCGGAAGAAATCGCCGAATCTTTTGAGATTAATGAAGGAGAGATCAATTATAAAACTGATAAATATGCTTTAGTTTTAGTTGGAGGTTCAATTGGATCAAAACAATCATACCCTCTATTTGTTAGTGGTTCTATGGGATCGATCATAGAAACTAGTAATGATAAAGATGCTCTTGTTGAAACAAAAAAGAGAATGAATAAACAACTATCTCCGGGCGAGAAATCATATTACAGAATGTCTTATAAAGTTGTGGAATTAACAAGCAATAAAATAAAAGAAATTGACATGTTAATTTCTAAACAATCTTCTTCCGAAGATACTATTATCGAAGAGTCTGAAGAAATCACCGAATCTAAGATTAATGAAAAGGATATCAAATCTGCAGCTGAATTTAAAGATTTTGCTGAAGCTAAATTAAAAAAGGTATTTGGTGATGATTACGATGAAGTCAAAGCTAAAAAAACAATAGATGGCCTTTCCGCTGAAGCAGAAAAATCTGGTGATTGGGGTGCTGCTATTGGTAAACTAAACAAAGCATAATATGAGTTTTTTAAAATTTAACGAATTCCTTGCTGAAGAGGAAAAGAAAAAGTCCATCCTTAAAACGGAGGATGAAATTCACGGGTCTAAAAAGAAAGATGCCAAGAATGAAGAAGACGAAGAAGATTCTGAAAAGAAAGATGATAAAGATTCTGAAAAGAAAGATGCTGATGTAACAATTCCAGCAGCTGACAAAACAATGGATCCTGAGCATCCTGAAAAAACTGATGCTAATAAGGCCGCTGCGGATAAAGCTGGTGATCTTGGTGTTTTATCTGGAGCTGAAAAGAAACGTGTTGATGGAAATGATATTGATGATGATAAGGATGATGAAGAATCAGTTGATCCCAAAGATAAAGATAAGGGTAAAGTTACTGGAGACGATGAAGAAAATGACGATGAAACTGAAGACGGGGATGATGATAATACTAATGACGATACCTCAACATTCTAAAATAACATACTAATATGAAAACATTCGAAAACTTTTTACAAGAAAAAGAAAATAAACTTAACGAAGGGCAAGAATCATTAATAAGTCTTCTTTCCGACGAATCACCAGAAATTCAAAAATTGGCTTCTGAAATTGAAAAAATGCTTGAACCGCAGAGATACAAAATTGGGGTGGCTTATTATGATAAGGTTATGCAAATTATTGCAGCAATGGTTAAACTTAAATAAAATACAATAATATGAAAAATATAAAAACATTTAAAGACTTTGTTTCTGAATCTGTTACGGCAAAAAAGCCTAATGATGTAGAAACTATTGACGTAGATCTTATTGGTGATGACAAAGATATCATGGATGCCATAAAGAAATTCAACATCACAGCTAAAGAAAATGGTGCCAACAATGGAATGGGCCATGATCTAACTGGAAAAAAGAAAGATCTTATTGCGTATCTTCAAAGTGAATACTATGAGATGGACGATGATGACATTAAAAGTTTATACCCTGAACTTCTTGAAGGTGATAATTTAGACGAAGCATCTGTGCAGATAGCTGGAAAATCTAAGCCTTCTGGTGCTAAAGTGCTAGCAATTGTTATCATGAAGTATTTGGAAGACAATCTCCTGATGCCAGCCAACGCAAATAAAAAAACTATTGAATCTGAGATTGCAGAGTTAATCATGGATTCTACATTCTAAAAAACATATTATTATGAAACATATACCCACATTTGAAAGCTTCTTAAACGAAAGTAGCAATGAAGTAATCTTTAGCATTGACGATGACAAACTGGATCAATTGCTAAACGCAAGATTCTCTCGTCAGCTGGATTACAAAGATGACAAAGGTGATTCACTCTATGTTCTTCCTAAAAGAGAATTTGATCGTTTTATCGATCTTGCAGATTCTTCGGGATTTGATGTAGATTATGAAAATAGCGAAGACTCTGTTGTTTATGTACAAGAGTCTGTAGTTAATGAAGCTGCGTATGTACCTTCTAATGTAATGGATTTTGCTAAAAAGAAAGGGTCTTACGCTGCTTCATTAGTTAGGAAAGCTGCTGGATGGGCAGAAAAGGCGGGTAGACGTATATCAGGTGGAACAGCTATTGGAAAAAATTATAACACTATCATTTTAGATATGAAATATCAAGGAGCAGAAATTTATATCAGTCTTGATAAAGAGACTATTGAATTATTCGGAGAAGAAGTAACCGACGCGAAATCATTCGCTCAAGTTTTATCAGCTAATCAAAAATAAAAACTGAAAAACTATGAAACACATACATACATTTGAAAGCTTCATTAATGAGGCTGCCAATAAAATGGTAACAAAGCAAGACTGGGACAAGGCTGACAATGAACAACGCGAAAATTGGCTTTTGTCTGCTATTAAAGATCCTGATGACGTAGAAAAATTTGTTAATGCTAAATGGGATAAACTTCCTGACGTAGCTACATCAAATATGATGAAAGAATCTATCAATGAAGCTTCTGCTGCAGATGGCGCTGCTCTTATTAACAGTTTGGTAGCAGATATAAATGCTGCTGCACTTAGTGGTAAACTTAAAAAAATTCAATCTGCTAAAGCAATTGGAAAAGATGAAATTGAAATAGAAATGGATTTTGAAACACTAAGTCTAAAACTTAAAGGTTGGCGTTAAAAAATATAAAGAACATGTCATTACTCAACTACATAGATTTCTTAACTGAATCACACATAAAAGAATCCTTTAATGAAACACTTAACGAAGGCGGAGCCTATGGACATTTAAGTCATCCGTTTGAGGATTTTGGATTGACTATGGCGGATCTTCAGCAAATGATTAACACTACTGTTAATGGTGCATTTGGACCGGAGAATTTTGTGATGGAGAAGACAGATGGCCAAAACATAATGATTTCTTGGAAGAACGGTCATTTAATTGCTGCAAGAAACAAATCACATTTGAAAAATGCTGGTGAAAATGCTTTAGATTCTATTAGTATGGCTGCTATGTTTGCAGGACGTGGTGATATTGAAACTGCGTATAATGCTGCTATGAAAGACCTTACAGCTTCTATCAGTTCTCTATCGGATAAAGATAAACACAAATTTTTTGATGAAGGAAAGAAATTTGCTTCGGTTGAAATAATTACACCCGTTACACAAAATACTGTTCCTTATGGTCAGAACATGTTAGTTTTTCACGGTGTTGTTGAACATGATGATTCCGGTTCCCCCATTGGTGAAGATAAACAAGCAGGCAGAGATTTAGGAAAAATGATAGCAGATGCTAATGCCGCGGCGCAAGAAACTTTCTTCGTTCGTGGGCCACAGGATATTGCATCAATTCCTTTTCCTGATACAAAGAAAAGATCCGTGTATTACCAAAAACGATTAGCTGATGTTATGCGTGACAGTGGAACTAATCCAAGTTCAACTGTTGGTGATTATGCATTGGGTATGGGTAAAAGAATACTTCTTGAAGAAGCTAAATCGGCAAAAATTGATTTGCCTGCTGAATCTTTAGACGGACTTGCTCGTAGACTTGCTGATATTGATAAATCATACACGGTTGGTCAAATTAAAAAGGATCTTGGAGAAAGCGCTACATGGTTTATTGACATGGAGAAATCTCGTGCTAAAGAATTGAAGAGAAAGATATACGCTCCGCTTGAAGGGCTATTCCTTGAGGTAGGAACTGAAATGATGAAGAACATGTCTGCGTTTCTTTCAGCAAATCCAACTGCGGCGGCCGTAACTATGAGAAAAGAAATAGATAGTGCAATTAATTCTATTCGTACAAACGGAGATATTAAAGATATCGAAAAACTTGAACATGAATTAAGTAGAGTAGCAGCCGCTGGTGGTTTAGAAAGTATCGTTCCTACTGAAGGAATTACATTTATCTTTAATGGCAAGCTCTACAAATACACAGGAATTTTTGCTCCTCTTCATCAAATAAGATCAATGATTGCTTATAAAAAATAAAACAAACATATATGAAAACATTTGACAACTTTAGAAAAAAAGATTCTGTGAATGAAGCGATTGACTTTACAGCAAAAGCTTCACAGCCAAATAAATTGACTCCTGAAGTTGAGAAAATTCTTAATGACAGATTAGGTGATGAATACACCGCGTATTACTTTTATAGAAACGCAGCAAACTGGTG
>Ga0114980_10000936_pt1 | contig 20767 bp, 18 predicted proteins | sample S_140806_EF_Meta_FD_87018 | JGI IMG/M metagenome (GOLD analysis project Ga0114980, IMG submission 87018) | Freshwater microbial communities from Lake Simoncouche, Canada to study carbon cycling - S_140806_EF_MetaG | ecosystem: Environmental > Aquatic > Freshwater > Lake | place: Lake...
GGTGAAGTTGAAATCTTGCAGAGCATGCCAGGAAGCGCGCTTGAACATACTAAGTACCAACGTCCCTTTGATTTCGTTGAGATTCCAGATTCACACTTCGTGGTTCTAGCAACTTATGTAACTACCGAAGATGGAACTGGTTTAGTGCATCAATCCCCCGCATTCGGTGCTGATGACTTAGCGGTCTGTCGCTCATATGGGCTACCAGTTGTTAATCCAATTGCACCTGATGGAAAATTTTTACCTGAAGTTAAATTAGTTGGCGGTCTCTTCTTTAAAGATGCCGACAAACCATTAGTTAAAGAACTTAAGTCACTTGGTGTTCTATATAAGCACGTGCAGTACGAGCACTCCTACCCACATTGCTGGCGCTGCCACACCGCCTTAATCTATTACGCGCAACCATCTTGGTATATCCGCACCACTTCAATCAAAGACGCCCTCATTCGCGAGAATGAAAAAACTGATTGGCATCCAGAAACAATCAAGACCGGTCGTTATGGCGATTGGTTAAATAACAATATTGACTGGGCGCTAAGCCGTAACCGTTTCTGGGGCACGCCACTACCAATTTGGCGCTGCGAGAATAAACATGAGGTCTGTGTTGGTTCACTAGCTGAGCTGGGTGAACTAGCCGGGCAGGAACTTTCAAACCTTGATCCTCATCGTCCCTTTGTTGATGACATTTCCTTTAATTGCGCAGAGTGCAAAGAACCAATGACGCGCACCCCTGAAGTTATCGACTGTTGGTATGACTCTGGCGCGATGCCATTTGCGCAATTTGGTTACCCACATAAAGAGGGCTCCAAAGAAAAATTTGCCGCGGCCTACCCAGCTGACTTCATCTGCGAAGCAATCGATCAAACTCGCGGTTGGTTCTACACGCTAATGACGATCGGAACGTTAGTTTTTGATCAGTCTTCATATAAGACTGTTCTCTGCCTTGGCCATATTCTTGATAAAGATGGGCGCAAGATGAGTAAGCACTTAGGCAATGTTCTAGAACCGATGGCGCTAATGGAGCAACATGGCGCCGACGCCATTCGTTGGTACATGTTGGCGGCTGGTTCACCTTGGTCTGCGCGACGAGTTGGGCATGAGGCGATTACTGAAGTAATTCGCAAAACGCTATTAACTTATTGGAACACTGTTTCTTTCCACGCCCTATACGCCCAAGCTGCAAACTTTAAACTATCTCAAGCGCCAGAAATGTCTACCCGACCACTGATGGATCGCTGGATCAATAGTGAATTACAGTCTTTGATTATTGAAGTTGACGATGCGCTAAGTGATTTCGATTCGCAACGCGCAGGTAAAGCGTTGGCTGCATTCATCGATGATCTTTCTAATTGGTATGTACGTCGCTCTCGTCGCCGGTTCTGGGATGGCGATGTTGCAGCTATGGCTACTTTGCATGAATCTTTGGTTGTTCTCACCCAACTAATGTCACCAATGGTGCCATTTATTACCGAAGAAGTTTGGCAAGTACTAGTGCGCCCAGTTGATGCAACTGCAACTAGCTCAGTTCACTTAACAAATTTCCCAGTAGCTAATCGATCCCAGATTGATGAAACGTTATCTGCCCAAGTTGCTTTAACTAAGCGCATCGTCGAATTAGGCCGAGCTGCTCGCGCCGAAAGTGGCGTCAAGATTCGTCAACCACTGCAACGCGCATTGATCTCAGCTAAAGGCTGGGCAGCTCTACCCGTTGCAATGAAAGAGCAGATCGCCGAAGAGTTAAATGTGATCGATCTAGAAGATATTGCCAGTGCTGATGGTGAACTAGTTGATATCTCAATCAAAGCTAATTTCCGCACGTTGGGTACAAAATTTGGTGGCGCGGTGCAAGAGATTGCTAAAGCAATTTCCGCGCAAGACCCTACTGAATTAGTGGCAACGCTGCGTACAAACGCGTCGGCAAAAGTTGGCGAATGGGAAATTATCCTCGATGACTTAGTCGTTACGGAGACTCCAAAGAGTGGCTGGAATGTAGCCAGCCATGACGGCGAGAGCGTTGCACTTGATTTAGCCTTAAGCCCTGCCCTAATAAGTGCCGGACTAGTGCGCGAAGTTGTTCGCTTTATTCAAGATGCTCGCAAAACTAATGGTTTTGATATTTCTGATCGAATTAACATCTCCTACAACGCGAATATCGATGTTATGGCTGCTGTCGCATCAGACTTGTCGCATATCCAAGGCGAAGTACTAGCTACCCAAATGCAGGAAGATCGTGCGCTTGATCTAGGAGAAAATGAACTTGGATTAACAGTTAAGTTAGTTAAACAGGCTTAACTAAAACGAGCGTAAAAGCGGAGCAATTCGCGAAATTACGATGAAGAGAATCAGCATTGAGAGATCGATGCTGATTCCACCGATGCGAAGTGGCTTCACGAAGCGACGTACAAAACGAAGTGGCTTATCAGTAACGGCATAAATAAAGTCCGCCGCAATTAGCAGTACACCGCGTGGCCGCCAGGATGCAGATGCCATGCGGACATAATCCAAGATTAAACGCAGGAATAAACAGAGTAAAAATAACTGTAGTAAATCGGCGATTAACCCGCCAATACTAAACATCTAAGAATCAGCTCTGGTTGAAAAACGATGCTTCTGCTGCGGCAGCTTTTGCATCATTGCTAACACTCACATTTTCAGGTGAAAGCAAGAATACCTTTGAAGTTACACGTTCAATACTTCCGTGTAATCCAAAAACTAAACCACTAGCGAAGTCAACTAAGCGCTTGCGCTCTGTTTCTTCCATGTCGCTGAGATTCATAATTACTGGGTTACCTTCGCGATACTGCTCGCCAATTGAACGCGCTTCGCTATAGGTGCGTGGGTGCAATGTAACGATGCGATCCATTGGTGAAAGTTCAGGTTGCATAGCTACCGCGACTGGACGTGATGCAACATTTCGCACTGCTGCGCCACGAGGTTCACGAACAGAAACCGCTCCGCTGCGTACTGGTTCCTGCGCAACTGAAACTTGGTCTAGCTCTGGATCGTCTTTTAGACCTAAGAAGGTCGCCATTTTGTTAACTGAAAATGCCATGACACAAGGTTACTAGTGGGGTGATCGGGAACCGAGGATTGAACTACCTATTCGAATATGTGTCGCACCGTACTTAATGGCTGCTTCAAAATCACCACTCATGCCAGCCGATAGATATTTCGAATTTGGGAATTGGTCTGCAAACCCTTGATTTATCTGGGCCAAATCAGCAAAAGCATTTTCTGGCTCCACCCCCAAAGGGGCAACTGCCATCAGTCCCAAGAGTTCTAAGTTGTTGCTTTCATTTACCAGGTTGGCCAATTCAGCTAATTCTGCCGGACTGGCTCCTCCTCGACCTTCTTGCCCATCTAGGGATACCTGTAAGAAAACTTGATGTTTACGCGGGCTTTGAGCGAATCTTAGGATTTCTTTTTCGCTGGAAATTGAATGAATTACATCAGCCCACTCGCAGATGGATTTAATTTTATTACTTTGAATCTGGCCCTGAAAATGCCAAGTGGCAGAAATTGATTCAGCTTTCGGAGCTGCCTCTTGATCTCTATTTTCGCCAAAATTTGATTCACCTAGTTCGCGTAGGATTTCGACATCAGAGATCGGAAAAGTCTTAGTGACCACAATTAATTGAATTTCAGCTGGGTCCCTATTTACTGATTTAGCAGCGCTTTTGATTCGCTCCTTAACTTCTTGCAGATTGCGAGCAATTTCTTCTTTGCGATTACTCATAATTTAATGACTCCGCCTTGGCGTCCGGTTACTTGATTTCTACGGTACGAGAAAGAATTATCATCTTCTAAAGTGCACCCAGCAGAAATTCCCACTGGTACATTTACATAGGCCAGCGCAGCAATTAGCGCTTTCGGCAAATCTAGCGCTGGTGTGCCTGTTCTGGTTTTACTGCTAGCTAGTGGGTGTAACAAAGTAACTTCATCATGTAATTCTTGCGGTACTTCATAGCAACTTCCACAAATTGCCGGCCCAATAGATCCTGAAATCTGTATTGCACCAAGAGCGCGCATCTTTGCTATCGTCTTTAGCGCGATTGAATTAATTAAACCTGCTCGACCAACATGTACAGCGGCAACTAATTTTTCACTTTTCAGTAAAAGCGGAATGCAGTCAGCCACCATTACAACTAAAGCCAAATTTGGGTTAGCCGTAATCAAGGCATCTGCTACAGGAACGTCAGCCGGCAATTCATCAAGTACAACAACGGTGTCACCGTGCACTTGCGACATGATGGCAAATTCACCAACTCGCTCACGTAACTTAGCTCTATTTAATTCGACATCAGCTGGGTCATCACCAACATGACTCGCTAAGTTCCAGGAAGAGTAATCGCCATGGCTAAAACCACCATGGCGATTAGTGAAGAAGCTTTCCATTTCTATTTCATAAAGTCAGGCACATCAATATCGTCTTCAGAGACTAACTCTTCAAACTTTACGCGTGGACGTAGCGGACGATCGCCATCGAGATCGAGTGCAACCGAGATTGGGTCGTTACTCGGAAGTGGATCAGCATTGCCTGAGAGAGCAGCTGCATTAATTACTGGCACCGAAACCTTCTTTGGCTCTCCCCCAGAAAAACCAGCTGCAATAACTGTTATGCGGACTTCATCGCCAAGTGCGTCATCAATGGTGGTGCCGAAAATTATGCGCGCATCTGGGTGTGCTGAAGCTTGAACAAGTTCGCATGCTTCATTAATTTCAAAGAGACCTAGATCTGAACCACCAGCAACTGATAGCAATACACCCATTGCACCATCTATCGATGCTTCAAGTAGCGGGCTTGAGATAGCGAGTTCAGCCGCGCGACGAGCACGATCTTCACCTCGCGCAGATCCGATACCCATCAGGGCTGAACCAGCATCAGTCATAACAGTCTTAACATCGGCAAAGTCCAAGTTAATTAAACCTGGCTGAGTAATAATTTCAGTTATTCCTTGCACGCCTGAAAGTAGAACTTGATCAGCTGATCTAAACGCGTCGACTGCAGTAATGCTGCGATCACTAATTGCTAACAAACGATCATTAGGAATAACTATCAGAGTATCAACTTCGCTGCGAAGTTCCTCGATTCCAATATCAGCTTGTGACTGGCGAATCTTTCCTTCGAAACTAAATGGACGAGTAACAACACCAATAGTTAACGCACCTAAATCGCGTGCAATCTTTGCAACAACTGGAGCGCCACCGGTACCTGTACCGCCACCTTCGCCAGCAGTTACGAAAACCATGTCTGCGCCGCGCAAAATTTCTTCAATTTCATCTGCATGATCAAGCGCAGCTTCGCGTCCCTTTTCCGGGGCAGCACCTGCACCAAGACCTTTAGTTGATTTACGACCGATATCTAATTTCACATCAGCATCACTCATTAATAAATGTTGTGCATCAGTATTAATTGCAATGAACTCGACACCTTTTAAACCAACATCAATCATGCGATTGATTGCATTAACTCCACCGCCACCAATACCAACAACTTTGATGACCGCTAAATAATTCTGTGGTGAAGCCACTTTTTATCCTCCTAAAGAACAGTAAACCTCAAGTTGAGAATCACTGTTATGCCTGATATATAGGCGAAAGTATTCTCTGTCAGGTGCGTAGGCAAAGACCGCCACGCATCTTTTTTATTTTTTATTTTAAGTGTTTTAGATCGAAAACTTATTTCACAATTGGTGAATGTGGTTCAGTTAAATCTATTCTCTTAATTTTTGAATTCTCGGGCAACGCCACTAAAGCCTTATATACCTTTAGTTTTAGATCTATTTCAATATCAGATCCCCAAATAACCATCAGCGATCGCTTTCCTTCGGTTATTTTGAAATTAATATTTTCAGGAGAGGTCGCAGTAAAGGCTGAAGTACGGGTTGAGAATTCTGTCGGTAATTTAGTAAATAATTCGATCGCAGCTAAGCCACTCTTGGCATCTCTGGCAAATACTGAAGGCAACTTAGCGTCAAAGCCACCTGGCAACTCAAATCTTTTTCCGGTCGCATCCATCAGTTGCCCGTTAAAAGTCGCGATCGGTATACGCGGCGTGATTGCAATAACTATTTTTCCGGAAATCCAATTACGGGATAGGTCGGCGTTATCTACCCAGGGCAAAGTTTGTATACGAGCTGCAATTTTACGAGTCTCAATGCGAGCTAACCGTTCACCAACTTCCAAATTAGTCAGACTCTTAACTGTTATCTCGCTATTTTTTGTTGGCGCTCCTGTGTAGCTAATCTCTTTGATAGTTAGCACATTTGACCAGCCAAGTAAGTAAGCCAATCCGGCTGTTAGCAAGATCGCTAAAAGCGTTAATAGTCGATGCTTTCGTAGAAACATTTACCGTGAGAGTTCTTCTACGATAATTGGCGCTAGCGAACTTACGTCACCAGCCCCAAGCGTGATCACAACATCACCAGGTTTGGCTGCTTGAACAACTGTTTCCACGGCATCAATAAAGTTTGGTATGAATTTGCCGCGCTTCATTTTTTCAACGATTGCTTCTGAGCTTATTCCGGCGATTGGCTTTTCACTAGCAGCATAAATTTCGAGCACAATTACCTCATCAGCTAAATCTAACGCAGCTGCAAAATTATCAATAAAAGCTTTAGTTCTTGAGTAACGGTGAGGTTGGAAAACTACGATTACACGACCATCGCCAGCAAATCTGCGCGCAGCAGTTAAGGTAACTTCGATTTCAGTAGGGTGATGTCCGTAGTCATCTATGACTCGAATTCCATTTATGGTTCCTTTAATTTCAAAACGTCGACCAGCGCCTTTAAAAGTTGCTAAGCCATCAATCATTTCGCCAGGGGCTTGATCCAGAACTATTCCGGCTGCCAGTGCAGCAGCTGCATTCATCAAGTTATGGTGGCCAGGAACATTTAGCTCTAATTTGCCAAGAACTTTGCCATGCCAAATTGCGCGACCGCTTGAGCCAAGGGGCAAAAGAGTTATCTGATCGATAACTAAATCCGAATCTGGTGAGGTGCCGTAAGTAAAGGTTCGGGTGCTAGTGACGACACTGCCAAGCTTTCGGGCTCCTTTATCGTCATTGCAGTAAATCAAAAATCCGTCGCTATCTATGGTCGTAATGAAATCTTTAAAGACTTCAAAAACTGCGCTCTCGTCAGCAAAGTAGTCAACATGATCGTATTCAATGTTTGTAATTATTGCGCCATAAGGGTGATAAGCAATGAAAGAACCATCAGATTCATCGGCTTCGGCAACAAAAAATTCACCGGTGCCTCGATGTGCATTTGAACCTGAAGCTGTAATTGTGCCGCCGATAGCAAAAGAAGGGTCTGCTCCTGTTGCTTGAAGGGCAACGGTAAGCATCGATGAAGTTGTAGTTTTTCCGTGCGTTCCTGCTACCGCAATACTTTTAGTTTCTGACATTAAAAGTGCCAATGCAGTTGCTCGCGCAATAAGTGGGATTCCTAATTCGATCGCGCGTAATCTTTCTGGGTTGCCCTCAGAAATTGCAGTTGAAAATACGACCAGATCGGCACCGTCAACGTTCTCACTTTTATGTCCTACTGCCACATTGGCACCAAGGGCGGTAAGTGCGACTACCACATTTGAATCCTTGGCATCAGAGCCAGACACTTTGATTCCGTGTGAAAGTGAAATACGAGCTAAGCCGCTCATGCCAGCTCCACCAATACCGATGAAGTGCACGCGTTTACCAATTAACAGCGGCAAAGTTAGATTCAGCTTCATTTAACCAATTCTGGCATGACGGCGCATTAACTTAACAATATTTGCGACAGCGGCGCGATCACTTTCATTTCCAGCCATGAAATCCCGAGATTTCATCAAAATGCTCGGCATATTCTTAATCAGCCACTGCGCGCTGAATTCACTTTGTGGCACTAGTACAGCGCGGCCTTGTTCGATTAGGAAATCTGCATTGCGCGCTTGTTCGCCATTACCAATAGCCAGTGGAACGAAGATCGCATATTTTCCTAGTGCGTTAACTTCGGCACAAGTAATCGCGCCACTTCGACCAATAATTAGGTCAGCAGCTAAATAGGCGGTGGCCATATCTTCAATATAAGAAACTGGCTGATATCCAGCACTTGCTAATGGCAGTTGATTCTTGCCGCCAACTGAGTGAATAACCTCGAAGTCGGTAAGTAAATTAGCAAGCGAGCTGGCAATAATTGAATTAATCGCAGCTGAGCCTTGCGATCCACCCATAATTAAGAGCAAAAGTTTGTCAGAATTAAGTCCGAGTTTCGCTTTCGCTGAATTGCGAGCCGCTGGCCAATCACTCTTCGCGAGATCCAAAGCCGAGCTGATAGCCGGCTTAAGTGGCAATCCAACAACTTCGGCATTTCTGAATTTTCCAGATTTAACTGGCTTGCCAACCGCCATTGCCCCGCCTAAAAGCGCCCCAAATTTATTTGCCCAGCCAGGAATGGCATTTGCTTCATGGATAACAAACGGAATTCTACGTAAAGCCGCGGCTAGATAAATAGGCGCCGAAACATATCCGCCAAAACCGATTACACAATCAGCACCATTTACTATCTGCAGCGATCTCGACAGTGCTTGGCCAAAACGAAGCGGTGCTGATAAACCAACCGGTGATAATGATCGTGGCAAAGTAACTTTCGGGATTGTGCTTAATTTATAGCCAGCACCAGTTACCAAAACATTTTCTAGCCCTGCCGTTGTGCCAACGAACTCAAACTCACACTTTGGGAATTCCTTTCGCCACTCATCAGCCACAGCCAACGCTGGCTCGATATGTCCAGCTGTGCCAGCTCCCGCTAGGACGATCTTCATTTTGAATTCGACTTTCGGAACTCCCGAATTCCGCGATCAACTTCAGGATCACGAAGAGCGGCGCCTAAAACGAAACCTAACGCCAAGTAGGTAGCAATTAACGATGAGCCACCGTATGAAATTAACGGCAACGTTACGCCAACTACCGGCACCAAACTAATTGCCGAACCAATATTAAAGAAGCACTGAATTGAGATCCAAACACCAATGCCGGCACAAGTAAATCTGACCATCGGATCATTGGCACGAATTGCGATTCGGAAAATCGCGAAAATTAGACCACAGAAAAGTAATATGGTGCCGATAGTTCCGAGCAGTCCTAGTTCTTCACCAATTACTGAGAAAATAAAATCTGTATGCGCTTCAGCTAAATAGCCCCATTTTTGCCGACTGGCGCCTAGGCCAACACCGAGTAATCCACCCGTTGCCAGGCCCATCAAACTATGAGCTGGCTGCCAACCGTAATTTTTATAGTCACCTTCAGCGAACGGATTAAAAACAACTAGGAACCGAGCTGCTCGATATGGAGCACTTAAAATTAGAACACTCACGCCAGCCATGCCTAAAGCTGAAATCGTGCCAAAAAGTCGAAGTGGAATTCCGGAAACAAAAAGTAACCCAGCCATGGTCGCGCCGATTACCGCAGCAGTTCCTAGATCTTTACCCGCTAATACAAAGATAAGAACTCCGAAATAGCCGGGGACAATTAGCTTTAAAACATTTGTTCGCACAATTCCAGCATTTTCGTACTGCGCCAACATGGTTGCAGCCCAAAGAATCATCAGAAATTTAGTGAACTCGGAAGGTTGAACCACAAATGGTCCGATGCCGATCCAGTTTCGGTTTCCATTAACAGCATGTCCGACACCTGGAATTAATAAAACTGCCAATAACCCAAGTGAAACTAGCAGTGAAATTCTACCTATTGCTCGCCATAAATTAAGACGTAACTTTGCTGCTACCCATCCAATTGGTAAAGCCAGAATTAGGAAAATAAGTTGTCTAATGAATGTTCCGTAAGTATTGCCATTTACCTTTGTCGAATAAATTGTCGAAGCCGAGAAAACCATTACCAAACCTAAGATACTTAAGGCAATTACGCAGATGGCGAAAAGCGCAAAAGTATTAAATGGCTGAAGTAACTTGCTGCGCTTAACTTGCGTTGTCATTTTTACCCACTATTTCTCGAACTGATTTGGCAAAACGATCACCGCGATCGCCGTATGAAACAAATTGGTCCATTGACGCGCACGCGGGCGCCAGCAGCACTGCATCGCCGTCCTTAGCTAGCTGTTTTGCCTCTGTGACTATCTGATTCATAAACTCATTATTTGCACTGCTTCGATCATGACCAGATTTTGGATCTACTCGGATAATTGCCACATTTGGGAATTTCGTTTGCAATTCATGGGCGATTAATTCTCGATCGGTGCCGATCAAAACAACTCCGCGCAATCGTGAACCCACTTGGGCAATCAGGTCACTCATCTCAGCGCCTTTAGCTAGTCCCCCAGCTATCCAGACCACGCTTAGTTCGGACATTAGCGATGCTTGGGCAGCATGCGGATTAGTCGCCTTGGAGTCATCAATCCAGCGAATTCCGTTCTGCGCCAAAACTAATTCAATGCGATGGCGCCCTGGGCGAAATTTCTTAATTGCCTCGCGTATTACTTCATGGTCGATTCCAATTGCCCGTGCCAAACCGGCGGCGGCTAAGGCGTTGGAAACCGAATGTGGCGCAGTTGGTTGCACTTCATTTAACTCACAGAACATGGCAGCTTCCATTGGATCTACTACAAAAGCTCGATCAACCAAAAGATTTTCAACTAATCCAATCTCGCCTGGCTTAGGAGTTTGCAGAGTGTAGAAAACTTTCTTACCTTGCCAGTGTGCACTTCCTTCGACAACTGATTGGTCATCGCCATTAAGGATCGCAGTTACTGAACGGCTCAACAAATCCAGTTTTGCTTTTGCATATTCCGGAAAAGAACCATGCCAATCAATGTGATCTAGCGCAATGTTTAGAATTGAACCCGCCACAAATTCGGCTGACTCTGACCAATGTAGTTGGAAAGAGGATAATTCAAGAACTAAATAGTCATACTTCTGCTCAGAAATAACCGCATCAATTACTGGCGTTCCGACATTGCCACAAGCGAAGGCGCTGATACCGGCAGCCTTTAGAATTGACTCAGTCAGTTCGACCGTTGATGTTTTTCCGTTCGTGCCAGTTACCGCTAACCACTTCTGCCCTGGAGCTACTTGTTGCTTAATTTCCCAGGCCAGATCAATTTCATTTAGTAATGGAATCTCACGATTTCGCAGATCAGCAATAATTGAATGACTTGGGCGCCAACCTGGTGAAACGACAGCAGCTGCCCAATTGATATTTGAAACCTCATTAAGTTTCGCTCGCTGAAAATCAAACTCGCTACTCTCGTTTTCATCATAAACAGAAATCTCGGCACCCATGTTGCTTAGAACTTGAGCAACCGATCGGCCAGTAACTCCGCCCCCAAGTACCAACACTTGTGCATGGGCGATCGCTACGCCGCCAAGCGTTGTTACTTTTGAGAGTGAAACTGCCGGAGTAATGGACATTTTTAGCCTTTAAGGCTCAGCCATTGAGCGTAGAAAAGACCCAAACCAAGAGCTACACATAGCCCGGCAATAATCCAGAAGCGAAGCACGATTGTTACTTCGCCCCAACCTTTTAATTCAAAGTGATGGTGCAACGGAGCCATTCTAAAAATTCTTTTTCCACCAGTTGCTTTGAAATAAAGTGTTTGGATAATTACCGACATTGTGATGATTACGAAAAGTCCACCGAGTGGAATTAATAGAAGTTGAACTCTCAACGTGCTAGCTAGACCTGCTAACGCGCCACCGAGTGCCAAAGATCCGGTATCACCCATAAATATTTTTGCCGGTGATGCATTCCACCAGAGAAAACCGGTGCATGCGCCAGCCAGGGCGGCAGCCAATACCGCTAAGTCCAGCGGGTCACGCACTGAATAGCAACCATTAGCTAATTCAGAAGACATAGCTAAATCCGTAGCAATCGCACAGCCTTGACCAAACTCCCAGATTCCAATCAATATGAAAGCTAAGAAAGTCATCACTGAGGCGCCGGTTGCTAAACCATCAAGCCCATCAGTTAAATTAACGCCATTACTTGTGGCAGTTACCATTAAAGAAATCCAGATAACTACTGCTACAGCGCCAAGCACAATGCTGGTATCGCGAACGGCTGATAAATTTAATGAGATTGGCGTTAGGCCTTCGTTGTCAGCAAATTGAATTCCAAAATATCCGAACGTTGCGGCAATTACTACTTGACCAACAATTTTGTATCGCCCTTTTAGACCCAGCGATTTCTCTCGAGATACTTTTAGCCAGTCATCTAGGAATCCGATAAAGCCGAGTCCAATTACTAGCGCAATCACTAAGAGTGCCGACGCCGTCATCGAAGTTTGTGTAGCTCCATGACTTACTAGATACCCTGCAATAGCTGCAAAAATAATTATTAAGCCACCCATGGTTGGAGTGCCACGCTTGGTGTGATGTGAACTTGGACCGTCATCTCGAATGATTTGGCCATAACCGCGTTTTGCCAACAAGCGAATCAACACCGGCGTGCCGAATAAAGCGAAGAAGAGCGCTATCGCACCCGAGATAAGGACCTGTCTCATTTATTCGTCATCCTTCTTTCTTGCCTCAGTTTGCCAGTTCGCTGCTACTTCTTGGGCTATTTCTTCGAAATGTTCGGCTCTGGATGCTTTCACCAGCAACACATCACCTGATTGCATCTGATTTAAAAGTGAAACGACTGAACTCTTATCAACTAGTTCATGAACTTTTGTTTCACTATTACTTGGAACTCCCTGCCCATATGAAGGCATCGAAACTGTAAGCAAGTGATCAATTGCCAAATTGCTAACCAATTTTCCGATTTCGGCATGATCTGCTTTCTCGGAAGTTCCCAATTCGTGCATTTTTCCTAGTACCGCCCAAGATGAACCGCCACGTTCTTGTGCAAACAGAGCCAATGTTCGTAAAGCTGCAGCCATTGATTCTGGATTGGCGTTATAAGAATCATTGATCATCAACCGGCCATCTAGTTCAAAAATTTCCATTCGCCACTTGCTAGCAAGTTCAGCCATTGATAAAGCACCAGCTATTTGATCTACTGATAATCCCAACGCACTTGAGATCGCTGCTGCCGCTAAAGCATTAGGAATTTGATGTAAGCCAACTAGGCGCATGCCTACGGCTGCGCGACCTGATTTGGTAACTAAATCAAAGTGCGGACGACCTTCACGAATTTCAACATCTGCAGCCCGCACATTGCAATCACTTCGTTCACCAAAAGTAAGCACTGCTACCCCATCGGCAACTTTCATGGCAGGTGTGAATTGATCATAGGTTCCCAGAATCGCGGTACCGCCACTTACCAGTGAAGTAATTAGTTCTGATTTAGCTTGCGCTATTGCTTCGCGTGAACCAAATTCGCCGATATGTGCGTTGCCGACTTTTAGAACCGCACCAATTTTTGGTTTTGCAATATCGCAAAGTGCTGAGATATCGCCAATATGTCGAGCACCCATTTCGACGATGCAGTACTTAGTTTGCTCATTGCATTCCAATATTGTTAGCGGTACGCCTAATTCATTATTAAATGAGCCAACGGGCGCCACAGTTTCGCCAACTGAAGAAAGTATGTAGTTCAGCAAATCCTTAGTAGTTGTTTTACCTTGCGAGCCGGTGATTCCGATTACCGTTAAATTATTTAACTGAACTCGAGCAAATTTCGCTAGATCCGCCACTGCCTGCATAACATCTGCGACGACTACACAAGGTTGATCAATAACTTGGGTAGTAAGCGCTAATACCGCCCCATTAGCAAATGCATCAGAGCAGAAATTGTGACCATCGGTATTATCGCCAACTAAAGCTAGAAAGAGTGAACCCGCTTTAGCCTTACGAGAATCAAATACTGGTGGCTGTGTGACCATAATATTTTCGTCACCGTGAAGTGAGCCATTAACAATTAGTGATATTTCACGAGCTGATAATTTGATCATGGGGTCGCCTCTATCGCAGCTGCAAGTACTAAGCGATCATCAAAGCTATGTTTTACGCCGGCAATCTCTTGGCCCGGTTCATGTCCTTTTCCTAGAAGTACAACTACATCACCTGGTTTTGCAGTTGCCACCGCAATTTCAATTGCTCGCTTACGATCCGGCTCAATCGCACTTGTCGCAGGCAAAGTTAGTCCAGAAACCATTTCTCTGATTATTTGAGCTGGATCTTCACTTCGTGGATTATCACTAGTAAAAATTGCTACATCAGATCCCGCTAATAACGCAGCCCCCATTAAAGGTCTTTTACTCTTGTCGCGATCTCCACCACAACCTAGGACTGCGATCACTTTTCCGGTAGTGCTTTTCCGTAAAGTTTCCAAAACACTTGTAACTGAATCTGGTGAGTGTGCGTAATCGACTAATGCGGTAAATGACTGACCCAGATCAACTTTCTCGAGTCGGCCTTCAGCGCCGGTTAGCGATGGTGTGATGGAAGCAATATCGATTGGATCTATGCCACTGGCAACGGAAATCGCAATTGCCATTAGCAAGTTATCTAAATTGAAATCACCTACTAATTTTGTACTTGTCTCAATTAAGATGCCACCAGCGCCTCTAATTGCAATTGAGGTACTGCGAGCGCCAGTTTCAATTCTCTCAAAATACCAATCTGCGGACTTCGTATTCCGGGAAATTGAAACTAATGGCAACTCTTGAATTTCCAACAACTTCTTTGCCCATGGTGAATCGATATTTATATAAGCAGTATCGGCATATTTGTAGCTAAATAGGGCAGCTTTTGCGGCAAAGTAGGAATTCATATCGGCATGGAAATCCAGGTGATCTTGTGACAAATTAGTAAAGGCAGCAATATCAAAATGTGAGCCACCAATACGATTTAGCGAAACTGCGTGACTAGAAACTTCCATAAATAGATTGCGCATGTGTCGCTCACGCATAACTGCAGCCAAAGACTGCAGTTCTGGCGCCTCTGGAGTGGTACGTAGCGCTTGAACAACCTCATCGCCAATTCGAGTCTCAACTGTTCCAACTAAGCCACTGTGTCTGCCAGCTGCCATTGCTATTTGATGAAGCAAGGTGGTTACGGTGGTCTTGCCATTAGTGCCAGTTACTCCAACACTAAACATGTCGCGCATTGGTTCATTGTGCAACCAAGCGGCAATCACGCCTGCTGTAGCTCGAGGGTCAGCAACTATTAAAACTGGCAGATCGGTAATTAAGGCGGCACCTACTTCATCGGTTAGTACGGCAACGGCGCCATTTAACTTTGCATTACCCGCATATGTTGCGCCGTGAACTTTAGCGCCAGCAACTGCAACGAATAGATCACCGGCCTCAATTTGGTGAGAATCAATTGAGACGCCAGTGACTGTAATATTTTCTAAATTGGGATACTTTGAAAGCGCTGAAGTAAGTTCAATGACCGCACGAAGATTTCGTCCAGGAATTGGATCGTGTGGTCGCAACATTTTAGAGAGCACCGCTCGCAGAGGTAGTTTTTCCCTCTGGCTTGGCTTTAGCTTCTGCCTTAGCTTTAGCTATTGCTTTGATTAATTGTTTTTCGTCTAGAGCTACTGGCACAATTTTTGAACCGGTTGGTGGAATGTGCTTTGACTCAAGAACGAATGACATAACTTTCTTAAATACTGGTCCACCTAGGTATCCGCCCCAGTGCATTCCCTTGGGATCTTGGATAGTTACTGAAATTACATACCTAGGTGCATCAGATGGTGCGAAGCCAATGAATGAAGCGGTAAAACCGCTATAGCAACCGCAAATATCGTTATAGCGGTTAGCAGTTGCAGTCTTACCAGCCACTCGATAGCCAGGAATAGCTGCAGCTGGAGCAGTTCCGTTTTCAGAAACCACGCTCTCCATCATGAGGCGTACTTTGTAGGCAGTTTCAGGGCTTACTACTCGCACAGTTGTGCGGGGTTTTGCGGGTGTGAAATTTCCGTTTGCTTCATTTGTTCCGGCAATAACAGTTGGTGAAACACGAACTCCGTTATTTGCGATGGTGGCAAAGACGCTGGTTGCTTGCATCGCGGTAAGTGAGTAACCCTGACCGAACGCAATTGTTGGTGCTGAAGTGCCTGACCAATCTGAAACTGGACGGAGAATGCCACGTGATTCGCCAGGTAGCCCGGAACCGGTGCTTTCTCCGATACCAAATTTACTCAAGTAATCGTGTAACTGATTATTAGATAGTTTCTCACCGATTTGAATGGTGCCGGTGTTGCTCGAGACAGCCAAGATTCCTGATGTTGTTAATCGCCAGTCCGCATGATTTTTATGATCATGGAATCTAGATCCACCACGCTTTAATACATCAGGAACTGTGAAAACGGTTGTTGGCGTAACTTTATTTTCTTCAATTGCCGCAGCAACCGTCATGATTTTTCCAGTTGAACCTGGTTCATAAACATCTTGCACTGATGGGTTTCGCATTGCAGCGAGTGAAACACTGTCACGATTATTTAAGTTGAAGGTAGGGGCTGTTGCGTGAGCTAAAATTGCACCAGTCTTTGGGTCCATCACAATTACAGTTCCGCTACTTGCATTAGCTGACTTGACTGCTTCGGCTATAGCTTTTGAGGCCACCCACTGAATATCGCGATCAATAGTTAATCGAATTGAGGTTCCAGCTTTGGCCGCAATAATTTCAGATTGAGAACCAGGAATCTCGGCACCATAACCATTGGCATATGAATATTTGCCATTAGTTCCGGTGATAATCGAATTCATACTCGATTCCAAGCCAGTTGCGCCATTACCTTCTTGATTAACAAAACCAATTAGCGAAGCGACCAAAGAGCCAGATGGATACTCGCGGATGTAAGCGCGCTCTGGATAGAAAGCTGTAATACGTTGGTCGAATTCTTTAGGTTCTAATGCGCTGTTATGTTCTGCAATAGCTTTCTTTAAAGCACTCCAAACAGCAGGCTTGGCATTGCGATAGATCAACTTCCACTTTAATTCACCGGTATATAGCTTCTGAAGTTCTGAAACCGGCATTCCCAAAATAGGAGAAGTAAATTTGGCGGTAAATGCTGGGTTTGAAATCGCACTCTGATCAACCACGATATTGATGGCATTTACGCTCTTCGCCAGGGCGACGCCATTTACATCGGTGATCGTGCCGCGAGGCGCTTGTAACGTCGCCACGTTTTCCATCTCGTTGACTGCCCAAGTTCTAATTGAGTTAGCAGTAATTACCTGCACCCAAATAACCTTTGCGACGAAAATCGTCATAAAGATTAAAGTCAGCGCAATTAAAACTTGAATACGCTTACGAACTAGAGCGAAATTACCCAATTGATCCTCCAGCAACTGCTTCAGTAGCAGGAACTAGTGGTTCATCAAGTTTTAAAAATGCTGGAATTCCTGAGGGATTCATACCCATTTCAGTTGCTGCTGCAGAAAGAGCAATTGGCGATGAGATTCGATCTAATTGGCGAATATATGCTTCGCGCTGATCAGTTAGTAAACGTGCCTCAAGTTGTAATTTTGAAAGTTTGAACGCATCTTGTGCAAGCAGAGTATTGATAAAGAGAAGTGCTACTAGGCCAAGAGCTCCAATACCAGTTAAGAAAAGAATGAAAACTTTTTGATCAGCTCGCTTGTCGATGTCAATCTTAGGTACTAGGCGAAGGGCGACTTCCGAAGATCGCTCAATTACTTTCTGCTTTGATCGGTTGATTGCTGGAGCGAGTGCTGTAATTGCCATTATGCGGCCAACCGTTCTATTGCACGTAGACGAACAGATTGCGCGCGCGAGTTCGCGGCAATCTCTGCTTCACTAGGTAAAACCGAACCGCGAACCACCAGAGCAAACTTCGCAGCGAATTCAGGTAGATCAATCGGCAGATCACGTGGTGTGCCCGAGGTTGTAGCTTGAGTAAAAATCTCTTTAACGATGCGATCTTCAAGTGACTGGAATGACATCACTACTAGACGGCCACCAACTTTGAGCAATTCAAGAGCTTGCGGAATGGCACGATTAACTGCGCCAAGTTCATCGTTAGTTTCAATGCGAAGTGCTTGGAAAGTGCGCTTAGCTGGATTGCCACCGGTACGACGTGTGGCTGCCGGGATGCTTTCTTTAACCAAAGTAGCAAGCTGCGCTGTTGAGTTAAGTGGTGCCTTAGCCCGCTCTTTAACAATGTTTTCAACGATACGTGTGGCAAATTTTTCTTCACCGTAGGTGCGCAGAATTCGCACTAAATCACCGGGTGCATATGTGTTAACAATTTCGCTTGCAGTAATTCCGGTTGATCGATCCATCCGCATATCAAGGGGGGCATCTTGAGAATAAGAAAAACCACGATCGCTCTGATCTAGTTGCATTGATGAAACACCTAGATCAAAGAGAATTCCATCAACTTTTTCAAAGCCAAAGCTATTTACCACATCGGTAATTTCATCAAAGATTGCGTGGCTAATCATTGCGCGATTCTCAAACTTAGCTAACCGGTTCTTCGCTTTAACAATTGCATCTAAATCACGATCAATTCCAATCAAAACTAAATTTGGATTTGATTCAAGTAACGCTTCGCTATGTCCGCCAAGACCAAGAGTTGCATCAACAACAACTGGTGTTTCTGATTTATTTATTGCGGGAGTAAGAAGATCAACGCAGGTATCGCGCATAACTGAAATATGTTCTTGCATCTTCTCCCCCTTTCGTTAAGTACTGCTTTACTTCTTTACTGCTTGTGTTCCATGTTCTGTTTTTCGTTATCGCTATCTGTTCTGGTCACCGCCGGCCGACGGATTTTCTTAAACGGCACCGGGGAAGGGGCGCCGTTTTCGTAGGGTCGGCGGTGGCCAAAAGAGATAGTGGTTAGATCAAAAGAGACCTGGGAACACCTCCTCGGAAACTTCAGCGAATCCCTTTTCGCGATCGCTTAGGTATTGGTTCCAAGAAGTTGAATCCCAAATCTCAACGCGAGTATTTGCGCCGATAACAACGCAATCGCGATCCAGTCCGGCATATGTACGAAGTGCTTGCGGAATAGTTATGCGACCTTGACGATCAGGAATTTCATCGTGCGCGCCAGCAAACATCACACGCATGTAGTCACGTGCACCTTTAACAGTTACTGGTGCTTGACGAAGTTGTTCGGTAAGAGTTGCAAATTCAGCTGATGGAAATACATAAAGACAACGCTCTTGGCCTTTAGTAATTACTAGGCCGGCAGAAAGATCTTCACGGAACTTGGCAGGAAGGATTAAGCGACCTTTTTCATCAAGGCGAGGCTCGTGAGTGCCGAGAAACATGAGCTCCCCCTTCCCCAAGGTTTGAATGCTCTAGTTCCCCACTTTACTCCCTTTTACTCCATTTACAACCACCTACCGCCACTTATTTCCCTAATCCCCCCTTTTTATGGGCTGATCCCTCCACTTGTTTTCTTAGCTCTCCCCACAAATTGGGGAAGGTCTAGCGGGCATAAAAAAAGACCCCGATTAGGGGCCTTGATTTGATTATGTCTAGGAATTAATCAATTGGATTTGGGCCTCGGTTATCCCAGCGATCATCCATACGCTCTCGAAAGCCCTTCTTAGCTGGCTTTGCGGGACGTTGACCCTTGGCAATTGCTTCGACTTTGCCCTTTAGGCCGGCAGCTAAAATCGATAAACCGGTCAAGCAGATTACGAATCCGACCCAACTAATTGGATAGATCTTGCTAAATACACCGCCGAAAACAGCGCCAAACCCTGCGAAAAACAAGACCACTGCTAGCCCCAAATTACGACGGCTAGATTTTGTTGGAGCACCAGTTAGAGCTGAAACTAGGCGTGGATCATCGGCTAATAAGGCCTTTTCCATCTGGGCCAGTAGCTTCTCTTCACGCTCCGAAAGTGGCATAAGGCCACAATAGAACATGCGCGCCTTACTCGCTACTTTTTTCGCCTTCTGACTCCTTGGGATCTGCTGAGGATTTCTCAATCAGCCGCCCAGGGCGAACGCTGCCCCCGCCAAAGCGTAATTTGGCTCGATCAATAGCCGTATCTGCCTCGCGCCAGCCTTTCTCGCGGGCTCCCAATAGCAATTGCTCTGGGGCTGCCTCACTTAAGTTATCAAGTGAGATGCCGACTAAACGCAGTCGAGCTCGGTCAAGGTTTAGCGCTAAGTAAAGGGACTTAGCAATCTCATAAATATCGTGAGTGCTATCTATCGGTAGTGGCAAAGTTTTTGAACGCGAAATAGTTGAGAAATCAGCGAAGCGAACTTTGATCGAAATTGTTTTGGCATAGTAATTATTTTCTCGTAATCGGGCCGCTGCTTTTTCGGTAAGGCGCAAGAACTCCTGCAGAATCTCTTCTGGATCATCAATATCTTGGGCGAAAGTTTCAGCTGCCGAAATACTTTTATCTGGTTCATTCGGTGTTACATCGCGATAGTCGCGGCCCCAAGCTAATTCATAGAGTGAGGCACCGCTTGCTTGGCCCAGTGCTCGAATTAAAGTTGCGCGAGGTAAATTGGCAATGTCGGCAACGGTGCGTAAACCTAGCCGTTCTAAAGTTTCGGCTGTCTTTGGCCCTACACCCCAAATTGCATTTACTGGCAATGGATGTAGAAAGTTTAGAATTCGATCGGCTGGAATTTCTAAGATGCCATTTGGCTTGCAATGACCCGATGCTAACTTGGCAATGAACTTAGACGGTGCAATACCAACTGAACAAGTAATGCCTTCGCTGGCCTCAACTTGGCGACGAATCTCAACTGCAATCTCGCGACCAGTACCCAGTAATTTACGGGCACCTGTTACATCAAGGAATGCTTCATCAAGTGAAATTGGTTCGACTAATGGCGTGAATGAATCAAAGATCTCCATTACTTTTGCTGAGACTTCGGA